>Ga0209491_10000204_pt1 | contig 114631 bp, 107 predicted proteins | sample BON02_FD_187213 | JGI IMG/M metagenome (GOLD analysis project Ga0209491, IMG submission 187213) | Freshwater microbial communities from Lake Bonney liftoff mats and glacier meltwater in Antarctica - BON-02 (SPAdes) (version 2) | ecosystem: Environmental > Aquatic > Freshwater > Ice > Glacier... | reverse complement strand
TGGTGGCCCGAGGCGGAATTGAACCACCGACACAAGGATTTTCAATCCTCTGCTCTACCGACTGAGCTATCGGGCCACATTAAGCGTGCAATCATACACCAAATCAGGTCGCTTCGCCTCTATAATCGGAAGCGATACGTATCAACAACTGACCCTAGCCAAACCCATGAAAGTATTTTTAATTGACCCTACTAACAAACAAGTTCAAGAGCTCGAGGTTGCTGAAACTCACCTTGCGCTTCAAGATTTAATTGGTTTTGATACGCTTGACCTTGATGAAATTGATTCAAATGGTGATAGCTTATTCTTTGATGAAGAGTGTTTTATTAGACAGCAAGTCAATGTAGGTAAATTCAAAGTTGATAATTTGGCACCTATTGCTGGCAAGGGGGTTATTGTTAGCAGCCTAGATGGCGGTAAGACGCTCTCAACGCCTAAAATTAACTTGTCTGATCTGATTAAGCGCGTCACCTTTTTATAGTGACCAAGGCCTTGCCAAGCGCTTTTAATAAACTTGCGTGGCAACGGTAAGGCCACATGAAGTGGGTCACTATTTAACTGAATAGGTATTTCGCCTTTATAATCAAAGCCGAAATCAACCCACAATCAACCAAATGGCCATTGTGCCAAATGCGTATAGAGCTATGTCGGCAGGTGTCTTTACAATCGGTTTGAATCACGTCTCCGCTCCTGTAACGGTTCGAGAACGGCTGTCGATGCCCGTTGAATTAGTACAGCCTGCTTTAAGCGCTTTGCAATCGTCATTTGGTGGGGCTGTGCATGAAGCGGCGATATTGTCGACCTGTAACCGCACAGAGCTTTACTGTGCGGCTGAACCCGAGGTGGCTCAGCATCTACCTCGCTGGCTAGCCGAATTCAATAAAATTGAAACGCAAGACGTCAGCCCCCATTTATACCTGCATGATAACGATGATGCGGTGCGGCATGCCTTTCGAGTGGCCAGTGGGCTCGATTCAATGGTGCTGGGCGAACCCCAAATTTTAGGGCAAATGAAAGAGGCTGTTCGGGCAGCAGAAGGCGCGGGTGCTTTGGGCACGCTGTTGCATCAGTTGTTTCAACGCACATTTTCTGTTGCAAAAGAGGTGCGTAGCCAAACCGCCATTGGTTCGCAATCGGTTTCTTTGGCATCGGCCGCGGTTCGCTTATCTGAACGTGTGTTTGGTGACTTAAAAGAGACCCGTATTTTGTTTATTGGTGCAGGTGAAATGATTGACCTCTGTGCCACTCATTTTGCAGCCCGCCAGCCTAAAGGCATGATGGTGGCAAATCGCACCCTAGAGCGGGCTGATCAATTAGCTAACCGTTTTGATGCAAAATCAATGCGTTTAGCAGACTTACCCGACCGTTTAGCCGAATTTGACGTCATCGTATCCTGTACGGCCAGTACCTTGCCCATATTGGGTTTGGGTATGGTCGAGCGTGCTAGTAAGCAACGCCGTCGCCGCCCCATGGTAATGGTTGATTTGGCCGTGCCACGCGACATTGAGCCTGAAGTCTCAAGACTAGACGACGTATATCTCTACTCAATTGACGACCTGGGGGCGGTGGTGCAGTCGGGTACTGAGTCTCGCCAATCAGCTGTAGTTCAGGCCGAAGCCATCATTGACACGCGGGTGCGTGGCTACATGCATTGGTTGCAACTGCGCAAAACCGTGCCGTTCATTCAAACCATACAAACCAACGCTCAAGCTGTGCAAAATGCTGCGCTTGAACGTGCCCGTAAAGCCCTCGCTAAAGGCGACGCGCCCGAAGCCGTGCTTGAGCAATTGGCGCACAGTTTGACTCAAAAATATTTGCATGGCACTTTCAATGCTTTGCATCAAACCGAAGAAAATGAACGACAACAACTCATGGGTTGGTTGCCACGTTTGTTTCCAACTCGCGATCGCCGACGTTAGCGGTTCTGCTCAAACGTATTGTTGCAAAGCCATGGTGTTTTTTGGTGTTAAAAAAGCGTTATAAGACCTCAAAACCCAGCTTTATAAGAAATATTAAAAGATGTTCGTAACAAGTTACTGAGCCTGTTTACTTAAATGACACCATCGATACGGCTGTATAAAGACAGCACTAAAAGCAATCACTTAAATAGATAGGCCTGAAATGAAACCATCAATGCGTACGCGCTTAGAACAATTGTCGCGCCGGCTTGAAGAAGTTGACGCCTTATTGTCTCAACCTGAAATTACCAGCAACAGAGATCAGTTTAAAAAACTTTCACGTGAGCGTGCAGAGCTTGACCCTGTGGTGTCTGCGTTCAGTTTATTAGAGCAATCAGAAGCCGCAATTGAAGATGCACGCGCCATGATGTCTGACCCTGAAATGAAAGCCATGGCAACAGAAGAAATGCTGTCATGTAAAGACACCATTGAAACGCTCGAAGCAGATTTACAGCGTTTATTGTTACCACGCGACCCTGATGATTCGCGCAGTGTGTTTATGGAAATACGTGCCGGTACCGGCGGCGATGAAAGCGCATTGTTTAGCGGTGATTTGCTGCGCATGTACACGCGCTTTGCTGAACGACGCGGCTGGAAAACTGAACTGATGTCTGAAAGCCCCTCTGAAGTAGGCGGTTACAAAGAAGTGATAGTGGCCATCACGGGCGATGGCGTTTACGGCACCTTAAAGTTTGAGTCTGGCGCGCACCGCGTACAACGCGTACCCGCGACCGAATCACAAGGCCGTATTCATACTTCAGCATGTACCGTTGCGGTCTTGCCAGAGGCAGACGAAGCAGAAGAAATCGCCATTAACCCTAGCGACTTGCGCATTGATACCTTTCGCGCTAGTGGTGCCGGGGGGCAGCATATTAATAAAACCGACTCAGCTGTGCGAATCGTTCACTTGCCAACTGGCTTAGTGGTTGAATGCCAAGACGATCGCTCACAACATCGTAATAAAGATAAGGCTATGCAAGTGTTGGCTGCTCGGTTGAAAGACAAAGTGCTTCGCGAACAACACGACAAAGAAGCGGCTCAACGTAAATCGCTAGTGGGTACGGGCGATCGTTCAGAACGCATACGCACTTATAACTTTCCACAAGGTCGTTTAACTGACCACCGCATTAACCTCACCTTATACAAACTGCTCAATATGATGGAAGGCGACTTAGATGAACTCACTTCTGCCTTAGCTGCCGAGCATCAAGCCAATTTGTTAGCAGAATTGGGACAAGAGGCATAAACGTTACCTGCTTTATTATTTAATTGAGTCACTGAATGACTCAATGTTTAAGGAATATAGGTGAGTGTAATGATTCGAACCATGACCATAAAAGAGGCGATGGCGTCATCATCATTGCCACGCCTTGAAGTGCGTATGTTGCTTGAGGCTGTGTTGAACAAGCCGCGTACTTGGCTGATTGCGCATGATGACGAGATGTTGACTGAACAGCAGGCTCAGGTGTTCTTCATTATGGTGGCCCGTCGCACCGCTGGTGTGCCCATGGCTTATTTGTTAGGTACACGCGAGTTCATGGGTTTAACATTTTGCGTGTCACCCCACGTGTTGATTCCCCGACCTGATACCGAGACTGTGGTGAATAAAGCCATTGAGGTGATTCGCGAGCACGTATTAACAAAGGTGCTTGATCTGGGCACGGGTAGCGGAGCCATCGCCATTTCGATTGCTAAAGCCTGCCCCGATATTCAAGTTGACGCCACCGATAGCAGCGCCGAAGCGTTAGGTGTTGCGCAACTGAATGCTGCATGTTTAGGTGTGCAGGTGAATTGGTTTCAGGGTGATTGGTATCAGGCATTGGGCGATCAGGCTAAGCGGTATGACTTGATCGTTTCAAACCCACCCTACATTCATTGTGATGACGTACATTTGACTCAGGGTGATTTACGCTTTGAGCCACCCCATGCGCTCACAGACGGGGCAGATGGTTTGAGCGCGTTAAAAATTATTATTCAGCAGGCACCCAACTGGTTAAAGCTCAAAGGTCAGTTGTGGGTCGAGCATGGTTATGACCAGGCAGACGAAGTGTTGCAAATGTTTACCCAGGCTGGTTTTAAAGGGGTAAAAACTTTATATGACCTGGGGGAAAAACCCCGCGCCACAGGGGGTTATTTAGCTGTTAACTTGTAAAACAGTATTCTTCAAGGGGGAATACAATTAACGTTAAGGTCATTAGACTTTTGAAGCTAAACCCTAAAACTAACTGATTTAGTGTAATGATGAAATTAGATGAGTTATTACCGTAACCCCAAAGCCGTTTATTAGCTTTAAACGACAATATTTTCTGACAAGAGAACCCGCCATGTCTGACGTACAAACATTTATTAAAGAAACCGTAACAAGCAACCCCGTCGTGTTGTTCATGAAAGGTACAGTGCAGTTTCCACAGTGCGGCTTTTCAAGCCGTGCGGTACAAATTTTACGCCAAAACGGCGTCACAAAATTAGTTACGGTTAATGTGCTTGACGACGAAGAAGTGCGTTCAGGCATAAAAACGTTTTCACAGTGGCCAACGATTCCACAGCTCTACATTAAAGGCGAGTTTGTAGGTGGTTCAGACATTATTGGCGAAATGGAAGAATCTGGTGAGTTAAAGAAATTGCTACAAGATTCAGGCGCCCTTGCTTAAATTTTTATTTAATTAAAGCTTAATTTGCGTTGCTGGTTTTAATCGCTGTTTTTGTTTTAGTTTTAGTAATTGTCTTTTAAGTTAAATATTGAGGCCGCTTTTAACAAAGCGTGTCATCAAATGCGGTGTCACCTTCTAAATGAGGTGCGCCGCTCGGTTTGAGGTTGGCAAAATCAAACAAAGTGGCGTCCATCAGGTGTGATGGGGTCACTTTGGCCAAAGCTTTAAATGTATTCCACACCCGTTTTGGGTCGGTTTTTTGCCAAGATTTGATCATTAGGCCGATTTCTTTACGCTTTAAATTTTCTTGTGACCCGCAAAGCGTACAGGGAATAATCGGGAATTTTTTTAGCTCAGCATATGCAGTTAAATCTTCTTCAGTGACATACGCTAAGGGCCTAATAACAGTGCGGCGCCCATCGTCTGAAACCAGTTTAGGCGGCATGGCTTTTAGCTTTGCACCGTAAAACAGATTTAAAAAGAAAGTAGCCAAAATATCATCACGGTGGGGACCCAGCGCAATTTTTGTAGCCCCCAACTCGCTGGCAACTCTTTACAAGATACCGCGACGAAGCCTAGAACAAAGCGAACAGGTTGTTTTTCCTTCAGGAATGATGCGTTTCACGATTGAGTAGGTGTCGCACGATTCACTAATACTTCAATGGCAACACCAACGCTGTCTGCAAATGCAGAAGGTTTGGTAATACGCACCTTGACTGAACGTGTTTCAGCAAATAGTGCCAATAAACGATTGGCGACTTGCTCTGTTAATGTTTCAAGTAAATTTACGTGACAGCGTGTGCATTCTTCCACAATGGCATCGTGTAACGCGCGATAATCAAGAACCGTACCAATATCGTTGTCGTCAACATTTTGAGTGACATCAACATCAATTTCAGCATCAACATGAATAGGTTGTGTCGCTAGGCGCTCATGCTCAAGTATGCCAATAAAGGCATCAAGTCTAATACGAGAAAAAATAATACGGCGAGTCGTCATAATAGGCATCTAAAATAATGTTCACATATTGTAGGCGTGAATGGTTATTGATTCAGTGCCCTTGAACATGTTTAAAATGAATGTTCAAGAGGTTGTTAAAAAAGGTTGCTAAAAATTTTAGGGAACTTAACAAATTATTTCAAAAAGCCACACCATGCAGAAAAAATATGATGCTGTCATTATTGGTGCCGGGCCAGCGGGTGTTAGCTGTGCCATTTGGCTCAAACAGTTTGGCTTTGCGCCATTGTTGCTCGAAGCCTCTGACCGCGTGGGTGGGTTATCAGCCCGTAACCCCTTCTTTGATTTGTGGACACCTACCGTAGCAGGTCAAACCGGCATTGATATTGCACGTGGCATGGCTTCGCAGCTTGAAGCAAGTGGCGCCGAGGTTTGGCTAAATAGCCCTGTTGAAAGGGTTACGACGCAGCTTAAAGCAAGCGCTGAGCAGGTTGCGCTGGTCGATAAGCAGTCTGTAGCTACCGTTCAGTTGGCTGCACAGTTAGCTGGGCCGCTTGTTAAACAATCAAAATTTCTGACTCAATCTGTTGAGCAGCGCAGGCAAAATAGCATTTTTATTGTTTCAGTGCTGCACAAAGGGCAACTAATCGATATTGAAGCGCGTGCAGTCGTCATTGCTGCAGGCGTAAAAGCGCGCCCACTTCAATCTGGGCAAGATCAATCATGGCCAGGTATCTTAGTTGGCCCAGGCGAAAAAATTATTCAACAAGATTTTACTGGGCTGTCTGTTGCCCTTCTGGGCGGTGGCGACAACGCCTTTGAAAACTATGAATATGTGAAATCGCGTGGCGCCACACAGGCGCATATATATGCGCGATCCATACGCGCCCAAAAACAATTCGTATCTCGCGTTAACTCAAGTGATGTGCACGTTGGCGCTTATGATGTCGAGCCGAATTCTAGGGCCGTAAAGGGTCGCGTTTACGATTTAATTATTGTTCTGTATGGGTGGGAAGCTCAAGCCAAGTTTGTTGAACCTTTAGCACTTAAGCTTAATGCCAAGGGTTTTATTGCCACCGATCACGACACAGCGCAAACTAGCCAAACGGGTGTTTACGCGATTGGCGAGGTTTCACAACGTATGCACCCGTGTGTGGTAACCGCTTTTGCAGACGGTGTCGTTGCAGCCAAAGCAATTGAGGCGCAGTTAGCTGAAATGTATTAGGCGCTTACGACACGTTCTGAGCTAAGCAGTATTCAATCACTTCGTTTGCATCACCTTCAAACACAATGCGATCTTTTTTGAGATCATGTTGATAGTGATACATCGGGTCATAATAGTTTTCAAGAAGGGGTTTGATCCATTCTTGATGGGCGATAAAACCGTACCCTTGGCGCTGTTTGGTTAAGGCCGTTTGCATGCTTTCACGCATCGCAGTGTGGCGTTCACCGCCAAGCTTCTTTTGTAAGTTATCAAGTGCCGTGAGTAACTGTAGGCTATAGCCTGCGTAGGCTTCATCACTATCGCCATGAAGTGAAATGTACTCAGCGCTTAGTCTTTCCACATAATCACGCACAATACGGTCAACACGTGTTTCTAACGAAGCATGAACCCATGCTATAGGGCTAGAAAGCATTCGGTCACGTAACAAAATCGGTATTGCACAGCGACCAATCATGCGTGATTCATCTTCCAGCACAATACGCTGATGCCCCTTTGCATGTTGCTTCAAAAAAGCAATGCTGAGCTGGTTGTCAAAGTCAATTTGATTTGGTTGGGGCAACGCGTGTCTTCCAAAGCTTGAACCGCGATGGTTTGCAATCGCTTCAAGGTCAATTTGGTTAGGCAAAAAATTAATAACATCAGTTTTACCTGTACCCGTCATGCCGCCGACCATTAAAAATTCTGAGGCTTCAATTTTTTGAACTAACGTATTGAGTAAGTATTGACGCATGGCTTTATAACCACCTTCAATACGCGGCATAATCACGCCCGCTTCAGCCAGCCATTGCTGAACGGTTTGCGAACGTAAACCACCCCGAAAACAATATAAAACGCCAAGCGGGCTTTGTTGGGCGAATGCTAGCCACTGTTGCATTCGTTGCGCTTTCACTTCACCATAAACCAATTGATTGCCCAGCGCAATCGCAGCATCTTGGCCAGAATTTTTGTAGCAAATACCCACTTGATGTCGTTCGTCATTATTCATCAAAGGTGCATTAACAGTATGCGGAAATGCACCTTGTTCAAATTCAACTGGCGCCCGAACGTCAAGCATGGGTGTATCGTGAATAAAGAGTGCGTCTGTGATGGCGATGGTTGGTAAAGAAGTTTTTTCTATTGTGACTGAACTGATTTTTTGAGTTGAAGCCATATTGCTTAACCCCTTGACAGCGTGCACAGGTTCAGCACGGGTGGGCTTAAAATGACTTTAAAGGTGCGCAACACGTCTCCTCTAAAAACAGTGACGTTGATTTGATCTTTAGGTCGATAACGAGCCATCATTTGGTTAAAGTTATCACGTGTACCGCCCACTTTTAAATCGTCAATGGCGATCAATATATCGTGTGCCGACAGTCCTGCACGATGTGCAGCGCCATTTTCAAACACATGACTCATCATTAAATTTGCGCCAGCCGGTTTAACGTTGGCATCAATTGAAGGGTAGGCCTCTTGCGCGTTCCAACTCATTGCAATTCCAGCAAAAGCCAAGCATTTTTTTAGCGGAAGGTCTTGTGTGCCTTCAGCCCAAGCGTAAATTTGTTTGGCTAGGTTAACCCCAGTTGCTGCTTGTACAATTTTTGCAAAGTCGTTTTCGTTCAAGCCAGATTGATAAAGAGAGGCAACTCGATTTTTATAAATTGTGTTCGGGTAAGCATGTATTTTTATTTTTTTAGAAATTGAGTCATTAAAGGCAAAGTCTTTTGAATTTGAATTTTCTTTAAAAGCAAAGTCAGATGACAATTGTGTTTTATGATAAAAATCACGGCCAAAATGCTTCCATAAATAACGCATTACATCATCAAGACTTTGTTTATTGCTTGTTGCGGCTCGTATTGATAAATCAATGCATAGCGCCACCAGCGAGCCCTTCGCGTAATAGCTTGAAATGGCGTTGGGTGCGTTCTCATCTTGCTTGTAATACTTTGTCCAGGCCTCAAAAGAGCTTTGTGCAACCGATTGTTTAAAACGCCCCGCTTGGCGCATGACGCTCGCGATGGTTTCGCCTAGACGCTTGAAATATAGTTTTTCGGTTAAGAGCCCTGTTCTAACTAATGTTAAATCGTCGAAATAAGAGGTAAACCCTTCAAACACCCATAGCAATGAGGTGTGGTTAGGTTGCGTTAAATCATAAGGAATAAACGCGTTGGGCTTAATGCGTTTAACGTGCCATGTATGAAAATATTCGTGGCTCAACAACCCTAAAAAATCATTGTAAGACTTGGGCGCTTCAGCTTGCCCTAAAGTGGGTAAGCTGTTTCGTGAGGTAATTAACGCGGTTGAGGCGCGATGTTCAAGCCCCCCATAACCATCGCCCGTGACGAATATTAAAAACGTATAGACCGGTCCACTATCTAAAAAAGGTGCGCGTTGTGTTCTAGGTTCAAATAACTTAATTTGTGATTCACAAATACGTTTTGCATCGCTGCGTATGCGAGCTAAATCAAGGTTAGGTATAAGCCCTGTTAAAACTAATTGGTGTTGTGCACCGCAGGCAATAAATTTAATGGTCTCTGGTGTGCCGATCTCAAAAGGGTAGTCGATGAATGCATCGTAATTTGGGGCTTGGTAGTGCCCTAAATGATGTTTGTTGAGAGGGTGTTCACTTTGCATGTGGGGCATGCTGGTGTATGTTTTCCAATGATCAAGTTCAGCGGGTGCAGTCAGCCATACTTCGCAAGGTTGGTGCGCTTGCCCCTCTACGCAAAGAAAAACACTGGAGCCATTGAAAAAGGCGTGATGTTGATCAATGTGCGCACCTCTTACCGACAGATCCCATGCATAAACGATGATCTCAATATCAAGTGCACTGTGGCTGTCGTGTATTACCCAACTGTGATTGTCTGTTCGAGTCACTTCACACGCATCTTGTTTGTTGTGTGCAGTGAAGGTTTCTATGTGGCGCGCAAAATCGCGAATTAAATAACTGCCAGGTATCCAGCTAGGTAAAAAAACCTTTTGGGCAATCGGGTCTGGTTCGGCAATGTGTAGACGAACGCGAATGCGGTGGCCGCCCACGTCAAAGAGTTCAACATGATATTGAAGCGCTGTTGAGCATTCTTGAGTAGATAATTTTGAGAGAATGGGCATTTTGTGTTCAGCGCTAGCTGGCATACGGGTTTGATTTGCCATATTTTGTAGGTTTTTAAACGTCATAATCGTATCTTAGCCATAAACATCAAGAAAATATTTATGCTGCGGTGCGTCAGGGCTATGTAAGCTTTAATAAATAAGGGTAATTAGGCGAAATTGGCATCTTTTAATATTTAAATAGGCGCCTATTGCAACAGCAAACAACTTTTGCGACCATCAGTAAAAACCGCTACAATGTTGAAGTTTTGTTTAACCGTTCTTTCTATTGCGAATGTTGTGCATGTTGGGGCGGCAGGTTTTTGTGGCGGTGGTCAAGCAAATGTCAGCTCTCGTTACTCAACCTATAAAACTCTCAGATCAAGAAAAACTCATCATCGCCCATAAAGCGAGGGTGCTACTGTGGTGGTTAGTGGTTTCTCAGTTGTTAGCAGGTTTATTTGTATCGGCTTTGTTTGGTATTTTTTCTGGGCAAGCAGCTGCGTTTAGCGCGCTCGCCGGTGCAGGGGCTTATTGGTTGCCCAATGCAATTGCGGCTTTAAGGTTGGCTTTGTCAACATTTAGGCCCCAAGGGGCTAGCCCAGTGGCGGTGTTAGGTGGTTTTTTAGTCAAAATGTTGATCGCCGCTTTGTTGTTATGGGTTCTTGCTCAGTACGGTGGTGAACAAGTGAATTGGCTTGCTGTACTACTAGGTTTAATTGCTACATTAAAAGGTTATGTTATTGCCTTTATGGTTTTTGGGCAAAAGTTTCGTTAACGTTTTTTGCTAATGTTTTTTGTTAACGTTCTTTCATTAATGTTTATCGTTTAGTTTCGCGAGCAACAATCTAGGTACGGGTTTATGAGTTTCGGTAAGGCAAGTATGTGTTGTGCACTTTGTCTTAAGTTGAATCAAACGGGTTTCGAAGCTTAGGTTTTGTGGCTCAATTTTGAGTAAAGGTAAATCATGTCAGCTCCAGGCGGCGTGTCTCCCCAGTCTTACTACATTCAGCACCACTTGGTGCACAACAACAGTATTGGCCAAAAACAGTCAATTATTGCTGATTTTTCTGTCATCAATTACGACTCGCTTTTTTGGGCATGCCTGATGGGTTTCGTCACCGTTTTCTTTATGTGGCGCGCAGCACGTGTTGCAACAGCTGGCGTACCTGGGCGTTTTCAGTGCTTTGTTGAAATGCTGGTCGATATGGTCGATCAACAAGCACGCAGTATTGTGCCCAGTGAAGCCACGCGTCGTTTTGTAGCGCCCTTAGCACTAACCGTTTTTGTCTGGATAGTGCTGATGAACGCACTTGATTTAGTGCCGGTTGATTTACTCCCCTGGATATTCAAAACGACTGGCCTTGGTGCTGCAGTAGGCGACCCTTTTTACTACCATCGCATTTTGCCAACAGCTGATTTAAACATACCAATGGGTATGTCGTTGGGTGTATTGTTATTGATGCTTTACTACGGCATTAAAATTAAGTCACCAGCGGGTTTCGTAAGTGAGTTGTTCACGGCACCTTTTCATGCTCATGGCTTTGCAAAGGTATTATTAGCGCCAGCAAATTTCTTGTTAAATTTAGTCGAATATGCGGCAAAGTCTGTGTCGTTAGGCATGCGACTATTTGGCAATATGTTTGCGGGCGAATTAATTTTTATGTTGGTCGCGCTTTTAGGTGGCGCTTGGACTGGCTTTAACGCAACAAGTATGGCACTGGGTTTTGGTCATATTTTAGCGGGTTCAATTTGGGCAATTTTCCACATCATGATCGTTTTGTTACAGGCATTTATTTTCATGATGTTAACGTTGGTCTATATCGGCCAATCGCATGAAGGGCACTAATTGAGCTCGAATTGATTTACCCTTGTTTGGCTTCACGTTTAACCTTATTTTTAAAAGCGTTTAACATGCGGGCTTCACAAAAAAAGCAGTAAACGTTTTTAATTATTTTTTATAACTTTTTTTATTCATTTTTTAGATTTTAACTAAGGAGTTGTCATGACCAACGTTGCTTTTGTAGCGCTAGCTTGCGCGTTCATTATTGGCCTCGGTGCTTTGGGTGCTTGTATCGGCATCGGCATGATGGGTGGTAAGTACCTCGAAGCTTCAGCTCGTCAGCCTGAGCTGATGAATGCATTGCAAACCAAAATGTTTTTGTTAGCCGGTTTGATCGATGCTGCATTCTTGATCGGCGTGGGTATTGCCATGTTGTTCGCCTTTGCTAACCCATTCGTCTAAAGCGCCACACCAGCAAGGTCTTGCGGTAGCTCAAGGCTTTTGATGTGTTTCTCTCGACTGTTGCTTTAGCAACTTAGAGAATTGTCTATATGTGACACGTTGACGGTTCAATGTGTTCACAAGGTGTCATAGGAAAACGACCGTGAATCTGAATGCGACTATATTTTTTCAGATGATCGTGTTCTTTGTGTTGGGTTGGGCCACGATGAAATTCGTGTGGCCCCCCCTTACAAAGGCCATGGAAGAACGCCAGCAAAAAATTGCGGCGGGTTTGGCTGCTGCTGAAAAAGGCAAAGCCGATTTAGCATTAGCTAAAGCCCACGTCACCGCAATGGAAGAAGCCGCTAAAGCTGACTTACATCAGCGTATGGCCGATGCCGAAAAGCATGGTGTTCAGATCATTGAACAAGCCCGCGCACAAGCGCAGGTCGAGCGTGAACGTATTGTTCAGCAAGCTCAACAAGAAGCCGCGCAAGAAGCGCAGCGCGCCCGTGATATTTTGCGTGATGATGTTGCACGGTTAGCCGTTTTAGGCGCCTCGCAAATTCTGAAGCGTGAAGTTGATGCAAAAGCGCATGCTGATTTGCTCGCGCAAATTAAAACTCAACTTTAATAGGCGACGAGACCATGGCTGAAATTTCAACCGTTGCACGCCCCTATGCTGAGGCCTTGTTTGCTGCCGCGCAGTCAAACAAATCTGATTTAGCGGTATGGCTCGGTCAAGTTCAATGCGTTGCGGGCATCATGCACATTGAAGACGCTCAGCAAGCCATGTCCAACCCCAAGATAACTGATGTACAACGTGAAAAAATGTTGTGCGATGTTGCTGAAAAGTTTACTTCGCAGCCTTTAGTGGCTGAAATGCGCAATTTACTGGCTTTACTCGTCGAAAACAATCGCCTCGCTGCTTTGCCCGAGATCGCGATAAAGTTTGAAGCGTTAAAAGATCAAGCAGAGGGTGTTGCACAGGCAAATATTGTCAGTGCATTTCCGATGACTGATGAGCAGGTCAAACAATTGATCACACTCATTGAGCCAAAATTTGGTCTTAAGCTCAAGCCCCACGTGCAAGTCGACGCCAATTTAATTGGTGGCGTTCGTGTCACGGTGGGTGACCATGTACTCGACACTTCGGTGCAAGCCCAGCTCACGCACATGCGTGAAGCGTTGGTCGCCTGACGACCACCCCCAGATTCCAGGAGCTTACTATGCAACTCAATCCCTCAGAGATTAGTGAATTACTCAAAACCCGTATCGAAGGGCTTGGCGCTGCTGCTGACATTCGTACGCAAGGTACCGTTGTTTCGGTTACCGACGGCATTACCCGTGTTCACGGCTTATCAGACGTGATGCAAGGCGAAATGCTTGAATTTCCAAATAATGTATTTGGTTTGGCCCTTAACCTTGAGCGTGATTCTGTAGGCGCCGTGATTTTGGGCGACTACACCAGCATTTCAGAAGGTGACGCTGTCAAAACAACCGGCCGTATTCTTGAAGTGCCAGTTGGTCCAGAACTATTAGGGCGTGTCGTAAATGCTTTGGGCGTTCCAATCGACGGCAAAGGCCCTATTAACGCAAAAGAATTTGACATCATTGAAAAAGTTGCGCCAGGCGTAATTGCTCGTCAATCGGTGTCACAGCCTTTGCAAACCGGCGTGAAAGCAATTGATGCCATGGTGCCAATTGGTCGTGGTCAACGCGAATTGATTATTGGTGACCGTCAAACAGGCAAAACAGCGGTTGCTATAGACGCCATTATTAACCAAAAAGGCAAAGGCGTTAAATGCGTCTATGTTGCAATTGGTCAAAAAGCATCAACAGTTAATAACGTTGTAAACAAGCTTCAAGAATTGGGCGCAATGGAATACACCATTGTGGTTGCGGCAACGGCCTCTGATTCAGCAGCCATGCAGTATTTATCAGCGTACGCTGGTTGCACCATGGGCGAATACTTTCGCGATCGTGGCGAAGATGCATTGATTGTGTACGACGATTTAACCAAGCAAGCTATTGCTTACCGCCAAGTTTCGCTGTTGTTGCGTCGCCCACCGGGCCGTGAAGCCTACCCTGGCGATGTGTTCTATCTTCACTCACGTTTGCTTGAGCGTGCTGCACGCGTTAACGCAGATTTTGTGGAAAAGTTCACAAAGGGTGCTGTCAAAGGCAAGACCGGCTCATTGACTGCACTGCCTATTATTGAAACACAAGCAGGTGACGTGTCAGCATTCGTGCCGACAAACGTTATTTCAATTACAGACGGGCAGATTTTCTTAGAAACAGACTTGTTCAACGCCGGTGTTCGCCCAGCTATCAACGCGGGTGTTTCGGTGTCACGCGTTGGTGGTGCAGCGCAAACAAAGATTATTAAAAAGTTATCAGGTGGTATTCGTACCGACTTAGCCCAGTATCGTGAATTGGCCGCTTTTGCACAGTTTGCATCAGACTTAGACGACGCAACACGTCGTCAGCTAGAGCGTGGTAAACGTGTGGTTGAGTTGCTTAAACAACCACAGTACCAACCCCTGCAAGTTTGGGAACTTGGCGTGACTTTGTTTTCAGTAAATAACGGTTACTTAGACGATATTGAGGTTGATCAGTTGTTAGCGTTTGAAAAAGGTCTTAAAGACTTTCTCAAAGCAAAGCATGCTGGCTTTGTTGAGCGCGTTGAAAGTTCAAAAGAGTTGTCAAAAGACGATGAAGCTGAATTAATTGCCGCCATCAAAGAGTTTAAAAAGAACGGTACCTACTAAATCAGACGTCTGTAAAGCAAGGCTTACACGGGAACTGCGATGGCAGGAATTAAAGAAATACGAACCAAGATCAAGAGTGTACAAAATACACGCAAGATCACCAAAGCCATGGAAATGGTGGCGGCTTCAAAGATGCGTAAAGCGCAAGAGCGTATGCGCGCGGGTCGCCCATACGCTGTTAAAGTGCGTGATATGGCTGCCCATCTTATGGAAGCCAACCCAGACTATAGCCACCCTTATTTGATTGAGCGTGACACATTAAAAGCCGTTGGCATTGTTGTGGTCACTACCGATAAAGGTTTATGTGGTGGTTTAAATACAAATATTTTACGTCTGGTCTTGAATCGCTATCGCGAGTTCACCAACGAAGGCGTGAAAGTTCAGTTCACGGCTTTTGGTAACAAAGGTGCGGGTACATTATCGCGCGTGGGTGCTGATCTGGTTTCGCAAGAAGTTGGTCTGGGCGATCGCCCAGAATTAAGTCGTTTAATTGGTGCTATAAAAGTACAAATTGACGACTTTGAGTCAGGCAAAATTGATGCGGTTTACATTGCAACGAATCGCTTTGTCAATACGATGCGTCAAGAACCTGTGTTTATCCGTTTATTGCCACTACCTGGCAAACTAGCTGACCCGCATGTGGTGTTCGAGCAACCTGTTCAGGGTAGCGAGTCTGCTGCGCAAGACAATAGCGCTTATGGGTGGGACTACATCTACGAACCCGATGCAAAAGTTGTTATTGATGAGCTCTTGCTTCGTTACGTAGAAGGTATCGTGTTTCAAAGTGTTGCAGAAAATATGGCCTCAGAGCAGTCGGCTCGTATGGTAGCCATGAAGGCCGCTTCTGACAACGCAAAAACTGTTATTAGTGATTTGCAACTTGTTTATAACAAGACGCGACAAGCAGCTATTACCAAAGAAATTTCAGAAATCGTGGGGGGCGCCGCCGCTGTCTAATTTTTAGACAACGTTTGGTTAACCTGATAGCCAGTTATCAAGTAAGGAAACGAAATGAACAACGGAACAATCGTTCAGTGCATCGGTGCCGTGGTAGACATTCAGTTCCCCCGGGAACACATGCCCCACATTTATGAGGCTTTAAAACTGCAAGACGACACCAGTGCGTTTGCAGAAAAAGGCTTAACCTTTGAAGTGCAACAACAATTGGGTGACGGCATCGTGCGTACGATCGCTATGGGCCCAAGTGACGGTTTGCGTCGCGGAATGGAAGTCGCAAAAACGGGTGCAGCCATTTCAGTGCCCGTTGGCGTCGGTACGCTTGGCCGCATTATGGACGTTCTCGGTCGCCCTATTGACGATGCCGGTCCAATCGAATGTGACGAGTTGCGTGCTATTCACCAACCTGCACCTAAATTTGATGAGCTCTCACCTTCAGTTGAGTTGCTTGAAACAGGTATCAAAGTGATTGACTTAGTTTGCCCCTTTGCTAAAGGCGGTAAAGTCGGTTTGTTTGGTGGTGCGGGTGTGGGCAAAACCGTCAACATGATGGAATTGATCAACAACATTGCCAAGCAGCACAGCGGTTTATCGGTGTTTGCAGGCGTAGGCGAACGTACCCGTGAAGGTAACGACTTCTACCACGAAATGGCAGAATCAAACGTGCTCGACAAGGTCGCCATGGTGTTCGGTCAAATGAACGAACCCCCAGGTAACCGTTTGCGCGTGGCGTTGACCGGTTTGACCATGGCTGAAAAGTTCCGTGACGAAGGTCGCGATATTCTATTTTTCGTTGACAATATTTATCGCTATACCTTGGCCGGTACCGAAGTATCAGCTTTGTTGGGTCGTATGCCCTCAGCTGTGGGTTATCAGCCTACATTGGCCGAAGAAATGGGTGTGTTGCAAGAGCGCATTACGTCTACCAAGACAGGTTCTATTACGTCGATTCAGGCCGTTTACGTGCCTGCCGATGACTTAACTGACCCATCGCCTGCTACAACATTCCAGCACTTAGACTCAACCGTTGTGTTGTCTCGTGATATTGCTTCGTTGGGCATTTACCCAGCGGTTGACCCGCTTGATTCATCAAGCCGTCAGCTTGACCCACATGTGGTCGGCGAAGAGCACTACAGCGTGGCCCGTGGCGTTCAGCAAACATTACAGCGTTACAAAGAATTGCGCGATATTATTGCAATTTTGGGTATGGACGAACTGTCACCTGAAGACAAGCAAGCGGTTGCTCGCGCACGCAAAATTCAGCGCTTCTTGTCACAGCCTTTCCATGTGGCCGAAGTGTTTACAGGTTCACCAGGTAAGTATGTGCCATTGTCAGAAACCATTCGTGGCTTCAAAATGATTGTGAATGGTGAGTGTGATGCATTACCAGAACAAGCGTTTTACATGGTTGGCTCAATCGATGAAGCGTTCGAAAAAGCTAAGACCATTCAATAAGGAATTTCCATGAGTACCATCAAAGTTGACGTGGTAAGTGCTGAAAAATCTTTATTCACCGGCGAAGCTAAATTTGTGGTTTTGCCAGGCGAGTCAGGTGAAATCGGTGTGCTGCCTGGCCACACACCGCTGATCACACGTATTCGCCCGGGTACCGTTAAAATCGTGATGGCCGACGACACAGAAGAGTTCATATTTGTGGCGGGTGGTTTGTTAGAAGTGCAACCTCACCATGTCACTGTTCTGTCTGACACCGCTATTCGTGCAGACGATCTTGATGAAGCGAAAGCTGAACAAGCCCGTCAACGTGCCGAAGAAACGTTGCGTAACACTAAAGATAAAACTGATATGGCTGTGGTGCAAGCTGAACTTGAAATGTTGGTGGCACAAGCGGCCGCTGCAAAACGTTTGCGTAAGCTATCAACCCATTAATTGCGTAAACTCCGAATAGATAAAAGACCTGCCAAGCGATAGTCTGGCAGGTCTTTTGTTTTGAGGAATGTTCATGCGCCAGCACATAGACTTGGCTATTTTGCCTTTAATAAAGCCCGTACCTTGGTTTGAAGAATTTTTAATTAATATTGCACCTGCTTTGATGAGAGTTAAGGTGCATCGGCTTGATTGGGTTGAAAGTAAGTTATCAAGCCAAACTACCAACACCCCTAACTTGAGCAAAACCTTGATCGGTAACGATACAAGTCACCCAGGTGAGGCCTCTTCGCAACTCAACAACTTTTTACCCTATCTATATTTTGCTCGTAACGCGGTTACGCTAAGACGGTATGACGCGTGCATCATACCGGTTGATTTTGATTCATTAGCCTGGACAAGGCAAGCATTGGCGGCTATTCCACGTGGGCCATTTATTCCACTTATTGGCGTATTAAACAACCTAAAAGCAGCGTCGATGCAAGACTTAATTGAACTAGGGCTGGCTGACTATATTCGCTTGCCACTGTGTACTGAAGAGTTTAGGGCACGTGTGTTAACGGCTATTACGCGTATGCCTCGCAGCACAAGCTTACGAGAGAGCGATGGTCAAGCACCCTATGAAGTCGCACCGGTACAAACTATTCGTGAAGTACGAAAATTAACACCGCGTAATTTGCGATCAATGGGCTTTAAAGATGCTAAACAAGCGATTATTGACAAATTTGAGTGTGATTACCTTAGCGATAGTTTGGTGCGACATGAAGGCAACATAGCCATGGCGGCGCGTGCGGCACGTAAACATCGTCGAGCATTTTGGGAATTAATGCGCAAACATGGCATTACTGCGGAACCTTACAAGCCTGAACTAGACTATGAATGAGATATTTAGCTAAATAGATATTTAGCTATTTAAGTATATAAGTACTTGAATGTTTGCTCGGTTTGATTTTCAAGCCATAACAATGGGAATCAATTGATGAGCAGGTCATTTAGGCATACATAGGCAACAATGAGTAAAATCAAAGCAGAAAATATAAAGGATCGTACGTGCGTGAAAATGGCTTAAAAAATGATGTGTTTTTACGTGCGTTATTGCGCGAACCAGTTGACTACACCCCTATTTGGCTGATGCGCCAAGCAGGGCGGTATTTGCCTGAATACCGTGCAACACGGGCAAAAGCCGGTTCGTTCATGGGCTTAGCCACAAACCCTGAATATGCGACTGAAGTTACCATTCAGCCGCTAGAGCGCTATCCGTTAGATGCTGCGATTTTGTTTTCTGATATTTTGACGGTACCCGATGCAATGGGGTTGGGCCTTGATTTTGTGTTGGGCGAAGGCCCACAATTTGCCCGCCCTGTTCGGTCAGAGCAAGATGTCATGAAGCTTGAAGTACCCGATATGGCTAAGTTGCAGTATGTATTTGACGCCGTCGCCATGATTCGTAAAACGTTGAACGGTCGCGTGCCAATAATTGGCTTTGCTGGTAGCCCTTTTACTATTGCGTGTTACATGGTTGAAGGCAAAGGCAGTGATGACTATCGTTTAATTAAAACGATGTTATATGCTCGGCCAGATTTGCTGCATCATATGTTGCATATCAATGCACAAGCCACCACGGCATACTTGAATGCTCAAATCGATGCGGGTGCCCAAGCCGTTATGATATTTGACAGCTGGGGTGGGGTGTTACCCGATGGGTTGTACCAAGCTTTTTCATTGGCTTACACCAAACAGGTCATTGCCGGCCTTAAAAGACAATCTCAGGGCAAACGTGTACCGGTCATTACTTTTACTAAAGGTGGCGGTCTGTGGTTAGAAGATATTGCTGAATCGGGTTGCGATGCAGCGGGCGTCGACTGGACAGTGAACCTGCAACAAGCCCGCCAACGTACAGGTGACAAAATAGCGTTACAGGGTAATCTAGACCCCATAGCGTTATTTGCGGGTGAAGATGCCGTACGCCAAGAGGCAAGGCGGGTGCTTGATGCGTTTGGCTCTGTAGGTCAAGGGGGCCATGTTTTTAACTTAGGGCATGGTATTTCACAGTTCACACCACCCGAAACAGTCGCTGCGCTCGTTGATGAAGTGCATCAGTACAGTCGTCACTTACACACATAATTTACACGAATATCACCGAACCTGACTCATTATTGTTAAAGTTGTGCACAATATAAAAACAAGTTAGTGATTACCCTTGGTTAGTGTTTATGTAAGGCTAAATAACTATTTAAGTAATTGAATTAAATGATATATTTTCTATATTATGATGTGACACATTTATTAAAACATAGGGTTACTATTAAGAAGCAGCATCAACTGACCCAGTTATCCCCAGAGTTATCCACAGGCTATCTAGCCATTTATTTATTAACATATTGATCAGTCAATTAGGGCTAGATTAAAGAATCAACATTAACTATATGCCGCAACTGAGCAGTTCGATCAGGGTTTGGGCTCTCAGTAGAGACCAGATGCACGGCTAAATTATGGTTAAATCAATTTATGTGTCTCACACCCATACAAAACGATCCTATTCGCAGCACCGCTCAACAATTGTTTGGCGAAACTGCACGCATTATGTGGCTTGGTTCGCGAGTGAGAGTTGATCTAAAAGGCGGCAATGTTGCTCGACTAACCGGTTTTTGCTATGAAAGTTGATGCCTTTACGAGTCGTTTACAAGCCCAGCATCGCATCGAGGCGACCTCGCCAGGTTAGATGACATGCCGTTAAACGAAATAAACCGTTCACCCATACTTGTAGACGCTCTAACATTGACTCACCCCTCTACGTCGCACCCGCAGCCATACTGGTTGCAGGTAGCACTTGATCTGCCGATTGATGGTGTGTTTGATTATCGTTCTGACGTTCCGGTCACGCCTGGGTTACGCGTAATTGTGCCGTTTGGGCGGCGTCAGTTAATTGGTGTGGTGGTTGCGTGCCCCGATCAGCCATCGTTGCCGCCCGAATCAATTAAACCCATTGAGCGCGTATTAGATGATTTGCCGGCGTTAACGCCTGCTTGGCTTGATATGGCAAAGTTTGCGGCTGATTATTATCAACGGCCCTTGGGTGAAGTGATGTTGCCGGTCATGCCAGCTCGCTTAAGGTCAGTCACGGCCTACACAAGTGTTCAAGCAGGTGACGGACCAGTGGCTAAACAGTTAGCCAAACAGTTTGCTAAGCAAACTAAACAAACAAAGCAAGAGAAAGAAACGAAAGAAACGAATCAAACGAATCGAACGAAACAAAAAAAGGTTCAAGCAAAACAGGCTGGTGTGTCAGCTCAGCGCTATGTCACACAATTGAACGCTACACCCTTGACGACAAATCAACTGCCTCAGTCTGAAAGCTTAGGTTCAAGCACAATGGGTCTTGATGCAACCGCGACACAGGCAAAACCCGACTTACAACTTAATGCGCAACAACAAGAAGCCGTTCAAACGATTACCGCCACAGATGCCTATCAAACGTGCTTACTGTTTGGTGTGACCGGAAGCGGTAAGACAGAAGTGTATTTGGCCGCCGCCGCTCGCATATTAGAAAGCGGTCGCCGTGTTTTATTTCTAGTGCCAGAAATCAATTTAACGCCACAGTTTGCCGCCTCATTGCAGGCGCGACTGGCGCACTTTGTACAACCCGATCAAATTGCTTTGATGCACAGCGGCTTAACTGATACACAACGCCAAGAATCATGGGTTCGCGCTGCAATGGGTGATGCACGCATCGTGTTGGGTACACGCATGGCGATTTTTGCACCGCTCTCAAACCTGGGTTTGATCGTGGTTGACGAAGAGCACGACCCTTCCTATAAACAACAAGAAGGGCTGCGTTATTCAGCACGCGATTTAGCGGTTTGGCGGGGCCGGCAAGATCACGCTACCGTTGTATTGGGCTCTGCTACACCTTCTCTCGAAAGTTGGGCTCAGGCGCAGCGTGGGCATTACAAGCGCTTAAATTTAACCGAGCGTGCCCATCAAACATTAATGCCAAATATACGTTTAATTGACACCCGTCGAGCTGATTTAAAACAAGGCCTCACGCCACAAGTAGTTGATGCCATGACGCAAGCGCTTGCACAAAAACAGCAGGTGCTCGTGTTTTTGAACCGTCGCGGTTATGCACCCGTTTTGCATTGCCCGTCATGCGGTTGGTTAAGCCAGTGTAAAAACTGTTCAGTGTTTGCTGTGTTGCATCGCGACCAACCTTATAAAATGCGTTTGCACTGCCACCATTGCGGCCAACAGTCGCCGGTGCCAAAAGCGTGCCCCGATTGTGGTGACCAAGACTTGCAAGCGATGGGGCGCGGCACTCAACGTTTAGAAGAGCACTTAACCGAACTGTTTCCACGAGCTCGTCTTGCGCGCATTGATGCAGACAGTACTCGCACCAAAGGCAGTGCTCAGGCGTTGTTTGAACAAGTGCATGCAGGTTTGGTTGATATTCTGGTGGGCACACAAATGGTGTCTAAAGGCCATGACTTTGCACGCCTCGCTTTAGTCGTTGTACTCAACGCCGATTCAATGTTGTTTTCTCAAGACTTTAGAGCACCCGAACGTTTGTTTGCTCAGTTAATGCAGGTAGCAGGGCGGGCAGGCCGCCATCAAGGTCAAGGTCAAGTGCTGGTGCAAACGGGGTACCCCGATCAACCTGTTTACCGGGCTTTATGTCAACACGATTACCCCGGCTTTGCTAAAAGTACGCTTGAAGAAAGGCGTACCGCACAATTACCTCCCTATGTTTACCAAGCCTTATTAACTGCACAGGCGCGCGAGCTCAATACGGCTATTGATTTTTTACAGTTGGGTCGTGATTCTGCCCAAGCGTGGCTTGATACGCAACCCGCCCCTGAACACATCACATTGTTTGATCCGGTACCGTTGCGCGTGACACGCGTAGCGCAAGTTTGTCGCGCACAGCTTTTGGTTGAAAGCCCCTCGCGTGCCGCTTTGCATCAGCTACTTAGAGCGTGGTTGCCGGCTTTGGGTACTCGTCATGCTAAAGGTCAATTACGCTGGCAACTCGAAGTTGACCCCCTTGAAATTTAATACACAAACAGACAGCTTGTTCACTTATAAATGACTCACCCACTTAATGCCGTGCAGCACGAAGCGGTGCGTTACCTTGATGGTCCTTGCTTGGTTCTAGCGGGTGCAGGTTCTGGTAAAACGCGTGTCATCACTCAAAAAATAGCGTATCTACTTAAAGAATGTGGCTATTCCGCCCGACATGTGGTGGCCTTAACGTTCACCAATAAAGCGGCGCTTGAAATGCAAGCGCGGGTTCAAAAGCAAGTGAGTAGTGATTTAACCAAAGGTTTAACAATCAGTACTTTTCATTCGCTGGGCGTGCGCATGTTGCGCGAAGAGGCGGCCCACATCGGTTTAAAGTCGCAGTTTTCAATTCTTGATGCGCAAGACGCGTTAGCAATTATTCAAGACATTGTGGCCACCACTGACAAAGGTCGCTTACGAACGGTTCAGCAAACCATTTCTTTGTGGAAAAACCAACTCATCGGCGCTGATGCGGCGACACGCTTAGTTAAAACGGAATCTGAACAAGAAGCCGCGAGGGCGTTTGCCAGCTACAGCGCAACCTTAACAGCGTACCAAGCGGTAGACTTTGATGACCTAATTATGTTGCCGGCTTTACTGTTGCGCACCCACGATCTGGTGCGTGAAAAATGGCAAAACCGTGTGCGTTACTTATTGGTTGATGAGTACCAAGACACCAATGCATGCCAGTACGAGCTTGTACGGCAACTGACGGGGGCACGTGCCATGTTCACCGCAGTGGGAGACGACGATCAGGCGATTTACGCGTGGCGTGGCGCCACCATTGAAAATTTAGCGAAACTGCAAACTGATTATGAATCGCTGCGTTTAATTAAGCTAGAGCAAAACTACCGCTCAAGCCAAACGATTTTGGCGGCAGCCAACCAAGTGATTGGGCATAACCCCAAAGTTTTTGATAAAAAATTATGGTCTGAGCACGGTACAGGTGAAGCCATTACCGTGACGGCCTTTGATGATGATGCGCAAGAGTCGGAATCAGTCGCGATGCGAATTTCAGCAGCGCGTTTTGAAAAGCAGGCGCACTGGCGCGACTTTGCTATTTTGTATCGTGGTAATCATCAAGCCCGTATTTTTGAGCAAACCTTGCGACAGTTAAACATTCCCTACACTTTATCGGGGGGGCAAAGTTTTTTTGATAAAACAGAAGTGCGTGATGTCATGGCCTACTTGCGGCTGATCGCCAATGACAACGATGACCCCGCCTTTATTCGTGCCGTGACCACGCCACGAAGGGGTATTGGTCAATCAACGTTACACGCTTTGGGTACTTACGCTGGGTCACGGCAAATCAGCTTGATGGTTGCTGCTTTTGAAGAAGGTGTATCGGTTCATATACCTGATCGGCAACTTGAACCCTTGCGAACTTTTGCAGCCTTTATTCAACGCTTGCAGGGGCGCGCCGAACACGAAAAAGGCGAACAAGCGGGTGTCTTATTAGACGACTTACTCAAGACGATTGGCTACGAAGCCTATCTATTTGATGCCAATGACGAGCGTGCTGCCCAAGCACGTTGGCAAAACGTACTTGACTTGCGCGATTGGTTAAAAAAGAAAGCCACTGACGCTGACATGTCATTGCTAGATTTGGTGCAACATATTGCCTTAATCACTTTGCTTGAGCGTAACGAAGAAGAAGCCCCCGATGCTGTCAAATTATCGACTCTGCATGCAGCCAAAGGTTTAGAATTTCCACATGTTTTTTTGGTTGGTGTAGAAGAAGGCTTACTACCCCATTCTGGGCGTGAAGAAGACGAGTCGCTTGACCTCGACTTGGCTGCACAACAAAAAATACTTCGCATAGAAGAAGAGCGGCGTTTAATGTATGTTGGCATTACCCGTGCCGAACGTAGCTTGCATTTAACGTGGTGTAAAAAACGTAAACGTGCACGTGAAGAGTTGGTGCGCGACGTGTCACGGTTTGTCAAAGAAATGGGTCTGAATGAGCCTAAGCAAGCGCAAGATGCCCATGCTACGCTTAGCCCGAAAGATCGTTTAGGTCTGTTGAAAGCGCTGTTAAAACCTAAAGTTTAAGGGTGGTTTCTAACCCAACGCACCGCATCAATGACTTCAGAAGCGGTTAAGCCAATTGGCCCTAAGCCTTGGGCGACGCAATGATCGGCTGCTTTGCCGTGTAACCAAACACCGGCTAAAACGCTTTCTTCAATTGAAAACCCTTGTGCAATCAGGCTTGCTATGATGCCGCTTAGCACGTCACCTGTGCCGGCGGTAGCGAGGCCAACATTGCCCGTTGTGTTTTGCCAGCAGTTTAAGTTTGGTGCACAAATGATCGTTTCATGGCCTTTTAAAACGACCCATACTTTGTATACTTTTGCTAAGGCTTGTGCATGTGAAACACGATCAGACTGAACTGTTTCGGTGTCACACTTTAATAAACGTGCCGCTTCTGTTGGGTGTGGCGTCATGACGACTGGCGCGTGCCCCCAAACGGGTCTGATCTGTTGTGTTGACAAGGCGTTCAGAGCATCAGCATCAACCACAATTGGGGTGGTACCCCTTTGCTGAAACACTTGTCGTAGCGCGTTGAGCGCAAAAGCTGACTCACCTAAACCACAGCCCAGTACCCACGCGTTGATTTCAGGTGCCATGGCAATTAAAGATTGGCAGGGCCGCCACATAAGCTCTGGTTGTAATGCATCAAGTGAATAATGAGGGTCTGCTTGGGTCAACCCGACATACACACGGCCAGCCCCTGTTTTAAGGGCTGCACGGGCTGCAAGCACAGCCGCCCCCGTCATGCCTTGGGCGCCCCCTAAAATGCCAACAGAGCCAAACGTGCCTTTGTGAGATTGCTGACTACGTGCTGCAAAGATTGATTCAAATGCAAGCGGAGTTAGGGGTATAGCCGTCACGTTAACCCCTAATTTTTATCAACATTACGCTTACCAACATTACGCTCACCAACACTACTTAAGATTTGTAACGATATATTGAACGGCAGCGTGAATGTCAGCATCGCTGGCAGTGGCTAAGCCGCCCCGGGCAGGCATAATACCTACGCCTTTAATCGCGATAGCAGTCATACCGTCAACACCTTGGTCAAGGTACTTGGCCCATGCCACTTTGTCACCAAACTTGGGTGAGCCCGCAACGCCTGCAGCGTGGCACGCTACACACGCTTTGTTATATATTTTTTCGCCCAAAGCCAGCTCAGCAGCACTGGCTGCACCGCCTGTAGCAGTAGTTTTGGTTACTGTTGCCGCAGCGGCCGGTGCGGCAACAACCATTGGGGCCGCCGCCATCATTGGCGGTGCAGGTGCCGGTGCAACTGCTTTAGGTGCTGCTGCCGGGGCAGCAACAGGTACAACCGGTTCTGCAAATTGTGCGCCCGCAGCATTCGTCATATAGACGACAGCTCGCGCAATTTCTAAATCGTCAAGTGTGGGGTTACCGCCCTTGGCAGGCATAGCGCCTTTACCTTTGACAACGTTGGCAACCATGGCGTCTAAACCCGTACCGATTGACACAGCCCAAGCAGTTTTGTCACCAAACTTATGGGCGCCAGCTAAGCCTGCGTCGTGGCAGCCCATACAGGCTGAGTTGTAAGCCTGTAAACCTGTTTTAAGCACTTTAGGTGCGCTGCTGTCAATGATGACAAATTGCGCAACCGGCGAAATACGCAATGATGTGGCTTCAGGGCCAAGCGAGTCAGAGCCGGGGGCTTTGCTTTTACCAGAGGCGACCCAATTGACCAACATTATGATCACAATAATGGGTATGATTAAAGACAAAACGACTGTAATGATCAGTTGTTTGGGTGTTTTGATGAACGAAGAATGATCGCTGTCGGGTTCTTGCCCGGTCTCGGTGGGGTTGCTCATGAACAAACCTTAGTTTTAGTGGCTTAAAAAATGGCTTAAAAAGTGACTTTAAAAGTGACTTAAAAATCTCACTTATTATACTAGCAATGCACTTTTAAGGCTTTTTTTACGTTTGTACGTCAGACAGCTGCGCTAGCATCAAGCGTTAGGGTTTTGAGCTTGAATGCGTATAATGCAGAACTTGGCGCCCGTAGTTCAATGGATAGAATAAGAGTTTCCGAAGCTCTCGATACAGGTTCGATTCCTGTCGGGCGCACCAAAAGTTTTTTAAGCCCCTAGCTTAAACACCTATCTCGTTGCATTTAGCTAAAAGACTTAGTTAAAACGATTAGTGCTTAAGCGACAACGCCGCGTTAAATTGCACCACGTACTCTTCAAACGACATGCACTTTTGTGCCTCAAGGGCATTTTGTGTGTCTATTGAGGTCTGACGTTGCATAGTGGCTTGGTTTTGCTCAGCAGGTAACAGGCCGGCAGACTTTAAGGCTGACATGTGGTCTTTGCTTTGCTTGAATGCAAGGCTTTGAAACCCACCCTTGCCACTTTGCAAAGCCTCAAGCACACGTGCTGAAGGGGTTAGCTGCGGTTGATCAACTTTAACTTGCTGAATGGCTAAAGCGTCTAAATAGCGCGTGTCACCCGTTGCTTCAGCAAGGGCTTTGGCACAGGGCTGCATTTGCTTGAGCAAATCGTGCGCCCAATCAGTCAACGTTATAGATTGGCCTGAGCGCGAAAGAGCGAGGCCCGGCTTGCGCCCCTCGCGAACGCTACGCTTAAAGTTTTCAGCGCTTTCTGCGCAGTGTCCTTCTTCGTCAAAAAGAGGGCTTTCATTTAGCGCACAATACAGTAGGAAAATATCAACAAACCGCGCTGTATCATGGCTAATGCCGCAGGCTTCAAACGGGTCAATATCTAGGCAGCGAACCTCAACATATTGAACGCCTTGTTCAGATAGCGCCGTGATGGGGCGCTCGCCTCGAGCAGTGGTGCGCTTGGGCCGAATGGTTGAATAAAACTCGTTTTCAATTTGTAATAAGTTGCAATTTAGCTGACCCCATTCACCCTGTTGGTGGGTACCCATTGCTTCATAGGGTGGCCAAGGTGTTGTTACGGCGTCATAAAGCCGACGTAAAAAAGTGTCAAGATGGTTGTAGCAAAGCTTAAGTGCCGATTGCGCCTTATTTTGATAGCCTAAGTCGCTCATGCGTAAGCTCGTGGCGAATGGTAAAAATAAGGTGTCGCGATCAATTTCTGGTATACCAACCTCACGACCACGCGTAAAGTTTTTTGAAACAGCAGGTGAAGCCCCAAACAAATACATCAGTAACCAGTTGTAACGCATGAAGTTTCTAATCAGACCCACATAACCAGCCGATTGCTGCGTTTTGGTATCAACAGGTGCTTTTGATTGATCGGCCAACGCAACCCACATTGCATCATCAAATGAAAAGTTGTAATGTACGCCAGCAATGCATTGCATTGTGCGGCCATAACGCAAGGCTAAACCGCGCCGATACACATGTTTAAGCATGCCGCTGTTTGACTCACCATACCAAGCAATCGGTATAGCCTCGTCTGCAGGTAAAGCGCATGGCATAGAGTGATTCCAAATGGTTTCATTGCCTAAGCCTGCAGCGGCAACTCGATGAATTTGATTTAATTCATTCATTAAATCATCGACTTGGTGATGAACACCCGTAATGAGTTCAAGTAATGATTCAGAGTAATCTGTAGTGATGCGGGGGTGCGTTAATGCCCGACCGAGCGCATCAGGGTGGGGTGTTAGTGCCATCAAGCCGTTTGTATCAACGCGCAACCCTTCTTTTTCAATGCCACGACGACTTCGAGCCAGCAAAGCGGGCTGTGAAGCTAAAATAAGAAGTTTTTTTGAAACGAGATCTGGCACTATAAATTCCTCAATACAGGGCATATTTACCCAAATGGCAAATCGATTGTACGGTAAGCTTTGAATAAATTTATTTCGTTATATTTCTTTTATAACCCTATTAATTTAGGGGAAAAGACGTTTTACACAGGGTTAAGCGATGTACACGATTGCAAAGTTTCCAACTAAAGTGTTTTTTTTAAAGCGGCTACTTATAGCCACTTTAATGGGTGCAACTTTTTTCTTAACAGGTTGTTCACCTGAATATAACTGGCGAGAACTGACCGTAGCCGATGGCCGTGCGGTAGTGGCCTTTCCGGCCAAAGTGCAAACTGAGTCACGTATATTTAAACTAGACCAACATACATTGGAATTTTCACTGACTTCAGCAGCGGTCAAACAAAACTTGTTTGCCGTGGGTTATGCCGCGCTTCCGACCGAACTCAATCAAGATCAACAAACGGCTATTAAAAACACGCTGTTGAAAAGCCTCGCGGCAAACGTGGGCACGACGTTGCCAAGTTCAGCCCAAAACGGTGAGCCTTTTATACTTGAATCGGTTAGTGCTCGACCCATACGCATGGTGGCTCGGGTTTTAATTCATCGGGGCTACCTTATTCAATTCGTTGCAACAGGCCCGTCTAGTGATCTGAATACAACAATCACCGAAGAGTTCATGCGCTCAATCTCTCTAAGGTGAATTCACCTAAAAAGCCTAAGCGAATGGCTTGCGCCACGGCAGCCTGTCGGCCATAAACGTTGAGTTTACGACTCGCGTTTATCAAGTGAAAATTTACAGTTCGTTCACTTAAGCCCAATATCACGCCAATTTCCCAACTTGTTTTGCCGCGCGAGACCCACCCTAAGCACTGTAATTCACGCCCAGACAATGGGGTTGGCAACATACGCACTTGTCCTCTTCATATATCTACTCTTAGCAAAATCAACAGTGTGCAGTAAATATCGGTTTTTGGTAATGCGCAGAATCCCTGTGTTTTTCTAAGTAAAGCTGAGGTGATAAAATATTATTATCAATTTTGGCGCTGATTTGCTTGATCGGCTTGCGGGCGCCCCATAAAAACAGCTAAAAGAGTCGGTATGACGCAAATTTTACCCACATCAGTTGGGGTGGTGCACACCCAGCTCATGCATTTCGATGAACCGCTTTTGCTTGAAAGCGGTCAAGTCTTGTCACAATACGACTTAGCCATTCAAACTTACGGTACGCTCAACATCGATCGCAGCAATGCCGTTTTAATTTGTCACGCGCTTAATGCATCTCATCACGTTGCCGGCATTTCAGCTGAAAACCCTGACGAAATTGGTTGGTGGGACAACATGGTGGGTCCAGGCAAACCGGTTGATACCCGCATATTTTTTGTAATTGGTGTGAATAATTTAGGCTCATGTTTTGGCTCAACTGGGCCAGCCTCTATTCGTCCTGAAACAGGCAAACCTTGGGGGGCTGCGTTCCCCGTATTGACAGTTGAAGACTGGGTCCACGCACAAGGGCGTGTGGCTGATCGTTTGAACGTTGCGCGCTTCGCAGCAGTCATGGGTGGGTCGTTAGGCGGTATGCAGGCGATGAGCTGGGCCACTACGTGCCCTGAGCGCGTTGCACATTGTGTGGTAATTGCCAGTACACCTAAACTTTCAGCGCAAAACATTGGTTTTAATGAAGTGGCGCGGCGCGCCATCATTACTGACCCTGCTTTTCATGGTGGTGATTATTACGCGCACAACACAGTGCCTGAACGTGGCTTATCTGTTGCCCGCATGATTGGTCATATTACGTATTTGTCAGACGACGATATGGCTGAAAAATTTGGTAGAACACGCCGTCAATCAGAAGCCAGCGATGCTTACGATTATGGTTACGGCGTTGAGTTCGAAGTTGAGTCGTATCTTCGATATCAAGGCGAAAAATTTTCTAGATATTTTGACGCAAATACTTATTTGTTAATCACTCGCGCACTTGACTATTTTGATCCGGCGCGTCATACCGGTGGCAACCTCGCATTGGCTTTGGCGCCTGCCAGCGCTTCTTTTTTATTGGTGTCGTTTGCAACCGATTGGCGTTTTCCGCCCAGCCGCTCACGAGAAATTGTAGAAGCCTTAGTCAAAAATGAAACGCCTGTTACCTATGCAGAGATTGATGCCCCGCATGGTCACGACGCGTTTTTACTTGATGATTCACGTTATCACGGCCTGATGTATCGATATTTTGAAAACATTGCAAAATCATTAACCCTCGATGCAGTGGCGAAAGAGTTACCCGCAGATTCGACAGAAACACGCTCTTCAGAATTATCAGCTGAACAGCATCAAACGACTGTTTCAGATACTAATCTGCCCATTCAAAAATACATAGATGAAGCTAAAACCAGTGAACCTTTGGTACGGTTAGATTTATTAAAAATTGCTGAATGGATACCCGCAGCCTCACGCGTATTAGATTTAGGTTGTGGTGATGGGGCTTTACTCGAATATTTATCACATCATAAAAACGTGCGTAGCGTTGGGGTTGAATTAAGCGATGATCGTGTTCAACTGTGCGTGGCAAAAGACGTTCAAGTGGTGCAACAAAATTTAGAAAATGGCTTAGCCTTATTTGACGATCAACGATTCGATACCGCCGTTTTGTCACAAACACTGCAATCAATGCGCCACACAGAACACATTTTGCGCGAAATGGTGCGGGTCGCAAAAGTAGGGGTCGTGTCATTCCCTAATTTTGGGTATTGGCCTCACGGGTGGTCTTTGTTAAAGGGGCGTATGCCAGTAACGGGTCAAATGCCCTACGCCTGGTATGACACTCCAAACATACATTTGTGTACTTTGAAAGACTTCGAAGACTTGTGTCGCAAACTGGGGTTACGCATCATTGATCGCGTGACATATAGCCCTCATGGCGAGGTGTCGTGGTTAGCCGGTTGGCGTTCTACCTTGGCGCTTTATCGTTTTACGTTTGATTAAAAAGTGACTGTTTAATGAGTGCAATGAGTTTATATTTCAATCGACGTGTTGGACCTTTACTACTTTTAGGTTTTGCTAGTGGGTTGCCTTTGGCCTTAACGGGTGGCACGCTTCAAGCTTGGGCCACTGTAGAAAATATTTCCCTACAACAAATTGGTTTTTTGACACTTGTGGGAACGGCTTACACATTGAAGTTCTTATGGGCCCCCTTGGTTGATCGTTTTGTGCCCCCTTTGTTTGGCAGGCGTCGGGGTTGGATGGCTTTAACTCAAGCGTTACTTGGTTTGAGTTTATTTTTAATGGGCTATCTTTCACCCTCACAAAATCTAGGCTTGCTTGCAACGGTTGCCGTTTGTGTTGCATTTTTTTCTGCAACACAAGATATTGCCTTTGATGCTTACCGCACTGATGTGCTGCAATCTAGCGAGCGCGGTGCAGGCGCTGCTTTTTCTGTGTTGGGTTACCGTTTGGCAATGTTGGTATCAGGTGGTTTAGCGCTGATATTGGCTGATCAGTGGTTGAGTTGGGGCAACATGTACCGCTTAATGGGCGGTTTGATGCTGCTGTTACTGTTGGCCACTTGGTTCGCCCCAGAACCTGAACACCCTGGTAACGTTCCAGGTTCTTTAAGAGATGCGGTTGTAAAACCATTTAAAGAGTTTTTTTTACGCCCTGAAGCCATTACAGTTTTGTTATTAATCGTACTGTACAAATTGGGTGATGCCTTTGCGGGGGCATTATCAACAACTTTTTTGATTCGTGGCGCAGGGTTTAGCCCGACTGAAGTGGGTAGTGTTAATAAAGTAATGGGTCTTATTGCAACCATTATTGGCGCTTTAATTGGTGGTAGCTTGCTCGAGCGTTTGGGTTTGTATCGATCGCTCATGGTGTTTGGCATCTTGCAAGGGGTATCGAATTTAGGTTTCTGGTTGATTGCGATCATGCCACAACAATTAAGTCTCATGGCATTAGCTGTTGGCTTTGAAAATTTATGTGGTGGTATGGGTACTGCCGCTTTTGTCGCGTTGCTAATGGGGCTCTGCCATAAAGACTTTTCAGCAACACAATTTGCATTGTTATCAGCCCTCTCGGCCGTTGGTAGAACCTACTTAGCGGGTCCGTTAACGCCCATGGTGGTTGATGAGCTGGGGTGGGCAAACTTTTTTCTCATCACCGTGTTGATAGCGGTGCCGGGGTTGGTGTTGCTGTTTTGGCGTAGGCTCGATATTCAGAAACTTGATAGGCAGGGGTAATTTTTTCAGCGCTTGAATCTATTCAAAAAAACTAATCGCTCAGCCCTTTTCTAGCTCAGATCATATTCAACAATAAGTGGTGCGTGATCGCTAAAGCGTTGATCTTTATAAATGCTCGTTTTTACGGCCCGTTTAGCAATACCAGGTGTGGCAATTTGATAATCAATGCGCCAACCTACATTTTTGTCCCACGCTTGTCCGCGATTGCTCCACCATGTGAACTGATCTGGCCTGGGGTCGAGCTGGCGAAACACATCAACCCAACCGATGTCGTCAAAAATATGCGTTAACCAAGCGCGTTCTTCAGGCAAAAAACCAGAATTTTTTAGGTTGCCTTTCCAGTTTTTGATATCAATTTCGTGGTGGGCAATATTCAGGTCGCCACAGATGATGAATTCTCTCCCTGTGTCGCGATACTCTTTCATGCGGTCAGCTAACCAAGGGCCAAAGGCTTCCAAGCAGCGAATTTTGGCTTCTTGACGGGTATCGCCGCTTGAACCCGAGGGTAGGTAAACACTGATTACACTTAAATCAGGCCAATTGGCTCTAATAACACGGCCTTCACGGTCGAATTCGTCAGCCGCCATGCCTGAAATAACGTCTTGCGGCGGTTGGCGGGTGTAAAGACCCACACCGCTGTAACCTTTTTTTTCAGCACAATGAAAGTAGCCGTGGTAGCCGTTTGGGTTGATGAGCTCGGGGGCTAGATCAACTTGATGGGCCTTAAGCTCTTGCAGGCAAACAACGTCGGGCTGGTTCTGCGCTAACCATTGGTCGAACCCCTTGCGAAAAGCACTACGTAAGCCGTTTACATTAACTGATGTGACAGAAAACAATGAACACCTCGAAGCATTAAGATAATAGAATCTTTCTTTTACACCCTTATTGTCTGAGATTATGACGAAGTCTGCACAAAACACACCCGCACCCTCTTCATCTGATGCCCTTGATCGGTCAGCTTTTGTTGCATTTGCCCTGTCAGAGGGGGTGCTTCGATTTGGTCAGTTTGTGACTAAATCGGGTCGTACTAGCCCTTATTTTTTTAATGCAGGCTTGTTTAATCAAGGTGCTAGCGTGGGTCGGTTGGGCCAGTTTTATGCACAGGCCTTGGTGCAGTCGGGTCTGTCATTCGACATGCTGTTTGGGCCGGCTTATAAAGGTATACCTCTTGCCACGTCAACTGCTATTGCTTTGTCTTTGCACCCAGCCATGGTGGGTCAGGGTGTGCCGTTTGCGTTTAATCGCAAAGAGGCAAAAGATCACGGTGAGGGTGGTCAGCTCGTTGGCGCACCGCTCAAGGGTCGCGTGGTGATTATTGACGACGTCATTACTGCAGGTACGTCAGTGCGTGAATCAGTTGATTTAATTTTAGCGGCGGGTGCGCAACCGGCGGGCGTATTGATAGCGCTTGACCGCGCCGAACGCTCAGGACCAGATCACGCCTTGTCTGCCCGTTCAGCTTTGCAAGAGGTTGCTCACCAATTCAATATACCAGTCATTACGATTGCATCATTGAATGATGTGTTGGAAGTGGTGCAGTCGCAAAGTGAATTTGCCGAATATCGTGATGCTGTGTTGGCTTACAGAGCCAAATATGGCACCACCGTTTGAGCACTCAAGTTCAGATGCTAAATATAAAGCACTAAGCAATAGGCAATAAGTACTAAGTATTAAGTACTAAGCATCAAGTACTAAGCATCAAGTCGGCGTTTTAATGCATCGTTAACGTGTTGCGGGTTAGCTTTGCCTTGGCCGGCTTTCATGACTTGGCCGACTAAAGAATTAAAAGCCTTTTGTTTGCCTGCACGGTACTCTTCAACAATGGCGGGGTGGGCTGCCAGTACGCTGTCAACTAAGGCATCAATTGCACTACTGTCGTTGATTTGCTTCAAGCCTTTAGCTTCAATGATGGCGTCTGGCTCGCCGCCCGACTCACCAACCCACATAGACGCAAAAACTTCACGTGCGATTTTGTTTGACAGCGTACCGTCAATAATGCGCGTTAACAGCGCGGCAAGTTGTAAAGCTTTGACTGGGCAAGCGCCCAAATCTAAATTGTCGCGATTTAATGCAGCTAAGACTTCACCGTTTAACCAATTGGCAGCGAGCTTGCCTTGGTTTTCGGGTAGATTGCCAACAACTACCTCAAAGTAAGCCGCCGTTTCGCGATTATGACAAATTTGCAGCGTATCAACAGCGGTTAAGCCATAGGTTTTTGCAAAGCGCTCGCTTAGTTGTTGTGGTAATTCAGGCATGCCGGCTTTAACTTGCGCAACCCATTCGGGGCTAATCACGAGTGGCGGTAAATCAGGGTCAGGAAAATAACGGTAGTCATGCGCATCTTCTTTGCTGCGCATGCTACGCGTTTCGTCACGGTCTGAATCGTACAGGCGCGTTTCTTGAACGACTTTGCCGCCATCTTCAATGAGCTCAATTTGTCGTTGCACTTCAAACAAAATGGCACGTTCTAAAAAGCGAAACGAATTAACATTTTTTGTTTCAGTACGCGTACCGAATTCTTTTTGACCGAATGGGCGAACCGAAACGTTAGCGTCAATGCGAAATGAACCTTCTTGCATATTGCCATCGCAAATGCCTAACCAGACGACTAGGTTATGCAAAGTACGTGCGTAAGCAACCGCTTGTGCAGCAGATCGCATTTCAGGTTCTGTAACGATTTCTAGCAACGGTGTGCCTGAACGATTTAAATCAATGCCGGTTGAAGCCTCACCGTGGGGGCCTGGAAAATTATCGTGTAACGACTTGCCAGCGTCTTCTTCGAGGTGGGCGCGTGTAAGGTTGATGGTAGTGGGTTGGCCGTCTACTAAGAAGCTCAGTGAGCCACCCAATACGACTGGAATTTCGAATTGGCTGATTTGATAGTTTTTAGGCGAATCTGGATAAAAATAATTTTTACGCGCAAAAATTGAGCGCGGTGAAATCTCTGCACCAATGGCCAAACCAAACTGAATGGCGCGCTCGACGGCGCCCCGGTTTAAAACAGGCAATGAGCCTGGTAATGCCATGTCTACAGCGTTGGCTTGTGTGTTGGGTGCTGAGCCATAGCGAGTTGGGCTGCCAGAAAATATTTTAGAAACGGTTGACAGTTGAACGTGTGTTTCTAAGCCGATAACAACTTCCCAGTTCATGCTTGGTCCCCTGTGCGGGGTTCAGGGCGTCGTAAATGCCAGTCGGTTGCGAGTTGAAACTGGTGTGCGAGCGCCAAGAGTTGACCTTCCTCAAAATAATTGCCAATTAATTGCAAACCAACAGGTAAGTCTTGGCCATCGAACCCCGGCGCAAAGCCGCAGGGTATAGACATGCCAGGTAAGCCCGCTAAGTTAAGGCTGAGTGTATAGATATCAGCTAACCAAGCGGCAGTGGGGCTTTGGTTTTTTTCACCCATTGGGGTTGCTACAGTTGGGTTTACTGGGCCCAAAATAATATCGCACTTTGAGCCTAGAACGGCTTGATAGTCTTGTGCGATTAATCTTCTGATACGTTGCGCTTGCAGGTAATAAGCATCGTAATAACCATGCGATAAAACATAGGTTCCCACCATAATGCGTCGCTGCACTTCGGCGCCGAAGCCTTCGCTACGTGAACGTGCCGTCATGTCTGTCAAGTCGGTATATTGTTCAGTGCGGTGACCGTAGCGAATCGCGTCGTAGCGAGCCAAATTACTTGATGCCTCTGCTGGGGCAATGACGTAATAAGCGGGTATTGATAAGCGGGTATGGGGTAGTGAAATACTGACTTTTTGTGCGCCTAGCGCTTCAAATTGGACAATAGCTGCCATGACCGCTTTGGCTACACCATTATCAAGACCAGACCCAAAATACTCTTCAGGCACGCCAATGCGCAAGCCAGAAAAAGGTTTGGCGCCATGCTGTGCGATGTGTTGGGCATGTTGGGTAAAGTCTTGTTTAACTCGCCCAATTTGGTTGCCCACGCCTCTGCATGTTTGAATGCTGGTGGCGTCACGCGTATCAAAGCCACTCATCGTGTCGAGCATTAACATCAGGTCGTGAGCACTGCGTGCCATGGGGCCTGCTTGGTCTAAGCTTGAGGCGTAGGCAATCATGCCATACCGAGATATGGTGCCATAAGTAGGCTTGATGCCACTAATGCCGCATAACGATGCGGGTTGTCGAACTGAACCACCGGTATCGGTGCCCGTAGCGGCCATAACGAGCCCCGCTGCAACTGCAGCTGCAGATCCGCCCGATGACCCCCCCGGAACGACCTGGGGATGCCAAGGGTTGTGAGCCGGCCCAAACGCTGAGTTTTCATTACCTGAACCCATTGCGAACTCGTCGCAGTTAAGCTTACCAAGCGACACAGTGCCTGCTTGAAGAAGTTGCTCAACCACGTGGGCATCAAATGGGCTTTTGTAACCTTTAAGTATGTTGCTGCCTGCAGTTGTTTGCCACCCTTTGGTCACAAAAATATCTTTATGAGCAATAGGAATGCCGGTGAGCGTCTGGGCATTGCCGTCTGCGATGGTTTGATCAGCTGTTTTAGCTTGTTCGAGCGAAAGCTCGGGGTTTAGATCAACAAAGGCGTTGAGCGCGTTTTGTGCCGCAATTTCTTTTAATAGCGTGTGGGTTAATTCGACAGCGCTGATTTTACGAGCGTCTAAAGCGCTTCGAAGACTGGCAATGTTAGGAAAGTCTTTTAGAATTTGTGTCATGCTAATCAAGCACCTTCGGCACGAGAAATAGGCCTTCATGCTGGCCCGGTGCATTTTGCATAAGTGTTGCTCGCTCAGTTAGGCCGCCTGGAGCGGTCACGGCATCATCACGTAATCGTAATGAAACCTCTTCAATGATTGAAAGCGGGTGAGCTAACGGCTCAATGCCTTTTGTATCAACAGCCTGCAGCTCAGCAATTAATTCAAAAATCTGATTAAGCTCATCGTTAGCTTGTTGTTGTGCGTCGGCAGAAAGGCGTAGCCGAGCTAACTTAGCGATGCGGGCGGTGTCTGAAGCGGTAATGGCCATGGAGTTCACTAAATGTTGTTAAATGAATTTTAGTAAGTTGAGTTTTAGTAAATGCCCAGGGTTGAGTTGGGCTAAAAATTTATGAGTGTTTGAGTCGTGATTTAGTAAGTGTTAATACTGATTATAAGTTATGATAAGAGTCAGACAAAAGGCAGTTATTTTGCATGCTCATTTTGTAATTAAATTTAACTTTTTTTGGCAGACCCCGTATGTTCGGTTTCTTGCGTAGTTTTTTTTCAACCGATATGGCAATTGATTTAGGTACTGCCAACACGCTTATTTATGTTCGTGGCAAAGGTATCGTTCTAGACGAGCCGTCAGTTGTTGCCATTCGACACGAGGGCGGCCCGCACGGAAAAAAAATTATTCAGGCTGTTGGGCGTGAAGCCAAACAAATGTTGGGTCGTGTGCCGGGCAACATTACTGCCATTCGTCCGATGAAAGACGGCGTTATAGCCGATTTCACAGTCACCGAACAAATGCTCAAGCAGTTTATTCTTATGGTTCATCCGCGCAATATGTTTGCGCCTAGCCCACGTATTATTGTTTGCGTACCTTGTGGCTCGACCCAAGTTGAGCGGCGCGCCATTCGTGAATCAGCGCTGGGTGCGGGTGCAAGTCAGGTGTACCTCATTGAAGAACCCATGGCTGCGGCTATTGGTGCTGGCCTTGACGTGTCAGACGCTACGGGTTCAATGGTGGTTGATATTGGTGGTGGCACAACTGAGGTTGCCGTTATTTCCTTAGGTGGTATGGTTTATAAAGGCTCTGTTCGGGTCGGTGGCGATAAGTTTGATGAAGCCATTATTAATTATATTCGTCGTAACTATGGCATGCTGATCGGTGAACCTACCGCTGAATATATTAAAAAAGAAATTGGCTCGGCGTTTCCGGGCGGTGAAGTGCGCGAAATTGAAGTAAAGGGTCGTAATTTAGCTGAAGGCGTACCCCGTAGCTTTGTCGTGTCATCAAATGAAATCTTAGAATCACTCACAGATCCGCTCAATCAGATCGTATCTGCCGTTCGTATGGCGCTTGAGCAAACGCCTCCTGAGTTGGGTGCCGACATCACTGATAAAGGCATCGCATTAACGGGTGGTGGTGCGCTATTGCGCGATTTAGATCGGCTACTGCAAGAAGAAACGGGTCTGCCCGTTGTGGTGGCGGAAGAACCTCTCACATGCGTTGTGCGTGGTTGTGGTGAAGCGCTTGAACACCTAGAAAAGCTAGGTGCTATTTTTATTGACGATTAATGTATTGGGTGGCGTGATACCAGGTAACGCAGCCGAGTTTGTTTCGTTCACCAGCAAGTAATCATGCCAAAAAATTCAAATCTCGCACTCTTCAGACGCGGTATTCCACAAGAAATCATCTTTATTTTTTTGGTGGTTTTTGCGGTTACTTTACTTGCGGTTGACATCAAAATGCAAGTACTTGACCCAGCCCGTCAAATAGTCTCACTAGGCTTATATCCCTTACAAAAGGCTGTCATGTTCCCCCGCGATGTGGTGATTTTGGGGCAGGGGGTCATGAACGCAGCTGAGTTAATTCAAAGTGAAAATGAAGCCCTTCAGCGTCGTCGCATAGAGTTGGCTCAGGTGAGCTCTTCATCCGCGCAATTGGCAACTGAAAACGCCCAGCTCAGACGTTTGCTAGGCATGCAAAACGACAAAAGTGAACAGCCTGCTGTGGTGGCCGAAATTCTTTATGAGGCGCCAACCCCTTTTAATCGTCGCCTTATTTTTGATCGGGGTGAGCTTGATGGCGTAGCGCCTGGCATGCCTGTCATTGATGAGGGTGGGGTAGTGGGTCAAATTGTTCGCGTTACCCCGGTTTCATCTGAAGCAGCTTTGTTAACTGATGTAGTGGTTTCTATACCCGTACAATTGGCTCGCACGGGGCTAAGGTTAATTGCATTTGGTTCTAATCAACCAGGCAAGATTGAGGTGCGATATTTTTCATCTGATGCCGACATTAAACCAGGTGATCTGCTTATTACGAGCGGCATTGGTGGTGCCTACCCTGCAGGTTTAACTGTAGGCAAAATAGATACCGTTGATCGCGATGCATCATCTGGTTTTGCGTTTGCAATAGCCACACCCGCCTCGCATCCAGATCGGTATAGGCATTTTTTAATTTTACGAAATTTACTGAATCAACAATCATCTCAAACGCCGAGTTCTCCTCAAAACGTTGAGGGCTCGACCACGAATGCAGCCGGAGACGCCCGTGCGCGACGCTCTCTCAACTAAACGAACCGGTATGCGTGCTCAAGGTACAGCGATCTCGTCTTCGCTGGCAGCCACCGCTCGTCGCACCAACGACCCCCTGACAATCGGAATAGATGGCCGTTGGGTTTGGGGCACCATTGCGGTGATATTTTTAATATCACTTTTACCTTGGCGCGTTTTGCCATATACCCCTGATTTACTGTTGCTTGTGATTGCGTTCTGGTGCGTTCACGACTCGCAACGGGTGGGGCTTTTGACAGCTTTTTGCTTGGGCTTACTTATTGATGTTCAAAGCGTGGCGCCGCTAGGCCAACATGCGTTGACATACGTCTTAGTTTGTTTTGGTGGCTTACTTATTGGTAGGCGTTTACAACGCTTTGATTTGTTGCGTCAAACGCTACATATGATGCCTATTTTTATAGTAGGTATTTCAATAACGATTTTATTGACTGCTTTACTGAAAGATTTTTGGCCTGGTTGGGGTTGGGCCGTTAGCGCGATTTTCACCGCTGCGCTTTGGTTGCCTTTTGGTTGGCTTTTGCAAATGCCGAGCAATCGACTTGCAAGCCAATCTTTAGGGCAAGGCTAGGTTAGTTTAATGCGTAAACCTTTGAGCTCGGTTACGGCAAATCGCTCTACATTTCGTATCAGAATATGGGTGGCGGGCTTGTTCGTTATTGTTTGCTTCAGCCTTATTGTGGCGCGACTTTGGGTGCTGCAAGTTGATCGTCACGACGGTTTGGTTCAACGCGCTGATAGTAATCGCACGGCCTTTGTACCTATTCCCCCTCGTCGCGGCGATGTGCTTGACCGCCATGGTGAGGTGTTGGCTCGCAACCAGCTGAACTATACGCTTGAAATTATGCCTGCACAGGTCAAGCTTTTAGATAAAACGTTATCTGAGCTGTCTGAGGTCGTTAATTTGTCTGAGTATGAAATACGACGGTTTAAACGCAAACTTCAAGATTCAAGCCGATTCGCACATGTTGTCTTACGTAACAATTTAAACGATGTCGAGGCCGCCTGGTTTGCATCGCAGGCGTTTCGATTTCCCGGCGTCAATCTAAGGGGGCGTTGGGTGCGCGATTACCCTCAAGGTGAGGCGGCCGCGCACGTCGTCGGTTATATCGGTCGTATTTCAGAAAATGATCTCGATAAACTTGAAAATACCGGTCAGACAGGCAACTATCGCGGTACAGATGTAATGGGTAAAAAGGGGGTTGAAAAAACCTACGAACAGGTTTTGCATGGCTTAACGGGTTCAGAGTCGATTGAAGTCACAGCCAAAGGTCGGGTAGTGCGTTCGTTAAACCGAAATGACCCGAGCGCAGGCAAAGACTTAGTCTTGACAATTGACATGCGATTACAGCGAATAGCCGAGCAGGCGTTCGAGGGGCAACGTGGCGCGTTGGTTGCTATTGACCCCTCAAATGGCGAAATACTTGCTTTTGTTTCACGCCCCGCATTTGACCCAAATTTATTTGTTGATGGCATTGATGTTGAAAGTTGGCGCCAATTGAATGAATCAGAAGATTTTCCTCTGGTTAATCGACCATTATTTGGCACTTACCCCATAGGTTCCACCTACAAGCCTTTTGTTGCATTGGCAGCACTCGAACTCAAAAAACGCGGTGCTAAAGATATTATTTATGACCCGGGCTATTTTGAATTGGGTCCGCAACGTTATCGTAATTCAGGCTCAACCGCCTATGGCGCTATTGATATGCACCGCGCCTTAGTTGTGTCTTCAGACACTTACTTCTATTCACTCGCACCACTTATACCCATCGATGTTTTGCACGATTTTATGGCTCAATTTGGTTTTGGACAAATCACCGATATTGATCTTGATGGTGAAAAAGCTGGGGTTCTGCCCTCTACAAGCTGGAAACGCAAAGCCTTTAAACGACGAGAAGATCAGTCTTGGTATCAAGGCGAAACAGTCTCATCTTTAGTTGGGCAAGGCTACAACTCTTTCACTTTGCTGCAGCTTGCCCAAGCAACGTCGGTTTTGGCTAACATGGGTGTTTTGCGGCAACCTCATATTGTGCGTGCAATCAAAGATGCACGAACGGGCGAGGCCGTACCCATCACAATCAAACCACCCCAAACCTTGTCGCTTAAGCCTGCAAATATTAAAATTGTGCGCGACGCAATGGTTGAAGTAACCAAATTTGGCACAGCACGACGGGCTTTTGAAGGTGTGTCGTATGAAGTGGCGGGCAAGACCGGTACCGCACAGCTTTTTAGTTTGAAGGGCGGTAAATACAATGCTGAAAAAGTCGATGAACGGCTGCGTGATCATTCATTGTTTATGGGTTTTGCGCCGGCTCAAAACCCAACTATCGCAATCGCTGTTTTAGTTGAAAATGCGGGCTGGGGTGGCGCTGTGGCGGCCCCTATTGCGCGTAAAGTGTTCGATGCCTGGGTGTTGCCCAACACACCGTTACAACCCGTTCCAAATGCACCATTATTAGGCGTTAAGCCATGAATGGTTTAACGCGTTTGGTTAAACACCTATTCAGGTCAATTGACTGGCCACTGATGGTCTTGTTGATTATCTTGTCTGCCATGGGCTTGATTGTTATGCATTCTGCTGTGGGTGGCACATCATGGCGGTATGCTGATCAAGAAAAACACTTTCTGTTGGCTTTGTTTGTGATGTGGGTGGTTGCCATGGCACCACCACAGATCATTTCTAAGTGTGCCGTACCGTTTTATTTATTTGTGCTGGTGTTGTTAATTGGGGTTGAGTTTTTTGGTGAAACCAGCAAGGGTGCGACACGTTGGCTGCACTTAGGTTTTGTGCGTATACAGCCTTCAGAAATGATGAAAATTGGCGCTCCAATGATGTTGGCTTGGTACTTTCAAGTCAGAGATCGAAACATCTTTTTAATTGACTATGTCGTGGCGGCAATTGTGCTCTTGGTGCCTTTTGCATTGATTCTTAAGCAGCCCGATTTAGGCACCGCTTTGTTGGTCATGGGCGCAGGTTTATTTGTTATTTTTTTTGCAGGGCTATCTTTTAAATTAATTATTCCAGTATTGGTTCTAGGTGTCGCAGGCCTGCTAGCTATTTTAGTTTTTGAAGATTACTTATGTTTGCCCGATACCAACTGGGTGGTGTTGCACGATTATCAAAAGGGGCGTATTTGTACATTACTCGACCCCACTAAAGACCCTTTGGGTAAGGGCTTTCACACCATTCAATCAATGATAGCGGTGGGCGCAGGTGGCCTTAGTGGGCGGGGTTACATGAGCGGCACACAAGCTCAACTCGATTTTATTCCAGAGCGCACAACAGATTTTATCTTCGCTGTTTTTGCAGAAGAATTTGGTCTTTACGGAGCCGTGACTTTACTGGCCCTTTACGCATTGGTGATTTGGCGAGGTCTTATTATTGCACTTAGTGCTGAATCACTATTTGGCCGTTTGCTGGCCGGTGCCTTAACGATGGAGATTTTCGTTTATGTTTTTGTGAATATCGGCATGGTGTTGGGTCTGTTGCCTGTTGTGGGCGTACCACTGCCTTTCTTTAGTTATGGTGGCACAGCCCTTGTTACTTTAAGCGTTGCATTTGGTATTTTAATGAGCATCTCAAAGCATCGTAAAGTTCAGCAATAAGTTTTGTACAGGGGCTGGCATACCGAACCGATGCAGTTGATCAACCCTAACCCATTGCATCGTTTCATCTGCAGTCTGCGGATCAAACCCCACCTCATCATTTATTTCAACCAACCACGGTTGAATGTGTAAATGAAAGTGTGTAAAGGTATGGCGAAAGGCTGCCATACTTAATAATGTGGGGTTTTTAATAGCGTGTTTAGTGCACCATTGCTCAACAATTAACTTTGATGATGATTCAATAGCTGATGTATTTGTAATCAGTTTTGTATGTGTATGTGTATTTTTCTGTTTGAGAGCGTGACGCTTAACTGCAGTTAAAGGTAACTGAGTGGTCGTTAATTGATGCGTCGTAATGTTGAAGTCGCCAGCAAGTCGGCATTCAGGAAGGGTCCATAACCCACCCCAAATACCTTTTGCAGGTCTTTTGTAAAGCAAAACAGCTTGGTTGTGTCTTGCAACATCGGTATTTGCTTTTGAGGCTAATACATTTACGTTGTCTGATGTGTCAGCGATGACTTTATCAGCGCTCATTTTGTTGGTACAGGTTTCGCCATGCGCTAAGTCTGGTATTTGCCGGCTGATTAATAACATGATGGTGCTACGCTCAGGCATAACGCGTTGCGTGCGCGGTTGGGGTAGTTCGTTTGTACGCCCACTTAATTTAGCCACGCAGTCAGACGCAAGCGGGCAGCGCTCGCAGCTGGGTTGGCGCCGAGTACAACAGGTTGCGCCAAGATCCATTAAGCCTTGCGTAAATCGTGCCATGGCATCAGGTTGTTCAACGGTCAACGCTTCGATTGGCGTAGACTCTTTAGCGCGCTGCCAAAGCTGTTGAACGACGACACGTGAAGTGGGGTCACCTTTCACACCAAAAAATCGACAATACACGCGCTTAACGTTGCCGTCGAGAATGGGGGTGCGTTCACCAAAACAAAAGGCGGCAATAGCGGCTGCGGTTGAGGGTCCAATTCCAGGTAGCGTTTGCAGCGCCTCAGCAGTGGTGGGAAAATGCCCCGCCCAAAGCGCGACAACCTGTTGTGCACAGGCGTGCAAATGACGTGCGCGCGCGTAATAGCCTAGGCCTGCCCAACACAATAAAACGTCTTCAAGCGAGGCATTTGACAGCGAATCAACATCAGGAAAGCGATCGACAAAGCGATTGAAATACCCAATGACAGTGGCGACTTGTGTTTGCTGCAGCATGATTTCAGAGAGCCAAATGCGGTAAGGGTCTTGTGTGTTTTGCCAAGGTAAATCGTGACGACCATATTGTCGCTGCCAAGTAATGACGCGTTGCGCAAGGTTGGGTAATGATTTAGCCACAATTGAAATTAACTCACAGCGCGTAAAGTGTTTTATTTAGCAAAAGATATCAAAAACGCGTGTGACGGGTGACAGACCAACGCGCTGAAATAGCCCCTAAAGTTATCGCCGCAATAAAACAAAATAGTAAAATATCAGACCCAGGTAAGCGCAAAGAAAATTCGGCGCCATAGGTCTTGGCAAGGCCTAATAAAGCCTGATTGAGTGGGGTCAGCGCCCAAAGACATAAACCAATTGCCAAGCATGCTGCAAGGCCGCAAGTCAGGCCACCTTGATATAAAAAGGGGCGACGCACAAATGACTCAGTTGCCCCAACGAGTCGGGCTACAGCAATTTCTTCGCGTTGCGATAGCGCTTGCATGCGCACAGTATTAAAAATAGCAGCCAATACGACCAAACCCACAACGAGTGTGATTAATGCTAAGCCTATGCGCCCAAAACGAAGCAACGCTTCAAGTCTTTGTACCCAAGCGCTGTCAAGCTGAACAAAGTCAACACCCGGCCAACTTTGCCACGTTTGGGCAAGTTGCTGCGCCTTTGCCACGACTTGATCGCTAGATACCAAGCTCACGACAACGGCATCGGGCAATGGGTTGCCTTCAAGCACTTTGAGTGCTTGTGACCAAGCCGGGTTTTGAGAAAGTTCTGTCAATGCGGTGTCTTTGCGTATGATATTGACAGAAGACACGTTGGGGTTGTTTGCCACTTTAATACGTTGTGCAATATCAGCTGTGGCGTCTACAGTTGCATTGGGCTTCATAAAAATCGTCATTTCTGGCGTAATAGATACTTCACGCACCAAAGGTTGTACAGAAGTGAGAATTGACGCACCAATTAAGGGCAGCGTTAGGGCCAAAGCGATGACCAATGTATTAGCAACCCACGAAAAAGGTTGTAAAAATAAACGGCGTAGCGTTACATTAAGCGCATAACGATGCTGCCTTAGCCATTGCTTCATTATTGCCTCTGCACAGGAAAATCACGAAAACGACCTGGTTCAATCACTAGAACGCGTTGCGCGTATTCGGCCATGAGGTCTTCGTCATGCGTGGCGACCAGCGTTGTGACGCCAACTTGGTTAAAGTCTTTAAAAACGTTCATGACACGACGTGCTGTGTCTCGGTCAAGGTTCGCAGTGGGTTCGTCAGCGATTAATATTGCGGGCCGGTTCACAATCGCACGAGCAATGGCTAATCGTTGTTGCTCGCCACCAGAAAGCTCAACTGGGTTGGCATGTTCTTTATGGCTTAAACCCACTTTTTCAAGTGCTGCACGGGCTCTTGCACGGGCTGTTTCTGGGGCCTGGCCGATCACTGCTAAAGGTAATAGAACGTTTTCAATAGCGCTGCGATCGTAAAGTAAATGAGTATCTTGCAAAATAACGCCAACCGTTCGGCGAAGATAAGGTCTAGCGCGCGCACTTAGCTCGCTTAAGCGCTGACCGTTAACTGTGATTTGCCCTAAATTAGGCGCCTCGAGACCGGCAATCAGCTTTAAAAGTGTTGATTTACCTGCACCTGAAGGGCCTGCGATGAACACAAACTCACCCTTTGAAATGGTGAAAGAGGTTTGCGACAAAATAGCCTGAGAAGTGTTGTAAGATTTCGAAACGTTTTGAAAGTCGATCATATTTTACGCATACTAAATTGTGTAACACAATATTAACCCGGCAACGTTGGCGCGAATGTTGTTTAACATAGTAAAGGGAATACCCCCATACTGATTTAGCGCCTCAAGGGCTACCATTTCTGTACGTGCTCGAAAGCTCATTGATTTAATAATGCATGTATTTTTAACATTTGGAGATATTCTTATGAAAGCATTAAAGATTGCAGCCGTAGGTGCCGCGCTCTTGACTGCCGGTTCGTTGGCCCATGCGGGCGCAACATTTGACGCAGTGAAGAAAAAAGGTTTTGTGCAATGTATCGTCCACACAGGCGTAGTCGGTTTTTCTGCGCCTGATAGCCAAGGTAATTGGACTGGCATTGATATTGATTTGTGTCGTGCGATTGCAGCAACCATGTTTGGCGACAGCACTAAATTCAAAGTTACCCCAACCAGCGCAGCGCAACGTTTCACCGCTTTGCAATCAGGTGAAGGTGATGTCCTAACCCGTAATACAACTCAAACATTGACGCGTGACACCACTTTAGGGCTACTGGGCGCAGGCATCAACTTTTACGACAGCCAAGGCATTATGGTTCGTAAAGCGCTAAACGTGAAAAGTGCTAAAGAATTAGACGGGGCAACGGTATGTGTGCAAACAGGTACCACCACAGAACTCAACTTAGCCGATTGGTTTCGCGCAAACAAGCTTTCTTTCAAGCCGGTTGTAATTGAAAAGCAAGAAGAAGTTGTAGGCGCCTTTGTTTCAGGCCGATGCGATGCCTTCACATCAGACAAATCACAAATGGCTTCAGTACGTACCACGCTTGAAAAGCCTGAAAGCTATGTGATTTTGCCTGAAGATTTTTCAAAAGAGCCTTTGGGCCCTATGACACGTCAAGGCGATGAAGCTTGGTTTAACGTTGTACGCTGGTCATTGTTCGCCATGATTGGTGCCGACGAGTTGGGTGTTACATCAAAGAACGTTGATGAAATGCTCAAGAGCAGTGACCCTAACATTCAACGTATGTTGGGTGTCACACCTGGTATGGGTAAAAACTTGGGCGTAAGCGAGCAATGGGCTTACAACATCATCAAGCAAGTAGGTAACTACCAAGAGAGTTTCCAGCGTAACGTGGGTTCAGGTAGTGCATTAAAGCTTGAGCTCGGTTTGAATGCACAGTGGAATAAAGGCGGCATCATGTATGCTTGGCCTATTCGCTAATCTAGCCATTATAGATAGCACCTCGCCCTTAGGGTGAGTAACACGGGCGGGGCAGTTAATGTCTCGCCCGGTTTTAATTAAGAACTAGACCTTTTATGAAAGCAGAAACATCTCAACCTATCGTAAGGTCAGCGCCACGCCCAAAGCTATGGAACGACCCTAGATTTCGGTCGGTGCTATTTCAGGTGCTTGCTATTTTTTGCGTTGGCGGGGCTATTTGGTACCTCGTAAGCAATACCCTACATAATTTGTCAGTACGTAATATTTCAACTGGCTTTGATTTTTTACGCCGCGAAGCAGGCTTTGCAATTGGCGAGTCAACCATCGATTATGGCCCCCAAGACACTTATTTTCGTGCGATTTCAGTCGGCTTACTCAATACCTTACGCGTGGCCGTTGTGGGTATTATTTTAGCGACGATCTTTGGCACCATCATCGGTATTGCGCGCTTATCCAGTAATTGGTTGGTTGCAAAACTTGCAACGTTCTATGTTGAAACAATGCGCAATGTGCCACTTTTATTGCAATTGTTTTTTTGGTACGCCATCATTTCAGAAGCCATGCCTGGCCCACGTAATGCCTTGCACCCCTTGCCGGGCGTATTTATCTCAAATCGAGGCATCAAATTACCCGCTCTTGAAGGCGGTGCTTTAAATTGGGTGCTGGGTGGGTTATTTTTAGCGATTGTATTGATTGTTTTGCTCGCGAACTGGGCAAAAAAACGTCAAGACCAAACAGGGCAAATCTTTCCTTTGGGTCGCTATGCTTTAGCGATATTTGTGTTGCTACCTTTGTTGGCTTGGTTCGTCAGCGGTGAACGGTTAGGCTTAGAAATGCCTGTGTTTAAATCATTTAACTTCCAAGGTGGCATTACTGTGACGCCAGAGTTTGGCGCTTTGTTGGCCGGCCTGGTGATCTATACGTCGGCTTTTATTGCTGAAGTGGTGAGGTCAGGTATTCAGTCAGTAAATCAAGGCCAGTGGGAAGCCGCTGGCTCACTTGGTTTACGGCGCCCACTGATTTTGAGGCTTATCGTGTTGCCCCAAGCGCTTCGTGTAATCATTCCTCCGATGACCAGTCAGTATCTCAACATAACCAAAAACAGTTCCTTGGCTGTCGCTATTGGTTACCCCGATATTGTTTCAGTTGTGAACACAACGTTGAATCAAACTGGCCAAGCCATCGAGGGCATCATGATGATTATGGCTGCCTTCTTAACGGTTAGCTTGTCGATCTCTGCCTTCATGAATTGGTACAACAAGCGCATCGCGCTGGTGGAGCGTTGAGCGTGCAAAATACAATTCACTCAACACCCAACATGGGCTTGGATGCCAAAATTATTATTGGGCTTCGCGACCGCTTTTTTTCATCAATTGGCAATTCAATTCTCACTGTTCTGTCAGTTTGGTTGCTACTGATGGCTATACCCGCATTGTTTGACTGGGGTTTTACGCGTGCCTCGTTTTATGCCAATAATGCACAAGAATGCAGAGCGGCAGGTGGTGCCTGCTGGGCTTTTATTGGTGAAAAATATCGTTTCATCTTGTTTGGCACGTACCCATTTGAACAACAGTGGCGACCTCTGGTAGCCATGCTTTTATTCGTTGCTATGTTGATTTTGAGTACTTGGCGACGATTGTGGAATATAAGCCTACTTGCTCTCTGGACAGTCGGCTTAGCCACCGCTGCAATTTTGATGTGGGGTGGTATTTTTGGGCTGACTTACGTTGAAAACTCAAACTGGGGTGGTCTGCCCGTCACGCTGCTTTTGGCTACCTTTGCTATCGCGTTGTCATTCCCCATTGGGGTTGTGTTGGCTTTAGGGCGGCGTTCAAAAATGCCAGCCATTAAGTCTATTTGTGTGGTCTACATTGAATTGATTCGTGGCGTGCCATTAATCAGCTTGTTGTTTATGGCTTCATTGATGTTGCCTTTGTTTTTGCCCGAGGGTTTAACAATCGACAAATTGCTTAGAGCACTCATTGCTATGGTGCTTTTTGCGGCTGCGTACGTAGCAGAAACGGTTCGTGGTGGCCTACAGGCAATACCCAAAGGGCAATTTGAGGGTGCTGAGTCGTTGGGCCTAAGCTATTGGCAGCAAATGCGACTTATTATTTTGCCGCAAGCACTGAAAATTGTTATTCCACCCTTGGTCGGTATCTTTATTTCTATGTTTAAAGATACTTCACTGGTGGTGATTATTGGTATTTTTGACCTGACCTTGGCAGCTAAATCAGCGTTAGCCGATGCAAATTGGCAGGGGTTTGGAGTCGAAGCCTACGTTTTTATTTCACTTATATATTTTACATTTTGCTTTTCGATGTCCCGATACAGTCAAGCGCTTGAAAGGCGCTTGTCTGTTGGGCAAAAACGCTAAGCGATACGCCTTTGGCGTTTATTGATCGGAGACTTTCATGGCTGAAGCCATCATTCAAATGCGTGATGTCAACAAGTGGTATGGCAAATTTCACGTTTTACGCAATATCAATCTTGAGGTCGCTCCAAAAGAGCGAATCGTTGTCTGTGGCCCTTCTGGTTCAGGTAAATCAACGCTGATTCGTTGTTTAAATCGCCTAGAGGAACATCAACAAGGCAGTATTATTGTTGACGGCACAGAACTCACTAACGACGTCAAGCACGTTGAGGCGATACGCCGTGAAGTGGGCATGGTGTTTCAACACTTCAATTTGTTTCCCCATTTAACGGTCTTAGAAAATTTAACCCTAGGACCGATTTGGGTGCTTAAAAAACCTAAAGTTGAAGCTGAAAAAGAAGCGATGAGTTACCTCGAGAGGGTTCGCATTCCTGAACAAGCTAATAAATTTCCTGGGCAGTTGTCGGGTGGTCAACAGCAACGTGTGGCGATTGCGCGCTCGCTTTGCATGAACCCAAAGGTTATGTTGTTTGACGAACCCACCTCAGCGCTTGACCCTGAAATGGTCAAAGAAGTGCTTGATGTGATGGTTGAGTTGGCTGTTGACACGGGAATGACGATGATATGTGTGACCCATGAAATGGGTTTTGCACGTAAAGTTGCCGATCGCGTGATTTTTATGGACCAAGGTGAGATCATTGAAGAAAACACGCCCGATGCCTTCTTTGATAACCCACAAAACGAACGAACCAAGCTGTTTTTAAGCCAAATTTTGCATTAATTTGCCTGATAACCGTTCCGCTTGGGGCGGGGCTAAACTAGCTAGGCAAACTTCAACGTAAAATATGATTTTTGAAGGTGAGACAATGTCAGACCCATATAAATCAGAAATTACACAGTTTCTTGAAAGTTATAAAAAAGCGCACCCTGATGTTGAAAAAAAACAGCGTGCAGGCCGCGCCCGCTTGTGGGACAAGCAACAAGACGCTGAGTTGGCCGATGGTTTTAAACAAGCCCATGTGCCACAAGCGCCTTACGTTTATCAAAACGATTAAGGTCACATCGTGCAAGGTGGCAAGCATGCGGCTTTAAACGCGCCTGACCTCAATGATTTGGTGCAACCCAAGGTAGATTCCACGCCTGACATGATTGATGCGGTGGCGCTCGCTAGGCTCTATGGCGAGCCATTGTTTTCTTTGCCCCAAGATCTTTACATACCCCCTGATGCACTTGAGGTCTTTTTAGAGACATTTGAAGGCCCGTTAGATTTATTGCTCTACCTTATTCGTAAGCAAAACTTTAATGTGCTTGATATTCCAATGGCTGAAGTCACACGCCAATATTTGTCATATGTTGAGCAAATACGCACAATCAATCTTGAGTTAGCTGCCGAATATTTACTGATGGCTGCCATGCTGATTGCGATTAAGTCGCGTATGTTGTTGCCCGTTCGCAAAACAGATACGGGTGAAGAGGCTGAAGACCCCCGTGCTGAATTAGTACGTCGTTTGCTTGAGTATGAGCAAATGAAGCTCGCGTCGCAAAAGCTTGATGCTTTACCTACCTTAGGTCGCGACTTTTTTGGTGCTCAGGCTATTGCTGATTTAACCACTGAGCGCGTTCCCCCTAGCGTCAATATCGATGACTTGCGCAATGCTTGGCTTGACATTATTAAGCGTGCAAAGCTGAACGCTCATCATCACATTACGCGCGAGCAACTGTCTGTACGCGAGCATATGACCCACATTTTAAGACGCCTATCTGATATCAAGTTTATTGAGTTTGGCGAATTATTTTATGAACGGTTAAAAAATGGCGCTACTGTTGCAGTTATTGTGGTTCACTTTTTAGCTTTGCTAGAATTGGCGCGTGAATCGTTACTTGATATTACGCAGGCTGAACCCTATGCACCCATCTATATCCGTTTATCATTTAGCCGAAACGTTGATGCCTCAGCGCAACACGAAACCTCGCCGGAGCACTAATTGAAAGTTGTTCATTCGATTGATGAATTGCGCGATCAACTACGAGGTCAGTTGCGCGTTGCCTTTGTGCCGACTATGGGCAACCTGCATGCAGGCCACTTAGCCTTAATGAAGGCTGCACGCCAACATGGCGACCCTGTTGTAGCCAGCATATTTGTAAATCGCTTGCAGTTTGGCCCCAACGAAGATTTTGATTCGTACCCCCGCACCTTAGAAAGTGATTTACAAAAACTGTCTGAAAACCGTGATGTGTATGTTGTGTTTGCGCCCAACGAACGAGAGCTATACCCAGAGCCGCAAAAATTTAGAGTTGAGCCACCGAGCGATTTAGGTGACATACTTGAAGGTGAATATCGCCCTGGTTTTTTTGAAGGGGTCAGCACGATTGTGCTGAAATTGTTTTCCTGTGTGCAGCCTCAGGTGGCAATATTTGGCAAGAAAGATTATCAACAGTTAATGGTCATACGCAACATGTGCAGGCAATTTCAATTGCCTGTAGAAATTATTGCCCACGAAACCGTGCGTGCTGACGATGGTTTGGCTTTGTCGTCTCGCAATGTGTATTTATCTGAATCAGCCCGTGCTGAAGCCCCCACCCTTTACGCAGAGCTCAAACGTGTTCAAACGCGTTTGCGTGCTGGTGAAACTGCACGCTTGCAAATCGAGCAAGATGCCACCCAGGCGTTAGCCCAACGGGGTTGGCTCACTGATTACATTGCCATTCGTCGTCAACGTGATTTATGTGTGCCCACAGAGCAAGAAGTGAATGCGGGCGAGCCCCTGGTTGTTTTGGCCGCTGCTAAATTAGGGGGCACTCGCCTCATAGATAATTTGGAAATTTAACCTGTTCTAATTTCAACCCGTTCTAATTTAAAGTAAATTTTAGTGCTGTTGTCAACCCTAACTAGGGAAACTACTGCCTGTCAGATTTGACAGCTTTGCCTATTGACAACTGTCTGCCAGACTGACCACGGTTTTGTTTTGGAAAGCAGCATGAAAAATTTTGACGAATTAGCCGGTGCCGGTTGGCCCGTTTTAACACCGCGCGAACGAGAGGTGGTTTACCCAGTAGCTGAAGGTAAATCAAACAAACTTATTGCCATGGAATTAAATATTTCAATGCGCACCGTTGAGGCGCATCGAGCCCGTATCTTTTATAAAATGGGTGTGCGTAACGCTGTGCAATTGGCGCGCACGGTTTATTCTCAGCCTGAAACGACTCATGATGAACAAGATGACGCGCTGCAAGATCAAGCACCCAACAACGCTACTTGCCAGGCCCACACCCCAAAAAAAAATGGCCTGATCGAACATAATGTCGAATCAGACCACGGGTCACTGCCCTACATTTGGTCACGCTAGTTTTTACAGTTCGGTACGGGTGATTTGTCAAGTTCAGCAATTGGATCAACATCGGGTTGACGCGTAATGGTGTAATTTAAGTTAGGTGTTTGGCCGTTTAGTGAGCGCAATTGCAGCACATTGTTGCCAGTCATGACTAAATCTGCCCGCACATTGCCTGACTCATCAAGCAATACAACGTTCGGTTGTGACATGTTGTATGTGCGCCAGCAGCCTTGTTCAGCCAAAGGCTTGCCGCTTGCTATGTCTTGGTCTAAATAGGCTGCGCGGGCTCGCCAACGGCCATTTGGCGCAAGCGTTAAGGTAATACGTTGTGCTGTGCATTTCATTTCACGATTAAAGCAAGGTAACGTGCCAGCAAAGGTTTGTGCGATTGGAATTAACTGAGCTTGTGGCGATGGCCCAATAGGGTTAATTGTTCCGTTACTAATGTTGTCACTGCTGGCAACTTGCTCGGTTGCGCCGCCGGTATTGCTTTGTGTGGCGGGTGCTGTTTGCGCGGTAGCGACCACTGGTTTTTTAATATCAAACTGAATTTGTGATGGCGCACGAACAGTCTGTTGGGAATAAGCCGCTTCTGCTGCGGCGACTGCATCAGTTTGTGAGCTGGCTTTGGGGGGGTTGTAATAACCCGGTTGCTGCAACTGCGAGCAACCCCCCAAAATCAGTAACCCACCTAAAACCAGTGCTACGCGATGCAGGGGTGTTACAAAAGGCATCGCCACGTGTTGAGACCGCAAAACCATTAAAGTGTCCTTTACTCATCGAAAAATAAACATGTATGCACTATATTCTAAGCACTTTTGAATCAAATTATTTTATTTTTGTGATGTGGGCTTTTTTGGGTAGCCTTGCAGGGTTGTTATTGCAAATTTTGAGCCGTTATTTGATACACCATATTAACCTAGCGCTACAAGCAGAAGACTTGCGTTTTGGCCGCGTCATGCAACCTGAAATACTTGCGTACCCGCCTTTAAAGTTACTACCCAGGGTCGAGCCTGTAATTCCTTTAGTCATGCTGTTCACTGCACTACTGGGCGGTGCATTACTACCCTGGCCTGAAACACTTGTCAGCTTGTTTTTTGTGGCAAATTGTCTATTGTTGGCTGCAGTAGATGCCAGAACAGGTATTTTGCCCAATGCTTTAAACAGTTTGCTGATTGCCAGCGGGCTCATTTGGCAACTTTTGGTGAAAGGTGGCCTAAGTAGCTCAGCCATTTTGGCTCAAATCGATTATGTTTGGGCTATGGGGTTGGGCTATGCTGTTCCTGTATTTATAGCTTGGGCGTATAGTCGTTTGGCGCATATACACCCAATGGGGCGCGGCGATGCCAAAATGTTGGCGGGTTTGGGTGCCTGGTTGGGGCTAAATGGCCTCGTAGCGGCTGTTTTGGTAGCAAGCTTCGTTGCAAGTTTTTGGGTTGTGGGGTTAATGATTAAAGGTCGTTATCAGCGACATTTGGCTATTCCCTTTGGCCCTTTTTTGGCACTGGGTGCCATCACTGTTGTTGTTTGGGGTATGTGGCCACACCATGCTTAAAATTGGTTTAACGGGTGGTATCGGTTCAGGCAAAACACGTGTTGCAAATATGTTGGCTGAACAGGGTGCGTCTGTGATCGACACAGATGTCGTGGCCCATCAACTCACAGCCCCAAATGGCTTAGCCATGCCTGCTATTGTTGATAAATTTGGTCAACACATGGTGGCTGCTAATGGCTCACTAAACCGTGCGCTTATGCGTCAGCATGTGTTTGCCGACCCTGCCCATAGGTATCTACTCGAATCAATTTTGCACCCAATGATCACACAAGAGGTGATCAAAAAAGCCGAACAAGCGCAGGGTGCCTATATTGTTTTGGTGGTGCCTTTATTAGTCGAAACACGTCGCTGGCTTGATCAGGTTGATCGCATTTGTGTGGTTGACTGCGACACTGCGACGCAAATTGAGCGGGTCAAATTTCGTAGCGGTTTAACCCAATTAGAAATTGAATCAATATTGTTAGCCCAAGCTTCGCGCGAAGCGCGTTTAGCCGTGGCTGATGACGTCATTCACAATACTTCTCAAATTGACTTTAATGCACTCACCAAACAAGTATTGGAATTGCACCGACAGTGGTGTAACCTTGTTGGTTATGATTCAAACAAATAACCATGACTAGCGTCGCTATGCGTTTTGAGTACCCATTTAACGAACGGGTTCGCACCGTGTTGCGACTCGAGTCGTTGCTTGATCGCATTCATCTTTTGGCGCAACAGTCTGATTCAAGAATGCATCAAATTGCACTCAACTCATTGTTCGATATGCTCGACATTACTGACCGATCTGATGTGAAAAGTGCTATTTCACAAGATTTAACGCGGCAACGGCAAACTATTGCGAGCTATGCTGATCACCCAACAGCGAGTATTCAGGCCATTGAAAAAACGCTTGAATCAATTGATCAGGCTTTAGAAGCATTAAATAATTTGGGTCGTATTGGTCAAGCTGTTCGAGATAACGATTGGTTGGTGGCTATAAGGGGGCGCTTATCAATCGCAGGCGCTGCTGCACAAATTGACAGCCCCTCTTTGTTGGCTTGGCAGCAACGCCATGTGTCGCAACGCCATGCTGATCTTAACCAGTGGCTATCATCTGTAGAGCCCTTAAGGGGTGCAATTTCGCTGACATTACAGTTGTTGCGTCAATCTGGTGAATCAGCGTTAGCTTTGGCAACAGCGGGTTCATATCAACGCTCTCTTGAGGGCAAGTCTTATCGTGTCTTGCAAGTCTGGGTCGCCCAAGAAGACGGCGTATACCCTGAAATGAGTGGTAATAAGCACATGGTGTGGGTCAGGTTCTCTAGGCTTGATGAAAATCTTAAAATACACTCAGCTAATCATGAAGTGAATTTTAAATATGCGTTGTGTGGCCTCTAAGGGGGTCACAAAAGTTCTTTCATACATACGCAGTTTAAACAAGACGGAATAAAACCATGCTGCAAATGCGGTTGAGGCAGGGCTTGAGCCGACTCAAAAATATGAGTCGTTTAACTCAATTGATACTACTAGTCGTGGTGGTGGCATGGGTTTGGTGGGTGTGGCCAAGTGCCTCAACTCAACCCGCTAAGGCCGATCGCCGGGGCAGCAACATGTCTATACCTGTGCGTGTTGTCAATGCAGAAAATGTTTCATTAGATATTTTTCTCAATGCGTTAGGTACTGTCACGCCTTACAACTCCGTTACCGTAAGAAGCCGGGTGCAAGGGCAGTTGGTTGAAGTGCTTTTTAAAGAAGGCGAGTTTGTGGAAAAGGGCCAGTTACTGGCTCGAATTGACCCCCGCGCTTATGAGGCAGCTTTAGCAAAAACGTTGGGGCAACAGCAGCAAAACGTTGCATTGCTTGAAAACGCGCGACGCAATTTTGCGCGTTACCAAACCTTACTCAAGCAAGATTCCATACCGACACAGCAAGTTGATGCTCAGTCGGCATTGGTTCAACAACTTGAGGGACAAGTCAGAAGCGATCAAGCCACGGTCGATGATGCAAAACTTCAACTCGACTTTACCCAAATTCGAGCGCCTATCGCCGGCCGATCGGGTTTAAGAAAGGTTGATGTAGGAAACTTGTTAACGGCTAACGACCCACAGGGTTTGGTCGTGATCACGCAGACACAGCCCATATCTGTGGTGTTTACCTTGCCAGAAGGTGATTTAACGCAGGTGCGTGAGCCCATGCAAGCGAATAAAGTGCTGCCAGTTGAAGTGTTTGACCGTCAAGACACGCGTTTACTGGCAACCGGTGAACTGGCAACGCTAGACAATCAAATTGACCTCACAACAGGCACATTTAAACTTAAAGCGCGTTTTACAAATCAAGACGATTCATTATTCCCTAATCAATTTGTGAATGTGAGGTTACGTGTACAAGCTCGCCAAAATGTTTTAACGGTTGCCGCAGGGGCAGTTCAACAAAACAGTCAGGGGTCGTTTGTTTTTTTAGTGCAACCTGATCTAAAAGTTAATATTCAGCCTGTCAAAATGGGTGCACGTAATCAAGATTTGATTGAAGTTTTGTCTGGTCTCAAGGCAGGTGATCAAGTCGTGTTAGAGGGAACCGATCGCTTGCGCGAAGGGTCAATTGTTAAGATTGTTAACGCGCCAGCGCGCTAAGAGTTATTGTGCAAGTTTCTCGCGTCTTTATCGAACGGCCGGTTGCAACGATTTTATCGATGTTGGCACTGATGTTGTCGGGTCTTTTAGCTTGGCAACTTTTGCCCGTGGCTTCACTGCCAGAGGTCGATTACCCAACTATTCAAGTATCAACCTACTACCCGGGTGCAAATGCTGAAACGATCACTGCTTTGGTCACTTCGCCGCTTGAGCGTCAATTGGCGCAGACACCAGGCTTAAGACAAATATCATCAAGTAGTGCTGCCGGTGTTTCAACCATTACCTTGCAGTTTGTGCTTGACTTAGGCCTTGATGTGGCTGAACAACAAGTGCAAGCGGCTTTAAATGCGGCCGCTCGCTTGCTGCCCAGTGATTTACCCGCCCCACCCGTATACAACAAGGTCAACCCGGCCGATGCGCCTGTTTTAACCTTAGCTGTTACCTCTTCGTCAGTACCATTACCCCAAGTCAGAGACCTTGTCGACACACGCATGGCGCAAAGGCTGTCACAAATTTCAGGGGTCGGTTTAGTATTGGTGGCAGGTGGGCAACGACCTGCAGTACGCATCAGTGTGATCCCTCAGGCGTTAGCGTCTTACGGTTTGACGTTACAAGATGTGCGTAATGCCATCGCCTCTGCCAATGTGAACCAACCCAAAGGTACCCTCAGTGGACCATTGCGTTCAACCAGTATCAATGCTAACGACCAGTTGCAATCTATTGAAGATTATCAGCAGCTTGTTATTGCTTACCGCAATGGTGCGGCATTACGCTTGGGTGATGTCGCCACTGCACGCCTTGGGGCTGAAGACACCCGTTTAGCCGCTTGGGCCAATGATCAGCAGGCGATTGTGTTGACGGTACAAAGACAGCCTGGCGCTAACGTCATTGACGTGGTTGACCGCATACGTACTTTATTGCCTAATTTGAAAGAATCACTGCCAGCAGGCGTCGATATTAAATTACTGTCAGACCGTACTGAAACGATTCGTGCCTCAGTACGAGACGTACGCAACGAAATGTTGATCGCGATTGCGCTCGTGGTGTGGGTCACTTACATTTTTCTGCGCACCTTAAGTGCAACCTTAATACCGAGTGTGGTGGTGCCGTTATCTTTAGTCGGTACATTTGGGGTGATGTATTTGTCTGGCTTCAGTATTAATAACTTAACCCTGATGGCCTTAACGATTGCAACGGGTTTTGTGGTTGACGATGCCATCGTTATGATTGAAAACATTGCACGTTACATTGAAAAAGGTGAAACAGCATTTAAAGCGGCAATTAAAGGCGCAGCCCAAATCAGCTTCACGTTAGTATCGTTAACGCTATCGCTTATTGCCGTGTTGATCCCGCTCTTATTTATGCAGGAAGTGGTGGGGCGGTTATTTCGAGAGTTTGCCATTACGCTCGCCGTTGCTATTTTATTATCGTTAGTGATCTCGCTAACCTTGACACCGATGATGTGTGCACGATTACTCAAGCGTGACAGCATCAAGCATACCGATGCAAAACACTGGACAACACAACTCATCACACGTTATGACGTCGGGTTGCGTTGGGTGCTAAACCACCAAAAAATAACGCTCTGGGTTGCCCTTGCCACGTTCGTATTTACGGTGGTGTTGTACGCATTGATACCTAAAGGTTTTTTTCCACAACAAGATACGGGTTTAATACAGGTTACAACCGTCGCGCCACAAAACCTATCGTTTGCGGCCATGTCACAGCGCCAACTGGCTGCCGTGGCACTGCTTGAGCAAGACCCGGCAGTCGAGACGATTGCGTCATTTGTGGGGGTTGATGGTTTGAATGCCTCGGTTAATGTGGCGCGCATGACAATTGCGCTTAAGCCGCAATCTAGTGGCCGCCCAGACATCGCAAAAGTGATTGAGCGGCTGAAAAGTAAAATTGCCTTAGAAACTGATTTGCGTTTTTTCTTCCAGCCCATACAAGACTTAACAATTGAAGATCGTACGACGCGTGCACAATATCAATTTACGCTCGAGTCGTCTGATCGACAGACGCTTGAGCTGTGGGTTCCTCAGTTGGTCGAGCGATTAAAACAAGTGAGGGCGCTTGTTGATGTGACTGATGATGTGCAAAATCAGGGTGATGCGACCCGTGTGGTGATTGATCGTGATGCGGCCGCTCGTTTAGGCGTGACGGCAAATGCGATTGATCAAGCGCTTTACGATGCATTGGGTCAACGTCAAATTTCAACCATCTTTACGCAATCAAACCAGTATCGTGTCGTACTTGAAATTGCACCCGAGTTTACGCAAGACCCATCAGCATTAGGCCGCATTTATGTTCCTACTTCTCTGGGTGGTCCGGTGCCAATTAGTAGTGTGGCTAAAATTGAAGCAGCTAAAACACCGTTGGTGATCAATCGTTTAGGCCAGTTTCCAGTCGCAACGATTTCATTTAATTTAACGCCCGGGGCCTCATTATCTGATGCGGTGATGGCAGTTACTGCTGCGCAAGCAGACTTGAAAATGCCCGCCAGTGTGGTAACACGGTTTCAGGGGGCGGCGCAAGCGTTTGAAGCGTCGCTGAGTAGCACCCTTTGGCTCATTTTGGCGGCAGTCGTCACCATGTACATTGTGCTCGGTGTGTTGTATGAAAGCTTTATTCACCCCGTGACGATTTTATCGACCTTGCCCTCTGCAGCAATTGGTGCGCTGCTAGCTCTGATTTTGGCGCGACACGATCTCGATATGATGGGAGTGATCGGTATCATTCTGTTGATTGGTATCGTTAAAAAGAATGCCATCATGATGATTGACTTTGCACTTGAGGCTGAACGACGCGAGGGGTTGTCGCCTGAAAAGGCAATACATCAAGCTGCCCTTCAGCGTTTTCGACCGATTCTCATGACCACGTTGGCGGCGTTGTTTGGGGCGCTTCCCCTCATGCTTTCAACGGGTGTGGGTTCAGAGCTTCGCCAACCTTTAGGCTTGGTAATGGTCGGTGGCTTATTAGTCAGTCAAGTGTTGACGCTATTTACAACGCCTGTCATTTATTTGTTTTTTGATCGATTGGGTAAACGTTATCAATGGTCTTCGGGTCGTAAAACGGCACCATGAGGTTTTCAACGATTTTCGTGGTGCGACCTGTTGCAACCATTTTGATCTGGTTAGGGGTGGTATTAGCAGGTTTGTTAGCGCGCAATCAGTTACCGATTGCACCATTACCGCGTATTGAATTTCCTATTATTTACGTGCAAGCTGCCCTGCCAGGTGCGAGCCCAGAGGTGATGGCGTCTAGTGTGGCGATGCCGCTTGAACGTGCTTTAGGTACGATTTCGGGCGTAACCGAAATGACCTCGCGTAGCACGGAAGGTTCTACACGCATCACGATGCAGTTTGCGCTTGATCGTGACGTCTACCAAGCATCTAATGATGTTCAAGGCGCTATCAATGCAGCGCTGGCTTCTCTGCCAAGCGGCATGAACGCAGCGCCAACTTATCGTCGAGTTAACCCCAGCGCAGCACCCGTAATGACCCTGGCGCTGACCTCTGACACATTGACAGCGGGCGCACTGTACGATTTAGCTGCAAATGTTTTAGAGCAACGGTTGGCGCAAGTGCCGGGCGTGGGTGAAGTGCAAATTGGGGGCAGTTCGTTACCCGCGGTTCGGGTTGATTTAAAGCCTGATGCCCTTTTGCACTACGGCGTATCGCTTGACCAAGTGAGGCAAGCGATTGTTGCCGCAAACTCTAATAAACCGAGTGGTGTGGTTGAAAATAGTGAGCAACAATGGCAAATTGTTAGTAATAGTAATCTTGACCGTGCCGCAGATTATCAACCCATTGTTATTCGACAAAATGAGGGGGCGGTGTTGCGATTGCAAGATGTTGCAACCGTGACTGATTCAGTTGAAAACCTCGACAACATTGGTTATTTCAATAATAAACGCGCCATTCTGTTGTTAATACGGCCACAAGCGAACGCCAATATTATTGCAACGGTTGATCAAATTCAGCGTGATTTACCTGCACTTCAAGCGATGTTACCTGCTGGGGCAGACATTGATGTGGCGCAAGACCGAACGCCAGGCATAAGGGCTTCGGTAGATGAAGCACAGTTAACGTTAGTGATCGCCATTGCTTTGGTCATTGGCGTTGTGTTGCTCTTTTTGCGTAATATTCGCGCTGCCATGATTCCGGCTGCTGCGGTGCCCGTATCGCTTATCGGTACCTTTGCGGTGATGTATTTACTGGGCTACTCAATTAATACCATGTCGCTAATGGCACTGATTATTGCAACCGGTTTTGTGGTTGACGATGCGATCGTCGTGCTTGAAAATATTATGCGTTATATAGAAAAAGGTTTAAGCCCGTTTCGAGCCACACTGCGTGGTGCACGAGAGGTGAGCTTTACCGTCTTGTCAATGAGCTTGTCGCTGATTGCGGTTTTTATTCCCATTCTGTTTATTGGCGGTTTGCCCGGCCGGTTATTTGGTGAGTTTGCCGTCACCCTAACGGTATCGATTTTAATTTCACTGGTGGTGTCGTTAACGTTGACGCCGATGATGGCGGCGCTGCTTTTAAAGCGCCGTAGCAAATCACCGTCACCTACTCTGTCACTTTTAAAAGACAAGAGCCCGGTTGTTCGGGCGTTAGATGCGACGCCAAAAATCGCCTTGAGCGACACGACTGAAGCACGTTCGTCAACTGCTGTGCTTTATTTTGAGCATGAAACGTTTATGGCCAGTGGAAAATTCATGCGGCGTATTTATGATGGTTACGGCCGAAGTTTAAATTGGGCGTTAAATCACAGTCGAATTATGCTCGTTACATTGTTGGCGACAGTAGGTTTGAATTTTTACCTCTACAGTATCGTGCCTAAAGGTTTTTTTCCTGAACAAGATATTGGTTTATTACTGGGTTTTTTTGGAACAGATGATGGGGTATCGTTCACATCGATGCAACCCAAGCTTGATCACTTTCGTCAAGTGTTGATGAATGACCCGGCTGTCAAATCAGTCACAGCGTATGCGCGGGGTTCAGGGGGTAGTAACAGTAGTTTTTTAGCGGTTCAACTGGCCCCTCGCGCCGAGCGCAAAGCGTCAGCGATTGAGGTCATTAATCGTTTGCGGCCTCAACTGACGAGCACCCCTGGGGCACGTTTAACGTTGGTGGCTGCGCAAGATGTGCGAGCGGGTGGGCGGTCTTCTGCTGCACAATACCAGTACACCTTGCTTGCTTCAGACTTTAACGATTTGCGTGAATGGCGTTTAAAAGTTCAGCGCGCAATGGAGGCCTTGCCCCAGCTTGTTGATGTTCAAACTGACGTTGAAGACCGGGGTAGCCAAGCATCGCTAATCATTGATCGCGACCAAGCCGCACGGTTAGGCGTGTCAATGCAGGCGATTTCTTCGGCTCTAAATAATTCTTTTGCGCAGCGACAAGTTTCAGTGATTTACGGTAACTTAAATCAATATCGCGTGGTGTTGAATGTTGATCCAAGGTTCTCTCAGGGGGTGCAATCACTTGATCGTGTCATGTTGATCAGCTCAACCGGTCAACAAGTACCATTAACAACGTTAGCAAAAATTGAAATGCGTAATGCCCCGATTAGTGTCAACCATCAAGGTTTATCGGTCGCAGACACGATTTCTTTTAACCTTGCGCCTAAGGTGGCGTTGGGTGATGCAGTGTCTGCAATTGATCAGGCTGTGGCTGAAATTAATTTACCCAGCGACCGTATTCAAGCCAGCTTTCAAGGCACTGCCCAACTGCTGCAAAATACGCTTTCGCGGCTGCCATGGTTAATTTTGGCGGCGCTGGTGACGATGTATATAGTTTTGGGTATTTTGTATGAAAGTGCAATACACCCGCTTACGATTCTGTCGACTTTACCTTCAGCTGGGGTGGGGGCGTTATTGGCTTTGGTATTGTTGAAAACTGAATTTACGTTAATTGCCTTTATTGGCTTATTTTTATTGATTGGTATTGTTAAAAAGAATGCCATCATGATGGTTGACTTTGCCCTTGATGCACAACGCAAACAAGGTATGTCACCGCGGCAAGCTATTCATACCGCAAGTTTGACACGATTGCGACCCATATTAATGACGACCTTGGCTGCAATTGCGGGGGCTATTCCCCTTATCTTGGCGCACGGCGCGGGTGCTGAAATACGCCAGCCTTTGGGCATCACCATTGTGGGTGGGCTGGTGATGAGTCAATTGCTAACCCTCTACACGACCCCGGTTGTTTACTTGTACCTTGATAGGTTGCGTACAATTAAGTTTAAACAAAAGTTGTAAACCCCATTACTGATGCGATGAATAATTTGAAGATGAGCGATCGAACGAACTTAAATTTAATGGTCTCAAGTGACCGTTTAAATCGCATCTTCAGTGCTCTGTTTCTTACAGGCTTACTCAGTGCTTGTTCGGTCGGCCCCGATTATGTGAAACCGACCGTTGACACGGGTCTGCAATTTAAAGAGGTTGAGGGGTGGAAGGCGTTTGACACAACGCACCAAGTTGTTTCGACCGAGTGGTGGCAAATTTATCAAGACCCTGTGTTAACAGGTTTGATGGTTCAAGTAAATGAAACCAACCTAACGGTTGCGCAAGCAGCCGCACAGTTTCAAAATGCGTTAGCCCTGGTTAAGCAGGCCAGCTCAGCGCAGTACCCCACCTTGGGTGTCAATGCTGATTTGACTCGGTCAGACGCCCCTTTTAGCTCAAATAGCAGTGGTTTTGGCATTGACCCTGGGCCACAAACACGTTACGGCGCAAGTTTGGGCGCGAGTTGGCAGCTTGATTTATGGGGTGGCATTCGCCGCAATGTTGAGTCAAATGAAGCCTCTATGCAGGCCAGTGCAGCGAACCTTGCTGGGGTGCGCTTAAGCCAGCAAACGGTTTTAGCCACAACTTATTTTCAGTTGCGTGTGTTTGATGCACAAAAAAGCTTATTGGCTGCAACCGTTGCAGCATACGAAAGATCATTAAAACTCACGGAAAACCGCTATCGGGCAGGGGTTTCAGGTAAAAGCGATGTGGCGATATCGCGCACGCAGCTTGAAAGTACACGTGCACAGCTTATTAATCTTGAATGGCAACGAACTAAATTAGAAAACGCGATTGCAGTGTTGCTTGGACGCCCGCCGTCTGCACTCACGATTGCGGCTTATGTCAATTGGCTGGTTCAGCCCCCCGTCGTTCCCGTGGGCATACCCTCAACCTTACTTGAGCGGCGCCCCGATATTGCACAAGCTGAACGTAAAGCATCTGCTGCGAACGCTCAAATTGGTGTGGCGACGGCAGCATGGTTTCCCGATTTAACGTTGAGTGGTAATGCGGGTTTTCAAACTGCGCAGTACGCTCAATTGTTTACAGCACCGGCTCAACTTTGGGCGCTTGGCCCTGCATTGGCATTTAATATATTTGATGGTGGCTTGCGAACCTCTCGTGTCGAACAAGCACGTGCCAACTTTGATATTCAAGCAGCGGCCTATCGTTTAACGGTATTAAATGCAATTCAAGAAGTCGATGGTGCGATGGTGCAATTGCGGGTGCAGGCTAATGAACAAAAAGTGCAAAAATTAGCAGTTGATGCGGCACGCGAAGCGGTGCGTTTGTCGCAAAATCAATATGACCAAGGTTTGGTCGATTATTTAAGCGTTGCAGTACTTGAAACCACCGCGCTAAATAATGAACGCACACAAATTAGCTTAATGGGCGAGCGTTTAGCGGCAAGCGTTCAGTTGATTTCAGCGTTAGGGGGTGGTTGGTCAGACCAAGAATTGGCCAATGCCGGCAACCCCGTGCCCGCCAAGGCGTCGAGCTTGAAGTAAATCGCTGGGTGCTAAACCGCCTAGGGCATAAACGGGAATACCCGCTTGTGCTTGAAGTGACTCAAACACTTCCCAACCTAAATGGGGTGCCCCCGGGTGTGAAGTCGTTGGCATAACAGGGCTTAGCGTCACAAAATCTGCGTCAAGCATGTGTGCATGGTTCAACTCATCAATACTGTGTGTTGAAACCGCTACCCAGTGTTGATCGCTGAGTGCGGGTCGGTTTTGCATGGCTGCCGCATCGCGTTGACGCAGTTGCACGCCGTCCGCTTTTTTCCACCAAGTCTGGGGGTGAACGCTGTTAACCATAAGCCGTGCACCCGCTTGGCGGCATGTTTGCAATGTTGCATTAAATGTTTGTTGATGAACGGGGTCGTCGTTTGACCAGTTCGGTTCACGCCACTGTAATAAGCGAATGCCTTTAGTTAAGGCACGATTAAGCTTGTCAAAAAATGCCGCGATGCATGCTGTTGAGGGGTGTGGGTTAATCGCACTGATTGCCGTAATGGCATAATAATCAGGAAAGCTTAACCATTTTAAAGGTGGGTAGGTAGCGGGTAATAGATGTTCAGTTTGTAACGCTTGAGTGGGGCTGAGCCATTGAAGCGCTTGGTTTTCTAAGCCTTGGGGCTCACCTTGCCAAGCTGTCACGCGATGAAACGCCAGCCTGACTGTGGTGGTGGGGTAATGATGTACACGGGTGACCCATGGCCGTGATTCGGTCACCACAATGCCCAGTTCTTCTTGGAGCTCTCGTTTGAGCGCTTGTGTAGCGGTTTCGCCAGGCTCTAATTTGCCACCGGGCAATTCCCACCAGCCCCCCCAAGGTTTGCCTTCTGGTCGTTGACCAAATAAAATCGTGCCGTCAGCTCGCTCAATAACGCCCACCGCAACATCTGTTATCTTTTCGGTTGTGATGACTGATTTCACGTCAGGAAGTGGTGAGTGCGCTGAACTCGTTCCAGTCGACAATGTGCCGTTCAACTGCTCAGTGGGTGCATGTAAATTATTTTTACCCGAATTAGACATGGCGCGCCGCCCAGTCGCGCGCGAAATGCCAAGCCACACGCCCTGAACGTGAGCCGCGTGCAATGGTCCATTGCAAAGCCTCGGTGCGGGCGGCGGCAATTTGTTCGGCATTGCAACCCAAGGTTTTAAGCCAGTGGGCCACGATATCAAGATAATCGTCTTGCTTAAAGGGGTAAAACGATAACCATAAGCCAAAGCGCTCAGATAACGAAATTTTTTCTTCAACGGTTTCACCGGGGTGAACTTCACCATCGGTTTGATGTTTGGCTTGTAGGTTTTCGTGCATGTATTCTGGCATTAAGTGACGACGGTTCGATGTGGCGTAAACCAATACGTTATGCCCAGTGGCCGAGGCCGACCCGTCAAGCACAGACTTCAGCGCTTTGTAGCCGATTTCACCTTCGTCAAAAGAGAGGTCATCACAGAACACAATAAATCGTTCTGGTCGATTGGCAACCAAATCAACGATGTCAGCCAAATCAACCATGTCGGTTTTGTCGACCTCAATTAAACGCAAACCCTGAGCCGCGTATTGGTCAAGCATGGCTTTCACCAGCGAGCTTTTACCCGTTCCCCGTGAACCTGTCATTAAGACATGATTGGCAGGTTTACCTTGAATGAATTGTAGGGTGTTGCGGTCAAGCGTTTCTTTTTGACGGGTAATGTGTTGCAAATCGCTAGCGTGTATGACGTGCACATGGTTAATGGGGTCAAGCCAACCATGGCCTTGGCCGCGTTTGCGCCAACGAAAGGCTTGGGCTGACCAATCAGTGGGCAAGGGTGCGGGGGGTAACCAGTGCTCAAGCTGTTGCAATACGCGCTCAGCACGTGTCAGCAGTGTTGAAAGATCATGAATAGTATGTTGATTTGAATGCGGTACAGTCATTTTTTTAAGACCGATAATCTGCGTTAATGGTGACGTATTCATGTGAAAAGTCGCAGGTGTAAACCGTTTCGTTTACATCGCCGCGACCCAGGGCCACACGCACTAAAATTTCAGGTTCTTTCATGATGCGCTGACCGTCTTGCTCACGATAATCAGGGTGCCGGCCACCGTGTTGTGTCACCAACACATCACCCAACCACATCTTAACGGTGCCGACATTCAGGTCGTCGATTCCAGCATAACCAATTGCCGCCAAAATACGGCCTAGATTTGGGTCTGACGCAAAAAATGCGGTTTTAACCAAGGGTGAATGTGCAATCGCGTAAGCCACTTTCAGTGCCTCGGCGCTGGTGCCTGCCTGCTCAACCGCTATGGTCATAAATTTAGTGGCGCCTTCAGCGTCACGCACAATTTTTTGGGCCAAATCGCGGGCTGCAACAATCAGGGCTTGTTTAAGTGTTTCAAAGTGGGGGTCTTGTGTGGTTTGAATCGACAAGCCACTTTGACCCGTCGCCATCAATATAAATGAGTCGTTGGTTGAGGTGTCGCCGTCAACTGTTATGCGATTAAACGAGTGATTTGCTAAGTCTTTAACCAGCGCGTTCATCATCGGTGCTGAAATGCCGGCATCGGTAGCCAAGTAACCCAACATAGTGGCCATGTTGGGGCGAATCATACCCGCGCCTTTGCTGATGCCGGTAATGGTGACAGTGTGCTCACCGATAACGATTTGGCTGGAATAAATTTTGGGCTGGGTGTCGGTCGTCATGATGCTGTGGGCCGCTTCAAACCAATGATCAGCCGACAAATCATTAATGGCAGCAGGCAAAGCGATTTGAATTTTTTCAACAGATAGCGGCTCTAAAATCACGCCTGTTGAAAAAGGCAACACAGCTTGCGCGTTTATACCCAACAGTCGGGCAGCTGTTTCGCAGGTTTCATTTGCAACCTGTAACCCAGCGGCACCGGTTCCCGCATTGGCGTTGCCAGTATTAATAACCATGGCGCGAATATTTGCTGTGCCGTTCAAAAGTGCCAAGTGTGACTCACACACTTGGACCGGTGCAGCTTTGAACCGATTCGTTGTAAATACGCCCGCTACAGTTGTGCCAGACGCAAGACGAAAAACCGTTAAATCTTTTTTTCCAACCTTACGAATACCGGCAGACGCGATGCCAATTTCAACGCCTGCTACGGGGTGCACTGCACTACGGTCTGGAATTACAAGGTTGACTGCCATATTAACCTTTTGATAATTGGTTAGATTTTTGAGTATGTATGTCTAGAGATGTACTTCTAGGCATGTATTGATGATCGCGTCTGTTTTAAGTGTTTGTTTTTAATTGCTTAAATGCGTGGTCTGCGGCATCAAGCGTGGTTTGAATAATTTGATCGTCGTGCATAGCCGATACAAAGCCAGCCTCGTAAGCTGAAGGGGCAAGGTAAATGCCTTGATCAAGCATCAGGTGAAAAAATCGATTGAACATGGCAATGTTTGATGACGACACGTCGGTTAAGCAGGTCGGTATGTTTTCAGAAAAATACATACCAAACATACCGCCTTCACTGTCAGCATTAAACGGAATATGATGCGCGTGGGCCCGTTCAACCATGCCTTGCATAAGCGCTGTGGTAGTGGTTGAAAGACGATCGAAGAACCCTGGGGCTGCCAATAACTCGAGGGTTTTTAAACCGGCTGCAACTGCAACAGGGTTGCCAGACAACGTACCTGCTTGGTAGACAGCCCCAACGGGTGCTAGGTTTTGCATAATATCTTTGCGCCCACCAAAGGCGCCGATTGGCATGCCGCCGCCAATGACTTTTGCCAAGGTGGTGATGTCAGGTGTAACACCTCTTAAGCCTTGTACACCTTGTGGCCCGACCCGAAAACCTGTCATGACTTCATCAAAAATTAAAATAGCGCCATGCTCGGTACATTGCTTGCGCAAGCACTCTAAAAAGCCGGGTACAGGCTTAACCAAGTTCATGTTGCCCGCCATGGGTTCAACAATAATGCAGGCAATTTCTGTACTGTATTCTTTAAAGACGGCCTCAACACCCGCTATATCGTTATAGTCAATAACAATGGTGTGCGCCACGAACTCGGGGGGTACGCCCGCAGAGGTCGGGTTACCAAACGTGAGTAAACCTGAGCCGGCTTTGACTAACAGGCTGTCGGCATGGCCGTGATAACACCCTTCAAATTTAATGATCTTAGGTCGGCCTGTTGCACCCCGCGCCAAACGAATAGCACTCATGGTGGCTTCAGTGCCAGAACTGACAAGTCTGACTTGTTCAAGAGAGGGCATGCGCGCGATTAAGGTTTCAGCCATGATGATCTCAGCCTCGGTTGGGGCACCATATGACATGCCGTTCACGGCGGCGTCTTGTACTGCTTTGACGACCTCGGGGTGGGCATGACCTAAAATAGCTGGGCCCCATGAACCAATGTAGTCAATGTACTGTTTGCCCTCAGCGTCCCAAAAGTGTGGGCCAAATGAGCGCGCGACAAAACGGGGGGTACCGCCCACTGATTTAAATGCACGAACTGGGGAGTTGACCCCACCCGGAATACTTAAACAGGCGCGTTCAAAAAGGGCTGCGTTAGTTGTTGTCATATGTGTTGAAGCTCCGAAATTTAAAGTTAGAGCGCATGTGTTGAGTGCTCATAAATGCAATCTGTTAACTGGCGAGCAGTATTTTCAATGTGAGTGCTTAAAAAAAGACCGCCTGACACAGCAATCGAATCTGCGCCGGCCCGAACCACTTGGGCCACATTGTCAAGATTGATGCCACCAATCGCCACGATAGCGGGCCGGTCGTGCTGGTGATGCCAGTGCTGGCGCGCTTGCGTCAAAATATTTAATGTGGCGGGTGGTGCACCAGGCTTGGTATGCGAGGCAAACATGGCCCCAAATGCCACATAGTCTATTGTGGGTCGCATGACAGTCACCTGGCCGCTAAGCCCCGTTGACGTGTCAAGTCTTGTAGCGTTTGACGTTTGGCTTGAAATCGCTTGGGTAGCAGCCACTGCACGAATAAGATCATCGTAACAAGATACCCCTAAAACAACTGAATCACCCAACGCCGCCCTAACCATTTGGCTATTGCCGTCATCGCGACCGATATGGGCACCCAGATACCCCTGTTCGCCCAATTGTTGCACCAGGCGCCAGTCGTCATTCACAATAAATAAAACCCCTAGGCGTTGGCAGGTTTTAAGCAACCGCTGCGCAAAGGCTAAACGGGTATTGAAATCAGCCGTTTTATTGCGTAATTGCACAACTTTCATGCCGCCTGACGCGGCCGCTTGTATTGCATCGTCGAGTCTTTCAACGTCTTGCCAATCAGGCGTGATGCCGTACAGCCCTTTTGGGAAGAGGGGGCGATGAATGCCAGAATGTGTATCAGTTTGAGTGGTCATGGCGTTATGATTTTTCTGGTGCCGTTGTTACTTGGGTATATTTAAATGGAATAAATCGACGAGCCGTGCGAGCCCCCATGCCGGCTTGAAACGCCCCTTCAAGGGTTAAAGCGGCGTAAGCGCATGCTTGCTCACATGCTTGCACGGGCGGTAACCCTTGTGCGAGGGCGGCCGTTACGGCTGTAGCCACTAAACCGCTCATGTCTTGCACCCGGTGAGGTCTGGGCCAAGTAGCCCAGCTAAACGTTTGACTTTCTGGGCCCAATAATAAATTGACTTGATGCCCCGGGCGCTGGGTGTGGTTAAGTACTAGAGCCCAGTCAGCCCCTAGGGTTAAAAGCTCGCTGGGGCCAGTGGCCCCTTCAAGGTGCTCAATCACGTCGTCGTTAAACCAATGCTTTAAGCGGGCTTCGTCAATCACGACCACATGGGTTTGGGGCAAAAGAAGCTCTAGCGTGGACCCCACCATGACATCGTACTCATCAGGGTCGTTATGAGCGTCTGGGGCAGTATAGCTTTCGCCTAAGTGCAAGACCATGGGGGCGTCGCTGTAGTCTGCGATGACTTGGGCGATTACACTGGCAGCCTCGGGTGAAAACAACGCCCCGACCTTAAAAGCTGCAATTTGCATGTCTTCAAGCAAGGTTCGCGCCTGTTCATCGATTTGTTCAGCGATAATAGGCTCAATGTGATGCGAACCTGAAGAGTCTGCAATGGTTGTACCGGTCAGTACGCCTAGGGCGTGCGAACCCAAAGCCGCGCAAGTGATTGCGTCGGCGGGAAGGCCTTGAGCGCCAGTTGGGTCAAAAACCCCAAAAATAAGTGTGAGGGGGGGGCTGGTATCAGGCAATTGCTTCATCATTAGGTAACATTACGTACATTGTAAAAGAACAGTAGAGAGATTGATGCAAACTTGGATGTGTTTAATATGTGGTTGGGTTTACGACGAAGCCACCGGTGTGCCAGATGATGGCATTGCGGCGGGTACAAAATGGGCTGATGTGCCACCAAACTGGGTCTGCCCAGAGTGCGGCGCCCGCAAAGAAGACTTTGAGCTCATGGAGATTTAATGACCGAGGCGGTGGTTCTAGCACAGCACTTTCTATTGGCCATGCCGGGGTCAGGGGGCGATTATTTCGCGGGCAGTGTGATTTATGTTTGCGAACACTCTTCAAAAGGGGCGTTGGGTCTAGTCATTAACCGCCCAACTGACCTAACCGTGGCAAATTTACTTGAAAAAGCTGAGTTAGCGCCTGTACCTGAAACCGCGACACACCCGACTCGAAATCGGGTTTTTCAAGGTGGCCCAGTACAAACTGACCGAGGCTTCGTTTTGCATACCCCCGCTCGGGCTTACAACTCAAGCTTGGCCTTAGGCGATATGCTCACACTAACAACGTCTCGTGACATTTTACAAGATGTCGCCGAGGGCGTTGCGCCTGAGCGTATGCTGGTTACGCTGGGTTATGTTGGCTGGGGCGCGGGTCAACTCGAAGAAGAAATGGCGCAAAACGTTTGGTTAAGTGTTGCAGCCGAAGACAATATTCTTTTTGATGTGCCACCCGAAGACCGTTATTTAAAGGCGTTAGGCTTGTTGGGCATTGACCCGATCATGTTGACAGGCGCTGTGGGCCATGCGTGAGCAAACGCTAATGGGGTTTGACTTTGGCACGAAACGTATTGGTGTGGCGCTCGGGAATACGATCTTGCTGCAAGCGCGTGCGGTCGAAATCATTCAGTCTGAGGTGCGCAAAGTGCGGTTTGCTCGCATCGAAGCGCTGATTAAAATGTGGCAACCCAACGAATTGGTGGTGGGTTTACCATTGACCCAAGACGATCAAGAACAACTCACCACTGTGCAAAGTCGACGCTTCGCCCAGCAACTGCAAGGGCGTTTTAATTTACCCGTGCATTTGGTTGACGAAAGAGATTCAAGCCTGCAGGCCCAAGAAACTGTGGGCAACCGCCCCGATGATGCTTTTGCAGCAGCGATCATTTTACAAAGATATCTCGATGCTTGGGTGACACCACAACAAAAGAGCTCAATATGACATCAAAGCAGCCCTCAGATCGCCCAAAATTGCCCACAGGCGAGCAGTTGTATGAAACGCTGCGTGCCGGTGTTAAAGCACTCATTGCCCCGCTTGAACATGAAACGGTGCATTTGGTGGGCATTCATTCTGGTGGGGCTTGGTTAGCGCAAAGGCTGCATGAAGACTTGGGTTTAATGGGTTCCTGTGGTTTGCTTGACATCAGTTTGTATAGAGACGATTTTGATCGCATCGGTTTACATACCCAAGTCATGCCCACGCAAATTGATTTTCCGGTGGCAGGTCAACATCTCATTGTGGTCGACGACGTGTTGTATACCGGTCGCACCATACGCGCTGCCATGAATGAACTGTTTGACCACGGTCGCCCTGCTTCAATCAAACTGGTGGTACTCATTGATCGAGGCGGTCGGCAATTACCGATTGATGCTGATTTTGCGGCGCTCAAGATCGATCTAACGAGGCAAGACAATCTGGTGTTACAAAAAACCGATGCGGGGGCTTTTACCCTTCGTCTTGAAAATGGTGATGCTTAATGCTTAACCCACAATTGAACCGTCATGGTGAGTTAACCCACCTCATCACAACCGAAGGTTTATCGCGCAAAATTTTGACGCACATACTTGATACCGCCAACACGTTTGTGCCCTTAGCCGAGCGCGACGTTAAAAAGGTACCTTTATTAAGAGGTAAAAGTGTTTTTAACCTCTTTTTTGAAAACTCAACGCGTACTCGCACCACGTTTGAGATTGCAGCTACGCGCCTGTCAGCCGATGTGTTTAACTTAAACATCAATGCGTCGTCTGCTTCCAAGGGCGAAACCTTGCTTGACACGATTGCAAACTTGGCCGCCATGCAGGCTGACATTTTTGTTGTGCGTCACGAAGCCAGTGGCGCACCATTTTTAATTGCGCGCCATGTTGCGCCCCACATACACGTTGTCAATGCGGGCGATGGGCGGCATGCCCACCCCACCCAAGCCCTGCTAGACATGTACACCATTCGTCACTTCAAAAAAGATTTTACGAATTTACGTGTCGCGGTTGTCGGTGACATCTTGCATTCAAGGGTGGCTCGCTCAAATATTCATGCCTTAACCACTTTAGGTGTACCTGAGGTGCGCGCGATTGCACCTTTAACTTTATTACCTAGCGGCCTCGAGCAAATGGGCGTGAGGGTGTTTACTGACATGCGTGAAGGGTTGAAAGATGTTGATGTGATCATCATGTTGCGCTTGCAAAATGAACGCATGCGCGGCGCCTTGTTGCCTTCCGCCCACGAATACTTTAAACATTATGGTCTCACTCAAGAAAAGCTCGCATTGGCCAAACCAGACGTTATTGTCATGCACCCAGGCCCCATGAACCGGGGTGTCGAAATTGATTCAGCTGTAGCCGATGGCCCCCATGCGGTCATTCTTGATCAAGTTAATTTTGGCATTGCAGTACGCATGGCCGTCATGACGATTGTGGCAGGGGCTTCAGCATGAAACTTCACATAAAAGGTGCCCGCGTCATTGACCCTTCGCAAGGTTTAGATCAGGTGACCGATGTGTGGGTCGCTGGCGGTCGTATTGCCGCCATTGGGCATACTGATAAGCCATTTGAGGCAGAGCGCATTGTAGAAGCCAAGGGTTTAGTGGTGATGCCGGGCTTAGTCGATTTAGCTGCGCGATTACGCGAGCCAGGGTTTGAGCACCGCGCCACACTTGAGTCTGAAATGCGCGCGGCGTTAGCGGGTGGTGTAACCAGTCTTGTTTTACCGCCAGACACTGACCCGGTCTTAGATGAGCCGGGTTTGGTTGAAATGCTCAAGCACCGTGCACGTCAACTTAACCAGGTTAATTTATATCCCTTAGGGGCGATGACGGTTGGCCTCAAGGGCGCAACGCTCACTGAAATGGCTGAACTGACCGAGGCAGGTTGTGTGGGTTTCGCACAAGCTGATCACCCTGTTACCGACACCAACGTGCTGTTGCGAGCGATGCAGTACGCGCGCTCGTTTGGTTACACATTATGGCTGCGCGCGCAAGACGCATGGTTAGCTAAAAATGGTGTGGCAGCAAGCGGGGCTTATGCCTCACGTTTAGGGCTGTCCGGTGTACCCGTTCAAGCTGAAACGATTGCTCTACAGACTTTGTTTGAATTGCAACGAAGCGTCGGTGTGTCATTACATATTTGCAGAATATCGTCTGCTGCAGGGGTAAATTTGGTGCGACAAGCCAAGCTTGAAGGCCTGCAGGTCACATGCGATGTGTCGATGAATAATGTACATTTAACTGATGTAGATATTGGGTTTTACGACAGCAATTATCGTCTTGACCCACCCTTGCGCGGGCAACGCGACCGTGACGCGATTCGCGCCGGTTTGCTTGATGGCACAATTGATGCCATTTGTTCAGACCATTCACCCGTTGATGATGACGGTAAGCAAGTACCTTTTGCGGAAGCCGAAGTCGGCGCAACGGGGCTCGAATTGCTGTTGTCGCTTACATTGAAATGGGCCGAACAAGAGCGTGTGCCGTTAGTTGACGCGCTGGCACGGGTAACAGATGGCCCTGCTAACGTGCTGACTCATTCCATGTCAGCTATACCCCCTTGTGGTCGTTTGGTGGTCGGTGCACCAGCCGATTTGTGTTTGGTCAATATTGACCATTACTGGTTAGTGGATCAACACACGCTATTGAGTCAAAGCCAGCACACACCATTTATTGGTACTGAGTTGCCCGGCCGCGTATGCATGACGATTGTACGAGGTCGTATTGCTTGGGAACAGGGCCTCTAACATTGTCAACCTTGCGGTTCACTTTGCGTGCGAGTGTGGTTGCTCTGTGGGTCATAGTCGGTTTGCTACTGATCGCCAGTTTATTTTGGTGGGTGGGGTTAGCAGGTCGGCTTGCCATTAAAAAATACTGGTCTGCCGTACTGGTTCGTCTGTGCGGCATACGCGTGCGGTCGTCAGGTCAACCTTATTTACAGGGGCCTGTGTTGTTTGTGGTGAACCACGTTTCTTGGCTTGATGTTTTTGTATTGAATCTTGAAAGATCAACTGCTTTTGTGGCTAAAAGTGAAATTCGACATTGGCCTTTAATCGGTTGGTTGGCAGCCGGTGCAGACACCATTTTTATCGAACGGGCTTCGCGACATGCCATTCGTGCTGTGGGTCAGGCCATGCAACTGCGCTTCTCGAGAGGGCAGGCAGTGGGTTTATTTCCAGAGGGCACAACGTCTGAAGGTTTTGATGTACTGAATTTTTATGCCAATCTGTTCGAACCTGCACGCTTGCCTGGGGTTGCCATTCAGCCGATCGCATTAAAATATTTTCATCATGGCCAACGAAGCCAGTTTGCTGCATTTGTAGGTGAAGAAACGTTGATTCAAAACTTGTGGCGGGTGTTGGGCGGCACTGGGGTTGAGATTGAAACCATTTTCTTGCCACCAATCATTACACCTGGCATGGCTGCAGCAAATGTACCTTTAACTGCAGATGAAGTTGAATTGATAACGCCTGATGCTGAACCTATATTTGAATACCCACCCCGAAACATATTGGCGCAGCTGGCAAGGGCAAGCATTCAAAATGTTATACGCGAACGCTAATCGCTATGGTTTAGTGGTCGGGTTTCAAAGGGTCTAACGTTTGGTGGCATGGTATTTGAATCAGTGCCCGGTCTTGTAAGCGCATAGCGGTTAAGTGGCCACCCCAAACACAACCAGTATCAAGACATACGACATGGGGTTCAATTTTAAGCCCCAGTGTTGACCAATGGCCAAACACGACCGTTACGTTTTCAGTCGCACGGTTAGGCAACCTAAACCAAGGTATTAGGCCATCGCTACGGTTTTCAGGCGAAGACTTAATATTAAGCACCATATGACCTTTAGCATTGCACATACGCAAGCGGGTCAAGGTGTTGATGATGATACGCAAACGTTTGCTACCTGCATGGCCATCTTTCCATAAAGTGGGTTCATCGCCGTACATCTTAAGAAATGTTTTTTGCCAATTTTTACTGCGTAGTGCCCCTTCTACCTCGTGCGCTAAGCTCAGGGTTTTTTTAACGTCCCACTTGGGCAGCACACCCGCATGAATCATGAGGTGTTCATGTTCAAAATGTGCTAACGGTCGGTGGCGAAGCCAATCAATCAGGTCGCCGGCATCGGGGGCGGTGAGCACTTCAAGCAATGTATCGTTTTTACTGGGTTTTTTAAGACCTGCAGCGATGGCCAAAAAATGCATATCGTGGTTGCCCAGAATTGCCGTGCTACGATCGTCAAGTGACATGATGCGACGCAGTGTTTGTAAAGACTGCGGGCCACGGTTAACGAGATCACCAGCAAACCAAAATTGGGCTTCAGGCTCTTGCGCAATGCTTGGGTGTGCCAGCAATGTGTCAAGCGACCCGCAGCACCCTTGTACGTCTCCGATTATCCAGATACTGGGTATAGCCATTTTTAAGCCGTTGCCTTGATAGAAGATTGAAGTTTACGCCCCGACCATTTGAGTCGGTTTTCCATTGCGTAAATGGTGCCGAGCGCAATAGCCATCGCTAACGTGTTGGGTAAAAGTGCGGTGATGAGTGGGGGCCATTTATATAACAACCCGATGTTAAGTGCTAACTGGTTGAACATAAAAAAACCAGTACCCATCAAAATACCAATAAAAATTTTGGTACCAACCCCACCCCGTCGGGTTTGCATATAGCTTATAGGTGCAGCAATCGTTAGCATGACGATTAAGGTAAATGGGTAGGCTGCCTTGCGCCAAATCGCCACAATCTGACGATCAGCATCAAGTTTATTGCGTTCTAAATAATCAATGTAGTCAGTGAGCATCAGCCATGTCATGCGTTCAGGCGTCAAAATGCGAGACACCAGACGAGCGGGCGTTAAGGTGGTACTGATTTCTACTTCGGGTAAGCGCGACACCACCATTAATGGTGCTTGAGCAGGTTTGCCGTCAACTAGGCCGAGTTGCGCATTATCAGCAAAACGATTTTCTGTGGCATCTTTTAAAAGTAAGGTGTTGTTGCTAAATGTAGCTGATGGGGCAGACCACATACTCGACATGTGGGTATTGTCAGGAAATTCATATATTTTTAAATCAGCCACATCACCAGACGACAGCAGTTTACCAACGTTAATAATACGTGTACCACCGCTTGCGGTCGGCTCTTTAAACCAGTAACCGCTGACCATACGGCCACCCTCGACTCGACCACGTAACATTAAATTTGCTTCACTAAAGCGAATTTCAGCCGCTGGGGCGATCACTTCTGAAAGCAGTATGGCTAGTATGACTACGGGTATTGAAATGACCCACAGCATTCGCAAAATACGCATGCCGCTCATACCCGACACTCGCAAAATGACTAACTCGTTGCGTTGCGCTAAACCAGCCAGTGCCAAAATCGACCCAATTAACAAGCCAATGGGCAGTAGGTCGTAAAGTCGTGTGGGCAAGGCTAGAAGTTCAAGCGACAATAAGGCGCTAATTGGAAAGCGTTCACTCACCGAGTCGAGTTCATCGACTAGTGTGAAAAACGAGAACAAACCAAGCAACGCAACCAAAACTACCGCTGAAGAGCGATATATTTCTTTGGCCAGGTAGTTTCGAGCAGTACGCATAGGTTCAGTGTAATAGAGACTTAAAAAGTCGTTTTAAAAGATTGTCGTAACCCTTCAATAACGGGTAATACTTCCGGTCTTACGCCGTGCCAAATATAAAAACTTTCGGCAGCTTGGCCAACCAGCATACCTAAGCCGTCAGCTTGGTAAGCGGCCCCTTGGCGCTGCGCTTGCAACATAAAAGCGGTGCGCTGTGCGCCATACATCATGTCATATGCCCATGCGTCCTGCGCGTATAGCCCCTCGGGCAAGTCAGGTGCTTGGTTCGACAAACCGCTGGCCGAAGCGTTGATGATCAATGACCAAGGCGCACCGTGATTGGCGTCACTTAATGAGCCCGATGTGATGCGAGATGAGGTTGTCAAATAACTTGAGCACAGTGCCGCCAATTCGTGGGCTCGCGTTTCAGTGCGGTTTACAATATGCAAATGGGCACAACCTGCATTGAGTAACGGTTGCATAACCCCTCGTGCTGCCCCACCTGCACCCACCATCAGTATGCGTGCGCCATTTAAAAGAACGCCCAGGCGCTGCAGGTCAGTCACCAGGCCTACCCCATCGGTGTTGCAGCCGTGAGTGTGCTGATTGACTTGCCATAGCGTGTTGACTGCGCCAGCCAGCGTGGCACGTTGACTTAAATGATTTTGCGCTAAACGCCATGCGTTTTCTTTAAACGGTACGGTAACATTTAAGCCAAGGCCGCCCGTTTTGAAGAATTGTTCTACTGTTCTTTCAAAACCATCAAGCGGTGCCTCAATTTTTTCATACACTAAATTTATACCAAATTGTTCGGCAAAAGCCTTATGAATAAGGGGTGAGCGACTGTGTTCAATGGGGTTGCCTATAACGGCGAAGCGATGAGTGGCGACGTTCATGGGTTATCGGGCTCAGTTGTCGTGATGAGTTCACCCGCCTTGAATTGCCAAGTACGAGTGATCACAATTTGATCAATTTTTTGACGCATTTGGGGCGGAAAGGGCGGGAAGGGCGCAGCCAACTGCACAATACGCCGAACTGATTGGTTCAGTATGGACAATGGTGAGGGTTGATCAAGAAAAATGTCAATGATTTGACCGCTTGAGTCAATGATTACGGTGGCTTGAAGCGAACCAGTTGGGCGATTATTGCCTTCACCGGGGTAGAAGCGACGGCCGGTTTCTTCAATTTTTTTGCGCCATTGGTCAATGTATTCCACATAAGGGTGCGCCTGCGTAGAGGGTGCGTCGTAAAAGCGCTTTGGCATCGCGTTGTAGCGTTCAATGCGATCAACTAACGCTGCAATTTCAGCATTACGCTCAAGCGCTGCTTGATCGATTGGGTCAACCCCAGCTGCGGGGGCGTCGTCAGCTTGAAGGGCTTGCGGCACAAAGACGGGCACCACCCATTCTTTTAATAGCTGTTCAAGCAATTCATTTTGCTGCGATTCAAGCGCGGCGCGTTGCTGCGTCATGGCGTCAATCGCAACTGCTTGCTCTGATTGACCCACTTGAGGTGACGGGTTGCTAGCCACCCCTTCTTGCGCTAGACCGCCGCCTTCAAGGTTTTTTTGTGCCAAGCGTTTCGGGTCATTGGGCGCAGCTTCTGTTTGGGCCGTGACAATCACCATTTCAAGCGTTTCAAGTTTAGGTTTTGAAGGGTTTTCACCTAAAGGTGCCCAGCTGAGTAAAGCAATATGAAAAAGCAACGACAGACCGACTGCCCAGCGTAAAAAATGCTGTTCAGGTGCGCACCACCACTGCCACATTTTCATGCCTTGGGCGCCTCTTCATTTAAATTTTTCGTTTCAGAATCTTGTGCAACCGTATGAGTAGAATTTGCCGCTGTATCAATAGTATTTATCTCAGCAACAGGTGACAACTCAACCAAAACCTCTGCATCAGAGTCAGGCTTGAAATCAGTAGCAACATCAACATCAGCTTCAGATTCAGTTGGTTCTGTTGCATCAAGCGCCGCCACATATTGGCAGCTCAAGCGCAACCCTAATTCATCAAAGCGTTCTATCGATAATAAGACGCGGGCACCACGCATGAGTGCAGGCATGCCCGCCGCGTTGGCGATGAAAGGCAAATCTTCAAACCGCACTAAATCATCGCGTAAAACTTTAGCGGTGCATTGCGTGATGTTGTTTTGTTGAAGCCATCTTAAGCACCAGTAACGCTCCATTTGGTCTTGAAACTCATTCCAAGTGGTGTATTGCGATTCAAATTCACCAATCAGGCCAAATAAGTCGGGGTCTCGTGGCTTATAGGGCGCTACCAACGCGGCTGAAATGCCGTGTTCAGCCATCGCTAATAATTGCCGCTGGTTCACTAAATCAACATAACGCCTAAGCGGTGAAGTGCACCAGGTGTACTGAGCAACACCAATCGCTTCATGAGGCAGCGCTTGAGTGCTCATGCGAACCCGTCCGGCTTGCTGTGAGCGGTAGATGCCTGGCAAGTTGTGCGTGTTGAGTTGACCGCCCCACAAACTATTGGCCAAAATCATGTATTCAGCAACCAAACGATCAAGGGGTGCATTGCGTTTGCGCGGCACAATGTTGATGGGTGTGTCAGGGTCGTCAGCACTGCCGTCAAGAGAAAAGTTGTAATCAATGCGACTATTTGTTTCAGGCTTGCCGCGCACGAGTTCACGTTTTTTATTCAGCGCTAAAGCCAATTGCCAAAGCGGCCTTAACCAATCGTTGTGGGGCAACACCAGCGCGCTGTCGCTTAACGTTTCATCAGTGATGAGTGCATCAAGATGATTATGGCGAAGGTTTTCTGCTACTTGAATGCGTTCTAAAACGGTGTTGAAGGTGCGAATTTCACCCGTTTCTTGATGAGCTTCCACATAAATCGATAATGCAGGCACGATACAACCCGCGTTAAGTGAAAACGTGTCAATCACGTCATCAGGCAACATCGGTATTTTTTCACCGGGCATGTACACCGTAGACATGCGGGCACGCGCCATCTCGTCTAAAGCGCTGTCGCGCGTAACGGCAAGCGCAGGCACGGCAATATGCACACCCACTTTAAGCCAGCCGTCTGGCAACGTTTGCACTGAAATGGCATCATCAATTTCAGTGGTGCTGACGTCATCAACTGAGTAAGGCTGTACATCTTGCGCTAACGGCAGGTCTTCAAAGGTGTTGTTAAACTCAGCCGGTGCAAAAGATAACCCTTTGGGGAAATTCAAAGCTAAAAACTTGGCTTTGTGCAACGCTAAAGCGTGTGGCCAAGCACCGCGGTCGAGCAAAATTTGTTCAGGGCTTTGGTGCAGGTGTTGGCTGGCGCGATCAAGCGCTTTAAATATTTGGGTGTTTTTATCAGGCCGGGTAATTAAGTTGAGTGCAAGTGCTGCAATCGGTTCGGGTAGGCTGCCGTCAATAATTGATTGCACCCAAGTTTGTTGTTCAAGGGCCTGTAGTCGTTTCTTTTCTTGGCTAGCTAAAGCCGCTGCCAAAATATCAGGGGGGGCAGGCTGGTACAAACCTTTGCCGCGCCGATGGAAGTAAATCGGTGCTTGGTGTAAGCACCACAATAAGCTGGCCTTTTCAATGGCATTGGGTGCATGACCAAAATACTCTGTACCCAGGGTGTCAAGATTGAACTCGGCTTGAGGGGCCACTTCCCATAAAAAAGTAGGGTCAATATCGGCCGCTAAAAGCGGGGCTTGCGTTAATAAATTTTCAGGGCTGGGCGAAGCGAATTGAAAAATGCATTGATTGCGTTTAATTTTGCTGCGCTTACCTGAGACAAACTCAATCTGTAGCGTGGCGTCAGCCTCGCTATTAATTTCAGCCGCTTTAAAACTTCCGTCTTCTTCAAACAACACGTACATGGGGTTTAACTCTTGGAAAGGGTCGGGTGGTTAAGGTCAAAGCCAGCGAACTGTAAGACAGCATTCATGTGGTCTTTGAAACTCGATAGGCCGTGGTTATCGCCATCAATGATGATTTGCTGCGCACCTGCAAAGTAGGTATGCATTTCTTGCCAGTCAAGCACTTCGTCGCCGGTGGCGGCGATTAAAAGATAGCGCTCAGGGCGTGTGATCTGCGTGATGGCCATGTCACGTAGTTCGTCAACATGCTGGGGTAAAAAAATAAAGGGTTCGTCGGTGTGGTACTGCGTGTGTTCGCCGACTTGGCTAGCCAAATCGCGCGGTGCATAAACAGCTGGGTTTAAGGCCACAGCGCGACAGCCCAGCGCTTCAGCAAGCGTTACTGCATAAAAGCCACCTAGTGATGAACCGACGACGGTGAGCGCTGATGCGTCTGAGTGATGTTGCGTTATGAGGTCTTGCGCCAGTTTCTTGCAAAGTGCCAAAGCCTCGGCTGGGCTGGCGGGCAAGGCTGGGCAAGACCACCGGTCAAGTTGCCCACGCGCCTGCATACATTGCGCCAGCATTTGCGCCTTTGATGAATGGGGTGATGAACGAAAACCATGTAAATAAAGCATCATCATGATGGGTCTGCCAAAGCGTTAAGAAGTTTTTCGTGTATGCCGCCAAATGAACCATTACTCATGAATAAGACATGATCACCCGGTTGCGCTTGTTGCGCTAAGGCTTTAACCAAAGTAGGAATGTCGTGCCAAGTGCTAGCGCGATCACCTAACGGGGCCAATACCTCAGTGGCTTGCCACCCGAGCGCATTTTTTCCGCTGGTTTCACCAAAACAAAAGACTAAATCAGCATCTTTGAGTGCTTGCGGCAATTGAGCGGCCATAATGCCCAGCTTCATGGTGTTTGAACGGGGCTCAAGTACCGCTAAGATGCGGGCTGAACCCACCTGCTTGCGTAAACCGGCGACGGTAGTGGCAATAGCTGTGGGGTGATGTGCAAAATCATCGTAAACCGTAACGTCCTTAATTTTGCCGCGACATTCCATGCGTCGCTTAACGCCTTGGAAAGTGTTAAGCGCTACAAGCCCTTGAGCAGGTGCAATGCCCACGTGTTGAGCGGCTGCTAAGGTCACTAAGGCGTTGTCAATATTGTGTTGCCCCGTGAGGCCCCAAGCGAGGTTGCCGATGTGCTGGTCACCTAAGTAGATGTCAGGGGCTTGCTGTGGGTCAGCGTGGGTGCGGGCATGCCAGCCTTGGGTCTGCCCAGTTCTTTGAACCGGTGACCAGCAGCCGCACGAGATCACTCGCTCGAGTGCAGCCGATTGATCAGGCATGATGATGGCGCCTTTTGCTGGCACAGTTCGTACGAGATGATGAAACTGCGTTTCAATCGCGGCTAAATCAGCAAAGATATCAGCGTGATCGAACTCAAGATTGTTCAAGATCGCGGTACGGGGGCGGTAATGTACAAATTTTGAACGTTTATCAAAAAAAGCCGTGTCGTATTCATCTGCCTCTATTACAAAATAGTGTTGTGTGGCGTCATAAAAAGCCGACACTTTGAGATCGTGGGCCACACCACCAATTAAGAAATTAGGGTTCAAGCCATTTTGTTTGAGTACCCAAGTGAGCATCGAGCTGGTGGTGGTTTTGCCATGGGTGCCGGCTACCGCTAAAACATGTTGCCCAGCCAGCACGCACTGACCCAACCACTCTGGCCCTGACGTGTAGGGGGCACCCGCATTGAGTATGGCTTCCATTAAGGGGTTGCCCCGACTCACAACGTTTCCAATAATAAATAAATCAGGTTTAAGGCTCAGTTGATCAGCCCCAAAGCCCTCAATGAGTTCAATACCTTGTTCTGTGAGTTGCGTGCTCATCGGGGGGTAAACGCCGGCATCACAACCGGTAACGCGATGCCCTGCTGCACGTGCAATCAGTGCCAACCCCCCCATGAATGTGCCGCAAATACCGAGTATGTGCAGATGCATGAGTTTTTTCTCCTGATGCCATTGTAAGGGTATGGTTCTTTGTTTAAAAATGGGTAAACAACGCGTTATGATTCAAATATGAAAAGACGAACATTATTGCTAGGTGGTGCAGGGTTGGTGGCGATGGGCGCTGTCGGGGTGGTGGCGTGGCGTGAATCGTCTTTGCGGGCTCCACAAGCAAATCGCGCAGCCAACCCAGCGGCTTTTGTGCCCACCCCACCTGATATTGATACCCTTTTTGCAGCGCGCTTGCCTGATGCGCAAGGTCGTGACACGCCCCTTGATGCGTTTCGGGGTGAGCCGTTGCTGATTAATTTTTGGGCTACGTGGTGCCCGCCGTGCGTGGCTGAAATGCCAGACCTAGAAGCGCTGTCAAAATCGTTTAATAACGTGCAATTTGTCGGTATAGCGATAGATACTGACGCTAACGTTAAACAGTTTTTACAGAAAATACCCGTCAGTTACCCGATTTTAGTTGCAGGTCATAGCGGCATTGATTTGGTGCGCGCCATGGGTAACCCATCAGGTGGGTTGCCCTATACCGTACTGGTTAACCCAGATGGTCGCGTGCACGATCAAATTTTGGGCCAGGTTAAGGCTGATGCGTTGAGGCAGCAACTTGTGCAGCTTCTAGCAGGATCGCGTCGGTAACTGTACAATTAGACGAAGTTAGCAACTAAATTATTGAATATGGCACATCAGATACTTGTTATGCATGGCCCCAACCTTAACTTGCTCGGTTCTAGAGAACCTGCAATTTACGGTCACCATACCCTTGCCGACATCAACGCAGAACTCGGCGCGCAAGCGGTCGCACTCAAATGTGGTTTGCAAACCTTTCAAAGCAATCATGAGGGCGAGTTAGTCACCCGCATTCAGCAAGCAGCCCAAGACGGCACCACCTATATTTTGATCAACGCAGGCGCGTACACCCACACTAGCGTGGCCATTCGCGACGCGTTAGCAGCTGTTAACCTACCTTTTGTAGAAGTTCACCTCTCTAACGTCTACCGACGTGAATCTTTTCGTCATCATTCATATTTGTCAGATCTGGCCGTGGCAGTTATCGCGGGTTTAGGTGCGGCGGGTTATCGTTCGGCGCTTGATTTTGCAGCACAACAATCACAAAGCTAAATAAACCGAGCTTTTTTAACTTTTACGTTCTTCACCGGATGAATTCAAATGGACTTACGAAAACTTAAAACCTTAATTGATTTGGTATCAGAGTCTGGCATTGCCGAGCTTGAAATTACCGAAGCCCAAGATAAGGTGCGTATTGTCAAATTTTCTCAGGCAACCGCACCCATTCAGCCTATGCTGCAAGCTTACGCACCACAGGCATTCGCGCCTGCAGCCGTTGTTTCGCCTGACGTGCCCGCTGCCCCAGCCGCACCAGAAGGCCACGCGGTTAAGTCGCCTATGGTTGGTTCGTTTTACCGTGCTTCAAGCCCCGGTGCATCACCCTTTGTTGAAATTGGCCAAACTGTTAAAGAAGGCCAAGCCATTTGCATCATTGAAGCCATGAAATTACTCAATGAAATTGAGGCCGACAAATCAGGCGTTATTAAAGCCATTTTGGTTGAAAACGGCGAGCCTGTTGAATATGGTCAACCTTTATTTTTAATTGGTTAAAAATATGTTTGAAAAACTGCTCATCGCTAATCGTGGCGAAATTGCTTTGCGTATTCAGCGCGCGTGTCGCGAGTTAGGTGTTAAAACTGTGGTGGTGCATTCAGAGGCTGATCGTGATGCCAAATATGTACGTTTAGCCGATGAATCAGTTTGCATTGGTCCAGCCCCGTCAAAAGACAGTTACTTAAATATGCCTGCCATTATTTCAGCGGCTGAAGTCACTGACGCCGAGGCTATTCACCCTGGTTACGGCTTTCTTGCAGAAAATGCAGATTTTGCTGAACGGGTAGAGAAAAGCGGTTTCGTTTTTGTCGGGCCTCGCCCCGATTCGATTCGGTTGATGGGCGATAAAGTCAGCGCCAAGCAAGCCATGATCGCAGCCGGTGTGCCTGTTGTGCCCGGTTCAAAAGGGGCGTTGCCAGACAATTCAGAAGAAGTGTTAAAGATTGCACGTGAAGTCGGTTACCCCGTCATCATTAAAGCAGCGGGCGGTGGTGGTGGTCGGGGTATGCGAGTGGTACACACAGAAGCCGCTTTGCTCAATGCCGTTGTCATGACTAAAGCCGAGGCGGGTGCTGCATTTAATAACCCCGAGGTCTATCTCGAAAAGTTTTTAGAAAACCCACGTCATATCGAAATTCAAGTCATGGCTGATGGCGAGAAAAATGCAGTGTGGTTGGGTGAGCGCGACTGTTCAATGCAACGCCGCCATCAAAAAGTTATCGAAGAAGCCCCTGCTACAGGCATTCCCCGTAAAGCGATTGAACGAATTGGCGAGCGTTGTGCTGAAGCATGCCGCAAAATTAGTTATCGTGGTGCGGGTACATTTGAGTTTCTGTATGAAAATGGTGAGTTTTATTTTATTGAAATGAATACCCGTATTCAAGTCGAACACACGGTCACCGAGTTTATTACCGGCCTTGATTTGGTGCAGTGGCAAATTCGTATTGCTGCCGGTGAAAAATTTACCCTTAGGCAGCGTGATATTACCTTTAAGGGCCACGCGATTGAATGCCGTATTAACGCAGAAGACCCATTTAAATTTACCCCAAGCCCAGGCCGCATTACCAACTGGCACACACCAGGTGGTCCGGGCGTGCGTATTGATTCGCATGCGTTTAATGGCTATTTTGTGCCCCCTAATTACGATTCAATGATTGCTAAAGTGATTACCTATGGCGACTCGCGCGACCAAGCTTTAGCTCGCATGCGCATTGCTTTGTCTGAAATGGTGGTTGAGGGCATTCAAACCAATATTGCCCTACATCGTGAATTAATGGTTGACGCTCGTTTTACTGAAGGTGGCACCAGCATTCATTATCTTGAACAGAAATTAGCCGAAAGGCCTTAAGCTTGGCAGACCAAACCTGCTTACGGAGCAACTGTGCGTGAACTCGTTTTGTCGTGCCCGGGTGAATGGGTCGACGCCCTATCTGACGCCTTAATTGAAGCCGGGGCGTTGTCAACATCAGTTGAAGATGCCGATATTGATACTGATGAAGAACGCCCTTTGTTTGGCGAGCCCGGTGGCGAACAGGCTCCCGGTGGCTGGCTAAATAACCGCGTTGTGGCGTTGCTAGCAGACGGTGAAGACCCGCAGCAAATGCTGGCCTTCGCCGAACTAGAACTTGATATTCACATATCACCCGATTGGTTTTTACGAGATGTGCCTGATCAAGATTGGGTGCGTTTAACGCAATCGCAGTTTGGTCCTATCCGGGTAGGTGAGCGCGTATTAATTTTACCGAGTTGGCACGCGGGTGAGGCACCGCCTAACCGACCTGAGGGCTCAATTGTTATTGAGCTTGACCCGGGCTTGGCTTTTGGCACCGGCAGCCACCCCACTACGCATGTCTGTTTGGCTTGGTTGGCTAACACCTTACCCCAGGGTGTGCGCGTGCTTGATTACGGTTGCGGCTCAGGTATCTTGGCGATTGCTGCAAAAATGTTAGGTGCATCACACGTTGATGCAGTTGACATTGATGAGCAAGCCGTATTGTCAACGGTTCAAAACGCTCAAGTGAATCGAACTGAAGTGCGTGCTTTATTGCCCGATCAGTTGTTGGCTGGACAATATGACGTGGTGGTCGCGAATATTTTGTCGAACCCCTTGAAAGTTTTGGCGCCCATGCTTTCAACACGTGTCAAACCGAATGGTTATCTTGTGTTGTCGGGGGTGCTCGCGCGCCAAGCAGAAGAGGTTGCCGCCGCTTACGCGCCTTGGTTAAAGATGACTGTTTGGGCAGAGCGCGATGGCTGGGTGTGTCTAGCCGGTCAACGCAACGCTTAACCTGAGTATTATTTAAAGATGAGCCTGATCACCCGTTGCCCAAAGTGTGTCACAGCGTTTTCAGTTGGCGCAGACCAGTTGCGTGCCTTTGAAGGTTTGGTTCGTTGTGGGCAGTGTAAAAATGTATTTGACGGTTATTCAAACCTCGATGCACCGCTACCCACTTTGACTGAAACAGTTTCACCAAATTCGACTTCTATACCGTCATATTTTGCGTCAATTAGCGCATCACCCGCCAATATGCCACAGGTTACACCACAGAGCACGTTACAGATCACGCCACAGAGTAGGCCACAGTTCACGCAACAATTCAGTCCACCCCCTTCTCGCGAGGCAGGCTCTAGTACCCCCCCACATTTTGCCAGTGTGTCGCCCGCTCTACCTCCTCAGGTCATGAGAAGTCGGCAGTCTGATATGCAAATTCAGTCATCGCAACCTGCTGTTGAATCATTTAATTCATCGCTCGAACCGACACTAACTGTCATGGGTGAGTCGCGTATGCGTGGCAACATGCCATCTGATGTGGGGCGCGATATACCTGGTTTTATGGCTACGGGCCCAACGCCTTCAGGCGTTGCGAGCGTTTTGTGGCGTTTAGGTGTTTTGTTGGCTTTAATTGGCATAGCACTGCAAACCGTTTATGTTTATCGTAACGATTTAGCGGCAAGTGCGCCCATTTTAAGACCCTGGTTAGCGCGTGCTTGTCAAACAGTGGGTTGCGACGTACAGTTCCCTAAACATGCCGAACGCATCAGTATTCAGGCCTCGACCTTGCAACAAAATACACGCTTACAAGAGGGTGATGATGTCAGCACATTTAAATTACGATTCACCTTACAAAATCGGTTTGATAAACCTCAGGCTTGGCCACATTTGTTAGTATTACTAACCGATGCATCGGGCGCAGTGGTGGTGCGCAAAGTGGTGCCACCCTCCGATTATGTACCGAGGCAGTTAATTGACACGGCATTCATGTCGCAACAAGAAGCCAATTTTGTGGTTGACTTACAAGTCAAAGGGTTGACCATCAGTGGTTTTGAGATTGACAAGTTTTTCCCTTGATCTTTTTTTTAAAGCCCTCTAGCTCAAGAACCTTTACCCCACTAAAATAACGACTAAAACCCTCATTATTTTCACTTTTTTAGAACGTCACGATGATCGGAACACACCACTTATGAAACCCCCTGTATTAATTTGCGGTTCTATTGCCTTTGATACCATTGCCGTCTTTGATGGGCAGTTCAAAGACCATATTTTGCCTGATCGTATTCACGCATTAAGTGTGTCATTCTTAGTACCGACTATGCGTCGCGAGTTTGGTGGTTGCGCTGGCAATATTGCCTATAACTTGAATCTTTTGGGTGGTCACCCCGTTCCGGTAGCAACTGTCGGTGAAGATGCTGGCGATTACCTGTCACGGTTTGAAGCCATGGGTATCGATATGCGTATGGTGAAAGTGATTGAAGGTCAATTAACTGCACAGTGCTTTATTACAACTGACCTTAGTGATAATCAAATTAGTGCTTTTCACCCAGGCGCGATGGGTGTTTCAAAAGACAATGACGTCACAGGTACAGATGCCAAGTGGGCCATTGTTGCACCCGACTCAAAAGACGGCATGATGGCGCATGCACAGCGGTTACATGCGCAGGGCATTCCCTTTGTGTTCGATTTAGGTCAAGCCATGCCGTTATTTGATGGCCTCGAAATGGTCGAATTATTCAACAAGTCTCGGGCACTGACAATGAACGATTATGAAGCCAGCGTGGTTGAGCAGCGAACGGGCAAAAGCATGGCGCAAATTGCCCAAAGTTTAGAAGCTGTTGTGATTACGCGTGGTGCGCAAGGGGCAACCTTGTTCACCGAAGGGCGTGAAACGCACATAGCACCGGTTACCCCAGCTGATGTGGTTGACCCAACGGGTTGTGGTGATGCGCATCGGGCTGGGCTGCTTTACGGTTTAACGTCTGGTTGGTCGTGGGAAAATGCATGCAAACTGGGTAATTTAATGGGTTCAATAAAAATTGCATCGCGTGGTCCGCAAAACCATGGCCCTAATCGTGTCGAAATTAATGATCTATTTCACGCGTCTTACGGCCTGCATTTGTAACGTGACCCGTGTCTTTTTAAAGGTGAATAGTGATGTCTAAATTTAAAGTTTTACATTCAAACATAAGTAATAATGCAACCCCCGTTGCAACTCATATTTCAACCCCTACTGTTGCAGGCGTTCGTGTCAGATCTGGGCTCACAGCAACTTGTTTAGCGGCAATGGTTGCCGCCACAGCATTAACGATGACGGGTTGCGCTAACCCTAATGCTTCAGCCAGTGTTTACACTTATGGGCAAGCCCAAACTGAACAGGTTGTGCGTGAGGGTACCGTGAAAGCGGTTCGACCTATCGTGATTCAGCAAGAAAAAAGTTCGGGTGCTGGCTTGGTTGCCGGGGGTGCTTTAGGTGGCGTTGCGGGTAGTGCTGTAGGTAGCGGTACAGGCCGAACCTTAGCGATTGTGGGTGGTGCGTTGTTGGGCGCTTTAGCGGGTGAAAAAGTTGAAGAAGCTGCAACCAAAACGAATGGTATTGAAATCACCGTGCGCTTAGATAACGGTGAAACCCGTGTGATTGCTCAAGCTGCCGATGTGGCTTTGTCTGTGGGGCAGCGCGTGCAAGTGATCAGTGGTGCAGGCCCCACACGCGTTGTGCCTAAATAACAGCGAGTTTGCTTAGTGATGTGTGTGAAAATTTTTTTGTACTTTTCACACTTGTCTTTCGGTAAGAAAGTAAGTTAAAGCCCAAACACAGTGAAACTGATTTGATTAATAACCATCATGGCCACTTGTGCCATGATGAGCAGTACCAAAGGTGATAAATCAAGACCGCCTAAGTTAGGCATGATGCGGCGAATAGGCTCAAGCATGGGGGCGGTAAGGGTGCGTAAGACTGGCATAACGGGCGCCATGGGGTTTACCCAAGATAGTACCGCTTGAATTAATGTTAGCCAAATAATTAGGTTTAATGCCCACCGACAAACTGTCATAGCGGCAGCACCAAACGCGGGTATTAACACGGCCAGCGGCATAATAGCTCGCATACTGATCATCCAGATGGCGAGCAAATAAACCAAAGCGACGATATAAGCACCCACTAAACTCGCTACGTCTATATTTTTGCTAGTTGGCAAAATTGAGCGTAATGGCTTCACAAGCCAATCTGTTGCTCTAAAAATGAGCTGATGAAAAGGGTTGAACGGGTGAAAGCGTAAGCTGTATAACCAACACCGAGCTAAGAACGCAGCCCCTAATACTGTGAAACTGGTATCTAATAAAAACCGAACGATATCGCCCATTCAAATACAGCCTTAGAATCGTTTTTAACAACGGCTATTGTCGCATGACAAACGTAAACCGTGAATATTATGAATCAAATTGCAAGATCATAAAGCAAATCGCCTGGCAAGCCAGGCGATTTGGTACAAACTTTTAACCTGCATCAATTAAGGACGGCCGCCTGTAGGGAAGGGCCATGATGCAGCGGGGTTCAACGCAGTTTTAGCATCTGGCGCAGCGGCCGTTGAAGGTGCGCTGGGGGCAGGTTTGCTAGCAGCTGGTTTCTTAGCCGCTTTTTTTACTGTTTTTTTTACAGCAGGCTTTTTAGCGGCGACTTTCTTGACCGCTTTTTTAGCCACTACTTTTTTAGCAACTGCTTTTTTTGCAGCAGGCTTCTTAGCAGCTACTTTTTTGGCGGCGACTTTCTTGACCGCTTTTTTAGCCACTACTTTTTTAGCAGCAGCAGGCTTCTTAGCAACTACTTTTTTTGCAGCAGGCTTCTTAGCGGCTACTTTTTTAGCAGCGACTTTCTTGACTGCTTTTTTAGCCACTACTTTTTTAGCAGCAGCAGGCTTCTTAGCTACTACTTTTTTAGCAACGACTTTTTTAGCGACAACTTTCTTGACCGCTACTTTTTTTGCCGCGACCTTCTTTACTGCTTTTTTTACTGCTTTCTTGGCTGTTGCCATGATTAACTCCTTAAGTCAGGATCCCAAAACAAGGAACGCGTGCATTGGAGACCACCCAAATGGGTCGTCCACAAAACCCGCGCTATTCTTCTGACGCGTATCGTTATTCCTTGACTGCAAATACCGATACGTGCCACAGAATGCTGCGTTGTTGATAAACCATGTGCAAGTCGTTGCAACGACTCACCACACTTTTTAACAACAGGTGGTGCAACCCTTTTAGTTACACCACTTATTCCCTTCACGTTTAGAGACGCCAAGATCTCAAGGGTTGCTCATGTGGGTCTTATTCCCAATTGAGCGCACCACCTGTTTGATACTCGATGACGCGTGTCTCAAAAAAGTTTCTTTCCTTCTTTAAATCAATCATTTCAGCCATCCAGGGGAAGGGGTTCTCTTCCTGTGCATACAAAGGCTCTAGACCAATTTGTTGGCACCGACGGTTTGCAATAAATCGTAAATATGATTTGAACATGGATGCATTTAGACCTAAAACGCCACGTGGCATGGTGTCTTCTGCGTAAGCATATTCAAGTTCGACAGCTTGGCTAAATAACGCACGCATTTCTTCACGGAAAGCAGGCGTCCAAAGGTGTGGATTTTCAAGTTTAATGGTGTTGATTAAATCAATACCAAAATTGCAGTGCATAGACTCATCACGCAAAATGTACATGTACTGTTCGGCAGCACCGGTCATTTTATTCTGACGGCCAAGCGCTAAAATTTGTGTAAAGCCAACATAGAAAAATAGACCTTCCATGAGGCAAGCAAACACAATCAATGAACGTAAAAGCTTTTGATCATCTGCAGTGGTGCCAGTGTGAAAGTGAGGGTCTGCAATCGCGTCAATAAAAGGAATCAAAAACTGGTCTTTTGCGCGAATTGAAGGCACTTCGTTATACGCATTAAATATTTCTGATTCGTCTAGGTTCAAACTTTCAACAATATATTGATAGGCGTGCGTATGAATGGCTTCTTCAAAAGCTTGACGCAATAAAAACTGGCGGCATTCAGGTGCGGTAATGTGACGGTAAGTACCCAGCACAATGTTGTTAGCTGCCAACGAGTCGGCTGTAACAAAGAAACCAAGATTGCGTTTGACAATACGACGCTCGTCTTCAGTCAAACCGGTGGGGTTCTTCCAGAGGGCGATGTCACGCGACATGTTTATTTCTTGCGGCATCCAGTGGTTGGCGCAGGTTGCGAGGTACTTTTCCCATGCCCATTTATATTTAAATGGTACGAGCTGATTGACGTCAGTTTGACCGTTGATGATGCGTTTGTCAGCTGCCTTAACGCGTGCTTGTTCAGCTGCGCCGGCGGCTGCCATGATTGCTGCGGCAGCAGGCCGCTCGCTTAAGCCGGGCGTAGGTAAAGCGGTATCACCAAATACGCCGGTGGCTGCGCGCACGGCTGCGTTTGCGGTTGCGTCAGTACTAGCGGGCGTACGGGGCGCTACGCCAGGTGCGGCGGTGGCTACAGGGTTTGTGTCGTCTTCCCAATTCAGCATGATTATTTTCCTTTGATGTTATGTAGATTTACTGGCAAGCTTCGCATTCTTCAAAGCCGGGGTCACCTGGCCTCATCATGCATGCTTCGCCAAGTATTTCGGCTTCTGGAAGATTCAGTGCAGCAGCAGCTACACCCTCTGTTGGGTTCATACTGACGGCATTTAATTCGCCGCCACGACCCGTTGATTTTTCTGCGCTAGTCGCGCCGAGTGAGCGAAGGTAGTAAGTGGTCTTTAAGCCACGTAGCCAAGCTAACTTGTAGGTTTCATCAAGTTTCTTGCCCGATACACCCGCCATATAAATGTTAAGTGACTGTGCTTGATCGATCCATTTCTGGCGACGTGCTGCGCATTCAACTATCCAGCTGGCGTCAACTTCAAACGCCGTTGCATATAACGCACGCAGTTCATTGGGAACGCGATCGATGCGGGCAAGACTACCGTCGAAGTATTTCAGGTCAGCGACCATGACTTCGTCCCAGAGGCCCAGTTTTTTGAGGTCACGTACCAAGTGATCATTGACCACTGTGAACTCACCGGAAAGATTCGATTTAACGTACAAGTTTTGATATGTTGGTTCGATACATGCAGACACACCAATAATATTTGAAATTGTTGCAGTTGGGGCGATTGCAACACAATTAGAGTTGCGCATACCGTACTGTTTGATGCGTGCACGCAACGATGTCCAATCAAGTGCGCTTGAATCGTCTAATTCAACATAGCCACCACGCTCTTCACGCAACATCGCAACTGAGTCTTGCGGCAAAATTCCTTTTGACCACAACGACCCTTCGTAGGTTGCATAACGACCGCGCTCTTCAGCCAAATCACATGATGCGCTGTAGGCGTGATAGCAAACTGATTCCATTGACTCGTCTGAAAATTTAACCGCTGCATCAGAAGCGTAAGGAATGCGCATCAAGTGCAAACTATCTTGAAAACCCATGATGCCCAAACCTACAGGGCGATGACGCAAATTTGATGTGCGTGCTTTATCAACCGCGTAAAAGTTAATGTCAATTACGTTGTCAAGCATGCGCATCGCTGTATTCACGGTACGTTCAAGCTTTTCGTGATCAAGTGTTAACTGACCATTTGCATCGGCTTTTAAATGCGCAACTAAGTTCACTGAGCCTAAATTACATACTGCAATTTCTGATTCATTGGTGTTGAGGGTAATTTCTGTACACAGATTTGAGCTGTGTACGACGCCCACATGTTGTTGTGGTGAACGAATGTTGCATGGGTCTTTGAAAGTAAACCATGGGTGGCCTGTTTCGAACAACATTGACAACATGCGACGCCACAATTGGGCAGCAGGCATCGTTTTGAACAGTGTGATTTCACCCGTTTTGGTTTTCGCTTCGTAGCCGTTGTAAGCCACTTCAAACGCTTTACCAAATTTGTCGTGCAAGTCAGGGCAATCTGAAGGTGAAAAGAGTGTCCAGTCGCCGCCTTCAATGACCCGACGCATAAATAAATCGGGAATCCAGTTGGCGGTGTTCATGTCGTGCGTACGGCGCCGCTCGTCACCTGTGTTTTTACGCAGGTCTAAAAACTCTTCGATATCAAGATGCCACGTTTCAAGGTAGCAACATACCGCGCCCTTACGTTTGCCACCCTGGTTTACTGCGACGGCTGTGTCGTTTACAACTTTAAGGAAGGGCACCACACCTTGGCTTTCGCCGTTGGTACCTTTAATATGACTACGCATGGCGCGGACCGGCGTCCAGTCGTTACCTAAGCCGCCAGCATATTTGGCGAGTAAAGCATTTTCTTTGATGGCTTCGTAAATACCATCAAGATCATCAGACACGGTTGACAAGTAGCATGATGACAACTGTGAATGCGTGGTACCCGAATTAAACAGGGTGGGGGTTGAGCTCATGAAGTCAAATGAAGACATGATTTCGTAGAACTCAATCGCACGTGCTTCACGATCAATTTCTTTAAGTGCCAAACCCATGGCGACACGCATAAAAAACACTTGGGGCATTTCAATACGCTGACCGTTGATGTGCAGAAAGTATCGGTCATATAGGGTTTGTAAGCCGAGGTAATCGAACTGCAAGTCACGCTTGTCTTTGAGCGCTTGACCTAAACGTTTTAGGTCGTAGCGCGCCATTTCAGGGTTAAGTAAGCCCCCTTCGACACCGCGTTTAATGAGTTTGGGAAAATGAATAGCGTATTCAGTCGCCATTTCATGTTGTGGAATTTCAGCCGACAACACTTCTTTACGAATCGTGTGCAACAACAAACGAGCCGTTACTTTGCTGTAGGCGGGGTCTTTTTCAACTTGTGCACGGGCTGCCAAAATCGCTGATTTATACACTTCATCAACGGGAATACCATCGTATAAGTTTTTAAGGGTTTCTTTAAGAATCACTTCTGTACTAACAAAATCACCTAGGCCTTCACCTGCCGCTTCGATTGTTGCTTGCAGCTTTGCCAAGTCGAGCGGTTTACGTGAACCGTTTTCAGTGATGTGAATAACGGGCGATTCAATTTTGGCGTCAGCCCCAGACTGCGCACGCTCTTGGGCGCGCTCTTGAGAGCGACGTTCGCGGTACAGCACGTATGAACGAGCAACGTCATGTTCGCCTGAGCGCATGAGCGCTAATTCAACTGCATCTTGCACGTCTTCTATGTGGAAAGTGCCACCATTTGGGCGACCACGCACCATAGCGCTGACGACTTGTTGTGTGAGTTGCTCAACGATTTCACGCACGCGGGCTGAGGCAGCACCAGAGCCGCCATTGACTGCTAAAAAGGCTTTGGTCATGGCAATACCGATTTTGCCCGGTTCAAAAGGAACAACTGAACCATTACGGCGAATAATGCTGTATTGCGACCAAGACTGCTGCACAATAGGCTGGAATATTGCGCCGGGTATATTTTGTTGTGATACGGCTGACGAAAGGGGGGTGGTAACTTGCATAAAGGCTCCTGCTAGAAGGGGTCGCAGCAAAATGAGCAACCCCTGAAATGGCTAAATAAACACTACATGTTGTGTTTTATTTCTTTTCAACCACTAATTCTAGTGTCCTGAGCCATTAAGGTCAAACTTTCTTTTAAGTATTTTCCCTTACTTTTTAAACGATTAATTTATGTTTTATAGTGGCTTGACCTTAAGCGCCTTGCGGCATCAACTTATATGAAGAGCGAGCCTTGCTAGCACACGCTTTGAGCCCATAATCGTTAGAACAGCATCAATAGACGGTGTTTGGGTTGTACCCGCAACGGCCAAGCGAATCGGAATGGCCAGTTGTGGCATTTTTAGCCCATGATCGTTGAGCACTGTTTTAATGGTTTGACTGATCGTGCTGAGCGACCAATCAATGGTTGATAGCTTGTTGCTTAAGTCGCTAAGTGCTGCCAGGGCTTGAGGTGTCATATGTTGCGTGATGAGTGCTGAGTCAGGTGTGGCGGGTTCACCACAAAACAACATCGCTGCCTGAGCCAATTCAACGAGCGTGTCGCATCTATCTTTGAGTAAACCGACTGCTGCAACCATATCAACTTGATCAGGGTTGCCGCCTAAAGCCACCACACGAGGCGAAACAAGGCGAGCTAAATCGTGATTATCAGCCTGCTTAATGTAGTGATTGTTAACCCAATTTAATTTTTTAGGGTCCCATTGTGAAGGTGAACCTGATAAATGAGTTCTATCGAACCACTTAATAAAGGTCTCACGATCAAAAATTTCATCGTCACCATGGCTCCAGCCTAGGCGCGCTAAGTAGTTAATCATGGCTTCAGGTAAGTAACCCTGGGTGTCATATTCCATGACGCTTACTGAACCATGGCGTTTCGAAAGCTTTTCACCATCGGGGCCCAAAATCATGGGCACATGACCATACTCTGGCAACGGGGCATTTAACGCTTTCATAATATTGATTTGACGGGGTGTGTTGTTGACATGATCGTCACCCCTTAATACATGCGTAATGCCCATGTCTAAGTCATCAACCACCACACAAAAGTTGTATGTTGGGGTGCCATCAGGGCGCGCAATGATCAGGTCATCTAACTCTTCATTAGCAAAACTGATAGGGCCTTTTACAATATCGTGCCACGCGGTCACACCGTCAAGTGGCCCCTTGAAGCGCACCACGGGTTGACGATCGGCGGGCACAGCGGGCAACGTTTTGCCTAGCTCAGGGCGCCACGTGCCGTCATAACGCGGTTTTGTACCGTGAGCGCGGGCAGCTTCGCGCATGGCTTCAACTTCTTCGGGTGAGCTGTAACAAAGGTATGCAGAACCCGCGGCCAACATGTCTTGCACCACAGCACGGTATCGGTCCATACGCTGCATTTGATAAAACGGCCCCTCGTCAGGGTCTAAGCCTAGCCAAGCCATGCCATCAAGAATGCCCTTTACCGCCTTGGGTGTTGAGCGAACCAAGTCGGTGTCTTCGACTCTTAAAATAAAAGTACCCCCCGCATGACGCGCAAAGGCCCAAGCAAACAAAGCGGTTCGAGCGCCACCCAGATGTAAAAACCCAGTGGGTGAAGGAGCAAAACGGGTGCGAACAGGGCGATTAGTTTGGGTCATAGATTGAATTTTAATGTCAACAGGTAAAGTTATAAACGAGCATTGTTGCATTGCAACAAAATTTTGTTAAGATGAACAGAGGTGAATAAATATTAGATACGATGAATAAGGCTGAATAAAGATGAACAAAGACGAGTAAAGGTAAGTTAAACCAAGTAAAGACGAGTAAAGGAAATAAAGTTGAACGACGTTAAATGCACTCAATTTATATTTTTTTAAATACGCCGCTATTTTAGAGCCTGATCACAAATTTTCGTTCTGAGCGCGTATTAACCCGAAAGGCCTCTTATGTTGCGTCATACCCTCGACCCCTTGTTTGAGCCTACCAGTTTACTGATTGTCAGTGATCGGCCCTTACCGCTTTTTGAAAATATACCGCCTGTTATGGCGGCTCGCACAACGCGGGTTGATTGCCCCCCTGGTTTGTGGCGCCCATTGCCCAAAAAACTCAATGGCCTTGTTCAGGGTGAGCGGGTCGACTTGGTGGTGGTTTGCATGCCGCCATTGCTATTACAGCGCACGCTTTTTAACTTGGTGCGTGTCAGACCCCGAGCCGTCATATTGATGGCGCACGATGCGGTTGACCCGTCACCCGATCGAACGCGTGAATTATGTGCGCTATGGGCTCAAAAATATAAAGTTGCACTATTAGGACCTTATTCATTTGGTCTGCAGCGCCCCCACTTAGGTTTAAACCTCAGCCAACACCCTGTTTTAGCGCGTAGCGGTCGTGCCGCGCTTATTGCACAATCTCGCACCATCATGGCTTCAGTGATGGACTGGGCTGACGATGCCCATATTGGCTTTTCAGCCGTGGTGGCAATTAGTGATGAGGCCTTCACTAGCTTGCCTGAAGTGCTTGACTACTTAGCCAGTGACCCGCGCACCGACAGTATTGCTCTATATATAGATGAAACGGGGTATAGCCGCGAATTTATGAGCGCCTTGCGCGCTGCCGCCAGTGTTAAGCCGGTTGTGGTGTTGAAGTCAGGTGCTACCCTCGATACTGAGCAAGCCAACGCTGCGTTTGATGCAGCACTTAGACGAGCTGGGGCTGTACGAGTTCGCTACTACATTCAATTGTTTGCTGCACTGAAAGTATTTACCCATAGCCATCGACCCAAAGGCCCTCGTATGGCCGTGATCTCAAACGGAGAAGGCCCTGCACGACTAGCGTTAGACATGAGCAATAGTAAGGGCCCCGTGGTCAAGGCAGAATTAACTGCAGCAACTCGGCGGCGTTTAGGTAAATTACTCGAGCCGGGTGCCAGAGCGTTAAACCCGATTGTGACGCACTCGCCCTTGATGCCCTCAATGATGACTGAAATGATTGATTACGTGACACAAGATAGCGGTGTTGACGGCGTTTTACTGGTTTTTGCGCCAGATGCGCGTACAGATTTTTATGCCCTGACTGATGAGCTCATCAACACCATTAAGCGATCAACTAAACCGGTTTTACCGTGCTTTATTGGCGAAGCCAGTATGCGCCCGATTCGTCGACTTTTAGACGATGTGGGTACACCGGCCTTTAGAACACCTGAATCAGCAGCCAATGCGTTTGGTGTGTTGGCAAGCTATCACTATAACCAGCAGTTGTTGCTGCAAATTCAACCGGCTGAGCCTAATTATGCGACACCCAGAGTAATAGATGCCCGTGAGTTGATTGCACAGTCTTATGCAAACGGTCAAACCACGTTGGGAACAAAACAAGCACTCGTTTTGTTTGAAAAATTCAATTTAATTTTTAACGATACGCTCGAAAATGACCTGTCTCAAAGCAATATGGTGTCAGAAATAAAAGAAACGCCAATCGCTTACCGTATTTCAGTGGTACGCGACAAACGTTTTGGGCCCGTCATTCGGTTTTCGGCGGGCGGTGTGATGGGTTCATTGGCACCGCTTGATGATGGCGTAGATTTAGCCCCATTGAATTTATTTTTATCAAATCGCTTGGTTAAACGCAGCCAAATATGGCAACGACTAGGTCGACATGCGGTTTCGCCCGCCGCGTTTAGTGACTTATTAAACATGCTTGAATGGGTGTCAGATTTAGTGAGCGAATGTGCCGAGGTAGGCACCGTCACAATTGATCCGCTTGAGCTCCATGGTGAAGCATGGTTTGCGCGGCGTGCCGAAATCAAGCTCATTGAGCCTGAACATCTTAGGCACTTGCACACAGTTGGCTATAACCACATGGCCATTCACCCCTACCCAAGACGCTGGGTGCAACGATTAGTATTGAAAGACGGCACCGGTTGTTTGATTCGACCCATTCAACCTGACGATGCCAGTGCCTTACAAATATTTGTGCGTGGTCTGTCTGACGAAGCAAGATACATGCGCTTTGTGTCGTTGATGCGTGAACTGACACCCAAAATGTTGGCGCGTTACACCTTAATTGACTATCACCGTGAGTTGGCTTTGATTGCAACCGTGCCACAAACTAATGAGCATGGTCAAAGCGTTAATATGATTGTTGGTTTAGCGCACTACTTACGAAATCGCGATGGCCGTACTGCAGAGTACGCTTTGGTGGTGGCTGATGACTGGCAAGGTCGGGGCCTAGGCCGTCAATTAATGAGTCGTCTGATTGACGCGGCGCGAGATCAAGGCCTAGAGCTGATTGAAGGCCTAGTTATTGGCAGCAACCGACCCATGCGTAACTTGATGCAAACATTTGGTATGGTCGACGATGTTGACGCAGAAGACGCGTCAATGCGCCGAATTTGGATCGCTTTAAACGCACCAGCAGATGAAATGTAGTGGTTTGTTCATTTCAAGCTGACGAATATGAAGATCGATATATTGCACTTGCTGTGTTAAACCACTATTTTTAAAAACCCCTTGCAGCAGGTTCAACCTAGGTGATGTGAATTCAAAGCTTCATAATGGTCTGTTTTAAAAAATCTGAAATGTCTCTTATTTCCTCTGGGCAAACGCTATGTGGCATAGGGTATGCGTGCCAACTGACGTGGTATTGATGCGATAAAAATAAATCTCGCGCAGTGGTGCCGCGATCAAACGTCACGACGGGGTCAAACGTGCCATGCGCTAAAAAGATTGGGGTTGCACGGTTGGCTTCTGACCAGCCCTGTGCCGCTTGATCGGCCAGTGGTAAATAACCCGACAAAGCAATCAAGCCAGCCAAGGTTTCTGTGTAACGCAAACCAATATGCAGTGTCATCGCACTACCCTGCGAAAAACCTGCCAGCACAATATTCTGAGTGGGCACACCGCGGCTATTTTCACGTTCAATTAAAGCAATAATTGATTGCTCAGAGGCATAAATACCGTGTTCGTCTTCAGCATGAATTAACGTAGGTACGCGAATGTCATACCAAGCCCGCATCGACATGCCGCCATTAATGGTGATGGGCTTAACCGGCGCGTGAGGAAAAATGAACCGTACCGCTTTTGATTTAGGTATGCCTAACTCGGGCACAATGCCCGCAAAATCGTGACCATCAGCACCTAAGCCGTGCAACCAAATCACGCTATGAGTTGGGTTGGTGGCCGTTTCAATTTCAAGGTATTCAAGTAAAGGTGTCGTCATGATGAGCTCAGCAAAAGTTAATCATTATCGGGTTCAGACGGGCTATCAGACGGCTTTGGAACCGACTTGAGGGTTTGAAAAAGCGCCCGAAAGTTTTTACGCTGTGGTTCTTGACCGGGTAATAACGACGTGTTGGCCACTTGCTCGCGTCGTGCTGCCCGTATTTGAGAGCGAATTGATTGCACATCAACGCCAGGGTTTTGTGACAACCATTCGGTGAGCGCCTCGTCACTGCCGAGCAGACGTTCGCGTAACGTTTCAAGCCGGTGCATAGCGCGGGTGTCTTCAACCGAACCGTTAGCCCACGTTTCAAGTTGTTGCCGAATCAATTCAGCGGGGGCGTCTCGCATCAGTTTGCCCACGAAATGAATCTGGCGACGGCGGCCTTCACGACTGGTGGTCTTTTGCGCCAGCAATACGGCATCTTCAAGCCGCTCTGAAAGGGGGAGTTGTTTGACTTGATCTCGACTGAGCTCAACCACCGCTTTGCCCAAATCAAGCAAGTCGTGCATGTCACGCTTGACTTGAGATTTGCTTGGGCCGTCGTAAACGGGTTTATCTGAATCGTCTTGGGGCATATTTTTAGGGTTTTGTATGGTCATAGGTCGCACTCGGGCTGCTAGAACGCTATCATAAGCGTCATTGACATTGGAACATCATGAGTAAACATCTTCCCGTACTGCCAATTAAAGAAAATCGCACTCAATTTGAATCGTTAGTGTCGCATGCTATTGATTATGCCAAAAGTTTAGGCGCAACTGATTCAGTTGCTGAAGTGTCTGAAGGGCAAGGTTTATCGGTTAATGTGCGCAAAGGTAAGCTTGAAACGGTTGAGCAAACCCGCGACCGCTCATTGTCGGTCACTGTGTTTGCAGGCCAACGCCGTGGCTCTGCCAGCACCTCTGATTTTAGCGAAACCGCCCTTAAACAAACAGTCGAAGCCGCCTGGCACATTGCCCGGTTCACGGCCGAAGACCCCGCTGCGGGCCTGCCTGACCCTGCAAACTTGTACACTGGCGGCCCCGATAAGTTGTCGCTGCATCACCCTTGGTTAATTGGGGTGGCTGATGCGACCAAAATGGCAATTGCCGCTGAACAAGCGGCGCGAGACGTCGATCGACGTATTACCAATACAGAGGGTGCTGCAGTTGATACCCACGAAGGCCACTTTACGATGGCCAATTCGCGTGGTTTTTTAAATGGTTTTGCCTATACCCGACACGGCTTGTCTGTTTCGCCGATCGCAGGGCGTGGCAATGGCATGCAACGCGACTACTGGTACACCAGCGACCGTAACGCCAAGAACTTGGCCAAGCCCGAGGCCGTGGGCCAATACGCCGCACACCGCGCCTTAGCGCGTTTAAATGCCCGTCGTCTGTCAACCCGACATGCCCCCGTATTGTTCGAAGCCCCCTTGGCGTTAGGCATTCTGGGGGCATTAACCCAAGCCGTTAGTGGTGGCGCGTTATACCGAAAATCAACTTTTTTAGTTGATAGCTTGGGTAAGACCATATTTCCGTCACACATTCAAATACACGAAGACCCTTTCATACCGGGTGCCATGGGCAGTTCAATGTTTGACGATGAAGGGGTGCAAACGCACGCTCGTGATGTCGTGCGTGACGGCGTTTTGCAGGGGTATTTTTTATCAACCTACACCGCTAAAAAACTGGGTATGCAGACAACCGGCAATGCGGGTGGCTCGCACAACCTTCATATGACCTCGACCGAAACCGAGAAAAAAGATAGTTTTAAAGCCATGCTTAAAAAATTGGGTACGGGTTTATTGGTTACTGAACTCATTGGCCAAGGCGTTAACTACATCACCGGCGATTATTCACGTGGTGCTTTTGGCTACTGGGTTGAGGGCGGCAAAATTCAGTACCCCGTTGAAGAAATTACGATTGCAGGTAATTTAAAAGACATGTTTACCCAAATTGTAGCCATTGGCCATGACGAATTAACCCGCGGCAGCAAAACAACCGGTTCAATTTTGATTGAAAACATGGCTATTGCGGGCACTTAAGCGGGCAAATACAGGGGTTTTGTAGTAGAATCACTGGTTCCCTAGGGTGAAAAGTGGGCACGGGCGACATAAAACGTTTTGGCCTCGCTTATCAAACAGGGCGGTAAAGATTGTCTTTACCGGTATTTATCAGGAATTCCTCTCATGAAGACCTTTGTGGCCAAGCCGCTAGAAGTCAAACGTGACTGGTACGTGATTGATGCAAAAGGCAAAGTTCTCGGTCGTGTGGCCAGCGAAGTCGCACGCCGTCTGCGCGGCAAGCATAAGCCAGAATTTACGCCTCACGTTGATACAGGCGATTATATCGTCATTATCAACGCTGCAAATATCGTTGTAACCGGTAACAAAGCAAACGATAAGAAATATTATCGTCACTCGACCTACCCCGGTGGTATCACCGAGACGAACTTCGTCAAGATGCAAGAACGGCACCCAGGCCGCGCATTCCAAAAAGCTGTTAAGGGCATGTTGCCTAATGGCCCATTGGGTTACGCGATGATCAAAAAGCTGAAGATCTACGCGGGTGCAGAGCACCCACATAGCGCTCAACAGCCACAGCCGCTCGACATCTAAGGAAGCTCGCCATGATCGGTAATTGGAACTATGGCACCGGCCGCCGCAAAACTTCGGTAGCACGTGTGTTTATCAAAAAAGGTTCGGGTAAAATTGTTGTGAACGGTAAACCCGTTGACGATTACTTCGCTCGCGAAACAGGCCGCATGATTGTGCGCCAACCCCTTGACCTAACAAGTCACCTCACGTCGTTTGACATTAAAGTCAACGTACATGGTGGTGGTGAAACAGGCCAAGCCGGCGCGATTCGTCACGGTATTACGCGCGCATTGATTGATTACGATGCCACGTTGAAACCTGCCTTGTCTAAAGCGGGCTTCGTCACGCGTGATGCGCGTGAAGTTGAACGTAAAAAAGTTGGTTTCCACAAAGCACGTCGCCGTAAACAGTTCAGCAAGCGTTAATTTTTCAACGCATCTGTTCTGCAAAAAAGGTCACCGTGTGTGGCCTTTTTTGTATGTATTGTTTCTGTCTCAGTTAAAGTCGTATGGTAAGCAGGTTATAAATAGAGGGTCAATTGCTACCTGATTGCTGTCAGAAATAGAGGGTCAATTGCGGCTTGAGTGCTGTCTAAACACATCAAGTGTGTTTGCTTATGATGAACGATTAAAGGTGATCGGTATGACAAATACATCTTCTAGAAAAATTAAAGTCGGCATCGTTGGTGGTACGGGTTACACCGGCGTTGAGTTGCTTCGTTTATTAGCTCAGCACCCCAATGCTGAGTTGACCGCTATTACCTCGCGTAAAGAAGACGGCATGCCGGTGGCACAGATGTTTCCAAATCTCAGGGGTGCCGTTGACCTGGCTTTTTCTACACCGGAAAAAGCACCACTCAGCCATTGTGACGTCGTATTTTTTGCAACCCCACACGGCGTGGCCATGAGTCAAGCCCCAGGCTTATTAGCGGAAGGCGTTAAAGTCATTGATTTGGCTGCTGATTTTCGTTTGCAAGATATAGGCGAATTTGAAAAATGGTACGGTATGTTGCACACGTGCCCAAACATCTTAGCCGAGTCAGTTTATGGTTTAGTTGAATTAAATCGAGACCGTATTGCACAAGCCCGCGTGATCGGTAACCCAGGGTGTTACCCCACTACCGTCATATTGGGTCTGGCCCCCTTATTTAGTGGTGAACATCTAATTGATGTGACCGACATCATTGCTGATGCTAAGTCTGGCGTCAGCGGGGCAGGGCGTAAGGCTGAAGTGGCCACTTTGTTTGCTGAGGCCAGTGACAACTTTAAAGCGTATGGTTTGTCTGGCCATCGCCATCACCCTGAAATCACTGCTCAACTGACTGAGTTGGCGGGGCAGCCAGTGGGGTTGACCTTTGTGCCGCATTTGGTCCCTATGATTCGCGGTATGTTCACAACGATGTATGTGAATATTTTGCCTAAGGCGCTCAATACTGACTTTCAAGGGCTCTACGAAACCCACTACCGCGACGATACCTTTGTTGACGTTATGCCATCTGGCAGCCAACCAGAAACACGGTCTGTGCGGGCTTCTAATACTTTACGTATTGCCTTACATCGCCCTGCTGGGGGTAAGCGTTTAATTATTACTGTTGTGCAAGACAATTTGGTTAAAGGTGCGTCGGGTCAAGCGGTTCAAAATATGAATGTCATGTTTGGTTTGCCCGAAAGTACCGGCTTAACGCAGATTGCCATCTTGCCCTAAGGGTTTAAGGTGTTAAAAATTGATTTTTCGGCTATATTTGACTTAATTACTCGGGTATAAAACCAAGTCTGGTTCAGCCCTACGGAGCACTATCATGAGCACTGCCCAAACAGTAGACTTACAAGTCCCCCCCACACCGATTCTTTTTACAGATTCGGCCGCAACAAAAGTAAAAGATTTGTTGATTGACGAAGGTAACCCCAATCTAAAATTGCGCGTGTTTGTGCAAGGTGGCGGGTGTTCGGGTTTTCAGTATGGCTTCACGTTTGATGAAGATATTAACGAAGACGACACTGCACTTGAAAAAAATGGTGTTCAACTGTTGGTTGATCCCATGAGTTTTCAGTACTTGGTCGGCGCAGAAATTGACTACAAAGAAGACTTAGAGGGTGCGCAGTTTGTCATACGTAACCCTAACGCTTCAACCACGTGTGGTTGTGGGTCGTCATTTTCGGTTTAATGACTCAAACGAAGTGATGTAGCCTTAAACAGGCCAGTATGCACCGAGCACCCGGGCGCCTAAAGCGCCCGTTGCTTTGGGCTCGTTAGCGGGAACACGTTGAACGTGTGCCCACGCTAACCAAGCAAAGGCTGCCGCCTCAACATCTTGTGCAGGTATACCTAAAGAATCAGTTGTATTCATAACTGCTTGTGTTTCGCGCGCTATGTGGCGCATCATTGAATTGTTGAAAGCGCCACCACCACACACATAAATAGGCCAACCGTGTGCCCCTAAGGCATCTATTGCTAGGGCAACTGTGCGTGCAGTCAGGCATTGCAACGTGGCCTGCACATCGATTGCGTCGAGAGTAGAAAAATTAGTTTTTTTAAAGTTTACGAGCTGTTTGTTTAGCCACGATACGTTAAATAAATCACGACCAGTCGATTTAGGAAAAGGCTTTTTAAACCAAGGTTCGTCTGCAATTAACAATGCTAAAAGCGCCTCATTCACGTGACCTTTCGCGCCCCATTGGCCACCGTTGTCAAAAGATTGACCTGTGTGCAGTTTGGCCCAGTTATCTATCAACATATTGGCAGGGCCACTGTCGCTACCGCGAGGTGCATGCCCAGGTTCCAAAACGCTGAGGTTGGCAATACCCCCTAAATTTAATATAACGCGTGGTGTATTTGAGCTAAAAACATGTTGGTGAAAAGCAGGTACAAGGGGGGCGCCTTGGCCGCCCGCCGCAATATCGCGACTTCTAAAGTCACTGATCACCGCAATACCTGACAGCTCAACCAGTGTGGCAGGCGCGTTAATTTGGCAAGTGAACCCCAGGTCAGGTGCGTGCCTAACGGTTTGACCATGTGCACCAATCGCTTGAATATGTTTGGAGGAATAGCCCGTCTTGAGAAGCAGCATTTTGACTGCTTGCGCATACACTTGAGCCAAGCCTAACCCTGCTAAAGACATACGGTTTAATTCGTCATGTGCAGGGGCTTGTAATGCCCACAAAGCGTCTTTGAGGTCGGCTCGAAAAGGCTCGCCGTGGCGACCTAGTAATTTCAGATTTGCTGGGTTTTGACAATCGATTAAAACGGCATCAACACCATCTAGACTGGTGCCTGACATTAAGCCGATGAACAATTGATCTGACATATTGACCTAGACGGCTTATATACTGTATTTCGTAGTTAGACTTCAGACCGATATGGCCTACACTTCAAATCGCGTTGCATGACCCGTAAACGATGCTGACAGACTAGCGGCTGGCCACGTTCATTAAGTCGGGCACTGCGCTTTGCAGGGCCGCTAACTTTTCAAGTTGTAGTTGTAAACCACCCGCTTCTTTAAAAAAGGCAACTTGCTCTGAGCCTTTGAGGGGTTCAGCAACAGGTAATGAGGCAGACAAGGGGTTCACAGGGCGACCTGCAATACGCATTTCATAATGTAAATGGGCGCCCGTTGACCAACCCGTTGTGCCCACATAACCAATGACATCGCCCTGAGAAATGCGATCGCCTTTCTTAAGACCTTGAGCAAAACGACTTTGGTGCGCAAATAGGGTGGTGATGTTATTACCATGACGCAAAATGATGACTTTGCCATAACCGTTCTGCCAGCCTGCAAAATCAACTGTACCGTCGGCTGTGGCCATAATAGGGGTGCCTGTTGGGGCTGCGAAATCGACCCCAGCATGTTGACGCCACTCTTTGTGTATGGGGTGGTTACGCATACCAAAGGTCGAGCTGACCCTTGAAAACTTGATGGCGCTACGTAAAAAAGTACCACGTAAACTTGAACCATTTTTATCGTAATAGCTACCCGTTACGCCGTTTACGCTAAACCATGTGGCGTTAAACGCAACCCCTTTATTGACGAACTCGACCGCCAAGACGCGGCCTGCGCCAGCTGGGCGACCACGGTGCGTGCGAGTTTCGTAGATGACCCTGAACTGATCGCCGCGACGCATGTCACGTGCAAAATCAATTTTTCCACCTAAAATTTCAGCAATTTGCGAGGTAATTGCATCGGGCACACCCGCTAAATCAGTGGCTGCAAATAAAGAGCTTTCAATCGTACCGACTGCTACTTGGGTTTGTGTTTCAGTGCTTTCAGTGGCTTCGCGCGCTTCGAATTCGTTGGTGGCATCTTTTGAGATTTCTAGGTAGCGCGTTACCGAGGTACCTTTTTGCTCTTCACCGGGGGTATGGTAGTAGCGAACCCACAGCATACCGCCATTATGATCAAGGGCTGCTACAACCGTGCGCCCTAGAAAAAGCTTATGCGCTGACAATGCTTGTTTATTTTGTGAAATAAAATTGATAAGACCCGGTTCACTTAAAGACAGGCGACCCATAATCGAACTCAACGTGTCGCCAGAACGAACACGGGTTTCAGAAATATAGGGTTGGTTAATATGTGAATCTATATCGCTAAAGTCATGAGCGATATTTGTTTCGTTAACGTATTCATGAGCCAATGCAACGTTGATAGGGTGGTTTAAAACGTCAACAACCAATTTTTGGGTGGGTTGAATTAAATCGTTTTGTTCGTTGCTAACTGTGGCTATAGCTGCTGCACCTGCAAATAGGCCAATAGCTAAAATAGAAAATGAAATCTTTAAAATAGGCTTAGAGCGTTTTTGCATCTTTCGGACAACCTCACGCATTGATTAAATAAAGCGGTTAGTACTTAAATGCATGAACATGCACGAAAAAACCACTAACCACATAACACAAGCAAGAAAGCAACTGGCCGAAAGCCCGATCGCAAATACTGAATGCTTTAGGTGATAAGCTTAAGATCTTAACGTATTTGTACGAATTGTGACGATTTTAAGAACGCTATTTACAAAATTGTACAAATTATTCCAATATTTAGCATTTTTTATTAGCGTAAACCCTAATGAACGTTCCTCCCCCTGCCCCCACTTTTTTGCCGATCTCAGAGGCTGTTAGCAAAGCACTTGAGGCTGTCAAACGCGGTTGTGATGAGTTGTTGGTTGAGGCTGAGTTTGCTCAAAAACTGGCCCGTAGTGAGGCAAGTGGGGTACCCCTGCGCGTTAAGTTGGGTTTAGACCCGACTGCACCTGACATTCATTTAGGCCACACGGTAGTGCTTAATAAATTGCGCCAATTACAAGATATGGGCCATACCGTCATATTTTTAATTGGTGACTTTACAGCCATGATCGGTGACCCATCGGGTCGCAATGCCACGCGGCCAGCCTTGTTGCCCGAGCAAATCAAGCTTAATGCTCAAACCTATTATGAGCAAGCCAGTAAAGTTTTAAACCCCGATAAAACCGAGGTGCGCTTTAACTCTGAGTGGTGTGACCCATTGGGTGCGCGGGGCATTATTCAGTTGGCGTCACGTTATACCGTCGCCCGCATGATGGAACGCGAAGACTTTACCCAGCGTTTCAAAAAAGGCGTACCCATTTCAGTACATGAGTTTTTATACCCCCTCATGCAGGGTTATGACTCAGTTGCATTAAAATCTGACTTAGAGTTAGGTGGCACCGACCAAAAATTTAATTTGCTGGTTGGGCGCGAATTACAAAAAGAATACGGTCAAGCCCCTCAGTGCATTTTGACCATGCCGCTATTAGAGGGTACAGATGGCGTCGATAAAATGTCGAAGTCAAAAGGTAACTATATAGGGGTCGATGAATCGTCGACTGAAATGTTCGGCAAAATCATGTCTATTTCCGACTCGCTTATGTGGAAATACTATGAGTTGCTATCGTTTAGGCACATGATAGACATCAAAGTATTGCGGGCAGAAATAGAAGCGGGGCGAAACCCTCGCGATGCCAAAGTGCTATTAGCCCAAGAAATTGTGGCGCGCTTCCATAGTCAAGTTGCTGCAGAGCAGGCCTTGGCAGAATTCGAGGCACGTTTTCGTGATGGTGCCGTGCCTGAAAACATGCCTGAGGTACACGTTGTAAGTGATGGTACAGCCATAGGTTTGATTAAGCTGCTACGTGAAGTCGGTTTGGTTACATCAGGTACTGAAGCGCAGCGCAATATAGAACAGGGCGGCGTGAAAGTTGACGGTCAGCGAGTTGATGACAAAGCTTTGGCGCTCGCACCCGGTCAGTACGTGGTTCAAGTGGGCAAACGCAAGTTTGCTCGTGTTACCGTGAGTTGATTGCTGCAGACCTCTGCAGCCAGGAGGCAATATGAAATTATCCAGCTTATCGTTCGTAGACCAGGGCGTTATTCCCGAAGAGTTTGCTTTTGGCAAAATCGATTTAGTTCAACATGTCGAGTTATCGGAGAACATCAACCCACAGTTCAGCTGGGACGACGTACCGACAGGCACTCAATCTTTTGCCCTGATTTGCCATGACCCCGACGTGCCAAGCAAAGGCGATGACGTTAACCAAGAAGGCCGCACTGTTCCCGCTGATTTACCGCGGGTCGACTTTTTTCATTGGGTTTTAGTCGATTTGCCGCCACATCAACGAGAAATTAGCGAAGGCGAATGGGCAACGGGCGTTGTACCGCGAGGTAAGGGTGGCCCTCTGGCGCCCAACGACACGAGGCAAGGTATCAATAGTTATACCGATTGGTTCGCTCATGATAACGACATGCGCGGTGAATACTTCGGTTATGACGGCCCTTGCCCCCCTTGGAACGATTCGATTGTGCACCATTATGTGTTTACGTTATATGCCTTAGATGTAGCAAAACTATCCATTGAGGGTAAATTTGGCGGGCCTGAGGCTTTTCTAGCCATGCAAGACCATGTGTTGGCACAAGCATCTATTACGGGTACTTATACACTTAACCCAGATTTAGCCCCCCAACAAGTCGGTTAAACCGCTGGTTGGCGTTACAATAAATGCCCAGCCAAACTGGGCATTTCTTTTTTCTGTGTGTGGCCTTCTCCACTGACTTTTTTTCGAGATTATCTATGTTCGATCGCACTTTGACCCTAGACCGTGTTGACCCCGATGTTTGGCATGTCATTCAACAAGAAGACAAACGTCAAGAACAACACATTGAGCTTATTGCTTCTGAAAACTACGCCAGCCCTGCCGTGATGCAGGCACAAGGTACACAATTAACCAATAAGTATGCCGAAGGCTACCCCGGCAAGCGCTACTACGGTGGTTGTGAGTACGTTGACGTGGTTGAAAAGCTAGCTATTGACCGCTTGCGCGAATTGTTCGGCGCCGAGGCAGCTAACGTGCAACCTAACTCGGGTTCGCAAGCAAACCAAGCGGTCTATTTAGCAGTACTTAAACCGGGCGACACGGTTTTGGGTATGAGTTTGGCTGATGGCGGTCACTTAACGCATGGTGCTTCAGTGAACGCCTCTGGCAAGCTTTATCGTTTTTTGCAGTATGGTCTTGATGCCAACGAAGTGATTGATTACGACAAAATCGAAGCGTTAGCCAAAGCCGAAAAGCCAAAATTAATTGTAGCGGGGGCGTCTGCCTATTCCTTAAAAATTGATTTTGAACGCTTTGCACGCATTGCGCACGACAACGGCGCGTTGTTGTTAGTTGATGCCGCTCACTATTCGGGTTTGATTGCGGGTGGCGCTTACCCCAACCCTGTGCCCTATGCTGATTTTGTGACGTCTACTACCCACAAGTCATTGCGTGGCCCACGGGGTGGCGTCATTATGATGAAAGCTGAATACGAAAAAATCATTAATTCGGCGATTTTCCCTGGCATTCAAGGTGGGCCGTTAATGCACGTGATCGCGGCTAAGGCTGTGGCCTTTAAAGAGGCTTTACAACCTGAATTTAAAGCCTACGCAGCACAAGTGGTGCGAAATGCCCAAGTTATGGCACAAACGTTAGTAACGCGTGGTTTACGTATTGTGTCGGGTCGCACTGAAAGCCATGTCATGTTGGTTGATCTGCGTGCCAAGGGTATTACCGGTAAAGTGGCTGAAGAAGCGTTGGGTCTAGCCCATATTACGGTCAATAAAAATGCCATTCCGAATGACCCTGAAAAGCCCTTTGTTACCAGTGGTGTGCGTTTAGGTACGCCTGCTATGACAACACGTGGTTTTAATGAAACGCAAGCCGAACAAACCGCTCATTTAATTGCCGACGTGCTAGATAACCCACTTGATGAAGCCAATATTAATGCAGTGCGCGCGCGCGTTCATGCATTGACACAAGCGTTTCCTGTTTATGGTTAAGGCGTCAGTGAAAGCAAAAATAAAAGCAGATTTAAAATTGAAGTTGAACTTGAACGTGTCTGTTAAGGTTTAGCGTCTCTCATGAAATGCCCATTTTGCGGCCATCTTGAAACGGCTGTCATCGACTCTCGTGTTGGCGACGAGGGCGATCTTATTCGTCGTCGTCGTCGCTGCGAGTCGTGTGATAAACGCTTCACCACGTTTGAACGTAGCGAACTGATGATGCCTGCAGTGGTTAAGCGAAATGGAAGTCGTCATGATTTTGCGGTTGAAAAGCTGCGCGCCAGTCTCGCATTAGCGTTGCGTAAACGCCCCGTTAGTACTGAACAAATCGACCAAGCGGTTCATCGCATAGAAGAAAATATTCTGGTGCGAGGTGACCGTGAAATCACAACGGAACAAATCGGCGCCCTGGTGATGGCTGAATTGCATATGCTTGATAAAGTCGCTTATGTGCGCTTTGCTTCGGTCTATAAAAGTTTTGAAGACATTGGCGAGTTTGTAAAGGCCATCAAAGAAATGCAAGGCCCTTTGCCATCGCGCAAAGGTTAGCGGTAATGGTGAAAACTATTTCAAACGCGTCTTATGCAAACGCTGATCAAGACGTTTACTTTATGCGTCAAGCTTTGACGCTGGCTGAGTCTGCCCTTTATGTGCCCTCACCCAACCCTCGCGTCGGTTGCCTTATTGTGCGTGACGGCCAGGTGTTGGGGCGCGGTGCAACCTTGGCGGTGGGTCAAGCCCATGCTGAAGTGGTTGCCCTAGAAAACGTGATCAGCCAGGGTGGCACCACTTTAGGCGCTACCATTTATATATCGCTCGAGCCGTGTAGCCATCACGGTAAAACCCCCCCTTGTGTTGACGCCATTATTTTGGCGAAACCGGCACGCGTGGTGTTTGCTCATTTTGACCCCAACCCAAAGGTGGCTGGGCGCGGTATGCGTGCTTTACGTGAAGCGGGTATTGACGTGACCATCGGCGTTCTAGCCGACGAAGCCTTGGCATTGAACCCCGGTTTTGTATCGCGCATGACGCGCGGCGTACCTTACGTTTGGCTCAAAATTGCGGCTTCACTTGATTCACAAACTGCGTTGGCTAATGGTGAATCACAATGGATCACGCAACAACCTGCACGAGACGATGGCCACCATTGGCGCGCGCGCAGTTGTATGGTGATGACGGGTATTGGCACCATTAAAACTGACAACCCCATGATGAATGTTCGGGCGGTATCAACGAAACGGCAACCTAAATTAGCCATTGTTGACCCTCGCTTTGAAGTCTTAGAAACGGCTAGGGTGTTTGCGGGTTTGCAAGACCAACCGGCGCGGTCAATTGTTATTTTTGTCGCCAGTGACCCCACATTACAACCTGAAAAATTTCAAAACCTAACTCAGCAAGGCGTTGAAATTATTCGTGTTGCCGATACCAAGCCACCCTACCGAATTGATATTGACGCAATGATGCGTTGGTTAGGTGCACACGAAATTAACGAGTTGCATGTTGAAGCCGGTGCAGGGTTAAATGGTGCGATTTGGCAGGCAGGTTTGGTTGACGAGCTTTTACTTTACTTAGCCCCCAGCTTTTTAGGTTTAGGTAAACCCATGCTTGATATGCCTGGTATCGATACGCTTGATCAAGCCACACGTTTAATTTTTGCGGAAGTGGCGCCTATTGGTGGCGACATTCGTGTTCGCGCCCGTCATGCTGAACGTTGGGAAGCCCTGCGCGCGAGTCTGCATTTGATTGACGCGCATTGATCAGGCATGTTTTAGACGTCAATTGAATGCGTCGAGAGTGAATCAAAGTAAGAGCATTCAGGCGTCTTAGTTCGTATTAATTAACGAATAACGAATAACGAATAACGAATAACGAATAACGAATAACGAATAACGAATAACGAATAACGAATAACGAATAA
>Ga0209491_10000203_pt1 | contig 115200 bp, 104 predicted proteins | sample BON02_FD_187213 | JGI IMG/M metagenome (GOLD analysis project Ga0209491, IMG submission 187213) | Freshwater microbial communities from Lake Bonney liftoff mats and glacier meltwater in Antarctica - BON-02 (SPAdes) (version 2) | ecosystem: Environmental > Aquatic > Freshwater > Ice > Glacier... | reverse complement strand
TGCCGGTATGCCGTCCATAAGTGGCAGCCATGAAGCCGGCACCCTGTTCGTGACGGGTCAGGATGAGCTGGATTTTCTTCGAGCGTGACAGGCTGTCGAGCATGTCGAGATTTTCTTCGCCGGGAACGCCGAATATATATTCAACGCCTTCGTTTTCGAGACATTCTATGAACAGATCGGATGCTTTGGTCATGTGGGTCCTTCCCTGATCGTGATGACCAGTGCTTGTACGAGTAAATGGCAACGACCCAAATGACTCTCAATCCCCCTCAGAAATGAGACTCACCCTACCCCTATGTTCTTGGTTGATAAGTCAAAATAGCCGAAGTGTCACCCCCCTCAATATCCGCGATCGAAATCGGCCACGGCAATCATCTCTTCGCCATTCTGATAGCGTTTCAGATTTTCGACGAAGCGGGCTGCGGCACGCTGGAACATGCGGGTTTGCGCAGTCCCCGACAAATGCATGGTGATGATGCAATTGGGCGCGTCCCACAATGGATGGTCGGCTGGCAGTGGTTCGGGATCGGTGACGTCGAGCGCGGCGCCGCCGATCACCTTGTCATTCAGGGCGGCAAGCAATGCATCCTGATCGACCAGCGATCCACGCGCGACATTGACCAGCCAGGCGGAGTTTTTCATCGCGGCGAACTCTTCGGCGCCGAACATATGTTTCGTGTCGCTGGTGGCGGGGGCGGAAACAAAGATCCAGTCAAATTCTCCCAGCCGGTCGCGCCAGTCGTCGAGCCCGATGACATTGGCTTCGCCGGATGCGGTGCGCCGGACAGCGGTCACGTCCATGTCAAAGCCGGAGAGCTTTTTGGCGATCTGCTGGCCGATGCCGCCATAGCCGATGATCAGGGCCTTGCTGTCATCAATTTCTGCTGTTCCGGGCGGGGTTTCCAGCCAGTTGTGCTGGCGCTGATTGTCGATGATTGCGTCCATGCGCTTGGCCGCGGCCAGCATCAACATGATCGCAAATTCGGCAATCGGCGCGCTGTTGAGACCGGCGCCATTGGTCAGGATCGTGCCCTGCGCCTTGAGCTGTTCGAGCGGAAAATGTTCGACCCCGGCATAGATGCTGTTGAGCCATTTGAGACTGGTCGCGGCGGAGATGATCTCGGCCATCTTGTCCTTGTCATACATGTCGAACCAGCCGATTTCGGCATGCGGCGCGATTGCCATCGCCTCTTTGGTGCTGGTGAACCATGTGACATCAAGATCGCCGCAATGCGGTTCGACCAGCGGTCGGACGAGGGAGGCCATGGCGGCTTTTATTTTGGTCATATTTCAATTCTCCATTCCCAGCGCAGCGGATCGCCGTCCATAAGCTCCACGCCTTTTGCCGTCAGTTCATCGCGGATGGCATCGGCTGCGGCAAAGTCTTTTTCCGATTTGGCATTCTGGCGCTGGTCGAGCTTTGTTTCGATGTCGGATTCATCAATTGCTGCGCCTGCGGGTCGGACCCGCAGTTCCTTGCGGGTCAGGGATGAAAGCTGAAGACCCATGACTGAATCCATTTCCGTCAGCAGAACCAGTCTCTGCTCGGCGGGCAGTTTTTTCAGTGCGAGCAATTCTTCCAGCAGCGGCAGGCATTTCGAACTGTTCAAATCTTCGCTGAGGGCGGCATCAAACCTGTCCCGCAATTGCATGAGGGCAGGATGTTCTATCGTTGCTGTCTGTTCGTCGGCTTTTTCCGCCAGCCGCTCCACGCCCATCACCATCCGCTTCAATCGGGTCAGTGCTGCCGCCAGATTCTCCCAAGTAAATTCCAGCTCGCTGCGATAATGGGCCTGCAGGCACATCAGGCGATAGGCGAGGGGATGGATGCCCTTGTCGATCAGCACTTGCAGTCGCAGGAAATCACCGCTTGATTTCGACATCTTGCCGGCACGGTCGATCAGGAAATTATTGTGCATCCAGATATTGGCGCCGCTATGCTCGGAGCAATTATGCGCCTGGTTCTGGGCGATCTCATTCGGGTGGTGAATCTCGCGATGATCGATCCCGCCGGTGTGGATATCAAACGTCTCGCCGAGATATTTGTTGCTCATCTGCGAACATTCGAGATGCCAGCCCGGCGCGCCCTTGCCCCAGGGACTGTCCCATTCCATCTGGCGGGTCTCGCCGGTGGGCGTCTTGCGCCAGATTGCAAAATCCTGCGGGTGGCGCTTGCCTTCGACGGCATCGATCCGTCCCTCGATATCATCGCTTTGCGCACCGGAAAGCCGGCCATAGTCCGGCACCGTGCTGACATCAAAATAGAGGCCGCTTTCCAGCTCATAGCAATGTTTGTCGGCGATGCTTTCGGCAAAGGCGATCATCTCTTCGACATGGTCGGTAGCGATTGCCCATTTCGCCGGTTGCCGGATGTTGAGCCGGTCAATATCCAGCCAATAGGCATCGGTATAATATTTGGCGATATCCCAGGCCGATTTGCCGGATTGCGCAGCGGCCTTTTCCATCTTGTCATCGCCGGCATCGGCGTCGGAGGTAAGATGGCCAACATCGGTGATGTTGATGATATGAGTGAGCTTATAGCCCTTCCAGCTCAGCGTGCGGCCCAGCAAATCGGCAAAAATATAGGCGCGCATATTGCCGATATGCTGATAATTATAGACCGTCGGTCCGCAGGTATAGACGCGTGCTTCGCCTGGATGGACGGGTACGAAGTCTTCCAACTGGCGAGTCAGGCTGTTGAACAGTTTTAGCGGATGCGCGGCAATGTCATTCATCATCCATCGCCTAATGGCTTTCCGCGCAAAAGGTCAACAGATCAATTGGCCGGCGGGATCATTCGGTCGGTTCAAGCTCATTTTCTTCTTCGTCCCCCTGGCAATTTCCGGCATCATTGCCCTCGCAATCCGATCCACTCACCCACAGGTCGTCATTGCCTGCACCGGTTACCGGCTCGTCGATCAGTGGTTCGTTAGACAATTCCTCATTTTCCTTTATCGTTATCGGAATGGTGGCAAACGGGTCCGCCACATATTTTTCCGGCGTCACCTCTTCTTCAATCACATCCTGAACCGGACTATCGATTTCGGGTAACACCGGATCAGGTGTTGGTGTTGGAGTCGGTGTGGGCGCACAACTGGCCGGGTTGTTGATCACACAGCCATTGATTGTTGATTGTTGATTGAAGCCGGCTCCCGTTATCGTTGTGGCTCGAATGACCGGAATGCCGGTTACGCCATTGATAGTGCCATTTATGACAATGGGTGTGATACCACTGGGACCAGTATTAATAGTCAGTCCGCCAGTGCCGACAACAAAGCCCCGCCGGGCATCGAAATCAGGGCCGCTGCCCGTATTTTGAACGTAGAATTGGCTGGCAAGCAGATTGACGCTGATCGCGTCGGCGACGATAAATCCGCTGTCCCGAACACTGCCATCATTCTGGGCAAGTCGTGCATCAATCCCGGCGGTGCTCAGGCCTTGAATATCGGCAAAAGCCTGATCCGTCATCGCGTATATATTGCGCGCGGTGAGGGAAAGATCACCCGTCAGAGCACCGTCATTTCCTATCCCGATAGAGCCGGTTGCGGCGTTGACAAACAGATCATTGCCAGCGGCGAGATTTAGTTTTGTGTCAAGGTCACCGCCGACAGACAAACGGCCGTCCACCCTTATCGATTGATCTGCGGAAATATTGAAGTTTCCATTTAGACCGAAATTGCCGTCAGAAAACGCGCTTGCCGAAAGGTCTTGAATCGTCAGATCAAATCCGCCGAGTCCCGCCTCGGCGGCGTAGATTGTCAAGTCACCACCCGAATGGATCCGGCTGAATTAATCATTGCCGAGATAGAAGACGCCGGTCGGGTCACTGGCACCGCCAAGCACCATCTGTGTGCTACCATCGCTGAAGATCTTTATGTCACTGGTCAAAGCGGTCTGACCAAGGCTGCCAAGCGTTCCGATATTCATATCGGCGCTTACCGTCCGAATATTGCTGGCGACAGTACTCGCCTGAATGCTAATCAAACCACCCGCCGTGAGTTGCAGAGTATCTGCTGCACTCACCATGCTGCTGATCAGAATGTCTGACCCCGATGCCATCATAATATCGCCGGTTGCCTGTGCGCCCTGAACATCCAGGCTCGCCGTGGAAGACAGGCCGATATCACCATTGGTGGCATTGGCGCTGACACGCATGTCCTGCTGCGTAACGATGGAAACGGCCGCACCCGAAGCGGTCAGAAGGTTGGTCACATCGACATTATTGGTCACATTGACCAAGCCATTTGTGGCTGTCAGGCCGATGTCGTTGCCAGAGACATTGCGCAGGGTAATCCCGTTGGCTGCTGCGATGTCGACCTGACCCGTACCCGTCTGGGCTGAATTTACTTGGTCTGCGACAAAGGCGCCTTGCGTCAGCACAGCCACGTTGGTGGTGCCGGTCACTGATCCGACCGTCACGTCGCTGGCGTTATTTGCGACAATCCCGATATCTCCGCCGCCAGTGATATTGTCGAGAATGACTTCACCGCCGGAATCGATCATCATCGCACCGCCGGCGTCGATATCTCCGCCGTTCATGCCGCCACCAGCGTTTAGCGTCATATCGTCGCTGCTGGTGGCGCTGGTGAAGTTGATATTGCCTCCGGCGTCGACAGTGAAGGTGCCGCCCTGCGCATCAAGATCGCCAAAGCCGATATTGCCGGTGGCATCAATATCAATGAACGTCCCGGCATCGACAAGCCCTCCTGAAACGCCTCCATTGTTTGCGGTCAGAGTGGTGCCAAGGCCGGATGTCAGGGAATTGAAACCGACATTGTCGCCGGTCAGAAGAATCGCCGCTGCGCCTGTTGCGGTGCCAAGAAACACATCGCCTGCGCCGCTATTGCCAGCGATCAGATTGATATCCTGGTCGGGCAGGGTGATCTGATTGAAATTTATGCCGTTGCCCGCGGTAACCTGAAAGCGGACGGCTGTCCCCTGTGTATAGCTGCCAACGGCGATGCTGCCAGGCACGTCGTAATTGGTTTCACTGGCTCCGCCGACGTCAGCGACCTGGGTCAGCTGACCGCCGCTATTGATCGAGGCGGCATTGATATCTGCGCCGACGGTAATGCCGATATCATTGGTGCTGGTCAGGGCCGCTGTCCCCAGCAAGCTGCCGTTTACCGCGCTGATTTGTACGCTCGCGCTGTTGATCGAAGCGTCGCGGAGGTCGACATCGCCTTCGGTACTCTCGACAAGGAACTGGTTTGACGCATCGAGGACAGTGGCGATGCCATCGGTGCCCATGATGACATCGTTGCGGATGGTGACCAATATGTCGTTGGCGGAAACCGTGCCTGATTCGACGATAGCCTGAACCACATCATTGTTGCTCGTCTGGCCGATATAGACGAAATTGTCGGCATTGAGCGCGCCCAGGCAGATATTGCCCTCGACACATTGTCCGCTCAGCAGGCCATTGTCATCAGATTGTCCAATCGCCGCAATCACAGCGTTGGAAGGGGCATCGTTGATATCTGCCGACAGCGAGCTGGCGGTGATCGTGCCGCCCAGGCCGTCAATTGCGTTGGCCGACATCACCACCGCGAAACCATTGGCATCGATATCCCCGGCGGCGACAATCGAGGCGATTGGTGTAACCGTAGTCGTGCTCAGTGGCGTCAGGCTGCCCGCTTGCAGGAACAGATTATTGGCGTCGGGAAAGGGATTGCCAGTGTTGGGCGTTGTCGCTGGACCATTGCCCGCAACGAGACTTGCGCCGGTCTGGATGATGATGTCATCGCCGGTTTGCACGGTCAGGCCATTGTCCGAAATCGTGCTGCTGCCGGACAAGAACCGCGCGCTTCCACCTGCATTTATCGTGATAAATCCAGTGGATGTGACGTCGCCATCTATTGTGACATCATAGTTCGGATCAAAGCTCGCGGTCGGTGTGGGACTTGGCGTGCCGATGGGATCGTGCCCGGCCTGGATTAGCATTTGTGGTCCGAGCACAACCGTTCCCGCCCCCAAGTCGGCGGTAGTGACTATACCGGTGACCGCCGCATTGGTGACATTGGTAGCCCACATGGCGGAAATATCAACCAGTCCGACTCCGGCAATATCGGCGACCGTGGCACTTTGTCCCGAACGAACCGTGGCTGTGCCAGCGGCATTGATCCGCGAGCCGGCTGTGCTGACAAAATCGGCTTGCGCCGTGGCCGCGAAGATGCCTGACACGTCGATCGAATTTACCGGTATGATATTATTGCTGTGATCGACCATGATACTTTGGCCGCTTGTCAGTCTGGCATTGCCGCCAACCGTCATCTGGCCATCGCCGTCCAGATCATATTCGATATTGCCCGCGACATTGACGGTCAGGTCACCGAGAATGGCTATGGGGCCGCTGTTTCCGGTCGCAAAAAATCCGCTTATGGGGCTGCCGCCAGCGCTCAATGCCTGCACGTTGAGCGATGCCAGCGTGATCAGGCCTGCCGGATCAGTGGACGTATCGGTAATTTCGAAGCGTCCACCGACACCGGTCGGAGTGCCGATAACATCCCCTGCATTATAGCCACTGGCAATCACTGTGACATTGCCGACGGTTATAATGCCGGGACTGCCTTCCTGCACTTCGATAACGCCCGCGCCGCCGGTGCCCGATCCGCCACTGCCATCGACCCCGTAATAGCCTGGGTAATTTCCGCCCAGTCCTGCGCCGCCGCCCTGGCCAGTTGACGTGATGCTGACATCCAGACCGGTAATCGTACCACCCTGCGCGAGCAGTCTTCCGGTGCCGCCCGTGCCATTGCCGCCATCGCCGCCATCACCCTGATTGGGAGTGGAGCTGTATCCGCCGTTGCCGCCAACACCACCGGTGCCCGAAGTGGTCAAGTCGAACGATGCCCCCGTGAAATTTATGCTGCCACCGGTCCGCGCGATGATTTCCGTTGTGCCACCCGCAGCAGCGCCGCCGCTGCCGCCGTTGCCGGCGTTGCCGGAGAAATTGTTGGAACCAACGCCGCCTTGGCCACCGACCGCATCAGATTGCAGAGTGATGACGCCAAGATCAATGTTTCCACCGGCACCGGTGACTTCGAGCCGAGCAGTACCGCCAGTAGCATTGCCGCCATCACCGCTATTGCCCGCATCGAAGGTTGCAGGATCGATCCGGCCCAGACCGCCCGCACCGCCGGTTGCATTGGCAATCATGGTCGGACCATTCAGAACGGCCGTTGTGCCATTGATGTTGATCGCCGCTACGCCGCCAGATGCAGCGCCGCCGTTACCGCCATCCAGTCCATTGCCGCCATCGCCACCGACACCGCTGGCATCGACAACATAGATTGGATTGTTCAGATCATCCTGATTGATATTGATCGTGGCATTGCCGCCTGTACCGGTGCCACCGCTGCCGGCGATATTGTCCGGTCCGCCGGAAAAACCAAAGACATCACCGCCGTCGCCGCCGGTTCCGGTCGAAGTCACCGAGAGCTGGCTGAAATTCAATATGCCTGCATTATTGTTGAACGTCGCATCGCCGCCCATGGCGTCGCCGCCATTGCCGCCAACGCCGGCCTGCATCAAGGCACCCAGAGCGCCATATGCAGAGCTGGTTGATCCACCATATCCGCCGGTTGCGCTGGTGCTGACAATGACCTGAGCGGCATTGATCGTCGCATTGCCGTCCAGATTGAAGATTGCGGTTCCGCCGGCGCCGGCGCCGCCCGCACCGCCATCCGAGCCATAACCGAAACCACCCGCTCCGCGGGACCCATAAGGCGCCAGATTTTGATTGTTGCCCTGCGCGGACACGGTCAAAGTGCTGGTGACGGTCAAACTGCCCGATTGGGCATTGAAGGTTGCGTTGCCGCCGATACCGCGGCCACCCGCTCCGCCGGCCGTACCGGAATTAATGTCGCCATCGGCGCCGTCGCCGCCAAATCCATTGGAGGTAATGCTTAGATTGGTGACGGTCGCATTACCGCCATTCAGATTGAATATGACATCGCCACCTCGCCCATCTCCGCCATCGCCCGCCGATATGCCGATGGGAGTTGCGGCGCTCACGATGCTAAGATCTGCGGGCGGTGCCAGCAATGCTGCAAATGGTGCCGGTGCGGCCATTGGCAATGTCACGAGATCGCCGCCACCGCCGCCCGATCCGTCCGAACCCACGGTAATGTCGCCGGCTGTGAATGTACCGCCGAGCAGGTCAAACGTGACTTCTCCGCCAAATCCGAAACCGCCATCGCCTTCGAAAGAGGGCGCGCCGCCTTCGCCGTCATTGGCAATGGAACCGTCGGAACTGATATCGAGATCGGCGAAGGACAAAACGCCACTGGCCCCTTCCACGCGCAAGGTGATTGCTCCGCCTTGCCCGGTTCCCAGACTGGTCGGATCGTCGTTATTGCCGCCGACACCGCCAATGCCGCTGGCATCGATAGAAACGAAATCGGTAAAGTCTATCGAACCATTATTGGCATGGATGAAAATATCTCCACCGGTGCCATCGCCAGCATTGGTATCATTGCCCGTGGCCTTTGCGTCAAAAGACGAGAAGGCGGAAGTGAACGAGCCGCCATTTTGGGCGACGATGCTGATGTTGCCCGCCTGAAAATCACGCCCCTCATCGGCAGTGGTGAAAGAGAAAATGTTGTTCGGTCTGGCAGAGGAATCAAGGAAGATTCCGCCCGTCGTAATGGTTCCATTGTCGGTCAGGATGGAAATAGAGCCACCGGCGCTGGTGGTGGTATCGATGCCATTAAAGGCCAAGGTACTGGCACTAATACTCCCTGTGACCGCCAAAGTGCCGCTATTTTGCACCGTCAGGACGACCCGGTCAGCCGGATTTGCAGGCGCAATGCCATATGTGCTGAAATTGCTGTCAATGTCGGAATTGACGGTCAGGCTGCCGCTATCGATCAGAAAATTCGCACCACCCGATCTGGCGAATCCGGAAATTCCGGTGCCCGTTGCATCGAAAGACCCGATACTGGCGTTGGCCAGAGCGTCAATGTTGATATCATTGATGACATGCGCCCCGCCGGTCACCGTCAGATCAAATGCGCCGGAGGTTGCATCATTGCTCTGCACGCTGCTCGAGGCATCGCCGACAGAAGCAATCGCGCCAAGATTGACAAAAATATTGCCGGTGGTGACGGCACCGCCGGAAAGCGCAAGAGTGACGTTCCCGCCAATACTGTCGCTGCCAATCAGACCGGGGCCATTGCCGCCAATTTTCAGATTTTGTGCTTCTATCGCCTGAGTTTCGAAAAATGTCGTTCCGGTGACGTTGAACGTACCGCTGGAAATATCCAGATTGATATTGCCGCCCTGACCGGAACCATTTTGATTTTCACCCTTGCCGCCCTGGGCGCTGGCAATGAATTGCGCAGCGCCGCCAACCACAAAGTTGCCGTTGCCGCTGATATTGATATTGATATCACCGCCAACCGCATCCTGTCCGATGCCCGTGCCGCCATTGTTGCGAACGGTGAAAAAATCGTCGAGTCCGGTGGCGCTGGTATCCACGACCAGATTACCTGACGCAGTGAATCCGCTGCTGGACGGGCTGATAGCGCCGACTTGATCTACGTTGATATTGATCGTGCCACCGACCCCATCGGTTCCGGCGCGCAACGTAATATTGCCATTGGCGCGGACAGAGGCGCCGCCGCGGGCGTCGATATCAATCTGGTTCCTGGCTTCAAGCAGCATATCTTGTGTGCCGACCGAATTGCCGGTGATGGTGAAATCGGTCTCGGATGTGTTTGCTATGGCTATTCCGTTTGTGGCGAAGGTCGAAACCGACGAGCCAAAGGAAACATTTTGCAGCCGAATATTCGAGTCCGAATCCGCCGCTGTCTTGTCAAAGGCGAAGCTGGCGTTGGTCTGGTTGCCGGTCGTTGAAACATTGGCACCGGCGCTGAGCACCACGTTGCCATTGACGATCGACGCCGTGGCGGCTGGCTGATAACCCAGACTGCCGCCGATCAACATGGTCAGCGCATCATTTTTGGGAACCGCGACCATATAGATCGCTTGTGCATCGGCGTTGGTTATATTGCCCAAGCCATCGAAATTGGGGGTGGAGGCAGGCCCGGTTGTCGTCCCGCTATGGACGACACCATTGGCATCGGTGGTTCCGACGCCGATGGCAATATCGAACAGGCCATTGTTGATCGTCAGATCGGCCTGCTCGGCAGCAACATAGGCAGCCGATCCGTTGACATTGACCGTGCCGCCCTGAACGATCCTTGGTGCGACCATGGCGACATAGCTGCTGCGGTCGTTCAGGGCGTTGATCGTTGCACCATTTTGGATAGTGACCGCTGACGTGCTGTCAGCGGCTCCGCTGAATCGAATTTCACCGGCTGCACCGAACAGCCCGCCTGTTGTATCGATATCGTTCGTGGTCAGCACCAGGCCGCCGACATCAAATGTGGCGCCCGCTCCGACCACGATCCCGCCAGGACTGTAGAACCAGATATTGCCACCGATGGGTCCATCAGTGGCCCCCAGTCGGCTGGTGACATTGCCACTAAAGGCAATTCCCCGGGGATCGCCGGAAGTAGTCGTGCCGGTCGGCAAAATGCGGTTCAGAACCGTATAGCCCGCATCCGGCCCGACAAAATTCAGGGAAGTGCCGTTTGGCAGGATATTGATCAAATCATTGCTATTGGCCGTATCCAGAGGAGTCCAGTTTATGAATGTTTCGAGGCCAGATACGGTTACAACGTCTGCGCTCGGTGATGTTGAAACTGTCGCAAATGCCGACGCGGAAACAGCGTTTGCCTGAAAGGCCCGAGTAGCGGAAATCGGTGCACCAATGGCCTGCGCTTTGACCGCCTGCGGGGCAGATGCCAGCAGGAACGCGGCGGCCGCGACCGAGCTACCTGACAGCCACCGCATTTTTCTGGATCGTCCCGATCCGGATTTGTGATGTATATTCTGGGCTCTGCTGGTCATAAGCCTATCCTCAATCAAAACATCGTCTGGTAAAAATATCGCGGCATCAGTTGTGCCTCCAAGGAGCAAGCTGGACGGTTAGCGTCAGCAGCGCCCGTGCACTGTCCCGGCGAGTCTGGAAACCGGCGCGTTTCAGTGGCACGACGGTCATCAGGTCCAGACTGGCCTGCTGACCAATATTCATTCTCACCCCGCCGCCTGCGGAATAGAGTTTCTGGGGATCACCCGAAATATTCTTGTTCCAGACAGCCATCATGTCAAAAAACAGATAGGGCTGGACCGCTATATCCTCGGGGGATTCTGGCAGCAACGAGCCGTAGCTGACCTCCGTTTGCAGACCATAACCGCTGTCGCCGATGATCGTTCCGGGATCATAGCCACGACCGATCGTGTAGTTGCCCCCGGAAATTTCTTCATAGGAGAACAGGGCATCCGGAGAATATTGCACCCGCGGCTTGAGGGTGAATGCCAATAGCGGGGTCGGGCGAAAGTCGATTTTTGCCTGCCCCCTGATCACGAAGGCTGTCGGGTCGCCATCGGCGCGGGTTGGCAAGACGGTCTGGCCGATGCAGTTGACAAAGGCTGGACCGCAGCCCTGACTGGCACCCAATATGGCCAGTCCTTGCCGGATTTCCAGCGAACCGCCGACGCCCCATTTGGGTTCGAACGCAGAATAGCCGCCGCGTCCGGAAATGCTGCCTGTTTCTATCTGGTTGAAGTCCAGCCGAGCGTAAGCAACGCTCAGCCGGTCCTCATTGGCGCGGGTACCCAATATGTCGGTGCGCTGGTCAATATAGTCGAGACCAACCGTACCGAAAATATTGTGCGATTGCTTGCGAATGAAAGGGTAGCTTGCGTAGGCCGTTGCCACCAGCGTTTCTGAATCGATGTCAATGCCACCGGTCAGCTCTGGCTTGGTCCACGCATAAGTGAAATTGCCACCGAATTTCAGACCCTCGCCGCCGACCGTGAATTCGTGGCCGACTTGCAAGACTTGCTGTTCCTTGAAATCCGAGGTGGAATAGCCGCTGATCACGGTTTCATCACCCATTCCGGTGAGACCGTTGAACCGGATTCGGGCCAGTCCGCCGAAGCGACCGACTGCTTCAGACCCGAAATTCTGGATATTGACGTCGGCATAGACCGGTGTCCGGACGACATTAAACTCTCCGACGACTTCGCCGGGCTTGCCCCCGGATTCTGCCTATACCGGCCGGAGCGAAAGCCGCACATCCAGCCCTGGTATATCCCGTGCGAGCAGTAAGTAGCGGTCGGCCGTGTTGATATTGAAAACCGGTTGCACGGCCAGTTTTTCGATATATTTTCGCAACAGGCCTTCGGATGATCCGGCATTGCCCCGGACCTGAACCGCGGTCATCCGCGCCATCAGCACATCAAAGCGGACATTGCCCTGATCGATGGTCTGCGGCGGTACTTGCACCGCCGCCAGATAGCCATCTCTGCGGAGTATGGTTGCCGCCCGGTCACGGATATCGCAAACGACCGAAACCGGGACTTCCTGACCGAGATATTTTGCATAGGATGCGCGCAGGGACGACGGATCAACCGAAACCAGTCCGGTAAAGTCAATCGACTTCAGCGTGAAGCGGACGTCGGAAAATTCCGGCCCGGCGAGTGGGCAGGCGGACCGTTCGACGTCTCCGTCGACGGACAGCGTCTGGGCCTGGCCCTTCAGCGCTTCATCAATGACTCCGCGCTGAATTTCTTCCCTGGTCGGCGCCGCGACGGAAGATTGCCCCCAGGCCGGCAGGCTGGACATAAAAATGGCGGCACTGGCCGCCAAGCCAGTGGTTCGAAACGTAGTGCGCGATCGCGTCATATATATCCCCGTCTTGTGACGATTCCGGCGCGACCCATGGAACCACCATACCGGTTCTGCCGTCCAGCGTTCAGCCAGGACGGCAGAAATTACTGAGAGACTAGCCCTGATCACCCGGTTCTTCATTGTTCAAATTGAGCGTCTCAACCAGCAAATCCAGTTGGCCGGTACACCCGTTTGCGATCAGCATAGCCGCCGTTTCATCAAGATCGACTGGTTCGCTTTCCAGCACTACGAAATTGACCTCGACCGACTGCGGTACACTTGACCCGAGCAAACGGTAATTCGCACCATCGGTGACCGGCAAAACATCCTTCGGCCATGCCTTCAGCGGATTGCCTTTCCGCCATGCGATTTCGATGACATTGCCATTTGCCGGTTCGACGATAGAGGCTGTTGCCGACCCGGTGTAATCCGGCCGCCAGACAACCAGGCCATCCGGATCCGTAACACAGAATTTGCCGCCTTTGGTCACGTCGAGGAACCAGAGATTGGGATTGTTCGGCGTAACAACCGCCGCGCTGGTATCGCCGCGAACCGCTCCGGTTCTGGCCCGGCTGCTGCCACGATTGTTGATGAAGCTCGACAGCCGACCCGACGCGCTCGATGCCGATCCGCCCCCTTGTGCGAGCGAATAGGTTCCCGGACCGCTGAGAACGCGCGTGCCCGACTTGGTCAATATGGTGACCTTGTCCTGGGCCTTCAGCGTAATTTTCGCATCATCCGCCATTTTTTTGCCCGCCGGATAGCTGCTGGCCGAAGGTCCGGTCGAGCGTACGACCATATTCTGTGCCATCGCAGTGCCGCCAATGCCGAAAAGCAGAACCGTGCCGAGAGCCGCTTTCACAAAGCGGGATGTGATTTTGCCGGATTGTGCCGACATATTTTTATCCAAGTGCATAGCTTTCTCCATTTTTAGTCTTTTTCAGTCGTTTGCGCAAATTGGCGAGACCCAGGTCATCGCCATATAGCTTGATCATGGCACCCAGTGCCTGAATGGAAGCAGTATCACCATTTTCATGTGCGGCTATGATTGCGGTCACTGCCGCGCGATCTTTTTCTTCCCAGTCGGGAACCGGTTCGAACACTTCGACCGGCGTGGATCTGCCGCGGAGCGTGATCCGGCCCATTGGCCGGTACCAGTCGAGACCGGTCCGTTCCATCGCTTCCCGGCTCAGCAATACTTTGGTTTCCAGAGTTTTATTGGCTGCCTCCAACCGTGCTGCGGTATTCATCGCGTCGCCGAGCGCGGTATATTGAATCCGGCCTTCGCCGCCGAAATTGCCGACAATGGCATCGCCATAGTGCATGCCCACCCGCGTTCTGCCGATCGGCGGCACGCCTTCGGGGACATTCTTGCGGAAATCTTCGCCGGCCAGATAGAGCGCATAGGCCGCCTTGGCCGCTCGTTCGCCATCATCAGGATAGGCGATCGGCGCCCCCCAGAAGGTCACCAGTGCATCGCCGACGAATTTGTCGATGGTCCCACCATATTCCAGCGCCACCTCGCTCAGCCGGTCGAGATAATCGTTGAGCAGGGTGGCGACCATCTCTGGTTCGATCGCGTGGGTCAATTTGGTAAAGCCTTCGAGATCGGTGAAAACCGCGAATATTTTCCGTTTTTCCCCATGCAATGCCAGTTTTTCGGGATCCTTCAGAATCTCGTTCGCTATCGATTTTGGCAGATATTTGCCCAGCGCGCTTTGCGCAAATGCCCGCTGCTTGGAATTGATCGTCCGGGCAGCCGAGCCGACCGAGGCATAGCCCAGCAACCACCCGACAGCCCAGCCAAAGGCAGGTAGTGAAAGGGTGTCAATTCCGATATTCTGTAACAGGAACGGAAAGATCAGAAAAAAGGCGAACTGGCTGAGCAGGATGAAGCCAACCTTCAAGGCGTTGCCGACGATCAGAGCAGACAGGCCTCCGCAAATGGCAACGATCAGGGCGCCCAGCCACAGGGTCTAGATCGGAATCGGTGTGGGCAGATCGTCATTGAGCAACTGGGCGAGCATATGGGCATGCACTTCCAGCCCGATCATCTTGCCGTCGTCCCCCTTGATGTCGGCCAATCCGCCAACCGGGGTTTCAAACCGGTCGCGATCGACGAAGTCGCCGCCGATCAGCACATGTTTGCCGGCGATGAAGGAGCCAAGCATTTCTGCAATGGCGGGATCAGCAAAGCTTTCAATCGGGAATTTGTCGAACACCGGTACATCGGTTGTCGCCGGCACATGATAGCGGATGGCGCCGTCATTCTGGGCAAATTTCGGGTTGGGACCGGTCAGCGCAATCGCCATGAACGGCGGCGCACCCGGTTTGTGCGGCGTCCATCGGCGCTGGACACCGTCGCTGTCGGTTTCCAGCTTTATATTGGTGGGCTGAATATTCTCGCTGCGCGCATCTTTGAAAAATTGCTGCAGAAATTCATGTTCGGCGAAAGCAATTTCCGGATTTTCCGCCGGGTTGGCATAAGCCAGAAAGGTTGGCGTTTTCATGTTCTTGAAGAACGAAAGCAGCAGCGCATCGTCATCCTGCGGCATCGTGAACAGGATATCTATGCCGATCGATTTGGGCTTGGCTGCGTCGATTGTTTCAAGCGCCTGGGCCAGGATCGTCCGGTCCACCGGAGACCGCTGGCCGGTCAGCTTCAGCGTGTCTTCATTGTAAACGACCAGGACGATATTTTCGTCTTTTTCGACTTCTGGCGCGAATACCGATGCGCGCAAATCGTATAGCGCCCGCTCGGCTTCCTGGATCAGCGGCGTCGTCCAGGCGTAGCGGGCGACAAGCAGCGCGAGGATCATGAACAATATGGTCGATCCCAGGCGGATCGGGCCAAGCTGATCAAAAAGACGGCGCAGGGATTGCAGCACGCCCTTTGCTCCCTCTTTTACATCGCGGTTATTTTTAACCGGGTCTGTTGGCATGGCGGTTCCTGTCACTATTCTAGGGCCGCTTTGCTTGCGACGGGAGACGTTTCGCGACTGGCTGCCAGATTCGTCTCGCTCGGTAAAAATGGCCGGGCACCGTCACCGATCAAGGCAAATCCCGCCCAGTAAAAGGGATGCGATGTGACCGGGTCGTTCATCAAGTCCAACTGGGATAGCCTGAGCGCTTCTGTAATCGAGCGGCCTCGACCGTCGCTGAACAATCCGTTTATCAGCCGTTCCGTCGCGTTAAAATCATCCGGGGCAGGCCAGTGGCTGGCGAGCACCGAACGCCCGCCGGCGCCGATGAAGGACCGGACCAGACCATCCAAAGCCGTTCCGCCGCCGCTGCTTACGCCAGCCTCGCGGGTCACCGCTATGCTGGCCTTGCCTGCGGTATCGCAGGCCGAGAGGATGATGATATCAGCATCCAGTTTCAGATCGAAAATTTCATCAAAGGCGAGAAGACCGTCCGATCCATTTTCTCCAAAAGACGTCAATAGCGCCGGCTTGGCCGGGCAAGACGGGCTGGGCGCGGTCACCAGGCCATGGGTGGCAAAATGCAAAATGCGGTAATCGCTGATATTATTGTCCGACAGGATTGCGGCATCGGTGAATGCCGCGCCGGTAATGAGTGCGGAATTTTGTGCACCGACCAGGGACTGGGCCTCTTGCAATTCGCTATCGGATATCGGGTTGTTCCACTGGCTGAGCGGCCATTGGCAATGGGCATCGTCATTTTGATCCCCGCCCCGGATAGCAGCGACCTTGGTGCTTGCCAGTACCGGCTGGTTCCTGCCCAGACCCAAATATTGAAGTGAGGCATTGGACTGGGGTGCTTGCCGTGCATCAGCGAATGCCCGGGCCGATACGGCGGTACTGATATCTATGTTCCGGCCGAGCCATTTGACACCGGAAAAATCAAAAGGATCTCCATCAACGGCTTCGGTTCTGGCAAGATATTGTGAAACGGACGCATCGTCAGCCACCAGCAGATTGATGGGCAAGCGAAGCATGGCGCCATCGGGTTCGAATATCAGATGCGTCTTGCTTGCAAGCCGGTCAGAAACCGGTTCGAAAAGATCGGAATATAGAGCGCGCGCCGCTTCGATATCGAAAGGGTAGGTAATATATTGGCCATTTTCGAAAAGCGAGATCGACGCGCGGATTGTATCGACCCTTGCGTCTAGCGCGGCCTCATCGAGCGGCACTTTGTAAATTTTTGCTGCTGACTGATCGGTATAGAACATGAAAATATCACCGCCGATGATCGTCATGCGCATATAGGCTTCGGCCGGCTGCATGGTGGCGCGCAACTCGTCGAGGTTGAGGAACCGATCTGTAATCGCGCGATATTGCGGAAATTCGGAGAGCCTGACCTGAGTGAGCTGCTGGCTTCTCTCCAGCTCTTCAATCTCGGACGCCAGGTCATTGCTTTGTCGGCGGACTGAATCCGTTGGTTCGATTTTGCCGAGCGCCGAGAAACGGATCCGCAACCGTTCGATGTTGCGGGTTAGATTGATGGATTGTCTGAACAGGCGCGCAGTTTCATCCGTTCCCCCGCTCAGCTCGCGCGAGAGCACGGCCTGGGTTTCGGCAACGCCTGGGCGAACCAATATCTGCGAGGCTTTGAAAAATTGCGCTGTCGCCGTTTCATCAGCTGCAAGAAGCGCGAAATAGGGGGCGAGCTGGTTCGCCATGCCGGAAATCGCACTTTGCTTGCCGAGCGAATTGTCGACGACTTCATCATATAATTGGCGTGCTTCGGCTTGCTGTCCGTGCCGCAACAGAAATGCCGCGAGGCGCGCCTTGGCACCATTGACGGCGCGCGTTTCCGGATATTGGACGCTCAGCAAATCCAGACCGTCGCGCAGCAATTGTTGTGCCTCGCCCAAACGACCGTCGGCTTCCGAAATCAAAGCCAGCTCGGCGAGTATCTGGGCTCTCAGGCGGGTGATGGACGTGACTCGGCCGTCCCGAACGGCGACCGCGCGATTATAAGCCGCAGTTAGCGAATTTTGCGCTGCTTCGCGATCGCCATTTAACCGCTGCGCTGTGCCCAGAAGCTGCAAAGCCTGCGCATCGATAATCTCGCCGCGTTCCTGCGCGCTCAATTTTGTTTCATCGACAAAATCGAGCAGACTCCGGGTTCGCACGCTGCCGTTGATCCGGGTCGAGATCGGAGCGGTAATTTCGAGGCGCTCGGTCAGTGCGATTTGCTCCACAAGCGATGTTTCGAGTGGGGCATTGATCCGTTCGATCGCTGCATCAAACCGACCCTGATTGAGCTGATGAATGGCTTCAAAATTCCGCTGCAGACGCTCGGTTATCGGGTCATCGATATTCATTGCCCTTGCTTGTTCGAACAGATCGTCGGCTTCGGCAAATTCACCCAGATTGGATTTCTGCAACGCCCGGTTGATCAAATATTCGTCGGGGTTAATATCCTCCCCCTCCAGGCCGGACGTGCGCTGTTGCAATGTTTCAAAAAAGGCAGCGGCTTCGGCATAATTGCCGCTGAGATTTCTGCGGTAGCCCTCTGACAGGGCCTGATAGGGCTTGAGCGTCGCGGCCTGCACCCGGGCAAAGGCAAATGGATCTTCAATCGATGTCGATGCGACATCAATCTTGCCGTCGGCGATCGAGTCATGCAAAATCGACTTGAGCGCCAGCAATGTCGCGATGTCGTAAGCGGCCAAGCCTTCCGCGACATAGGAAATGCCATTTTGTCGGCCGCGTATCAGCGAATAGGCAACCGGTTCCGCCGAAAGATGGCATTCGGTGTGACGAAAGCCGCCGAGCGATGCTTGTGTTTGGTTTTCGGCGCAGGTCACCGGTTCGCGGCGTTGGGGTGCGATTCGGTCCAGCATATCCTGCTCCGATGACCGGGACGAATAGACAAAGCCGACCGGTCTTGCAGAATCGCGGCAAACCACCGCCCAGCTGCGGTCGAACATATTCGCCTTTGCCTTATTTTCGATGCTGCGATCCTGCACCTGGCACAATATGCCTTGGCTGCTGCCGATCGGGAAGCTGTCGCGCAATGAAACCGGCGTGCCTTGAGCAAATGCCGTCGCCGGAGTCATTGCCAACCCCAGCGTCAATAATATGGTGCCAATCCTCGACCGGTGCACGATATATCCCCCACAATTTTTGTGCATTGCTTAGTCCCCTCAGACTCAGGCAACAGCGATCACGACCCAGAATATTCTGATAACTACACCCGTTAGTTAGTAAATCCGAGTCTCCGATAGTAGATTATCGACTCCGATACCGGATTTAGTGATCGCTGTCACATTGCGGGACGTTTCCGTCCCGAATATTCCCTGAAAACCAGCGGTTGCGATGGTTAAAAGCCGCGAAACTCTATCGCGTCGCTGATTGGGACGCGGGACACTTGAAAATTGTTGATCGGCGCGTCCGGATCCCGATGGCCAATCGCCATGCCGCAAAAGAAGATATAATCGTCGCTGATACCGAGCAATTCCCGCATATAGCTACCGTACATCGCCCAGATTTCCTGCGAGCAGCTATCGAGCCCTGCTTCGCGCAGCAGCAACATCACCGTCTGCAGCCACATGCCCATGTCGGACCATTGCGGCGGCCCCATATATTTTCTGGTGTAAGTGAACAATTGCACCGGTGCGCCGAAGCTGTCCCAGTTTTTGGCCATTTGCGCGACCCGGCCCGGACCGTCTTCTCGCGCTAGGCCAAGGCTTTCGAACATGTCCCGGCCAACCGCCCGACGCTGTTCCTCATATCGGCCATCCAGATCCTTGGGATAGATCGCATATTCCATATTTTCGCCCATCGGGGCGGTCTTGGTTTTCTCTTTGATCTTCGCGGTGATATCCTTGAGTGCATCACCGCCGACGACAACCGCGCTCCATGGTTGGGTGTTGCCGCCGGAAGGGGCGCGTTGGGCCGTTTCCAGCACGCGCTGGAGCGTCGCCTGGTCGACTGGCTTGTCAAGAAACTGGCGGACGGATCGACGGGAATTAACGGCTTCGGTTACGTTCATGCACTCAATCCTCATCAAATAATCCGGCCAGCTGCTCGACCATCGTGCCGCCCAATTGCTCGGCATCCATGATCGTCACGGCTTTCTTGTAGTAACGTGTCACGTCATGGCCGATACCGATGGCAACGAGCTGCACCGGCGAGCGGCTTTCGATCCATTCGATCACCTTGCGCAGATGGTTTTCCAGATAGGCGCCATGATTGACCGACAGGGTGCTGTCATCGACCGGCGCGCCGTCGGAAATCACCATCAATATCCGGCGTTCTTCGGGCCGTGCGATCAGCCGGCTATGCGCCCAGAGCAGGGCTTCGCCGTCGATATTTTCCTTGAGCAGGCCTTCGCGCATCATCAGGCCGAGATTTTTCTTGGCATGGCGCCAGGGTTCATCGGCCTTCTTGTAGACGATATGGCGCAGATCGTTGAGCCGTCCCGGATTGGCCGGGCGATCCGCCGCGAGCCAGTCTTCGCGGGTCTGGCCGCCTTTCCAGGCACGGGTGGTGAAGCCGAGGATTTCGGTTTTTACACCGCAGCGTTCCAGGGTCCGCGCCATGATATCGGCAGAAATGGCGGCGATCGAAATCGGTCGCCCGCGCATCGAACCGCTATTGTCGATCAGCAGGGTCACGACGGTGTCGCGGAATTCGGTCTCGCGCTCGATCTTGTAGGACAGGCTGTGCGACGGGTTGCTGACCACCCGGGCAAGACGAGCGGCATCGAGCATGCCTTCTTCCTGGTCAAAGTCCCAGCTGCGGTTCTGCTGTGCCATCAGGCGGCGTTGCAGCCGGTTGGCGAGCTTGGTGACCGCGCCCTGCAGGCTGGTCAGTTGCTGGTCGAGAAAGACGCGGAGCCGAGTCAGTTCCTCTTCGTCGCACAGTTCGGTGGCGCTGACGACCTCGTCATATTTTTCGGTCCAGGCGGTATAGTTGAAACCGGGCGGCAGATCGGACATTGCCCGGTTGGGACGGACCGGCATCATGCCGTCGTCGCCGGCGTCGCCCATTTCTTCTTCGGCGCCTTCTTCCAGTTCCTCGGCGTTCTGATCGCTTTCGCCGTCCTGGCTATCGTCATCCGATGGTTCCGAGCGCATTTCGGATTCGCCCTGATCGCCAGTCGCTTCCTCGTCGGCGCCGTCGTCCTGGCTATCGTCGCTCTCGTCGTCGCTATCGTCTTCACTGTCGTCGGCTTCGGATTGATCGTCGCTTTTTATCAGATCAAGATGTTGCAACAATTGCGTCGACAATTTGGCAAAACTGTTCTGATCGTCGAGCGTCAGGTTGAGGCCGTCGAGATCCGGGCCGGCGCTTTCCTCGATCCACTCGCGGAGCATGTCGAGGCCCTTGATCGTGCCCGCCGGCGGTACCTGTCCGGTCAGCTTTTCCCGCGCCAGCAACGCCAGGGCGGTGGAAATCGGAACTTCATCCCGATTCTGTGCCCGCGCAATCGGATCGGAACGCATCCGCATTTCCAGCGCCGCGTTCAGATTGTTCCGTGCGCCTGCCATGTTGCGCGATCCCAGCGCGTCGGTGCGAACCTGTTCGAGCGCATCGAAACAGGCGCGAGCCACCGCTTCCTGCGGCGCATTTTTCCGGTGCGTTGCTTCGTCATGATGGCGCAATTTCAACGAAAAACTGTCGGCAAAGCCCCGTGCTTCGGCGACCTGCGCTGGTGGCAGATCGCGCGCCGGCATCGGCACCTTGAGATGCTGGCCGGCTTGCGACGGTGCTTCGGCGGTATAAGCCAGCTCCAGGTCCGGAAGCTGGGCCATAGCGCGCGCAGTGCCGCCAAGCACGTCTTTGAAGTCATCAAGTTTGGAACGATCAGCCATATCAGCCGACAGCTTTAAGCGGAAAGGTCGGGGGAATCAAAGGCCTAATTTTCTGCATTTTTGTTAGGTGGTATAATGTTGTTAGCGAGCCTCTCCGGGGGGACTTTCCTCGCGACGCCGTTCGATCGCCACGCCATCGCCGTTAATTTGCAAATCAACCGGCACACCGCCTATTTCCGTGCCGACCCGTACACCGGAATCGCCGTTTATCCTGACTTCTGTATCCCCGATATCGACCGGAATTTCGGGAATTTCAGGCAGATCGAGGGGCGTGACCGGGCCTTCTGGATCGGGCGTCCTGGCGGGCTTGCCGGTGCCAGCGGGCTTCTTGGCCTGAATGGCCTGCTGCATGAAGTCCTTCCAGATCAGCGCGGGCAGGCTGCCGCCACTGACGCCCTTCAGAGGTTTATTATCATCATTGCCAATCCACACACCGACAACCAGCCGGTCATCGCCGTCTCCGGCATAGCCGACGAACAGGGCATCGCGATTATTCTGGCTGGTGCCGGTCTTGCCGTAATTGGGAATCGACAGCATCGCCCGGCGTCCGGTTCCATCATTGACTGCAGATCGCAGCAGCGATTCCATGTTGGCATGGGTTCTGGACTCATAGCGACCCGGCCAGTCGAACAGCCATTCGGCCCAGCTCTGCTTGTCTTTCTTGAAGGCATAGGGTTCCACCGGCCAGCTATTGCCGGCCACCCCGGCATAAGCGGCGGTCAGCTCCATCAGGGTCATCGTCGATGTTCCGAGGGCCAGGCTGGGGTCATCCTCGGCCAGTTTCGACTTGATCCCCAGATTGCGGGCTTCGCGGATCACCGCCCGGTCGCCCAGCTGACCAAAGAGACGCACCGCCGCGACATTGCTCGACTTGGCGAAAGCTTCTTTCAACGTGATGGATCCGCGATAATTTTCACCGGCATTTTTGGGCAAATAGCCGCCTTTGGTGATCGGCGTGTCCTCAATCATGTCATCCGGTTGCATTCCGGAGCGCAGCGCAGCCAGCCAGACAAACAGCTTGAAGGCCGATCCCGGCTGGCGCTTGGCCTGGGTGACCCGGTTGAACGAGGATTTTGCATAATCCTTGCCGCCGATCATCGCGACAATCTCGCCGTCCGGGCGCATCGCCACCAGCGCGACTTGCGCCTGACCAAGCGGCGCGCGGGCGACCGCGCGGCGGGCAATTTCCTGCATCCGCGCGTCCAGGGTCGTGGTCAGGTTGAGCTTCTCGTAGCTCAGGTCGGTCAGTTCCCGCGCTTGCGGCATCGCCCAGTCGGCAAAATAAGTGCCGGTGGGCAGGGCGTCTTTCGCCCGGACATCCAGTCTGGCGGTGCCGAGACTGTCGGCTTCCTGCTGGCTCAAATAGCCGACGCTGACCATCGCCGACTTGACCAGAGTAGCCCGTTTTGCGGCCAGTTCCGGGTTGCGGGTCGGCGCGAGACGGGAGGGGGCCTGGACCAGGCCGGCCAGCATGATCGCCTGTTCCAGCTTCAGATTTTCCGGCTGGCGATAATAATAATGCAGCGATGCGGCGCGCAGACCGTAGACATTGTCGCCAAAATAGACGTTGGAAAGATAGCGCTCGAGTATTTCATCCTTGGTCAGCCAGGCTTCGAGCCAGAAGGCGATCAGCATTTCCCGCGCCTTGCGCGTCAGGCTGCGTTCCGGCGTCAGAAAGGTGGTCTTGGCCAGCTGCTGGGTAATGGTGCTGCCGCCCTGGGTCATCCCGCTGCCGGAGATGTTGCTCAGCAGTGCCCGCGCGAATCCGCGCGGATCAACGCCCCAATGGGAATAGAAGCGCCGGTCCTCGATCGCCATGAAGGCCTGCATCACATGATCGGGCAATTCGGCGACCCGGACGGGTTCGTCGACCACCGCGCCATTGCGGGCGAACGGCTGTCCGTCTGAGGTCAGCAGCGTGATTTGCGGCGGAGCGATCGGTTGCAGGGATTTGGACAGAGGCGCGGTGATCGCCAGATAGGCAACCAGCAGAATCAACAGCAACAACCCCGACGCTATCGCGCGGCTGAACCACCACCATTTGCCATGCGGCTTCTTGAGCGGTGCAACCGGCTCTTCGATGCGCGGTGGAATCGCATCGCCATAGGGCTCGTAAAATGTTGTTTCAGCGGCTTTTTTCCGGCCAAATGGCCAGTACCAGCGCCGTCGCCTTTGTTCGGAGGAGGTTTGATCAAGCATCAATTTGCTGTATTACAAAAATAATACGCCATAAGCGAGAGGAAATATTTGAACAGCGATTGCTCACCGATGAACGTCAATTTTTGGATTTCGTCTGTTTAAGTCCCTCTTCGACCCAAGCGGGTTTCTTGCCGGTTCTGTCGAATCCCGCCAAAGCCGCCAGAACCCTGGAGCCCTTGCGCATGATCTGGCGCGCCACTTCCATTTGGTATTCGAGTTCTTGTTCCGGTTTCATAGGCTTGCTGTCGATAGACATGCCATGCTTTGTAAACGCTCATCGATGCACAGGCAATCTATACAAAGCATGATCTATCGCTGCATTACAATCAGTTGATCACCCGCCCGTCACACTCTCCGGCAAATCTTCACCGAATACCCGCTGATAATATTCCGCTACCAGCATCCGTTCCGCTTCGTCGCATTTGTTGAGGAAAGAGAGGCGGAAGGCGAAGCCGATATTTTTGAAAATCGCGGCATTTTGCGCCCAGCTGATCACGGTCCGCGGGCTCATCACCGTGGAAATGTCGCCGTTGATGAAGCCCTGACGGGTCAGATCGGCGACCTTGATCATATTTTCCACCGTCTGGTCACCGGCATCCGGCACTTTCGACAGGATCACTTTTGCTTCGGTCGCAGCCGGCAGATAGTTTAGCGTCACCACGATATTCCAGCGGTCCATCTGGCCCTGGTTGATCTGCTGGGTGCCGTGATAGAGCCCGCTGGTATCGCCAAGGCCAACCGTGTTGGCGGTTGCGAACAGGCGGAAATAGGGGTTGGGGCGGATCACCCGGTTCTGGTCGAGCAAGGTAAGCTTGCCTTCCGCTTCCAGGATACGCTGGATCACGAACATCACATCGGGGCGGCCGGCGTCATATTCGTCAAACACCAAGGCGGTTGGCGTCTGCAGCGCCCAGGGGAGCAGGCCTTCGCGGAATTCGGTTACTTGCTGGCCGTCCTTCAACACAATGGCGTCGCGTCCGACCAAGTCGATCCGGCTGATATGCGCGTCGAGATTGATCCGGATACAGGGCCAGTTGAGGCGCGCGGCAACCTGTTCGATATGGGTCGATTTTCCGGTGCCGTGATAGCCTTGCACCATCACCCGGCGATTGAAGGCGAAGCCGGCGAGGATAGCGGTCGTGGTTTCCGGATCGAAAACATAAGCTGGATCGAGGTCGGGTACCCGTTCGTCCTTCACGCTGAACGCGGGGACCTGCATATCGAGTTCAATGCCAAACATTTCGCGCGCATCGACCATCTTGTCGGGTGCGTCCATGATGGTTTCGCCGCTGGTGTCGGAATTGGTATTTGGTATTTCAGTCATGTTTGCCCTTCGAAATTACTCATCCACTAGCCCCACCCCCTATCATCGGGCCCATCGAAACACGTTCATCAAAATCGACAGGCGCCGAAGACGTGAAACGTCCATCGACAGGTTCAGGACCAACGGGAATTGGATTCTCATCGAAAATCCGGTGATTCCTTAAGCTGCGTATAGGCCTCAATCACTTTTGCCAACTGTTTCTCGTGGCTACGGTTACCGCCATTGCGATCCGGATGATATTTGCGGACCAGCGCGGAATAAGCGCGGCGGATTTCGCTGCGACCGATGGATCGGGAGTCAGTGTCGCCAAGCCCTAGCGTCTGCAGCGCTTTCTGGTCTGCGCCAGAGATAGCAGGACCGGAGGTTTGGCGGCGATGGATGCCGCTGGCAAATCGCGCGCCAATGGCGTCGAGAGGGTCGGAAAAATCGGCCCAGGCCGGCGGAACTTTTGGCCCCGCACCATAGACTCGCCGCGTCGAGTCCCATCCGCGCACCGGATGCTGCGCGTCGAAAATCTGGTCCTGGTCCATGCCGGCGAAATAGTCATAGCCCTGATTAAACGCGCGGACATGGTCGAGGCACAGCCAGCGATATTCGCCGGGTCCGTCGTAGCTGCGCCCGCTACCATAGATGGGAGGCGCACGAAATTCGCCGTTTTCTGCACAACCTTCTATGGCGCAGGACTGGCCCTCGGTTTCGACGCGGCCATGAAAGCGGTTCGGTTTTCTTTTCGGGGAAGGGCTCAATATTGCTCCGTTGGTCCTGCTATTCCAAGGACGGTTTGAAAGCCATAAACGCACTTCGACAAGCGCAGTGCAAACGGCTAACATGTTGAGTGAACAAGCAATATGGAGATTCGATGCCCAAAGGTCCAGTCCACAGCGAGATTGAAAAGCGGCTCACCGCCGAACTTGCGCCAATATCGCTGAACGTCATCAACGACAGCGCCAGCCATCACGGCCACGCCGGCGACGACGGCAGTGGCGAATCGCATTTTTCCGTCGAGATCGAATGCGCGGCCTTTGCCGGTCAGTCCCGACTCAACCGCCAGCGCATGGTCAACAAGGCGCTGGGCGACATGATGCGGGACAAGGTCCACGCGATGGTGATCAAGGCGAAGGCACCGGGGGAATGAATAGACCCTTTTCCCGCAAGGGAGAAGGGTATGAGCGGGCGAGCGACAAGAGGAAGGGAATGCATGATCCGCAAAGTCAATCTGGCCGACGCTTTCGCCAGCTTCTCCGATCACTGGTCCCCGAAAGTCGCGGGCGATATAAATGATACACAAGTGAAGCTGGTCAAATTTGACGGCAAGTTTGACTGGCATCATCATGATCAGGAAGACGAGCTGTTCCTGGTGGTCAGGGGCACGATGCGTATGGGGCTGCGCACCGGCGATGTTGATGTGGGCGAAGGGGAATTTATTATCGTCCCGAAAGGCGTCGAGCACTGTCCCGAGGCCTTGGGCGGCGAATGTCACGTGCTGCTGCTGGAACCCAAATCGATCCTGAACACCGGCAATGTGATCACAGAGAAAACCGTCAGAAATCCGGATAGACTATGACTATCATTACGCAAGCCATCACCCCCACTACCCATGATCTTGGCGAGTTCCAGGTCCGGCGGGTCCTGCCATCGCGGCATCGGCGGATGGTCGGGCCGTTTATCTTTGTTGATGAATTCGGCCCGGCGGTCCTTCCCGAAGGCGATGGCATGGGCATCCGTCCGCATCCGCATCCGCATATCAATCTGGCGACGGTGACCTACTTGTTCGAAGGCGCGATTGACCATCGCGACAGTCTCGGTACCTTCCAGACGATCCGGCCGGGTGCGGTGAACCTGATGACGGCGGGCCGGGGGATAGTCCATTCCGAGCGGTCGCCGCTAGAGATGAGAGACTTGCCGAAGCCAATGTTCGGGATGCAGACATGGCTGGCTTTGCCCGATGGCAAGGAAGAGATGGACCCGGCATTCGAGAATGTCGCCGAGGCGGATTTGCCGCTGATCGAAGATGGCGGCGTGAAGGCTCGAATCATCATGGGTTCGCTCTGGGGGCAGACCGCGCCGACCACTTGTCATGCAGAGACCATCTATGCCGACATCTTGCTGTCCGCCAATGGCGCGATCCCGATCGACGCGGAGGCCGACGAACGGGCGGTGATGCTGGTTGATGGCGATGGTGCGCTCGATGGCGTGCCGCTGGAAAAATATCTGCTTTATGTGATTGCGCCGGGGGCGAAGGTCTCGCTTTCATCTCTGTCGGGCGGTCGGGCGATGCTGCTCGGTGGCGAGGCTTTTGCCAGCGAACGCCATGTCTGGTGGAATTTTGTCTCGTCGAGCAAGGAGCGGATCGAGCAGGCCAAGGCCGACTGGTTTGAAGGCCGATTTCCCAAGGTTCCGGGCGATCCCGATGAATATATTCCGCTGCCCGAGGGTGAGCCGAATACGGTCACGGATTGATAGGCCCTCTCCCATGGGGAGAGGCAACAAGCCTTGGCAATTCATTGCCTTAGGCGCAGTCGGTGAGGGGCTTTAACTCTTCAGAGGTCGAAAACCCCTCACCGAGTTCCACTAGTCAGCAAGCTGACAAGTTCCACTTGCCTCTCCCTATGGGAGAGGGCAATCCACGCTTGCCACCTTTTAGCCTTCAAACCACTCCACCCAGGCACCATGGGCATGGGCGCGGCCCAGCAGCGCCGGTTCTTCGCCGCCCGGCCAGTAGCGGAGGATCAGTTCGTGGCTGAAGGTCTTGCGGTTGGTTTCCAGTGACATCCAGGCGAGCGGCCTGTCCGGGGTGGCCGCTTTGCCTGCTGTCTCCATCGCTGTGGTGATCCGGTCCTTGGTTGTCTGCGGCAGATATTGCCAGACGATCGAATGCATCAGCACCCGGGTCACGCCGCTTTCTTGTGGCTGGGTCAGCTGCTCTTCCACCCAGTCGGCACCGTCGGCCTTTGCCACATCGGGTGCATCCTGTTTGGCGAGCGCGATCGATGCTTCCATCCGCTCGAATCGGGCGGGCATTTCCGGCCAGATATAGCCCTTGAGCCGCCCGGCGGTTTCATCGTCGGTGAGATCGATCGGATTCTGGTCACAGCCGCGGGCGCTGACTATTTCCACCGGTGCCTGTGGCGGAGGCGGGCCGCGCCACTCCGGTCTGATCCGCATTGGCGAATCGTCCGGGCCCGCGAGGACGCCGTTCAGATCATAATGATAGCGCGCCATCATCGTATTGACGCCGGCGCTGGCCCCGAGTTCGAGCAGTTCGAATCGCGGACCGACGCGCCCCGACAGCCACAGCAGTCCGGCCATGAAACTGGCCGAGCGTCCCGACTCATTGGTCTGCGGCGGATTGTCGAACCAGGGCAGGAGATCGGCATCATGGTCGGCCACGACCTGTCCGACCAGACGATCAATCTCGTCCTGATCAGTAATCCGGCCTTGGTAAATCTCGGCCAGGCTCGGTTCCCTGCCGCTGAGATAGAGGTGATGCAGGCCACCGGTGAGGCGCAGCGGCATTGCATCTTCCAGCGGTTTTCCCCGCCAGTGCGCGATTTTTTGCCCGCAGGCGGTCGGGCCGCCCATCAGCGCCAATTGGGCAAGGATGACCGAGGCCGTCACCGGTGCGTCGTTGCGCCGACAATGTTCGGCCTGACCGCGCATTCCCTGCGCGATATCTTCCATGTCCAAAATGTCCATAACTCGTTGCCCTTTCACCTGCTAACCCGTAAAGCCGCGGCCATCATGGCCAAACCACTAATCTTTGCAATTCCGAAAGGGAGGATTCTCGACGATGCCTTGCCGCTCCTGGAGCAGGCGGGGATTGTGCCGGAAGACGCCTTTTTTGACAAGTCCAACCGCAGTCTGCAATTCGCGACCAATCTGCCGCATATGTCGATCATCCGGGTGCGGGCGTTTGATGTGGCGACCTTCGTCGCCCACGGTGCCGCGCAGATCGGCATTGTCGGTTCCGATGTGATCGAGGAATTCGGCTATAGCGAGCTTTACGCGCCGGTCGATCTCGGCATCGGGCGCTGCCGCCTGTCGGTGGCGCAGCCGAAGGATGACGCGGAACCGCTGGCCAATATCTCCCATCTCCGGGTGGCGACCAAATATCCCAACCTCACCAGCCGCTATTTCGAGAGCAAGGGCATTCAGGCAGAATGCGTGAAGCTGAACGGCGCGATGGAACTGGCGCCATCGCTGGGCCTGTCGCGGCATATCGTCGATCTGGTCGAATCCGGCAGCACCTTGAAAGCCAATGATCTGGTCGAAACCGACCGGATCCTGGATATTTCCGGCCGACTGGTGGTCAACCGTGCAGCGTTCAAGATGCGCAGCGCCGAATTGACGCCGCTGGTGCAGAAATTCCGCGAGCTGGCGGGGCGGGTCTGATGACCTTCCGGATGACCATAAATGACGCCGGCTTTGCCGAAGCGTTTGACGCGCTGGTCAATGCCCGGCGCGAGGCGGATGCCGATGTGTCGGCCGATGTCAAAATGATCATTCAGGATGTCCGCGATCATGGCGACGAAGCTCTGGCGCGACTCACCAGCAAGTTTGACCAGCATGATCTGGAGCAGACCGGCTGGCGCGTCGACAAGGCCGAAGCGGCCGCCGCGCTGGAAGACCTGGAAGCATCTTTGCGAATTGCGCTGGAGCTAGCCGCCTTAAGAATTCGTGATTATCATGAGGGGCAAATCCCTGAAAATAAAGACTATATGGACGACGCTGGGGTTCGCATCGGCGCGCGCTGGAACGCTGTGGAACGTGCCGGCATCTATATTCCCGGTGGCCGCGCCGCCTATCCGTCTTCGGTATTGATGAACGCGATTCCGGCCAAGGTAGCCGGCGTCGATCGGATCATCATGGTCACGCCCGCACCCGGTGGTTACATCAATCCCCTGGTGCTGGCCGCAGCGGAACTGGCTGGAGTCGACGAAATCTGGCGGATTGGCGGCGCGCAGGCGGTTGCCGCGCTCGCTTATGGTACAGAAAAGATCAAATCTGTCGATGTCATCACCGGTCCCGGCAATGCCTGGGTGGCAGAGGCGAAGCGGCAGGTATTCGGGGTTGTCGGCATCGACATGGTCGCTGGCCCGTCGGAAATCGTGGTGGTTGCCGACGCGAAAAATGATCCGGACTGGATCGCTGCCGACCTGCTCAGCCAGGCGGAACATGACCCGACCAGCCAATCGATATTGTTCACAGATGATGACAAGTTTGCTGATCAAATTGCTGTAAAAATAGATGAACAATTGGAGGTTCTTGCGACATCCGAAACCGCGACGACCAGCTGGAATGACAATGGCGCGATCATTGTCGTCGATCGTTTCGAACAGGCGCTGCCGCTGGTCGACCGGCTGGCTGCCGAACATCTCGAACTGGCGGTCGATGATCCTGACGCGCTGTTCAAGAAAGTCCGCCACGCGGGATCGGTGTTTCTCGGCCGTCACACACCCGAAGCCGTCGGTGACTATGTCGCCGGCCCCAACCATGTTTTGCCGACCGGACGGCGGGCGCGCTTTTCGTCCGGGCTTTCGGTAACCGATTTCATGAAACGCACGAGCTTCATCCACTGCGATGAACAGGCGCTGGCCAATATTGGCCCGGCGGCGGTCGCTCTGGCAGAGGCCGAGGGCTTGCCCGCCCATGCCGCCAGCATCCAAAAGCGGCTCGACCGGCGCTGACCATCAACAGAAAGATAATGTCCATGACGATTTCATTATATGATGCCGTAATTCCAACCCAGCTGCAGATCATCGCTGCGGTTCGCGCGCTGGTCGACAAGGCAAAAGCCCATTGCGACGAAAAAGGCACGGCGCCGGAAGAGATTATCGGCGCACGGCTGATCGAGGATATGCAACCCTTTTCCTATCAGGTGAAATGCTGCCGCGAGCATTCGCTGGGTGCGATTGAAGCGGTGAGAGAGGGCGTGTTCACGCCAAGCCTGGTCGCGCCGCCCAGTGACTGGGCGGGTCTGTATGAAAAACTCGATGAAGCAAAGGCGGGTCTGGAAGCGGTCAGCGAAGCCGAGATGGCGGGTTTTGTCGGCCAGCATATGGAATTCCGGTTCAAGGACACGGTGATGCCGTTCACTGCCGAAAGTTTCCTGCTGAGTTTTGCTCAACCCAATTTCTATTTTCATGCCACGACCGCCTATGACCTGCTGCGCGAGCGCGGCTTTCCGATCGGCAAGATGGACTTTGTCGGCATGCCACGGATGAAAACAGCATGACCGCAAAATCCACATCCCGTTCCGCCGCGCGCCTGGCCGCCGTCCAGGCCCTGTTCCAGCATCAGATGGAAAAGACGCCGGTGACCAAGCTGCTCAAGGAATTTCACGACCACCGGCTGGGCAAGGAAATCGAGGACGACCAATATCATCCGGCCGAGCGGGACTTTTTTGATGACCTGGTGATCGGCGTGACCTCGCGGCTTGAAGAAATTGACGGACTGGTGGCTTCGAAACTGGCCTCCGGCTGGACTTTGGGTCGTCTCGATAAGACGATGCTCCAGATACTCCGCTGCGGGACCTTTGAATTGGTCGCACAGGAAGATGTGCCGATCGCAACGGTGATTGACGAATATCTGGATGTGGCGCATGCCTTTTTCAACAAAAAGGATGCCGGTTTTGTAAACGGGCTGCTGGATAGCATCGCGAAGCAAGTTCGGGGCTGAACGCAACCCCCGGCTGGCACTGGGGGAAAAAATTGTCAGACTTTCTGGACCGGCTTGATCCTGCATTCCGCGATATGATCGCGGCGGACGGCCCCTATATTTTCGAGATATTGCAGGCGGACGTGGCCAGTGCCCGTGCCGCGCTGGATGCGCTGTTCGCCCAGATGGCTGTCGATCTGCCGGAATATGACGGCCAGAAGGACGAATATCATATGCCGGGACTGGATGGAGATCCTGATATCGCGGTGATCGAATATCGCGCGCGGGATGTGCTATTTCCGGATTGCACGATCATCTGGCTGCACGGTGGTGGCTATGTGATGGGCAGCGCCGATGATCTGTCGGCACAAGGCTATTCTTCTTTGGCACCGGTGGTCTCGGTCGATTACCGGATGGCGCCCGAACATCGCGCGCCGGCGGCGGCCCGGGATGTTTGCGCGGTGATCGAGCGGGTGGCGAAAAACCGCAAGCCGCGCAAGATCATCCTCGCCGGCCCGAGTGCGGGCGGCGGACTGGCGGCGAGCGCCGCGCTACTCAATCGTGACCGCGGTGGTCCGGAAATCGCGTTACAGCTGCTGATCTACCCGATGCTCGATGATCAGCATGATACGGCTTCGGGCCATATGGATATCCCGCCATCGACATGGACGCGCGCAACCTCGCTTCATGCATGGTCGCTCTATGCCGAGGAAAATGGTGCCAGCCCGTATGCAGCAGCAGCGCGGGCGACCGATCTCACCGGCTTGCCGCCGGCCTATATCATGTGCGGCGATCTCGATCTGTTTCTCGACGAAGATATTGCCTACGCCAATCGTCTCCGTTCATCGGGTGTTCCGGTTGAGCTTGCTATCTACCCCGGAGCGCCGCACGGATTCAACGGATTTGCCCCACAGGCAGCGGTCAGCAAGCGCGCCAACGCTTCCATCAGAATGGCACTGGAGCACGCCCTGTCTTGAGCGAACTAGATTTTATTGACCGATTGAAGGCCATTACCACCCACCCAGCAGCACGCGGACTGGTCGACGACGTCGCGATGATGCCGTTTGGGCGGCACAAGCTGGTAATGACCCACGACATGATGGTCGAAGGAGTCCATTTTCTACCCGACGCCGATCCGGCCGATGTGGCGTGGAAGCTCGTCGCCGTGAATCTTTCCGATCTGGCGGCAAAGGGCGCGAAGCCGCTTGGTGTTCTGCTTGGCTATGGTCGGACTTCCGGCGATCAATGGGATGCCGCCTTTGTCGAAGGTCTGAAACAGGCGATCGACCGCTTTGCCGTGCCATTGCTTGGGGGCGACACCGTGTCGATGGGCGAACATGCGCCGAGAACCTTTGGCCTGACCGCGATTGGCGAAGCAAAAGGCCATATCGTGCCCTCGCGCAGCAATGCCAAGCCGGGTAACGCCGTCTATGTCACCGGCACGATTGGCGATGCCTGGGCTGGTCTGCAAATCGCCTCGGGATTGTTGCAGTCGCCGGATATCGAGATTACCGCATCATTGTTGCAAGCGCACACGCGCCCGACGCCCCGGCTGGAAGAGGGCAGAATCTTGTCCAATCTGGTCAGCAGCATGATGGATATTTCAGACGGGCTGTTGCTCGACGCGTCGCGGATTGCCGCGGCCAGCGGTGTGCAGATTGAAATTGATCTGGCGGAACTGCCGCTATCCAGGCAATTCCAGGCGCTTGTCGGCAACGACCGCCACGCGCGGCTCAAGGCGGCGACCGGCGGTGATGATTATCAGTTGCTGCTTACCGCCAGTCCCGAAACCGTCCTGTCGGTTCCGCTGACCTGTGTCGGAATCTGCCGCCCGGGATCGGGTATCGCGCTGCACAGCCACGGCGAACGACAGGATTTGCCCGAACATCTGGGATTTGTCCACGCCTGATCCGGCCAGATTCTATCAAATTGAATAGCTTCGCAAGCCATTCAATTTTGCCGCTAAATCAGGACTTGCGCCGTTCCCGCTTCCCGCACTATACAAATCGCGAAAGCGCCCTGATCAATGGGGGGCTCGTGAAAAAACAGGGGGGGGATGCTCAGCAATGACTGTAGTCACCATTTCAATTTTATGCGGTTTTGTAGCCATATTATATGGCTTCATTACCAGCCGTCAGGTGCTCAATGCACCGGCCGGAAACGAAAAAATGCAATCCATTGCTGGTGCAATTCAAGAAGGCGCACAAGCCTATCTGAACCGCCAATATCGCGCGATCGCTATGGTCGGCGTTGTCGTTGCGGTTCTGGTCTTCATCTTCCTCGATATGCCACGCGGCGGCGTTCCGGTATCGACCATCGGTTTTCTGCTTGGTTCGATATTATCCGGTGTTGCTGGCTATATAGGCATGAATATTTCGGTTCGCGCCAATGTCCGCACGGCACAGGGTGCCAGCGAAAGCCTGCAGACAGGTCTCACCGTTGCGTTCCGCGCCGGTGCGGTGACCGGTATGCTGGTTGCTGGCCTCGCGCTCCTCGCGATTTCGATCTTCTTCTGGGCGTTGACCACCCAAATGGGCTTTGCTGCCAATGACCGCACGGTCATTGACTCGCTCGTTGCTCTGGCCTTTGGCGCTTCGCTGATTTCGATCTTTGCGCGTCTCGGCGGCGGTATCTTTACCAAGGCTGCTGACGTGGGCGCTGATCTGGTCGGCAAGGTTGAAGCGGGCATCCCCGAGGATGATCCACGCAACCCTGCAACCATCGCGGACAATGTCGGCGACAATGTTGGTGACTGTGCCGGCATGGCAGCCGATTTGTTCGAAACCTATGTTGTGACTGTTGGTGCCACGATGGTGCTGCTGGCGCTGCTCTTTGGCGATCTGGTTGGTAGCGCGATGCTCTATGACCTGATGTCGCTGCCGCTCATCGTCGGTGGTGTCTGTATCCTGACCTCGATCATCGGCACCTATATGGTGCGACTGGGCAAGGGCACGAACATCATGGGCGCGCTGTACAAGGGTTTCATTACCACGGCCGTGCTCTCGATCCCGGCCATCTATTATGTCACCATGCGCACGCTGGGTGACATGAACACGCCAATTGGTACCGCGCTTGACGGCACTGGCGGATTCACCGGCATGGCCCTGTTCTGGTCGATGATGGTTGGTCTGGCGGTTACCGGCCTGATCATCTGGATCACCGAATATTATACCGGCACGCAATATCGTCCGGTGCGGTCGATCGCCAAATCATCAGAAACCGGCCACGGCACCAACGTGATCCAGGGACTGGCGATTTCGATGGAAGCAACGGCCTTGCCGACGCTGGTTATCGTCATCGGCATCGTTGTCGCATTCCAGCTTGCTGGTCTGATCGGCATCGCCTTTGCGGCAACCGCCATGCTGGCGCTCGCCGGAATGGTTGTGGCGCTCGATGCTTATGGTCCGGTTACGGATAACGCAGGCGGTATCGCTGAAATGGCCGGTCTGGACGAAAGCGTCCGCAACAAGACCGATGCGCTGGACGCCGTGGGCAACACCACCAAGGCTGTGACCAAAGGCTATGCCATTGGTTCTGCCGGTCTCGCGGCTCTGGTGCTTTTCTCGGCTTACACAGCCGACCTCAAGGAGTTCTTCCCGAACCTTGACGTCAGCTTCAGCCTTGAAAATCCCTATGTGATCGTTGGCCTGCTGCTGGGTGCATTGCTGCCCTATCTGTTCGGTTCGATGGGCATGACCGCCGTTGGCCGTGCTGCCGGTGACGTCGTCAAAGATGTCCGCGAGCAGTTCAAGGCTGATCCGGGCATCATGGCTGGTACATCGCGTCCCAACTATGCCCGCACGGTGGATCTGGTGACGAAAGCGGCGATCAGGGAAATGATCCTGCCATCGCTGCTGCCGGTTCTTGCGCCGATCGTGGTCTATTTCGTGATCACCGCAGTAGCGGGTCAGGCGAACGGCTTTGCGGCCCTCGGCGCCTTGCTGCTTGGTGTGATCGTCTCCGGTCTGTTCGTTGCCCTGTCGATGACAGCAGGCGGCGGTGCCTGGGACAATGCCAAGAAATATATCGAGGACGGCAATCACGGCGGCAAGGGTTCAGAAGCCCATAAAGCGGCCGTGACCGGCGATACTGTAGGCGATCCTTACAAGGATACCGCAGGTCCAGCCGTCAACCCGATGATCAAGATCACCAATATTGTCGCATTGCTGCTACTCGCAGCGCTCTATGCGGCGCAGGGCGGCATTCACTAGAACGCTCGCTATATTGGTTTGAAACAAGACCCCGCCGGAAGCGATTTCGGCGGGGTTTTTTCATCGCCAAAACCCCCGCAATCTCAGTCCGCATAGCGTTAATCACATTTTACCGCTTTTCCGTTAGTCCGAATGCCGAACGAGAAATTACTGCTGGCGGGACGATATCAATGGATTTGAGCGGACTACAGAAGTTGGAGGGCAAGGATATCCGGGCGAACCGGTTCCGCGAGGGCCTGTCCGCGCCCGAATTTCGGGCGGTGTTGCATCCGGTTGCCGAAATGGATGCCAATCTGATCGAAGCGTGGAGCGAATTGGCCAGCCAGGCGAGTGAACCGAATATATTCTACGAACAATGGTTCCTGCGACCGGCTTTGGACCAATTTGACCATCACCCCGAGCTGCGGTTGTTCCTTCTATGGGCCGGAGAGCCCGGCCATTCGCAATTGCTTGGCCTGCTGCCGATTGGCCCTGACAACCGGTTTGGCCGCTGGCCGGTACCGCATGTCCAGAACTGGATGCACCATAATTGCTTTCTTGGCACACCGCTGGTCCGCAAGGGCTCCGAGCAGGTCTTCTGGGAACAGCTGCTCACCGCTCTCGACCTGAGCGCCTGGCCGGGTTTTCTGCATATCAATGGCATGACCATCGGCGGTCCCCTGGATCACGCCCTGCGGGCGGTTTGTGGCGACCAGAAACGGCGCTGCGATCTGGTGCACAGCGAGGCAAGGGCATTGTTGCAGAGCGATCTGGCTTCGGAGGCTTATTATGAGGCCACCGTGCGGACAAAGAAGCGCAAGGATCTGCGGCGACAGGCCAAACGGCTGAGCGAGCAGGGGGACGTGACCTACGCGCACCATATCGATGCCATGGGTCTGGACCAGTGGCTTGACGAATTTCTGCAACTGGAAAAAGCTGGCTGGAAGGGCGCAAATGGTTCGGCGCTGGACTGTGCCCCGGAAACCAGCGCGTTTTTCAGACAGGCAGTTGCGGGAGCAGCAGCGGCAGGTCAATTGGAACGCCGCGACATCAGGCTCGATGGAAAGCCGCTGGCCATGCTGGTGAACTTTTTGTCCTCGGACGGAGGCTTTGGGTTCAAAACTGCTTTTGACGAGGAATATTCCCGCTTTTCCCCCGGTGTCTTGCTGCAGATCGACAATCTCAAATTTCTCGATCAACCGGTGATAGACTGGATCGACAGCTGCGCCGCGCAGGACCATCCGATGATCGACAGCATCTGGTCCGATCGCCGCCATATCGGCCGCTTCTCGATCGAACTGAAGGGCATGTCCCGCCGCGCGGTCTTCTGCGGTGTCCGGCTCGGGGAAGCGCTGATGGGGAAAATCAGGGGCCGCGCAATTTTTGATCCGACAGAGGTGCAGAAATGAACCAGATTTCCGGCAAAGAAAGCTTCCGGACGCATGTTTTTGGTGACGATAGCCGGCGGCAATTTGACAGCTGCTATCCCGAACAGGCGGGGTTGCTCGATCATAATATGTTCTCGCACGAACTGCTGACGCTCGATGCGCTGGCGAAGCTGGGCACGGCGCTGCCGGAAAAGAGTGTCGAATATAATCCGGGCGATCTGCCGGTCGGCATCAAGCCTGAGGACGTTCCCGGCAACGTCTTGACCATCGGCGACACGATCCGGATGATCGATCAGTCGGCCAGCTGGGCGGTGCTCAAGAATATCGAGCAAGTGCCGGAATATGAAGCTTTGCTGCGCGCGCTGCTCGCCGAAATCCGTCCGATCCTGGAGGCCAAGACCGGCCAGATGCTGAAGCCGCAGGGCTATATCTTCGTGTCTTCACCGGATGCGGTGACGCCTTATCATTTCGATCCCGAGCATAATATATTGCTGCAATTGCGCGGCGAAAAATGGATGACCACTTTTCCCGCCGGTGACGCTCGCTTTGCCGCCGATGAAATCCACGAAGGCTATCATCTCGGCGGCCATCGCAATCTGGTCTGGCAGGATGATTTCGAGGCCGAAGGCACGCGCCACCATCTGACCCCCGGCAAGGCGATTTTCGTGCCGGTCATGGCGCCGCATTTTGTCAAGGTCGGGCCGGAACCGAGCATCTCGCTGTCGATCACCTGGCGCAGCGACTGGAGCTTTGAAGAGGCGGACGCCCGGGCGTTCAACGGCTGGCTGCGCAAGCGGGGGATGACGCCGAGGGCGCCGGGTCGGTTTCCGGCGCGGAACAAGGCGAAGGCATTGGCCTGGCGGGTTTTGCGGAAGATCGGCGGCCAGTAAGGAGATAGAGCCCCTCTTCTTCAGAGGAGGGGTTGGAGTGGCAGCGAGCCGCAGGTGAGCGCGTTTCCTGATCAGTTGGCCGGGGACTTATGCTAGCAATGCGCTGTCACCGGGACCCCGCAATTCATGATAGCTGCCTATCGCGCGCCGCCGCCCGCGCCCAGTTGACGACCGTCAACAATCTTGCCGTAGAAGGTTTCTTGCCCGGCGAAGCTGCGTTTTGCGTTGTCTTCGATACTGCCGGTCTGTCGCGGGTCCCGCGGTCGCTCTTGACTGTCGACGAACGCCGCAATGTCCCAAGCTTCCTGGCTGGTCAAGGTTCCGGGCCTGTCGAAGGGCATGTTTGCCTTGATGAATCGGGCAGCGAGGTCGACGCGGGCCATTCCTGCCCCCCAGTTGTAGCTCTCATTTCCCCACAAAGGCGGATAGACAACCTTGCCGTCAGGCTGGATTGCGCCCTTGCCCTCGGGCCCATGGCAGCCGCTGCAATATTGGTCATATAATGGCGCACCCCGCTGAGGATCATAACCAGCGGATGTCAATTCCAGTTCAGGATAGCCGGCGCCGACCATGTCCTTTCCTGTCGGTGCGCCAGTGGCGAGCCAGTGGAAATAGGTCTGGAGGTCCCGGTAAATATCGGACCCGGCTGGAGGCGGCGTGCCGGAAGCACTGGCGGGCGCGTTCATTGAATAGCGGAAGCATCCCATGATCCGGTCTTCCATCGTATTGATCGACTTGTTTTTTTTGCGGTACTGCGGATAATTGCCCCAAGCTGCCCACATCGGCGAACTGCCGGCGCGCCGCCCGGAATCCAAATGGCAATTTGAACAGGCCATGGAGTTTCCGACATAGGCGGCAGCGTTCACGCCGGGATTGTCGAAAATTGCTTTGCCACGGATGATGGCTTCGCCCAGCGGTCCCTCTGGAATTTCGCTCTCATCAGGTGGCGAGAAGCTTGCTGCGGTGACGGTCGCAGCTTCGAAAGGGCTGGTTGCGTGATCGTTACGGGAGATTCCCACGACCATCAGGCCTATCCCCAGGACAGCGCCGGAAATCACCAGAGCGATCCGGCCAATCGTGCGAACCAACGGGCTCGTGCTTTTCTCCAGCTCGCTATCGAGCCGATCTTCAAGCAGGCGAATGCTGTTCAAGAAATTTCGTGCCACTGCTTTACCCTCGCCGTTACGCAACCAATTCCGTCTCGGTCCCCGTCGCCAGATCCTGACTCGGCTCCGCGCAGAAGCGCCCCGGGATTGCCGGGCGCCATTTGGTTCAAGTTACGCTGCGATACAGGTTTCGTCCAGCATGGCGAAATAGCTTTTACCGGTTTCGGCAGGCGGAATGTTGCCGGCGGGCGCAAGCAGTCTTTTGATATTGAACCAGCAACTACCGTGACTAGTGCAACAAACCCCAAGCGGTCAAACTCTATTCCACCGACATTTTAACGGACGCATATTTTTCTCCATCATTCCAAACCAATCCCGCTTGACATTCCCCCCGCCGCCGTCACTCTCACCAAAAAAAACAGGGAGAGAGAATATGGCCACCAGTATCGCTGCAGCACCAACCACCATGGACGCCTTTATCGAGAAGCAGGCGCGGGGGGATGCGGTGGTTAATATCGTGCTGGCCGGCGGGATCAATTACTGGCTGACCCGCGATCTGGCCTTTGTGCCGGGGACGCTGCCATTTGGTGATTCCGCGCCCAGTCTGGGCGGGACATTGGTCGGCATTGCGGTGCTGATGAGTATATTGCTGACGCTGATCGTCTATCCGATCACCGTGTCGCAGCGCAAATCGGGCAAGGTTGTTCCTGGGCTTGCCGCAGACACACGCGTCGGTTTTGCGCCGTTTCTGCTGGCGCTCAAACATCTGGTACTGACCCTGATCCCCGCGGTTCTGATCGGGATGGTTCTGCAAAGCGCTGCACCCGATCTCAGCTTCTCGCCGCTGGTCTTTACCGCGATGGTCACCATCATCGCAGCGGTTCTGGCTTATTATATGTCGAAAAGCACGACCCGGGCGACGCTGAAATTGTGATGGCTGGCGAGCAGCCGGAGATCAGAATCTATCTGACGGAAGCGATTTCGGTGGCGGAATTGGGTTAGTCTTTAGGTTGTCGCCCCAGCGCAGGCTGGGGCCCAGCCCGCCTATAGTGGGAGAACCTAATATGGGTTGGATCCCAGCCTTCGCTGGGATGACTGCGTCAAAACCGCTTGCGGAAATCAATCTCGACATAGCGGCCAACCGGATCGACAAAGCCGGTCCGGTAGCTCAGCGGGATCAGGCCGTTGCCATCGCGGATGGTCTGGATATCGTCGAAGATATTGTCGACCTTGAAGGCAATGCGGCTGCCTTTCAGGAACGGGAGCCTCTCGGTCAGGCTGCCGCGATCATCGAGATTGACGAACAGCCGCAGGTTGAGCGTGGTCAGGTCGGAAAAGCGCAGGTCGGAACCGGTCAGCCCGCCATTGACGCGGGTCGCGACCTGATGCTTGCCGTCGATGCGGAAGCCGAGGCCGTTGTTGAACCAGCCGCCATTGATCTCGAACTCGTGGCGCGGGCTGCCGCCGGAGGAACCGACAGCTGATCCGCCCAGCAGGTCCAGCTCATCGATGCCATCCCGAATCTTGATACGGTCCTCAAGGCGGATGGTGTGAAAGGCCGACAGCTGCCAGCGCCCGCCACGCGGACGACCGCCCATTGCCGGTGCACCGCCCGGACCAGCGCGCGGGCCCGCTGCGGCACCACCTTCGGGAGCCGCACCCGGAGGCGGTGGCGGCATGTCGCCCGGAGCCTGGCCAGCGTGTGCTGGTATGGCTGCCGGTGGCGATGGCCGCTCCGGTCTTCCCGGGCCTTCGCGCCGCTCGCCAAAGCGTTTGGAAAAGTCGATGCCGTAACGAATCCGTTCGCTACTGACATTGGCATAGTTGACCGGCCGCCGGTCGATCGCAATCAGCTTGCCATTGGTATCGCGGGTCACCCGGTCGGGAAAGGCCGCCTCGATTTCGGGCGTCAGCAAGGGGAAGCTGGACGCGACATTGTCGCTGTTGTTGCGGAAATATTCGCCGAGGAAGGTAAAGCCGTCGAGCCATTCGGGGCGATAATTGACCGCCAGCTTGATATCCCGCCTCTTTTCCGCCGGCAGCGCCAGATTGCCGCCGGTGGTGATTGCAGCGAGCACGGTTTCGCCATTGGTGAAGTCGAAGACCGTGACATCGGGGGTGATGATGATTGGATTGCCGAGCTGGGCGATGCCGGGCGCCGCTTCCTCGCCGATCGCCGAAGCGGTGAACACCAGCCCGTCGAACGGTTCCCAGTTCAGGCCAAAGCCGAATTCGACCAGACCGCCAAAATCGGACAGGTCGGCATAGCCGAGATTGCCGTTGATCGACAATTTGCCAATCGCTTCCACCACGTCGATATTCTCGTCCGCCAGCGGGATATCGATATTGATCCCCATGCTCAGCTCGTCGCGGCTGAGGCCGGTGGTGGTGACGATGCCGCTGCGCGTTTCCCGGCTATCCAGTTTTTCCCGGTCATAGCCGGCGCGGATGGTGGTGGTGACCGTGCCGGAGGGCAGGTTGAACAGGCTACCGGAAACCGTGGCCAGATTATTGAACGTCTGATCGACAACCTTGGCGGTATCGGTGACTGGGGCTCCCAGCAACGGGCCGAAATCGACCGCCAGCGGATCGACCGAGCCGGCATCAATCGCCGCCTGCAGCGCGCTGATATCGCCGGATCGGTCGGTGTCTGTATTGACCTGCGCCCGCTTGTAATCGCTGGTCAGCGACCAGCGCCATTCGCTGATCCTGCCGTTCAGCGTCAGCCCTGCTTGCGCGCTATTGCTTTCCTGCACCCGGTTAAGCGGGCCATATTCGGTGAAATAACGGAACAGAGGTTGCAGCGTAGCATTGGGCAGGCCTTGCAGGCCACGGGACTTGTCGTAGACATAACCGCCATTGAGCGAGAGTGACATGCCATTGTCGAAGTTCCGGCTGTAATTGGCATTGAGCTCGACATTGTCCGAGGGCGCGACCAGCGTGCGAAAATCGCCGAGATTGACCAGATCGCCGGCAGCGTCCTGAATGATGTTGCGTTCACTTTCGGTGATCGCGGTGTTGTTCTGCCATTCCAGATTGATGTTGACGCGGCTGTTTTTGCCGATCCGTGTGATGGTGCTCTCAACCTCCGAACGCCCCTGCGCTCCTCTTGTCGGAACGCCATATTCCGCCGATGCGCTGACCCCGGTATAATTGTCCTTGAGGATGAAGTTGATCACCCGCTGATCCGGACGATAGCCATATTGCAGCGCCAGCTCTTCCGGAAAGACCTGGACGGTGCGAATGGCTTCGGGCGGCAGGTCGCGGATTTCGCGGAAACCGGAGGTGCGCTGGCCGTTGATCAGCACGATCGGCCGGCCGCTGCCCCGGCCGCGGCTGGAACTGGTCTGCGAAGAAATGGCTTCGAGCAGGTCCTGCACCGAAGACGCACCAAAGCTGGCGATGTCCGCTTCGGTCAGTTCGACCACCGGCGGTATCTCGGTGACGACTGCGCCGCGCGGCCGCTCTGCCGTGACGACGATTTCCTCATCCGGATAGTCCGAATCTGTTTCGGTGATCTGCGCGCCGGCAGGAGCCGCGAGCAACAGGCTTGCCAAGGCAAAGGAGGAGGAGGCGCTGAGGAATCCTGGGGAAGTGATCATGATCTGGTTCATTAGCTTCAAATAGGGGGGAGAGAAGATGTCCGAAGTGCCATGCAGGACGCGCTGATGGTATATTTTCTTTGTATTAAATTGTCGCAGGGAAATTGCTGGGGCAGCGATAGTTTTTATCATTTTGACAGATGCAGCTAATCCTTCCCTTTTGGCGCATTTGCCGTTATGGCGCACTGCAACACGCGGGATTGCCGCGATATCAGGGAAAATGCACCGCAAGATGGCAAAAGAAGAATTACTGGAAATGAAGGGGATGGTTCGCGAACTGCTCCCCAACGCCATGTTCCGGGTCGAGCTGGAAAATGGCCACGAGATCTTGGGTCACACCGCTGGCAAGATGCGCAAGAATCGCATCCGAGTGCTGGTTGGCGATGAAGTGCTCGTCGAGCTCACCCCTTATGATCTGACCAAGGGTCGTATCACCTATCGTTTCAAGTGATGGTATGCCGCTCGTCCTGAGCTTGTCGAAGGACGGCGATCGGCAGGCAGTGCATTTGCGTAAGCGGCTTCGACAAGCTCAGCCCGAACGGTCCAGAGGGTATCGTATTCCATGAAACTGGTCCTCGCCTCATCCAGCCCGCGTCGTCTGGAACTGCTCGGTCGTCTTGGCGTCACGCCGGACCGGATTGTCTCTCCCGATATTGATGAAGCCCCGCACAAGGGCGAATTGCCGCGCGACTATGTCTTGCGCATGGCCCAGGAAAAGGCTGCTGCGGTGACACGCGAAGATCAGGAAATCCTGGTCGCGGGCGACACCACGGTTGCGGTGGGGCGCCGGATATTGGGGCAAGCCGCCGATGCGGCAGAGCAGCGCAAATTTTTGGAATTAGTCAGCGGGCGACGGCATCATGTGATGTCGGCGGTCTGCGTGATCTCTTCTGACGGCACGGCGCGCACCAAATTGTCGGACAGTATCGTCAAATTCAAGCGTTTCGAGTCCAGCGAGATCGAAGCCTATATTGCCTCTGGCGAAGGTCAGGGCAAGGCAGGCGGCTATGCGATACAGGGGCAGGCGGAAGCCTTCGTCACCTGGATGTCGGGCAGCTATAGCGGCGTCATGGGGCTTCCGCTCTACGAAACGCGGAACCTGCTGATCAGCGCGGGCTATCCTCTTGGCTGATTTTGCCAATGGCTGGCTGTACGAAGCCGGGATCGGTGAGAACCGGGCGTTGCGGCTGCAAGATAATATGCTTCTCCAGATACGGGTCGAGCGCGCCGATGGCCGCGCGAGGGCCGGCGCGGTCGTCGACGCGAAATTCACCCGGCAATGGGTCGCCGGAAAATCCGGAATCGTCACTCTGCCGGACGGGCAGGAGGCGCTGCTGCAGCCGCTGCCCAAGGGATTGACCGAAGGATCTATGGTCCGGGTAGAAATCGTCCGGGCAGCGATGATCGAGCAAGGCGGGCAGGCCAAGCGCGCCAAGGCACGGCCAGCCGAGATCGACAGCCCCTTGTGCGAAGGCCCCGCCTTGTTGGCAGAGATCAATGCAAGCGGACTTCCCGTCAAACAGGTTCACGCGCATGATGAGGATATTTTCTCCCAGCATGATTGGCACGAAGCGATCGAGCAGGCGGAAACCGGGCGGATCGATTTTGCGGGTGGGAGCTTGTTGGTTTCGCTTACCCCGGCGATGACATTGATCGATGTCGATGGGCCGCTGGCACCATTTGAGCTGGCGAAACGGGCCGCGAAAGAGGTCGCCCGTGCGCTGCTGCGCTTCGACATATCCGGCAATATCGGGGTCGATTTTCCGACCCTGGAAGCCAAGGCCGAACGCGCCGCCGTCACCGCTGTTTTTGATCAGCATATGACCGCCAATTGCGAACGCACCGCGATCAACGGCTTTGGTTTCATGCAGATTGTCAGCCGCAAGGTCCGGCCATCGCTGCTGGAAATCATGCAGGCCAATCGCTCGATCAATGCTGCGCTGAAATTGCTCCGGCAGGCGGAGCGGGATCGCGGCACCGGTGCCATGCTGCTGGCCGTGCATCCGGCTGTGGCCAACAAGCTGACACCGTCGCTTTTGGATGAACTGGCAAGGCGGACGGGGCGGAGCGTGTCGATTGAACCGCGCGGCGACATTTCAATCGATGGCGGTTCGACAGGATAATCCTGACCCGTCGCAAGTGTGGTGTAACGCCCTTGCATTTCCGCCGCTCAATCTTCAAAGCCAGCGCATGACAGATATCATCCTCTACGACTATTGGCGCAGTTCGGCGAGCTACCGGGTGCGCATCGCGCTCAACCTCAAGGGCGTGCCCTATACAGCGATCAACACCAGTCTGCTTGATGGAGACCAGAAGGCCCCGGCCTATGTCGCGCGCAATCCGCAGGGCTTTGTGCCGATGCTTTCTATCGACGGACTTGATCTGACCCAGTCGCTGGCGATTATCGACTATCTCGATGCAAATTACGAAGATCCGCCGATGGTGTCCAGCGACCCGGTCGAGCGCACCCATACGCTCGCCCAGGCACTGGTCATTGCCGCCGACATTCACCCGGTGAACAATTTGCGCATATTGAAATATCTTCAGAATGAGCTGGGACAATCGCAGGAAGCGATCGACACATGGTATCGCCATTGGGTCGAAGAAGGTTTTGTGGCACTCGAGGCCATGGCGCCCGAAACCGGCCTGTTCGGTGGCGACAGGCCCAATCTTGCCGATGTCTGTCTTGTCCCGCAAATGGCCAATGCCCGGCGGTTCGAGACGGATTTAAGCGCCTTTCCCAAGCTCGTGCGCATTGATGCGGCTTGCAACCAACTCGAGGCTTTTCAAAAAGCCGCTCCCGAAGCCGTGAAGGACCAATGACATGACAATCGAAGGTGGATGCTATTGCGGTGCGGTGCGCTACAAGGCCGAAGGCGAACCGATGCTGAAGGCGGAATGTTTCTGCCGCGAATGCCAATTTACGACCGGCGGCAATAGTCTGTTGCTGATGGCGATGCCGGCGGACGGTTTCGCCATCACCAAAGGGGGCGTGAAGGGCTATAAACGCGCTGACCTTGAAAAGGGCGTGACCCGGGAATTTTGCGCCGATTGCGGTACCCATCTGACCACTCGTGCACCGGGCTTTGAAGTGGCGGTGATCGTGAAGGTCGGAACGCTCGATGATCCGAGCATTTTCGGTAAAGCAGACAGCGCTAATTTTGCCTGCGACGCGCAGGATTATCACCGGCTACCAGACGATATGCCGGTTCATCAGAAGTGGATGCATAGTTAAGTCATGAAAAAATCAGTATTAGCCTACCCGCTATTGGCTTCAATGGCGTTGGTGAGTGTCCCTGCCTGGGGGCAAGATCAAGCCAGCAATGATGACAACGAAATTGTCTTTGCCGATAGGTCATTATCCGAGATTATCGTATCCGGACTGCCGGCCTCGCTTGGCGACGGGGCTTATAACGCCACCGAAATTTCGATCGATTCTTTGCAGACGGTCGAGAATGCGTTGCGCGATGTGCCCGGTCTTCAACAATTCCGTCGTTCGGACGCGCGGTCGGCCAACCCGACCAGCCAGGGCATCACGCTGCGTGGACTGGGCGGCAATGCCTCTTCCCGCGCCTTGTTGATCCTCGATGGCGTACCGCAGGCTGATCCCTTCGGCGGATGGGTCGCCTGGCCTGGCTATGATGCGCTGGCTTTGGGCAGCGCCCGGATAACGCGCGGCGGCGGTAGCGGCGCAGACGGCCAGGGTGCCATTGCCGGAACCATCGAACTGTTCAGCGACAATGTCGGTGACCTTATCGAACTGGGCGCCGCCTATGGCAGCCGTAACAGCGTTGATGCCGATCTGATCTTTGGCCGCGAACTGGGGCAGGGGCAGCTGACCATTTCTGCCAATTATGCCCGCGGCGACGGTTTCATTCCGATCATCGAAGGCCAGCGCGGTTCGGTCGATCGCCCGGCGGAATATGAACAGGCCGGCCTTGCCGTCCGCTTTGTCGCGCCCTTGTCCGACAATATCGAATTACAGAGCAATGTCCGCGCTTTCACCGATGACCGCGAACGCGGCTTTGCCTTTAGCGAAAATCACAATGACGGCGCCGATGCCAGCATCCGGCTGGTCGACCGCACTTCCGAATGGCAATGGTCCGCTCTGGCCTATGTCCAGATTCGCAATTTTGACGTCAGCTTCGGCGGCGTCGCCGATGACCGCAATTCGGTCAGCCGGGTATTCGAGCAATATAATGTTCCCTCTACCGGGCTTGGTGCACGCTTTGAACTGCGGCCTCCGGTTGGTGACGACATCGAACTGCGCATCGGCGGCGACTGGCGGCGGACCGAGGGGGAAACCAAAGAAAATTTCTTCTTTGCCGACAATGACACGCCGCGCCGCAGCCGCAGGGCAGGCGGAAGTACCGCGACCTATGGCGGCTTCATCGAAGCCAGTTTGCAGGCGAGCGATGCGCTGGTCCTGACCGGTGGCGGGCGCGTCGACTTCTGGACGATCGACAACGGTTTCCGGAAAGAAATCGAACTGATCAATCCGTTTCCCGGATCGGTGCGGACAGACGATCAATTCGCCAATCGCAGCGGCAGCGAATTTACTGGCCGTGGCGGCTTTGCTTATGACGTAACCGACCAGCTCACGCTGCGCGGCGCGGCCTATCTCGGCTGGCGCTTGCCTACGCTCAACGAATTGTTCCGACCCTTCCGGGTTGGTGACGATGCCACAGCCGCCAATGAATTGCTCGAACCGGAGCGAGTCAAAGGGGCCGAGCTGGGGCTGGACTGGAATAGCGGCATTGTCACGCTGGGCATTACCGGCTTCTACAACCAGCTCGATAATGCAGTCGCAAACGTGACCCTCGATAATGGTCCTGGCTTGTTCCCGGGTGTCGGCTTTGTAGCGGCGGGTGCTACTTACAGCCAGCGCCAGAATCTCGCGGCAATCAAATCCAGGGGCGTCGAAATCGATGCCTTGTTCGATCTCGACCAACTGGCGGACGGCCTGACCGTCCGCGCTGCCTATTCCTACGTTGATGCCAATGTCGATGGTATTGGCGACGCCGCCTCGATCGACGGTTTGCGCCCGGCTCAGGTCCCCCGGCACAACGCATCCGGATCGATCCGCTGGGACGGTGAAAATGGCACCGGTGCAAGCCTGTCTGCGCGTTATATCGGGCAGCAGTTCGAGGATGATGTCAATATGCTCAGCCTGGCCGACGCGTTCACCATCGATGGCCGCATGGCGCTGGCCGTCAACGATCGCCTGCTGGTCGAAACCCGGGTTGAAAATCTTCTCGACTCCCGGGTAGAGGCAGCGATCAGTAGCAATGGAATAATAGAACGGGCCTTCCCCCGGACATTTTGGGTTGGACTTCGCGTCAAAATTGAATAAATATTACTTATGACCTTTAAACTTGATGATTATCTACCCTACCAGCTCTCGACGACGTCCAACGTCGTCAGCGATGTAATCGCGGGCGAATATAAGAGCCGCTTCGGCCTCAAGATACCGGAATGGCGGGTGATGTCGGTGCTTGGCACGCGCGGCGCCTCGACGCAGCGGCATTTGGTCGAAGCGACGTTGATGGACAAGGTGACCGTCAACCGGGCGGTGAAAAATCTCGTCGATCGCGCCTTGCTCGACCGCAGTCCCAATACTGCCGATGGTCGTTCCCATCATCTGTTGCTGAGCAGCACGGGCCGCGATCTATATGGCCAGATCCTGCCAGCCGCTCAGGCGATGGACAAGAAAATCATGTCCGTGCTCAGCGAGGAAGAGAAAGCCGAACTATCCGCCGTGCTGGCAAGAATAAAAAAATCGGCGGACACCATCGCGGCGCAATAAAAAAGAGCGGCAGGGGACTGCCGCTCTCTTGATTTGTCAGATTTATTTCCTGCTACAACATCGCATCGGAGATCGAGCAGGCCGCGGGGCCGAGGATCACGATGAACAGGGTCGGCAGAATGAACAGGATCAGCGGTATCGTCATGATGGCTGGCAAACGCGCTGCCTTTTCTTCCGCCCGCATCATCCTGTCATTACGAAATTCCGCCGACAATACACGCAGGGAAGATGCCAGCGGTGTACCATATTTCTCGGTCTGGATCATCGTCGTGACAACGCCCTTGATATGGTCCAGCGCCACACGATAGGAGAGATTTTCAAAGGCCTGTCGCCGCTCGGTCAGAAAGCCCAGTTCGATGGAGGTCAGCGAAAATTCATCGGCCAGCTCCGGATAGGCGCTGCCGAGTTCTTTCGAGACCCGAGAAAAGGCGGCGTCGACCGTCAGTCCGGCTTCCGCACAAATTACGAGCAGATCGATGGCGTCAGGCAGACCCTTGCGGATCAGGTCGGTCCGTTTGGAGATCAGGTTGTTGACGTAAATGTCGGCCCCTTTATATCCCAGGATGGCGGCGCCGGCAAAGACGCCGAAACGTTTGAGGTCAGACCAGTCGGCCAGATAGTTGAAGCCATATATCGCCAGCGCCGCACCGCCTCCGAGAAGGATCGGCAAAACGAGCCGGCTGAAGATGATGAGAAAGGCCAGATCCTTCGAACGGATACCGGCCTGGGCCAGCTTCTGCTGCGCTTCTTTGACCTGAGTATCCTGTAGCACTTGCAAAGACGACAATACGTTGCGCATCCGGTCGGTGGTATCATTCTGCTGAACCAGCTTTGCCCGTTTCTTGGTGGTTGAGGCGGTGATGCCAGCTTTCAGTTGTTCCCGGCGCTCGTTTAGTGCCTTGACCCGTTTTGCCATGGGGTCGCGCACGGTCACCGCGGCATAGATTGCGAAAAATACTGCCGATGCCGCGACGGCCGACAATATTGTCGCCACCCAGAGCACGTCTACGCCCATTAATGTTGGTCCGCCGCCGGTTGTCATTTGCCTAGCACCTTCATTTTAAATCTCGAAATTGACCATTTTGGCCATGATGAACACACCAATGCTCATCCAGCACAGGCCACCCAGGCCAGCGATGATCAAACGTTCTTCATAGAAAAAGCCAGCCAGATATGTCGGGTTCACGCTATAAACCAGTCCGAACACAATGAACGGCAGTGATCCCACGATATAGGCCGAGGCCTTGGATTCCGAGGACATCGCCTTGATCTTGAGTTTCATCTGGCCACGTTTGCGCAGCACTTCGGCAAGGTTGGACAGCGTTTCGGCCAGGTTACCACCGGTTTCGCGCTGAATTGCCAAAGTGATACAGAAGAATTTGAATTCTGGCGTTTCCATGCGCTTTGCGCTCTCTTGCAGCGCATCCTCCATGGTCTGGCCAATCTTGATCCGGTCGACCACCTTCTGGAATTCCTCGCCAACCGGTCCGCCAATTTCCTTGGCGACCACACCGATTGTTTCGGTGACGGGCAGGCCTGAACGCAGGCCGCGGACGAGCAGTTCGATGGCATCGGGAAAGGAAGCGGTAAATTTGGCAATCCGCCGGTTGATCAGGAAGCCGACAACGAAATGCGGCAATCCGGCACCGACCAGCAGCCCGAAAAACAGACATAGCAGAATCGGAGCGCCCTTGAGCAGCAGCAAACCGGAGACGACCACAAACAAGCCGCCTGCAGCGTAGAAAAAATAGGACAGCGGCCAGCGCTTGCCGGTTTTCTCCATCCGGATCGCCAGAATTTCCAGCTTGGTCATGGTGTCGCCCTTGGGGCGAGTGGTTTTGCGCCGCGCTGACAGCGCTTTTTTCATCTGCACTTCAACATGCACATTAGCGCTGTCGGAATGGCGAAACTTGAGCTTGCTCAGCCGCCGTGCGCTTGCTCTTGATTGCGATGCATCGGCAAATGCAAAGATGAGCAGCAGCAGAACCGCCAGAACGCCAGCACCCAAAATTGCAGTTTGCATCATACCCATAGTCTAATTCCTTTAAAGCCGAAGAATCTCTGCACCTGCTTCAGACTTTGGGAGCATCCTCATTGGCTTTCTTTGACGGCAGAAAGGATTTGAATTCGCCAAATTTATCCATGAACGATTTCTTGGCGCCAGCATCGCTAGGGTCCAGCCCGCCGCTCACAGATCCGAGCACCAGGTTGGTCAACTCGATGATCTTTGCCGAGGCTTTGCTCGACTTGCCGGCATCCACCAGCGCCTGACCCAATTTTGCAGCCTGCGCTGCGGTTCTGGGGTCATAGGGAATCATGATGTCGATCTTGCGCTCGATCGAGCTTTCGAAATCCTGACGGCCGATTTCCAGATTGGCGGTTTGCACCTTGTTGGCTACGACATAGACCTTGCTCTGGGCCGCGTGGGATTTCAGCCAGGACAGCAGGCGAATGCAATCCCGCGCCGAAGCGAGAGTCAGTTCCGTCACGATGACGGTCGCATTTACATCGCCCAGAAGATGGGGATAGTTGATCAGCATGTCGCGTGGCAAATCGATCACCGTACAATCGAAGGCGGCGCGAAATTCTTCCTGCAATTGAAAGAAAGCAGTGCCATCGGTCAGGATCGGCGAATTGATTGGCGCTTCGGCAGACAGCAGCGACAGCTTGTCATTGGCCTTGATCATGGCGCGTTCAATGAAGAGGCCATCAATCCGGCTCGGGTTGTCGATCGCATCGGTAAGGCCGCGACCAGGCTCCAGATCGAGCGAAAGGGCGCCGGTACCGAAATGGACATCCAGATCAAGCAGCGCGGTCAGACGTTCCCGGTCATGGCTGAGCAGCCAGGCCAGAGAGGTGGCAATGGTTGAGGCTCCGACGCCGCCGCGGGTGCCGATCACAGCGGTTGAAATATGCGGTTTTTCGGCTTGCGGATCATCGATTTTTGGTTGGTTGAAGACCGCTTGCGCCTGGGACAATACGTCGCGCAACTGTTCCGGGCTAAACGGTTTCAGCAGATAGTCCTGCAAGCCGCTCACGATCAGATCACGATAGAGGCGAACGTCATTGACCTGACCCATGGCAATCACAACGGTGCCTGGTTCGCAGACCTCGGCCAGCGAATTGATATCGCTCAACGGATCACCGGATTCCGACAGGTCTACCAGCAAAATATTGGGACTGGCCGAAACCGAAAGGGTCTGGATCGCATTGCGCAGTCCACCCTTGTTACATTTGTCGACCGACCAGCCCATTTCTTCGGCAACCGGACGGAGCATCTCCAGCGTGTCGTCATCGCAAACAAATGCGGCAAACGGATCACGGCCGCCAACCGAGCCAGGTTTCCAGGGAGCGTCCATTATTGTCCTCCAACTTTCTTGTCACGATAGGCACGAATAGCCTTGGAAGCCTGCGCCTGATCTTCACCGTCGGCACCTTGACCGCGGACGAGATCTTCCGGATTGGCAATCATCGCGGCAAGAGTGCCGTTCGTTCCGCAACCATAGTTGGCGCTTGTACGCGCCTGAAAATCGGTGTGGCTGCGATGGCTGAAATCGGGGCATCCCGGCACGGAAGCCGAGGTGCGCGTCACAACAATCCGCATCAGACCAGCAGGAACATTGCCTTCGGTAACCGGTGCCGTCTCGCTGACCAGCAGTCCATATTCGGCAACAATGGTTTCGACCGCCGCCTTCGCCACGGCGCTCGTGGAATAGGCTGGATCATCGATCGAAACGCGATCACCATAACCCAGCTCGAGTGCGTCGAACCAGCCGGACAGGCGATTTTGCTCTGCCGTGGACAGTCCGCCATTGCCGGCGCTCAGATCGAGCACGAAATTCGATTTGGAAACAACCGGTTGGCGTTCGCTATAGACGCTGCGGTTCGCGGTGGTGCTGCCACATGCCGTAACCGAGAGCCCGAGGGCGGTGATAAGTGCCATTGAAACGATGCGCATGATCTGTTCTCCTGATCGAGCTTATTTGTCGAAACTGAAACCGGGAGCGGTGCCGCCGGATTTCTTGGATGTCTTGGCCGATTTGGCGGGAGCTGGTGTTTCCAGGCTGCCAAAACTCTGGTCTTCCGGTGTAGCCGGAGCCACGCTCGGCTTCGGCCGATCGCCGCCGGAACCGCTATGGTTGTGGTTCATCAGGAACCGTTCCGCATCATTGGCGGCCTTGAAGCCGTCAGTGGGCAATACGATCTCGCTGTCGCTGACCGGTTTCACCAGATAAGGCGTTACGACGATCATCAGTTCGGTTTCATTGCGACGATAGCCATCAGATTTGAACAATGTGCCAAGGATCGGAATATCGGCCAGGCCCGGCGTCTTGTCGATCGCCGAATTGTAGCTGTTCTGCATAAGGCCGGCGATCATGAAGCTTTCTCCCGATCCCAGTTCGACTGTGGTCTCCGCTCGGCGGGTTGATACGGCCGGAATACTGAAACCGTTTAGGACAACGGCGCCGTTGGAGGTAATTTCCGATACTTCCGGTGCAACGCGGATGGAAATTCGGCCATTTGACAATACGGTCGGCGTGTAGGACAGGCTGACCCCGTAATTTTTATACTGAACGGAAACTTCACCCAATCCGGTCGAAATCGGAATGGGGAATTCGCCGCCAGCGAGGAAAGTCGCGGTTTCACCCGAAATTGTCGTCAGGTTTGGTGATGCCAGCGTGCTGACCAGACCGACTCGTTCCGAAACATCCAGAGCGGTGGCGATATCCAGGCCAAACAGGCGGCCGGCCGCCTGAACGGTGCTGAGGTCGGATCCTGCATTATAGTTGAATTGCGTCCCACCCGGCGTCACGAACTGGCCGGTTGACGGGTTGAATGGCAGCGAGATCGAACCTGCTGGCAAGCCAAATAGCTGCGATGCGTCCAGATTGGGAAAGGCCGATGTGTTGAAATCGGTGATCGAGCCGAACTGGCGACCGCGCGAAACACCAAATTGGAACCCGCCACTTGTGTCCCGGGTCAAAAGATTGCCGTTAATCTCTTTCGCCAGCGATCGGCTGACTTCGGCAAAGCGAACTCTCAGGTTGACCTGCATCGGCGTTGCCGTTTTCAGGCGGCTGACAACCCGGGTCTCATTGCCGACAAAAGCCTGGACCAGATTTTCCGCTTCTTCCGCATCATCCGGATTGGCGATGGTGCCGGTCAGCAGGACGAAATTATTGGTCGTGCTGACCGCGATATTCGCTTCTGGCATGGCCAGGCTCAGCATCTGGTCAATCGAGGAAATTTCTGCGCCGACAGCGACTTCGGCCGAGTAGATGACTTTGCCGGAAGCGCTGGTTGCATAAAAGCTGGTCTGACCGCCTTTTTCGCCGAACGGCTATGCTGTGCATATTCTACGGCCATTACTTGTCTCCAAACTCGATGTCATTGACCGTATTTCCACGTGCGACGCGGACTACCGGACCTTTTGGTTTTTCCTTGGCGGCCAGGGGAGGCGGTGAGCGCGTTTCAAAGCGCGACACGTCGCCACCGGTCGAAAAGCTTGATTTCGTGCTGCTTGGGCGTGCAGCCAGCGAACGGAGCATGTCGGCTTCAACAACCGGGTCATCCGTTTTTGGCAGTTTGATTGCGCCGGATGCAATTGCTTCTTCCAGTTCGGCGGCGCTGTCGGCCAGCGAACGAAGCGACAGGCTCAATGTACCCAGAGTCTGGGCAACGGAGATCTGCTCGGCAATTTTTGGCGTGGCTTCAAGGGTGACCAGCTTTGCCTTCTGGGCGATCTGCTGTCCCTCTTCATTGGTCGATGCGGTAACCCGGTTGTCGGTGGCCAGCACCCGCAAATTGCGGATCACGGTCTCGGAAACCTTGAGCTCCGGACCTTCGCCCTGCACTGACTGGGTCAGCATAAGGTCCACCCGGTCACCCGGGAATACAAAGCCGGCAACGCCGGTCAAACCAGATACAGGGATAGTGACGGCGCGCATGCCGGGGCCGAGCGCTGCGGTAAGGAAGCCGCGATCACCCGGCGCAACGAGAGAGCCTTTGGTGAGAGGCTGGCCAGCGGTGACTGGATTGCGGACAACGGTGCCAGCAAGCGTTGCCAGATCGGTGCTTTCCTTCATGAAATAGACGTCTTCGATCAGATCCTTTGGCCACGGCTGGAACCGGAAACTGTCGGGCGTGATAATCGTGCCAACGGGAAGCGCGCGGGTTGCGACGAGAACTTCCTCGCCAACCAGTTCGGCTTTTTTTGCAGCGACTTGGGGCGCGGAGGCACCATCAAACATATTCTTTGCGAGCAGTGCCGTGACCGCAGCAACGATCAGTGCACCAATCAGCAAAATGATTTTCTTCTTGTCCATGACGTCTCACGCCTCCTGAATGCCCCCGCCGAAATAGTTCCATTGGCGGTCAATGCCTCTTTCGAGGAAAATGGTTAAAATATCGTTTGTGAACTATGCCCCGTTATGCCCCAGATCGTCCAAAGCCCGGAAAAGGCGATGGCGACACCATAGGGAACCTGTATGGGGCCTTCGGTCTTTCGGATTTGCTTGCTGATCATCATTAACAGCGTCAGCAAGCCGCCAGCGATTGACATGATCACCAGCAACTCGAGAAACGTCAGCCAGGGCATCCACAAAGACAGGGCAGTCAGCAGTTTGACGTCACCGCCGCCCATCGCGCCGATCGCGAACAATCCGGCGAATATGGTAAATATGATAACAGCCAGTCCGATTTGTGCGATCATCTCTGGCCACAATGTCATGCCACTGAATATCCAGAAGACCGGTGCTCCCAGGGCAATCACGAGATTGAGCCAGTTTGAAATATGGCGTTTTTTGAGATCGGTGACGGCTGCGACAATCAGTGCAATTGCCAATCCGCCCCAGAGCAAGTAGATGAAGGTTTCGCTATCCATGGACAGACGTCTAGTTAATTTGCCTTACCAAATAGTAACCACGATTCCCGGAACGATTTTTCTCTTCCGATCCTGCGACAACGATAAAGCGTGATATGACAGACTTTAAAGATGAGCGCTTTGATCGCCGGTCCGTTCCAGCAGATGCGATAGAAGCGCCGTGGATCGGACCGGATGGCTGGGAGTTCCGCAAACTGGACTGGCAGAGTGACGATCAGCCGGACGGACCGCGAGGCTCCATTCTGTTCATGACCGGACGAGCAGATTTCTACGAAAAATATCTGGAAACATTGCATGATTTCCACGCCCGTGGCTGGAATGTCACCTCGGTTGACTGGCGCGGGCAAGGCGGATCGGGCCGTTGCGGGCCGCACCCGCATGTCGGCCATATCGATGATTTCGCCACTTGGGTGGGGGATCTGGTAGCATTGTTTGATCAATGGCGTGCCAGCCATCCAGGGCCGCATGTCGTGCTGGGCCACAGTATGGGCGGGCATCTGGTACTGCGCGCGCTGACCGAGCAACGCATCCATCCGGACGCGGCCATATTGAGCGCACCGATGCTCGCCCCTGCCGGCGGCGGCATGCCGGAATGGACCGCCCAATTGATCGCCAAGATCATGTGCATCATTGGCCGCGCCACACGGCGTGCCTGGAAACCGATCGAAAATCCGCTGGAACCCTATGTGCCCCGACAGGCTTTGCTGACCCATGATGCCGACCGCTATTCGGATGAATTTTTCTGGTTCCGCGAGCGCCCCTTTGTCCGGCTGGGACCAGCGAGCTGGCGCTGGGTTGAACGGGCCTATGCCTCGACCCGATCATTGCGCAACCGGCGAAGGTTGATGCAGATGGAGACACCAATTCTGGTGCTGGCAACATCGACGGACGAACTTGTCGATCATCCGACTATCGAGCGCGCCGTGCACTTGATGCCAAAGGCCGAGATGAAGCTATTCGGTCCGGAATCCGCCCATGAAATATTTCGCGAGGTAGATGATGTGCGCAACGACGCGCTCAACGCCTGTTTTTCCTTTCTTGACCGGGTTGCACCAAAACAATGAAGCATTTTGACGTCGCTATAATTGGAGCTGGTATCGCCGGAGCCAGCATCGCCTCTGAAATTGGTGCCGATCGATCAGTCTTGCTGCTCGAAGCCGAGGACCATCCCGGTTATCATTCCACCGGTCGTTCCGCGGCCTTCTGGACGGAAAGCTATGGCGGGCCGCTGGTCCAGCCGCTGACCACCGCGTCCCGGGCATTTCTGGACAATCCACCGGCGGAATTTTCGCAGACTGGCTTTCTTCGGCCGCGCGGCGCGGTCAATATTGGGCGCGACGATGAGCAGCATCTAGCTGATAAGTTCCTGGCAGATTTTGCCGACAACGGGCTCACCATGGCTCGCTGGTCCTGGGCCCAGGCCGCAGCACTCGTTCCCGATTTGAAGCCGATATGGAAACATGCGATCCATGAACCCGAATGCCGCGATATCGATGTCGCGGCCCTCCATGCCGCCTATCTTGCAGACGCCAAGCGCAAGGCCGTGGATCTGAAATGCCGCGCACCGGTTACCCGGATCCGGAAACAGGATCAAATGTGGGAGCTGATCGCCGGGGATGAAGCCTATCACGCGACCGTGCTGGTGAATGCCGCCGGTGCCTGGGCGGATGGCATCGCCCGATTGGCCGGGGCCAAACCGGTCGGCATCCAGCCGTTGATCCGCAACATGGTCCAGATCGAGACCGATCCACCTTCATCGCAGGACATGCCACTGGTTGTCGGTCTGGATGGCAGTTTCTATTTCAAACCCGAAGCCGGCGGCAGCTACTGGCTCAGCCCGCATGACGAAATCCCGGCCGAGCCTGGTGATGTCGCTGCGGACGAACTGAGCGTTGCCATTGCCATCGACCGGTTTGAAAAGGTGATGGATGTGCAGGTCAAGCGGGTCACCCGAAAATGGGCGGGTCTGCGGAGCTTTGCGCCGGATCGGTTGCCCGTGATCGGTTTCGATTCCGCAACCGCAGATTTATTCTGGTTTGCCGGGCAGGGCGGTTTCGGTATCCAGACGTCCCCGGCAGCGGCCAAATTGGCTCGTTCCATTCTGCTTGGCCAGACGCCCGATGAAAGCCTGCACGGGATCGATGCCAGTCTCTACGCGGCATCGCGCTTCTCCTAGCAACGGTCATTTTACAACTGGGGTGTTGCACCGTCGGGCTGAGGGCTTATTATTTCTGTCATCCAACAGAAGGAGAGGATGGCAATGGCCCATAAATTTGAGATCTGGAAAGACAAGAAGCGCGAATTTCGGGTTCGTTTCAAATATAATGGCGAAGTGATTTTCTGGACCGAAGGCTATACCAGCAAGGCGAGTGCCAAAAATGCAATCAGTTCGATCCAGAAAAACGGACCGAATGCCGAGATTGAAGACAATAGCTAGAAATTGTTGCGGGCGGCTTTGATCGCAGCATCGCTGGCCAATATATCGGCGCGCTCATTGTCGGCATGGCCGTCATGACCTCTGACCCAGTGCCATTCGATCTGATGGGGCTCGACCGCCTTCAACAGGTCCTGCCAGAGATCAGTATTTTTGACCGGCTTTCTGGCGGCAGTCCGCCAGCCATTTTTCTGCCAGCCAAAAATCCATTGGGTGATGCCGTCTTTTACATATTTGCTGTCGATCGACAGCTTGATCTTGCAGGGGCGCTTCAGCGTATTGAGCGCCTCGATCGCAGCGCGCAGCTCCATGCGGTTGTTGGTCGTATCCGGCTCGCCACCGGAAATTTCCTTTTCCTTGTCGCCGTGACGGATCAGCGCGCCCCAGCCGCCGGGCCCCGGATTGCCCTTGCACGCGCCATCGGTAGCGATCTCGACGATTTTCGTTTCAGTCATATTGTAAATATATCCGGGTGGGTTTGATAAAATTGCAGCCGATGGAGAAACGCCTGGGGATCCTTGCGTGTCACCAGCGCACCGGCGGGGGTATTGATCCAGTCATAGGCCCGGGTCAGCAGAAAACGCAGCGCCGCACCACGGGCAAGCAGAGGAAGGGCCTGGCGTTCGGCATCGCTGAGTGTGAAGGCGGATTGATAACCACTGATCAAGGCTTGCGATATTGGCTTGTGGAAGTCCGAGCCATCCTCGGAAAAACACCATGCCGCATGGGTCACCGCGAGATCATAGGCGCGGATATCGGTGCAGGAGAAATAAAAGTCGATCAGGCCGGTGACCCGATCACCCAGCATCAGCACATTGTCGGGAAAAAGGTCAGCATGAATGGCCGATCGGGGCAGCGCATGCGGCCAGTGCGCGTCGAGATGATCGAGCTCTTGCGCAATCGCCTCTGCCAGACCGGGCGCAATATTGTCGAGCTGCGCGGGACCGCATTGCTCCGCCAGCGCCCGCCAGCCATCGTGATCGAGAATATTGCGGCGTTCCGGCTTGAAATCCGCCAGCGCGCCATGCATGCCTCCCAGCGCCTGGCCCATAGCCTCGGCTTGTGTGGTCGTGGGGTGGCTCACCGATACGCCGGACAGAAAGGTAATCAGGCAGGCGCTGCGTCCGCAGAGCTGCTGGATCTTCTCGCCTTCGCGGTCGGCGATCATCGGCGGTACCAGACAGCCATGCGCCGCCAGATGATCGAGCAAAGCGATGAAAAATGGCAGATCCGCAGGGTCGACCCGCTTTTCATACAAGGTCAGAATATATTTGCCCTGCGTCGTCTCCAGCAGATAATTGCTGTTCTCGACGCCTTCGGCAATGCCTTTGGCAGATAGGAGCGTGCCGACGTCAAAACGGGTGAGGAACTGGCCAATTTCCTCTGCGCTGACCTTCGTATAGACCGCCATCAGGCCGCTTCGAGCCCCCGTGGCAGTTTGAAGACCATGTTTTCCTCGGCGGTTTTGACCTTTTCCTCGCGAATTTCGAAATGTTCTTCGAGCAAGGTCATGACTTCGCGCACCAAAATTTCCGGTGCCGAGGCCCCGGCGGTCAATCCCAATTTGCTGACGCCGTCCAGCCAGGCAAGGTCGATTTCATCGGCTCGCTGGATCAATTTGGCGGTTGCGCCGCCGCGTTCGGCGACTTCGACAAGACGCAGGCTATTCGAGCTGTTTGGCGCGCCGATGACGAGAACGAGTTCACAACTTTTTGCGATTTTTTTCACCGCATCCTGACGATTGGAGGTGGCGTAGCAAATATCCTCTCCTTTTGGCCCGACGATGCCCGGAAAGCGGGCTTGCAGCGCCGCGACGATTGCGTGCGTGTCATCGACCGACAAGGTCGTCTGGGTCAGAAAAGCTAGCGCCTCCGGATCTGCGGGTTGCAGCGCTTCGACATCGTCAAGTGTTTCGACCAATGTCATCTGGCCGTCTTCGACCTGGCCGAATGTGCCGATTACCTCGGGGTGATTGGCGTGGCCGACAAAGATGATATGCCGACCGGCTTCGGTTTGCCGTTCCGCCTGGCGATGCACTTTGGAAACCAGCGGGCAGGTCGCATCGAGATATTCGAGCCCGCGTTCTTCGGCTTTATGCGGGACAGCCTTGGGCACGCCATGAGCGGAAAATACCACCGGGACGCCATCGGGCACCTCGTCCAGCTCTTCGACAAATATCGCACCCAGTTTCTTCAATTCATCCACCACATAGCGGTTGTGGACGATTTCGTGCCGGACATAGACCGGCGCGCCATATTTTTTTATCGCCAGCTCGACGATTTTTATCGCCCTGTCGACGCCCGCACAAAAGCCGCGAGGTGTGGCCACAAGCAAGTCTATCTGCCGTTTCTGCTTATCGGAATGAATCATGTTCAACCCCTTAGAGAATAACTGCACCGGCGAAAAGCCCGTCTGTTCATCTTATGGACGGTTGCACCGCATTAAAGGCCCAGATAAGGGTTGCGAAATTTTTATCGGTGCGCATGGAGCCTATGTGTGTTGCCCGTGATCAAAGGCAAGGATTGAAAATGATGGCAAATGGCCGGTTGAAAAAAATTATATTGGCAGCGGTCACGGTCTTGGCTGTCACCGGATGTGCAAAAGAAGGCGCGCTCGACATCAGTTCAGGCGTCGGTGTTTCGGTCATCCGGACGGGTTGTCCAGCGGTTGCGGTGCCGGATCATACCGGCGACATAACCATCTTCAACCCCGCGACCAGCACCGATGCCAGTGCCATCGATGTGGTTGCCAACATCACCAACGTCCGTTCGACCTGCAATAGCGAAGGCGCGCGGATTTATACCGAAGCGAGTTTCGATATCTATGCCTTGCGGACCAATCCGGCCGGCGCCCGCACGGTCACGGTCCCCTATTTTTCCACCGTCATCCAGGGCGGCACCGCCGTGGTGGCAAAGCGGATCAAAAATGTTACGCTGCAATTTGCCGCCGGTGATTATCGGGCGACGGCTTCGGGCAAGGCTGGTGCCTATGTTGACGCCTCTGCCGCCCGTTTGCCGGAAGACGTGATTGAACGGCTGACCCGGAAGCGCAAGCCCGGAGACGCCGATGCGGCGCTCGATCCGCTGGCTGACCCGACCATCAAGGCCGCCGTCACCCGCTCCTCGTTCGAGCTTCTGATCGGTTTTCAGCTAACCCAGGCACAATTGCAATATAACGCTACCCGATAGGGTTGCCTGCATTGACAAACAAACGCGCCTGAACAATTCGGGCCTTTTTTCCTATGACGAATTGAACCAATCATGCTGTTCCATATTTTTCAGAAACATATTGATGCGATATTGGATGAATTGACCGAAGCGGAGGTTCTGCCGGTCGGGCTTGACCGTTCGAATGTCACGCTGGAACCACCGCGCGATCCTTCGCACGGTGACCTGTCGACCAATGCGGCGATGGTACTGGCAAAAGTGGCTGGCATGAAGCCGCGCGATCTGGCCGAGAAAATTGCCGAAAAGCTTGGTGCGCTGGACGATGTGCAATCGGTGGACATTGCCGGTCCCGGATTTATCAACCTGCGGGTCGCTGGCTCCGTGCTGCTGGGTGAATTGCTCGAAATCGAGCAGCTGGGTTCGGAATATGGCCGGTCGGACAAGGGCAAGGGCGTTACCGTCAATATCGAATATGTCTCCGCCAATCCGACCGGACCGATGCACATGGGCCATTGCCGCGGCGCGGTGGTCGGCGATGCGCTGGCCGATCTGCTCGAGGCCGTGGGTCACAAGGTGATCCGCGAATATTATGTCAATGATGCCGGGTCGCAGGTCGATACGCTCGCCCGTTCCGCTCATCTGCGCTATCTGGAAGCGCTGGGCCAGGATATCGGCACGATCCCCGAAGGCCTGTACCCTGGCGATTATCTGAAGCCGGTTGGCGAAGCCCTGGCCGCCGAACTTGGTGACAAATACAAAGATACGGCAGAATCCGAATGGCTGCTTATCTTCCGCAAGGCGGCGGTCGCCAAGATGATGGACATGATCCGCTCGGATCTCGCCATGCTCGGCATCAGGCACGATGTTTTTTCATCCGAAGCCGAACTGCACGAGGCGGGCAAGGCGGATATTGCCGAAGCCGAGCTGCGCTCCCGCGATCTGGTCTATGACGGGGTGCTGGAACAGCCCAAGGGCAAGGTGATCGAGGATTGGGAAGCGGTTGAGCTGCCGCTGTTCCGTTCGACGCAATTTGGCGATGATCAGGATCGGCCGATCAAGAAATCCAACGGGCGCTGGACCTATTTTGGCGGCGATCTCGCCTATCATTTTCAAAAAGCGCAGACGGCAGACGAGCTGATCGATATCTGGGGCGCCGACCACAGCGGCACCGTCAAGCGGATCAAGGCGGCGGTTGCGGCGCTGACCGAAGGCAAGACCAAATTTGACGTGAAGCTGGTCCAGATGGTCCGCCTCTTGCGCAACGGCGAACCGGAAAAAATGTCCAAACGGTCCGGCAATTTCGTCACCATCGCCGATATGGTCGAGGAAGTCGGCAAGGATGCCGTGCGCTTCACCATGCTGACGCGCAAGGCGGACGCGCAGATGGACTTTGATTTCGCCAAGGTGATGGAAGCCTCGCGCGACAATCCGGTCTTCTATGCGCAATATGCCCATGCCCGCATCCAGTCGACATTGCGCAAGGCTGCTGAGGAAGGGGTAACTCCCTTGGTCGACCATCTTGACCGGCTCGGCGAGGAGGAAATGGACCTCATCAAAATGGCGGCGCAATTCCCGCGGATCATCGAATCGGCGGCGGCGTCGCGCGAGCCACATCGAGTCGCATTCTATCTGAACGACCTCGCAGCCGCTTTTCACGGCTATTATAATCTGGGCAATGACCGGCCTGACAAGCGGATCATAATGGTTAATGACCCGGAAGTCACATCCGCGAGGCTTTTCTTAGCCAAGAATATCGGGCAGACTGTAAAAAATGGTCTTGCTCTGATGGGCGTAGAGGCCGCAGAATCGATGTGATCAGCCCTTTGGCTAACGGAGCATATAATGTCAGATACCACCCGCGAAAATCTTGATCTGGACGACGAAGATCGTCTGCCCTGGCTCGAATCGGCCGAAGATTATGATGATGGCGAAGAATATTCTCCGATCCGGGTGGCTTTGTTCGTCGGTTTCGGTTTGCTGCTACTGGCGGCAATCGTCGGTGGTATTTATTGGCTGCAGAACCGCGACGGTGGCGGGCTGGACGGCAATGGCGAATTGATTGCAGCCCAGGAAGGCGACTATAAGGTCCGTCCTGACGACCCGCAGGCACGGCAATTTGAAGGCGAAGGCGATGCCAGCTTCGCCGCCAGCGAAGGTCAGGAGACCCCGGCGCAACTGGGTGATCCCGTGACTACCGAAGCGCCGCTCCGCAAGGCGGATGCAGACCCGTCCGCAGACGCAGCAGGAACGGCCCTGATTCAGCTGGGTGCCTTCAGTTCGGCCAGTCTCGCCGATCGCAGTTGGTCGGGCTATGCGCGCCGGTTTGAAGCCATTGGCCCGTTGCCGAAAAAGATTCTTCAGGGCAATCTGGATGGTGGGACGATTTACCGGCTGAACGCGGTCGCCCCAAGCCGCGAGGCGGCTCAGGAAATCTGCAATAACCTCAAGGCCGCTGGCGAAAGCTGCCTCGTCGTTCGCTAGTCTGGAAGCAATAGATGGTTGAAGCGCTGTGGATAACGGCGCTTTTGCCTTTACCCGGCTCCGAAACGGCGCAAGGATAAGACATGTTGCGTGAGAAGAGTTCATCATGGCTATGACACCGGCGGTTTTTGGAATTTCGGGCCTGAGCCTGACCGCCGCTGAAAAGGCATTTTTCCGCGACAGCGACCCTGCGGGTTATATCATCTTCGGACGCAATATCGAGAGCAAGGCGCAGCTCAGGGCGCTGACCGATGAACTGCGCGCGATCCACGGCCGCGATGACCTGGCGATCCTGATCGATCAGGAAGGCGGTCGTGTGGCGCGGATGCAGCAGCCGATCTGGCCGAAATTCCCGGCGGGGGAGATATTCGACAAGCTATATGACATCGCGCCTGCGACAGCGATCGAGGCGGCGCGGCTCAATGCGCAGGCGATTGCCGTCAGCTTGAACGAAGTCGGCATCACGGTCGATTGTCTGCCACTGCTGGATGTCCGCCAGCCGGATGCCGACAATGTCATCGGCGACCGCGCTCTGGGCAGCGAACCGATGCGGGTTGCGGCTTTGGGCAGGGCGATCCTCGACGGCCTGCAGCGCGGCGGCGTGGTGGGCGTGGTCAAACATCTGCCGGGCCATGGCCGGACTAGCGTCGACACGCACAAGGCTTTGCCGACGGTGACGGCCAGCGACGAAGAGCTGCAACTGGATCTGGCCCCGTTCCAGGCGCTGAACAAGGCGCCGATGGGCATGACCGGCCATTTGCTGTTCACCGCGTGGGATGCTCAGACACCGTCGACCCTGTCGAAAATCGTCATTCAGGATATCATTCGCGACCGGATCGGCTTTGACGGCCTGCTGTTCACCGACGATCTCGATATGGAAGCTTTGTCCGGCACCGTCGCCGAGCGCGCCGAACGGGCGCAGGCAGCGGGCTGCGATATCGCGCTCAACTGCTGGGCGAAGATGGACGATATGACCGCTATTGCCGAAAGCCTGGCACCGATGTCGGAAAAAACCCGGCAGCGGTTGGATCGGGCGATGGCGACCATTGCGGACACAAAAGACGCCGATACTGCCGATGAACTGGCTGGCCTGCTTGCCCGGCGCGACGGGCTGATGGCCGCAGCGGCATGAGCGACGAACCGGAAACCGAGGGCTTCTTTTTCCCCCCTGAACCGGTTGCCTCCGACGAAGGGTCGCTGACGCTGAATATCGACGGCTGGGAAGGGCCGCTTGATCTGCTGCTCGCCCTGGCGCGCAACCAGAAGGTCGATTTGCGCGAGATATCGATCCTCGAACTGGTCCAGGAATATCTCAAATATATCGCCAGTGCCCAGACTCTGCGTCTCGAGCTGGCCGCCGATTATCTGGTGATGGCGGCCTGGCTGACCTATTTGAAATCGGGGCTGTTATTGCCCCGTGATCCGGAAATCGATCCTTCACCCGAAGAACTGGCCCTGCGGCTGCAGATGCGGCTGGAACGGCTGAACGCGATGCGGGAATCGGGCGCTCGTCTGCTGGCCAGAGACCGGATTGGCCGCGACGTGTTCATGCGCGGCGCACCGGAAGGTCTGCGGGTGGTCAAGGACCGGCATTGGCAGGCGGAATATTATGACCTGATCACCGCTTATTCGCGAGTCAAGAGACGCAGTGCGCCGGCGATCCATATCGTCCGGCAGCGGATGGTGATGACCCTCGAGGATGCGCTTGCGCGGGTTTCGATGATGCTGGGCGAAGCGATAGACTGGATGGATATAAGGCATTTCCTGCCACCCGGTGCTCCGCCCGAACTGCGCAAGTCTGCGCTCGCGTCCAGCTTTCTGGCGACACTGGAACTGGCCCGGCAGGGGAAGCTGCTATTGCAGCAGGAAGGCAGTTTTGCGCCGCTCAGAATAAAGGCTACGACTCATGGATGAACATCACGTGGAAGACACCAGCCTGATCGAACCGATGGCCGAGGCCATGGATATCGGCAAGCGTGCGGTCGAGGCGACGCTTTTTGCCTCGGAAAAACCGATGACGATCGCCGATATCAAGGTCTATGTCGGCGAAGAGCTGGATATTCGCCAGATATTGGCGGACCTGCAGGAGGATTTTCAGCATCGCGGCATCGTCCTGATCAAAACCGGCGACCGCTGGCATTTTCAGACCGCTCAGGATCTGTCGCACCTTTTGCGCCGCGAACGGGCCGAATTGCGCAAGCTCAGCCGGGCCGGCATGGAAACGCTGGCGATCATCGCCTATCACGAACCGGTCAGCCGCGCCGAAATCGAAGCGATAAGGGGCGTTCAGGTCGCCAAGGGCACGCTCGATGTGCTGATGGAAGCCGGCTGGGCGCGTCCGGCGGGCCGCCGTGAAGTGCCGGGCAGGCCGCTGATCTATGCGACCACTGCGGAATTTCTGACTCATTTCGGCCTGCAGAGCCGCAGGGATTTGCCCGGTATCGATGACCTGAAAGCGGCAGGATTGCTGGATCCCGTCGATCTCGCGTTCGAGCAAATGGAGCTGGAAGCCGAAGTGGAAGCAGAGGCGGAACAGGGCTCCGATGATTCCGCAGAGCGACAGTTTGCAGATGATGATGGTGTTTTGCTGGAAAACCAAAGCGAAAGCGCTTAAATAGAACGCTTAAGGAGAATATCGCATGCAACCGAGTGTTTGGCAGATTTTAATTGTAGCGGCGCTGGTTCTGGTTCTGTTTGGCCGTGGCCGGATTTCCGAAATGATGGGCGATGTCGGCAAGGGCATCCGTTCTTTCAAACAAGGCATCACCGACGAAGACACCAGCGCTGCCAAAGCAACCCCCAAGATTGACAGCAAGACCGCAGATACGTCGGCCGAGACCAGCAAAACCTCTGACAAGACGGCTGGTTGATTTGCCGGCCTTTGGACTGAGGGCCGCATAATATATGTTTGACCTTTCGATATCCGAGATCGCGATTATCGCGATCATTGCCACTGTCGTCATCGGGCCGAAGGAATTGCCGCGCGCGCTGGCGACCGCAGGCAAATGGATGGCCAAGGCGCGCGGCGTCATGGCCAATTTCCGCACCGGGCTTGATGCCATGGTTCGCGAAGCCGAGCTTCAGGAAATGGAAAAAAAATGGGCTGCGGAAAATGACCGGATCATGAGCGAGCATCCGGCGCTTCCCGATGCCTCTCTTGCTGATGACGCTGCAGCGCAAGAACCAAGGATGGAGCCGCTCGACGGACCGCCCGCGGACAAGTCCGACCCATCAGACCCGATAGACGACCGGCCCGATCTGCCGCCCACAGGCGATGCCAAGCCATGAACGATCAAAGCAAGCCGGATCTGGATGAAAGCAAGGCGCCGCTGATCGAACATCTGATCGAGCTGCGTCAGCGATTGCTGTGGTCGGTGGCGGCGCTGACCGTGGCCTTTCTGATCAGCATATTTTTTGCCGACCAGATTTTCGGCATTCTCGTTCAGCCGCTCACCGATGCCTTTCCGGCCGGCGAAGGCAAGCTGATCTATACCAAGCTTTACGAAGCCTTTTTCGTCGAGATCAAGGTGGCGATGTTCGCGGCCTTTTTCCTCGCCTTTCCAATCATTTCCAACCAGCTGTGGGCCTTTGTCGCGCCCGGTCTCTATGCCAAAGAGAAAAAGGCCTTTCTGCCGTTTCTCATTGCCACGCCGTTGCTGTTCATGGCCGGCGCCTCGCTCGCCTATTTTGTCGTCATGCCGACCGCGTTCAAATTTTTCCTGGGATTTGAAGGGCCGGTCGGCGGCCTGCAACAGGAAGCCTTGCCCGCGATGGGCGACTATCTCTCGCTGGTGATGCAGTTTATATTGGCGTTTGGGGTCTGTTTCCAGCTGCCGGTGCTGCTGTTGCTGCTCAACCGGGCAGGCATTGTGACTCGCCAGCAGTTAAAGGGCATACGCCGCTATATGATCGTCGGGGCATTTGCGCTGGCCGCGATTCTGACCCCGCCCGACGTGGTGTCGCAGCTGATGCTCGGGATTCCGCTGATCCTGCTCTACGAAGTCTCACTGCTGATCATGTGGTTCACCGATCGCAAGAAACGTAAAATCGTCAGCCAATAAACCCTGCCTTGCCTGCAGGGCTTTCGGTTTCCCAAAGCGGGTGCGAGGACGCCGCAGCAGCATTTATGCAGAATGATTTGGCGTTTCCGTGCCAAACAGGGCTATGATCCGATGGGCACTACTTCTTGGACTGAGAATAGGGAAGTGCACCAACAGGGGGATTAGCATGACACAATCAAAAAACCTGAGGCGAGGTGGCTTCGCGTCGGTATGGCTGGCAGCGGCATTATGTTCGGTACCGGTGATGGCGGCAAACCCGGCGCATGTGCAGCAACTGAAAGACACGCGTTCCTGTCCTGGCTGCGATCTTTCCGGTGCTGATCTGACGCTGCTTTTCGTTGAACAGGAATATAGCGTAGACGACCCAACGGTAAATCTGGATGGAGCGGATCTAACCGGTGCAGATTTGAAGGGCGCGTTTCTTTATCAAGCCAGTTTCAAGGGCGCGCGGATGCACGGCGCTGATTTGCGTGGCAGCAATCTGACCGGAGCGCATATGGAAAGCGCGGATCTGACCGGAACCAAATATGGGAACTGGGACATTCACTGGTCCAATCTCAACGGTACCTATCTTACCGATACAAATCTGACCGGTGCCACCGGTGCCGATGTGGAAGATGCAAACACCTGTCGCACCACATTGCCAGATGGCAGCGTTGATGCCGGCTATTGCGACTGATCAGTTGACGGATATAACGTCGTCGGGGCTGCGCTGGCTGGAAGATGGAGAATTTTGGGGAGAATATCATGGCTGTTATGGAAAAGAGCCGTCAATCCAACCGACAGGTCATAGGCCTGATTTTGACGACGGCTTTATCTACGATTTTTGCACCAGTAGCTTTTGCGCAAGCCAATTATTCAGCCGCTGATGCGCGCTATGTGACCAGCTCGCAAAATCCCGATGTTCTGAACTATATTGTCTGTCTGGAAAATACGATGTCCTACCCCGGCATGCAGGAAAAATGGGGATTTCAGGGTGCGATGGATATTGCACAGAATGAATGCAGGACGCTGCCATTCCCTGGCTATCCTGCTGTGCCCAGTACCGATGACTTGGCCAGAAGCATCCAGGAATGTGGTTTCAGGCCCGGCGACGCGAGCCCTGATATGGGATGTGGCGCAACGTCTGTTGCCGTGTCACAATCCTATCCGGTGCAAGACAATGCGGAGCAGGCCAACGGCATATTCGCAGCTTCAATCTTCACCTATTGCGATGCGACCCTGCTGGCAAAATTCTGGCGCGTTGATGTCGGTCAGAGCAAGGCCTTGATCGGCAATAAAATTCTCAACGGATTGGGATGGAATATTCCCGCTATTCTAAGATCTAGCCGTCAGGCCGGCAATCAATGTGAATGGTCGGACACGGGTTATAGCTATCAGGATGCTGAGCAAATTGCATCAATCTGGTCTCTCGGAAGAGGCGTCAGCGAAGCAAAATCGAAAATGACGATGTTGGCAACGGCCGGACATCAGAATTGGGTCGATGCTGCTCTGGGCCATTGTCACACCGACAGTCTCGTGCAGGACTTTAGCTTGCCGGCAGGTCAGTGCTGATTGCCGAGTCGACCAAAGGCGGGGCTGGTTGACGAGGCTCGCCAATAGCCACCGCATTCGGTGCAGATCCATGATTCAGATTGAAAAGGGCACGATCAGTCAATGGCTTCCTGGCCAGCTTTGCCAACCGATTCAATATCGCGACCGACACCCTTGACGGTGGCGCAGGCGCTCAGCAAAACCATGGTAGAAATCAAGATCGCTGCGGTAATTTTCTGCATTTCAAAATATCCTAAAAACTGAACTTCGCACTGACGCGAATATCACGACCGGACAGCGGTACATAGTCTTTCGTGAACGACGCATGACGGCGGGCGTTCACATCAAAGATATTATTGGCCGAGGCCAGCAGGGTGAGGTTGCCGCCCTTGCCAAACGGACGCCAGGCCGCCGAGGCGTTGACCATCGTGAAGCTGTCGCTCGAAGTTTCGAATGTCGCAACGCGATTCTGGCTGGCCGACCATTCGACTTCACCGCGCAGGTCGAAATGATCGCTGTTCGCCTCCAGCCCTCCGAGCAGGCGGAATGGCGGAATGCGCGGGATCGGGCCGCCGCTGCCAGCGGCATTTGAGTCGATATTGGCGTGGACCAGATCGGACACCATATTGGCGGTCAGGTCAAAGTCACCAAGCGTCGCGAATTTGGCCGAGCCCGACAGTTCAAAACCATAATAGGTCGCGTCCTGCTGGAAATATTGGAAGACCGGCAGGCCATCCTCGATTGCGCCGGTTTCCGCTTCAAAAATATAGTCGGAAAACAGGTTGCCGTAGATGGTCGCGCTGACCGCATATATATTGTCATCATAGCGCGCATAAAGCTCGCCGCCCCAGCTTTTCTCGGTGGTGAAATCGGGGTTGCCGATTTCAAACGCTTCGGTCGCGACATGCGGGCCGTTGGACAGCAGTTCTTCGGCAGACGGCGCGCGGGCGGAACGCGACAGGTTGATACCAAATTTCAGGTCCGCTTCGCCGGGCACATAGGCGACACCAAAGGCGCCCGAGAAGGTGCCGAAGCTGCGGTCAAAATTGATCACCGGCGCCCGGATCGCAGTCTGGTCGAACCGGGCTGCGCCTTCCAGCTGCAGCTCGCCCAGTTCCAGTTCCTGCAGGGTGAAGATTGCGGCGCTTTCGATGCTGTTCTTGGGGACAAAGGCTTCATCGCCAATCGCATTGAAATCGCGGGCGAGCAATTGCGCGCCGACCACCCCGCGCCAGCCGCCGCGGGCCGCCTGAGTCAGTTCAAGCCGGCTTTCGACGCCCTTGACCTTGAAGATCGTGCCGACCTCCGACCCTTCAAATTCGGTGTGCTGATAGTCGGAATAGCCAGCGCGCAGCGTGAGATTCTCGAAAAAGCCCGGCAGATCAGCCGAGGCGCGCAAGTCGGCGCGGTTTTGCTTGAGGCCGATGGTGACCGGCGGCGCTTGCGGGCCGGTGTCGAGGCCCGGCCGCTCGGGCACGCCATAATCGCTTTCATAGCGGCTGACCGAAAAGCCGATACTGCCGCCATCGCCGATATAGGCAAGGCTGGCGGCGGCGGTCTTGGTCAGGCTTGCGGTATTGGGCACCGTGCCGCTGAGATTGGCGCGGTCGGTCAACTGGGCCGCTCCGGCGGCATCGCCGCCATCTGCCGCCTGCGCGGCCGCATCGAGCAATTCTCCGCGCAGGGCAGGGGAGAGCACATAGCCGCCAATCTTGACATCATCGGTCTTGCGCACGCTGCCATCGACATGGAAGACCAGATGGGAGGTCAGCGGTACGTCGAGCGAACCGGCGGCGCTGCGGTCATTGGCGGCGCTGCCATAGCCGGCCAGCGCATCAAGATGGAACGGTGCTTCCGGGACTTCGCGCGGAATCCTTTTATCGATAATATTAACCGCGCCGCCGATCGCGTCGCCGCCGAACAGCAGCACCGCCGGCCCGCGCAGCACTTCGACGCGTTGGGCGGTGAGCGGATCAATCGCAACCGCATGGTCGACCGAGGTGTTGGACGCATCGAGCGAGCCGATCCCGTCGGTCAACACCCGCACGCGCGGTCCCTGAAACCCGCGCAATACGGGGCGGGAGGCGCCCGGTGCAAAGCTGGTCGCGCTGATTCCGGCCATGCTGGTCAGGCTGTCGCCAATCTGGCCGCGCAAATCCTGCGCCAGGTCCTCGCCCGACAACACCGATGTGCCGGCGAGAATATCAAGCTGTTTGACGAACCGGGCGGTGACGACAATCTCCTTGCTGCCCTCGCCATGAAAATCATCATCGGGCTGGGCGGTATCGCTGGGTTCGGCGCTCTGGGCGGCGGCAGGGGCAACGGGAATGGCAAGGGCGGCGGCGGTAATCAGCAGCAGTTTTTTCACGCGGTTACTCATATGGCAAGAGGGGGGAGAATCAGTTTCTGGGGGCCAAGTAGGAGTTATGATATAATATATCAATCCAAATTTGTACTGAATCGGCAAGCCGAGCGAATTTTGCTATAAATTGCAGGCATGGCACCGTGAAGACGGTGCCGGGCTACTGGAGCCGTTAGCCCAATCCGGTTCAACCGGGCTGCGGCAAGGGATGATGGAGCAATGCTGCCACCGGTGCCGCGGGGTCCGGTGTACCGGCGACAATATTCGCCGACAATTCCAGCAATGCCCGTTCATGCTCGCCCATGAACGCCGCAATGCGTGCGGCTTCGGGGTCTTCTTCGGCAGAGACCAAGGCTGCAAGCTCTTCATAGCGCGGCAGAAAATTCGCCTTCACCAGGTCATGAAGCGCTGCAAAGCGTTGGGACCAGGGCAGGGCGTTCATTTGCTCGCTGGCTGCTTTGCCGCCTGCACGGGCTTCATCATCTTCCTGAATCGACAATCCGCATCGGGCAAGAAGCGGTCGCAGGATTGTTTTACCCTCGGTTTCAAACTGAAACAGCGTCCCAATAATATAGGATTGGTCGGCGCTTTCAGCTGAGCCGAGCATATTCCCGAACGCGGTCTCGCCGGTTACTTCTCCGTGATAGACGTCGGCCAGACATTCCTTGAACAGGTTCGATATCATTTTTCTCTCTCCCATTTGCTTTCCTGAAATATCTAGATAATCTGATGGCTTCGCAAGTCAAACCGGTCGATGCCTTACTAGGACCACCATTCTTCCCGCAGAACGGGATGATTGTGGCTTTTCATTGGTCGATTGAAGGGCCATGAAGCACCCGATATTAAGGAGAGACCTGCATGACCAGCCGCGACAATTTCGGAGCCACCACCGCTGCGGACGAAGTGCTCGACGGCATCGACCTGTCGGGCAAGCTGGTGGTCATCACCGGCGGCGCATCCGGCCTCGGTCAGGAAACCGCGCGGGCGATGGCGGCGAAGGGCGCGCATATTGTCATCCCGGTGCGCGATATGGCCAAGGGCGAGGCTGCGGTGGTGGCAATCAAAGCCTCCGTCCCTGACGCCGATATCGAACTGATGGAATGCGATTTGGGCAAGATGGCCAGCATCCAGTTTTTTGCCCAGGCTTTTCTCGTTCAGCATGACCGGATCGATCTGCTGATCAACAATGCCGGGGTGATGGCTTCTCCGCATATGACCACCGGCGATGGTCTGGAGTTGCAGTTCGGTACCAATCATATCGGCCATTTCCAGCTCACCAATCTGCTGATGCCAGCCCTTCTCAAAGCGGCAAAAAACGTGGGGATGCCCGCATCGTCAATCTCAGTTCGCGCGGCCATCATTTCGATACGGTGCATTTTGACGACCCGCATTTTGAAACGCGGGATTATGACAAATGGCTCTCCTATGGCCAGGCGAAGACCGCCAATATCATGTTCTCCGTCGGTCTGGAAAAGCGGCTGGCGGGCAAGGGCGTTCATGCGCTGGCCGTGCATCCGGGCGGTATCCGGACCAATCTCGGTCGCCATCTGACCGAGGATGATATGGCGATGCTGCTCAAACGGATGGAAGACAATGCCGGAGAGAACTTCACCTTCAAGACGGTGGAGCAGGGTGCCGCGACCAGCTGCTACGCCGCAACCGCGCCGGAGCTTGCAGGCCGCGGCGGCGTCTATCTCGAAGACTGCCATGTCGCAGCCGTCGATGATGAAGACCCGAGCGGCAGCGTCCGTTCCTATGCGGTTGATCCCGGCAATGCCGAGAAGCTATGGGCCCTGTCGGAGGCCACCGTCGGCCAGACATTTTCTTACTAAAAACCCCATCATACCGGAGACTCCCCATTCATGACCGCATCCCTTATCCTCTACGGCTCGCCTCTGTCTCCCTTCCAGCGCAAGGTGGAGGCGGTGATGGCGCTCAAGGGGCTCGACTATGATTGCGAAGAGGTCAGTGTCATGGCCATGCCCGACTGGTACAAGAAAATCAGTCCGCTCGGCCGCATTCCCTCGCTGCGCGACCGGGAAATTGCCGAAGACGGTCCCGCCGGGACGATCACCGACAGCTCGGCTATTTGCAGCTATCTGGAAAAGCGGCAGCCGGAACCGGCGGTCTATCCTGCCGATGCATTCGACCATGGCCGGGCGCTGTGGCTCGAGGAATATGCCGATACCGGCATGGCAATGGCTGGCGGCATGGGCCTGTTCCGGCCGATCATCTTCAACCTGTTCCAGCGCAAGCAGCCGGATATCGAAACAGCGCGCAAGACCTGGAATGAAAAGCTGCCGCCGCTTTATGACTATCTCGAAGGGCAGCTCGATGGCCGCGCCTATTTTATCGGCGATGCGATTACCATCGCCGATATAGCGGTCGCCGCACAAATCGCCCAGACCGACATGCTCGCCGGTCTACCCGACAAATCCCGCTGGCCGGCATTGGTCGCCCATTATCAAGCGATGAGAGCGCATGACTGTTTCCAGCCCAACAACGCAGGCTGCGACAAAATATTGGCGAAACTGGTGCCGGAGAAATTTGACCTGAGCTAGATGCGGTGAAGCGGGCTTTTCAGCCTAGCGTCAGCAAATAGAGGGCGTAGATCGCGGGCATGGTCAGTACCGAAAACACCGTCTGCACCGCGATCAGATTGGCGGATAGAGTGGCGTCGCCACCCAGTTGGCGCGCCAATATATAGCCGCTGCTCGCGGTCGGTGTGGCAGCGGCGATCACCACAATTGCCAGGCTGTCTACCGGAAGATTGAGCAATAGTCCCACAGCCAAGGCCACGAGCGGCAAGCCGAGCAAGCGCACCGCTGACCAAGTCAAAGTGGTGTGCCCCGCCCGTTTAAAAGCCTCCAGATCAACCGCCGCGCCAACCACCAGCAGGCCAAGGGCAAGCGTGGCCTGGCCCAATATATCGAGGGTTTTCTCGGCAATGCCGGTCGGAGCAATGCCCAACTGATTGAGCGCGATGCCGATCACGCAACCGATGATTAGCGGATTGCGGATCATATCCATCACCACATGCGGCTTTTTCTCGCCGTTATCTTCGGCGAAATGGGTCAGTGCCAGCACCGAAATGACATTGGCCGTCGGCGTCAGGACCGCGACCGCGATGGCCATCAGGGCGAGTCCGGCTTCGCCGAACAGGGCGCTGGCAATGGACAGGCCAACGAAGGTGTTCCAGCGGACATTGGACTGGATGATCGACCCCTTGCGCGGTCCGTCATCGGCACGTTTGGCAAACAGGCCCAACGTCGCGAGCGTCAATTGCGAGCCAATCAGCACAAAGATCATTGCCCATGGCGCGACTTCGAAAGATGCGCTGGCCAGAACATTGATGATCAACGCCGGGAAAAATATGAAATAGACCAGTCTTTCGATCGCGCGCCATCCGTCAGCGGCCAGAAAATTCCTGTGCGCCAGCAGCCAGCCCAATGCGGTGATCAGGACCACCGGGATCAGGGCATATACAAAATTTATCATCGATGGTTCGCGCGCGCGAAACTAGAGCGCTGTGGTTCTGAGCGGCAATAGATCGGGAAAGTCCGGCTCGCGCTTCTCGCCCATCGCCGCGACCGCTTCCTGAATATGCGAAGGCGGGAACATGCCGGCGTTCCAGACGCCGATATAGTCCAGCGTATCCGCCGTATTATGATCGCGGCCGTAATTTATCAGCACCTTGCAGCCGGTGACCGCCAGCGGTGATTTCGACGCGATTTCCTTGGCGGTTGCCATGACATGGGCCAGGCACTCTTCCTGCGTTTCGAACACATCATTGACCAAGCCGATTTCCTTCGCCTTTACGGCGTCGATCCGGCGGCCGGTATAGGCCATTTCCTTGACCCAGCCCTCGGGAATATAGCGTTGCAGGCGCGGGAAGGTACCGACGTCGGCGGTCATGCCGATGTTGGTTTCCTGGATGCAAAATATCGCATCCTTGGTGCACCAGCGGATATCACCCGCGCTGATCATGTCGATCGCACCGCCGATGACGCCACCGTGAAGCGCGAACAATACCGGTATGCGGGCCTCTTCCAAGGCGTTGAAACTATGCTGGATACGTTTGACGTTGGAACGGAACATTTCCGCGATCACATGCTTGTCCGCTCCGTCGATCTTGTTGTTGGGTTGCGGTGCGAAAACGGACAGGTCCATGCCAGCGGAAAAATGCTTCCCGGTGGAGCTGATTACAATGACCCGCGCCCGTGCATTGATATCGATGTCTTCAACGATTTCCGGCAAGTCATTCCAGAATGCCCTGTTCATGCTGTTGAGTTTTTCCGGACGGTTCATCCGGATATGGGCGATGCCATTTTCTATTTCGACATCGAAACATTCATATTTTTTCTCAAGCACGATGCTGATATCCCTTATTTCTAGCCAGAAGTTTCCATCGGCCTAGCATGATAATCTTCCGCCGCGTACCAGCAATTTTCCTGAAACGAGGCCGTGGATGCTCGACTAAAGCAATGTTATCGACCCTGAAAAGGCTTCAAGCTTGCGGCGCGAAATCGCGCGCACTATGTATTGGTCTATGAGCATCATTCCAAACACACTCGAACTGATCGGCAATACGCCGCTCGTCCGCCTCTCCGGCCCGAGCGAAGCTGCCGGTTGCGACATTTACGGCAAGTGCGAATTTGCCAATCCCGGCGCCTCGGTCAAAGATCGCGCGGCGCTCTACATCATTCAGGATGCCGAGCAACGCGGGCTGCTCAAGCCTGGCGGACGGATTGTCGAGGGGACCGCTGGCAATACCGGGATCGGTATTGCCCTGGTCGCCAATGCCAAGGGCTATAAATCGACCATCGTCATGCCGGAAACCCAGAGCCGCGAGAAAATGGATACGCTGCGCGCGCTTGGCGCGGAGCTGATCACGGTGCCGGCTGCGCCTTATTCCAATCCCGCTCATTTCGTGCACACTTCGCGGCGCATTGCCGAGGAGACTGAAGGGGCCGTCTGGGCCAACCAGTTTGACAATGTCGCCAACCGCCGCGCTCATATCGAGACGACGGCCGAAGAAATCTGGGATCAGATGGACGGCAAGATCGATGGCTTTACCTGCGCCGTCGGCACGGGCGGCACGCTGGCTGGCGTCGGCATGGGACTGAAGGCGAAAGATGAAAATGTGACGATCGCCTTGTCCGATCCGCATGGCGCGGCGCTTTACGAATATTATGCCCATGGCGAACTCAAGTCCGAGGGCAATAGCGTCGCCGAAGGCATTGGTCAGGGCCGGATTACCGGCAATCTGGAAGATGCGCCGATCGACCGGCAATACCGGATTTCCGATGAGGAAGCTTTGGTCTGGGTCGAGCGACTGCTGATCGATGAAGGGCTGTGCCTCGGTCTGTCATCGGGCATCAATGTCGCTGGCGCGATCGCGCTGGGCAAGGAACTGGGGCCAGGCAGCCGGGTCGCGACGATATTGTGCGATACCGGTTTTCGCTATCTGTCATCGCTCTACAACGCCGCCTGGTTGAAGGAAAAAGGGCTGCCGGTGTTCCCGTGGCTTGACCAGAATGGATAAAAAGCCACAAAATTCCAGTCGACAGGACACAATGCAGCGCATTCAGGTCGGCGTGGTCGGTCTGGCCGCTGTGCTGCTGCTGGTCAGCGTCGCCAATTTCGTGATTCAGCGGGCCAGCGATGAACAGACCGTGCTGGAAGAAATGCAGGGTGATGGAACCGGCATTGCGCCTCCGCTCGCCAGCAAGCCGGAAGAAAAGCCCTCCGAACCGCTGGCAGAATTGGGCCTCACCCCGGCACCGGCATCGGGGACGGGGAAGTCGGAAGCGCAAAAACCTGCTGCCAATCTGCCGGGACAGACCGTGCCGGATTTGAAGCCTGACCCGAATCTCGATGCGCCGATGGACCGGGAGCGGCGCTAGTTGCCCGGCTTTTGGCAGACGCTCCCGTCGGCCCTGTTGGTGCTTTTGGCGCTGGCGCAATGCACCGCCGCCGATTCCCCGCCCGATCATCCGTATAGCAAGCCCCGCATTCAGCTGATGACCAGCCTGCCGTTGGTCTGGGGCGAGGGGGCTTCGATGGAATCGATCCTCTCCGGTGGTTCGGGGCCCGCGCCGATCTACCGCTACTGGCAGGGGCAATATGATATTGCGGCGGTCGACAGTCTGGAAAATCTTGCCGAGCAAGATCCGGATATCGTCATCCTTGCCCAGCCGCGCGCCATGGATCCCGCCGATCTGACCGATCTCGATGCCTGGGTCCGTGCCGGGGGCGCTGTCATCATTCTCACCGACCCCGATCTGGTCTGGCCGTCCGCATTGCCGCTGGGTGATCCGCGCCGGCCATTGGCAAGCGGCTTGCTCTCGCCTCTGCTTGGCCACTGGGGGCTGGCACTGGTCGCTGCCGCTGACGATAGCGCAGATATCGTCGACTTGCGCTTTGGCGACAATATTTTCGCCACTCGAGGGGTCGGAAAGCTCGAGCCGATGCAGGCAGGCGATGTGTCAGATGTGCACTGCGATTGGAGCGCCGGTGATTTTTTCGTTCAATGTTCGATTGGGCAGGGACAGGCCTCAATCGTCGCGGATGCAGATTTCCTTAACGCCGCATTTTGGATAAATGAAGCCCGTAAGACGCCACAAAAAAGTGGCGCAGTCCGGTTCATCGACGTTCTGGTGCGCGATCATATCGATGCCGCTGATCACTAGAAATAGCCGGTTTTTTGCCAATTTCGCATGACAAATGCTGATGTCCAGATTGGTGGTCAATTCGGTGCAAATTTAAATGCATATATTACAGCATGTTAACGCGTCATACCCGTCATGTCCCGCAAAATCCCCTTCCATCCCCGACATTCCCCTGATATCCCTAATTTTGTATTCGGGGTATTCTTCCTGTCCGGGATTCTGTTTTCGGGGGCGTTGGCAAGCGCATTTCTGGATCGGGGAGATTATCACCCTGATTGGGATGAGGGATTTTCGCTGTGTCACGTGCATACGCATATTCAGGCTCTGCAATATCGACGATAGACGACAAAGGTCGGCTGTCGGTGCCCGCCTTCCTGCGTAAAAATCTGGTCGAAAGCAGCGAAGGCCGCATCCTCTGTCTTGGCACGCATGAAAAATGGGATTGCCTGGTCGGATTCGGCCTCAGCCGCAAAGCCGACATGCTCAACGAAATTGACAAACAATGGGAAGCCGCGATCGCGCTTGGCGACAGTTTTGACAAAGATGCTGCCGGCGCCCGGAAATTTTCTTCGCTGCAGGACCTCAGCTTTGATACCAGTGGCCGCTTTATCCTGCCGCCACATCTGATGGAAATCGGCAATATCGACGGCAATGTCCTGTTCCACGGAATCGGTACGACATTTTGTCTGTGGAATCCCCAGGCATTGCTCGAAACGACCGACGATGTGCCGGTCGACCGGCGGTTGGTGAAGCATCTTCTGAAAGAAGCTGGCCAGAAAAGCGGAGGGAAGCAGAAATGACCCCTGCTGCAGCCGCACGGCATGTTCCTGTCCTGCTCGATGAAGTGATCGACGCGCTCGCCATCATTCCCGGCGAGACCCATGTTGATGGCACTTATGGTGCTGGCGGCTATAGCGCCGCGATGCTTGAGGCAGGCGCGATTGTTCATGCCTTTGATCAGGATCCGGATGCCATCATTACCGGTCAGAAAATGGTCGACGATGCCAATGGCAAGCTGACCCTTCACCATGCCCGCTATTCCGAGATGGCGGAGATATTGGTCGACGAAGATATTGACGGCGTTACGCTCGACATCGGCGTGTCGTCGATGCAGCTGGATCAGGCAGAGCGCGGATTTTCCTTTCAGAAAGATGGTCCGCTCGACATGCGCATGGCCCGTGATGGCCAGAGCGCGGCCGATTTTCTCAACGAAGCCGATGAAGAGATGATTGCCGATGTAATCTATCGCTATGGCGAGGAACGCCGGTCGCGGCGGATCGCCAAGGCGATTGTCGAAGCGCGACCACTGACCCGCACGTCCGAGCTTGCGCAGGTGGTCAGAAAGGCGCTGGGCTTTCGCGCCGGCGACAAGAAGGATCCGGCCACACGGACTTTTCAGGCGATCCGCATTCATATCAATCGCGAACTGGGCGAACTCGAAGACGGTCTCGCCGCAGCCGAAAAAATGCTGCAACCCGGCGGTCGTCTGGCGGTTGTGACATTTCACAGCCTCGAAGATCGCATCGTCAAAAATTTTCTGCGGGACCGCAGCGGGCAGAAGTCTGCCGGCTCCCGCCATCTACCCCAGGTTAACGAGATACGGCCGGCACCCACCTTTCAAAAACCAGCCAAAGCGGTGCGTCCGGCCGGGGCGGAGCAGGCTCTTAATCCCCGAGCCCGCTCCGCCACCCTGAGATCAGCGGTGCGCACAAATGCGCCTGCCAGCGATGGTGATGGACAGTGAAGCTCGCAATCAAGCGCCTCGAAGGCATGGGCTGGCTCGCTCTGGTTTTTCTGGTGGCGATTCTGCTTTATCCGCTGTCGCTCAGCGTCGCGACCTTGCGCAGCGACCTTGCGCGCACCGATTACAAGATTGTCGAGGTCAAAAAAGACATCCGCTATCTGGAAACAGAATTTAGCGCCCGCGCCAATCTGCGTCAGCTCGAGGAATGGAACAAGCTTGAATTTGGCTATGCGTCGCCGCGCGCTTCGCAATATCTCGATGGCGAGAGAGCGTTGGCCAATCTGGGTGGCAAGGATCTGCGCAAGCCGATGCAGGTCGCCGTTATCAGTTCGATGGAAGATATCAGCCCGGCCGGAATTATCGGTTCGGTTTTCGGTACGGCCAAGGCGCAAGACCGGAATGACGATGGCAGCGCGATCGGCAGCAGGCGAAGCTACACGCCCACCGTGATGGACTCCGAACCCGGCAGGGGATTGGGAGGAGCCCAAAATCGCACCACACGGGTCTCGCATATGGAGGACAAGCTGCTCGATGATGGGCTCGTCCGCGATCTTGGCCGAAAGGCGATAGCAGAAAAAATTGAAAGCATGGCCGAATGACGACCCTTCTCGCCAACAGCAAGAAGGTTCAATTTTCGGGAAAAGCCAAGGAAATAACTGCCAGCGCTCATTTCCGACTGATGATCTTGCTTTTGGTTTTTCTGGCGGCCTTCACGATCATTGTCGGACGATTGGTAAGCCTCACAATTCTCGAAGATGCGGCACCCAATCGGGCATCGAGTAGCGCATTCATTCCGCCGCGTGGCGATATTGTCGATCGCAATGGCGTTCCGCTGGCGCGGACGATGCGGGGCTATGCCGTTCGCGTGGTGCCAGCCCGGGTGCTGGGCGACAAGGATGTTCTGGCGCGGCAACTGGCCTTGATTTTTCCGGATACGAGCGCGGCATATTTTCTGAAAAAGCTCAGCGGTTCCCATCCTACCTATCTCCGCCGCAGGGCGTTACCCGAACAGGTCAAGCAGATCCATGCGCTGGGTGAAATCGGCATAGAATTTCCGCGCGAGGATGAACGCCTCTATCCCCAGCGCGAACTGGCGGCGCATGTGCTTGGTTATGTCAATTCAGCCGGCGACGGTGTGATGGGTATGGAGCGCGCGCTCAACAAGCGCCTTGTCGACAAGAATCTGCGCGCAACCCCCGCGATATTGTCGATCGACAGCCGGGTGCAGGCAGCGCTGGAGAGCGAGCTTCAGGATGCCATGATCATGACCGAGGCACGCGGTGCTGCGGGGATCATATTGGATGTTGAAACCGGAGAAGTCATGGCGCTGGCCTCGCTGCCGGTGTTCGATCCGAACAAGATTCGGCGGGCGACGATGAAGCATCAGAATAATGAAGTTACCCAGAGCGTGTTCGAACTGGGCTCGGCGTTCAAGCCGCTGACCATCGCCGCCGCACTCGACGCTGGCACCGTCACCGACATGGCGGTGCGTTACAATGCGATGGAGCCGATCAAAATTGGCGGCTTTACGATCAAGGATGATCACAGTCAGGGTCGTTGGCTAAATGTGCCGGAAACCCTGGTGCACAGTTCCAATATCGTCACTGCCCGGATAGCGGATAATCTTGGTCAGGAAGCCATGGAAAATATGTTCCGCCGCCTCGGCTTTGACCAACGGCCGCATATTGAATTGTTTGAAAGGGGTCAGCCGCTGTGGCCACGAAACTGGGGACGTGTCACCAATATGACCGTCGCTTATGGCCATGGTATCGCCGTCACCCCGCTCCATCTCGCCAGTGCTTATGCAGCGCTGGTCAATGGCGGCATCTGGCGTCCGGCAACCTTGCTGAAAGTGGAGCCTGGAAAGGAAGTCAGGGGGCGGCGGGTATTCAAGGCTGCGACCAGCGCCCGCATGCGCCAGCTGCTGCGGATGATTGTTTCGGATGGTACCGGCCGCAAGGCCGATGCGCCGGGCTACCGGATTGGCGGCAAGACGGGCTCGGCAGAAAAACCCTCGGAAAGCGGTTATAACAAAACATCGCTGGTATCGACCTTTGCTGCGGCCTTCCCGATGGACAATCCGCGCTATGTCGTTATCGCCATGCTTGATGAACCAAAGGGAACAGCGGAAACATCCTTTCAGCGCACCGCAGGCTGGACCGCAGCGCCGGTCGTGCGCAAGCTGGTATCGCGTGTCGGTCCGATGCTCGGGGTCATTCCCGATGAACATCGCGATGTTGATGTGTCGGAATTGACACCGCTGCTGTGGAAACCCAAGGACACGTCCAAAGAGCCAAACCATGAGATTGAGTAATCTGACACCAGGACTGGATGGGGAAGCTGGAGAGCAGACGGTCACCGGCTTTGCCATTGATCACCGTAAGATTGCGCCCGGCAATATTTTCGGCGCTTTTCGGGGCGCAAAGTTCAATGGCAAAGATTTCATAGAAGCGGCAGTCGCCGCCGGAGCCATAGCCATTGTTGCCCATCCGGAGGCGCAGGTCGAAGGCGCCGTGCATATTGCCGATGAAGAGCCACGGCGTTTATTTGCCGAGATGGCGGCGCGCTATTTTACGCCGACACCGACGCATGTGGCCGCGGTTACCGGTACCAATGGCAAGACATCAATTGCAGAACTCACCCGTCAGCTGTGGCGGATGGATGGCTATAATAGCGCCTCGATCGGGACGCTCGGCGTCACCACCGCTGATGATCAGGTCAAGACCGGACTGACCACCCCCGATATTGTCACTTTTCTCTCCAATATGTCTGGTCTGGCCAGAGAAGGGGTCAGCCACGCGATTTTTGAAGCATCGAGCCATGGCCTCTCGCAATATCGCACCGAAGGTCTGCCGGTGCAGATTGGCGCCTTCACCAATTTGAGTCGCGACCATCTCGACTATCATGGCGATATGGACAGCTATTTCGAAGCCAAGATGCGGCTGTTCGACGAGGTTGTTTCGAGTGACGGAACCGCTGTCATCTGGGCCGATGATGATCCGTGGTCCGGAAAAGCGATCCAGCGGGCGATGGATCGCGGGCTGGAGTTATTTACGGTCGGGGAAAAAGGCACAACGCTTAGGCTGGTATCGCAGACGCCGACCCATTTGGGCCAGGTCCTCATGGTCAAGGCGCAGGGTAATACCCACCGTATCTCGCTGCCGCTGATCGGTGCCTATCAGGCTGCCAATATCCTGTGTGCGGCCGCCATTGTGCTGGCGACTGGCGGGCAGTTGGAAAATATTTTCGATCATATGCAGCGGGTGCAGCCGGTGCGCGGCCGGATGGAACGGGCGGTCATCACCCGCGCCGGTGCGCCGGTCTATGTCGACTATGCTCATACCCCGGATGCTTTGCGCGCGGCGATCGAAGCGCTGCGGCCGCATGTGACCGGCAAGCTGATCACGCTGTTCGGCGCGGGCGGCGACCGCGACAAGGGCAAGCGGCCGGAAATGGGCAAAATTGCCATGGAAATGTCCGATCATGTGATCGTCACCGATGACAATCCGCGTAGTGAAGATCCGGCCACCATCCGCGCGGAAATTCTGGCCGGAGCGATCGGTGCCGAGGAAGTGGCCGATCGACGTGCCGCCATTGCCAAGGCGATAGACATGGCTGGTCCGCAGGATATCATTCTGCTCGCCGGCAAAGGCCACGAACAGGGGCAGATTGTTGGCGATCGGGTGATCCCGTTTGATGATGTCGAAGTCGCGAGAGAATGCGCCGGAGCGCAGTCACTGTGACTGCGCTATGGACATCAGCCGCGATAGCGACAGCCACTTCAGGCAAGGCCAGCGCCGCCTTTACAGCAGACGGAGTCGCCTTTGACTCGCGCGAAATTGGTCCGGGCGACCTGTTCATTGCCTTGAAGGGCGAACATAGCGATGGCCATCTTCACGTCGAGCAGGCTTTTGCCTCCGGCGCGACCGGCGCCATCGTCAGCCAGGCTGTCGATGGGCCGCATATATTGGTGTCCGACACGACCCAGGCGCTCGATGCGCTGGCCACGGCGTCGCGGTCCCGCACCGATGCCAAAATCATCGGGGTGACCGGATCGGTCGGCAAGACCGGCACGAAGGAGGCCTTATACGCAGCCCTCGACCGCTGTTCCTTCGGCAAGGCGCACCGGTCGGTTAAAAGCTATAATAATCATGTCGGCGTCCCGCTCAGCCTGTCGCGGATGCCGGCGGACACGAAATATGGCATTTTCGAAATGGGTATGAACCACGCCCATGAATTGTCAGCGCTGACACGTCTGGTGCGGCCGCATGCCGCGATCATCACCGCCATCGCGCCAGCCCATATCGGCAATTTTTCCAATGGTGAGGCGGGCATCGCCGATGCCAAGGCCGAGATATTTGAAGGCCTGATGCCCGGCGGCACGGCGATCATTCCGCATGATAGCCCGCATTATCAACGTTTGCGCAAGAAGGCCGAGCGCTATGCCGGCGATGTGATCTCCTTTGGATTTGAAGCCGGCGCCGATGTCCGCGCGATTGATGTGGTTGCAGCGCCCGGGGGTGGCTCGCTGGTCACGGCGAAGCTGGGTGATCAAAGCCTCTGCTTCACAATCGCCGAGGCCGGACGGCATTGGGTATCCAATTCCCTGGCCATTCTCGCCGCAGTGCGCGCCGTCGGCGGCGATCTGGCATCGGCCGGTCTGGCGCTTGCTGAAATGAGTGGCATTGACGGTCGTGGCCGCCGCCATTTCATTGCGCTGAAATCGGGCGGCAAGGCGACGATTATCGATGAGAGTTACAATGCCAATCCGGCGTCGATGAGGGCGACATTGCAGCATTTTGCCAGCGAAGCTTGCGCCGGACAAAAAATTGTCATTCTGGGCGCAATGGGTGAGCTGGGTGAACAATCTGCCCATTACCATGCGGCATTGGCCGACGATATTCTGCTGTCCGGCGCCAATGCAGTCATTTTGGTTGGCGAAGATATGGCACATACTGCCGCGAAACTGGAACAGGGCCTTGATCAGGGCGTGAAAATGTCACATGCCACCAATGCTTCGGAGGCGCTGACCGAGGTCGCAAAATTGCTCAGCGACGGGGACATCCTTCTGGTCAAGGGGTCAAATTATCTGGGGCTTTCCTCCGCGGTTTCCGCGTTGGTAAGCGGGGAGTATTGATGTTTTATTTATTGGCCCAATGGCTTGATTTCGAAGGCATTTTCAATGTCTTTCGGTACCTGAGTTTTCGCTCTGGTGCTGCTGTCTCGACATCGCTGTTCATCGGCCTGCTGATCGGGCCCAAGTTCATCAACATGCTGCGCATGCGGCAGGGCAAGGGACAGCCGATCCGCGAAGACGGTCCGGTCACGCATCTCAAAAAGGCGGGAACGCCCACCATGGGTGGACTGATGATCCTGATTTCGGTGGTCACTTCGCTGCTGCTGTGGATGGATCTCAGCAATATGTTCGTCTGGGCGTGCATATTCGTCACGCTCGGTTTTGGCGCCATTGGCTTCATGGATGATTATGACAAGGTCCGCAAAGCCAGCCACAAGGGCATCCCGGGCCGGGTCCGGCTGTTGCTCGAATTTATCATCGCCGGTTTCGCCACCTGGCTGATCGTGCAGCAAATCGGCACCAGCCTTTACGTCCCGTTTTTCAACGACGTGCAGATCGACCTTGGCTATTTCTACATACCTTTTGCCATGTTCGTGATTGTGGGCGCGGGCAACGCGGTCAATCTGACCGACGGGCTGGATGGTCTGGCGACCATGCCAGTGGTGATTGCCAGCGCCACCTTTCTGGTTCTCGTCTATCTGTCCGGCAATGCGGTCTTCTCCGAATATCTCGGAATTCCGTTCGTACGCGGAGCAGGCGAACTGGCGATTTTCTGCGCCTGTGTGATTGGTGCCTGCCTCGCCTTCCTGTGGTTCAACGCTCCGCCAGCCGCCGTTTTCATGGGCGACACCGGCAGTCTGGCACTCGGTGGCGCGCTTGGTGCTATTGCCGTTTCGATCCATCATGAAATCGTCCTCGCCATCGTCGGCGGCTTGTTCGTGCTCGAAGCCGTGTCGGTCATCGTTCAGGTCTTCTTCTTCAAACGCACTGGTCGCCGTGTGTTTCGCATGGCCCCGATCCATCACCATTTTGAACAGCTTGGCTGGTCCGAATCCACCATTGTGATCCGCTTCTGGATCATCAGTCTGGTGCTCGCACTCGCCGGATTGGCGACGTTGAAACTCAGATGATAGTCTCCCCCGTCTTTGCCGGCAAGCGCTATGCCATTCTCGGACTGGCCCGTTCCGGCATGGCGGTGCTGGAAAGCCTGCACGCAAGCGGCGCAATATTGCTCGCCTGGGACAATCGGGAAGAATTGCGCGCAAGCGTAGCCGACAAGGCCGTAATTGCCGATCCGCTGGAATCGGATCTGACCGGCTATGACGCGATTGTCGTATCGCCTGGCGTGCCGCTCAACAGTCACCCGATTGCGCAAAAGGCAAAGGCCGACGGCGTGCCAATCATCGGTGATATCGAACTTTTTGCGCAGGCCCGGTCTGCGCTACCATCGCACCGGGTTGTCGGCATCACCGGCACCAACGGCAAGTCGACGACCACCGCTCTGGTCCATCATATATTGGCCAGTGCCGGCGTGCCGACCGTGATGGGCGGCAATATCGGCGTGCCGATCCTGTCGCAGGAGCCATTGCCCGATGGCGGCGTCTATATGCTGGAACTGTCCAGCTATCAGATTGACCTGACCAACAGTCTCGACTGCGATGTCGCGCTGCTGCTCAATATCAGCCCCGACCATCTCGACCGCTATGACGGCTTTGACGGCTATGCCGCTTCAAAAGCCCGCCTGTTCGACATGCTGGGATCGGATCACACGGCGATATTCGCGAGCAATGATGAAAAGTCCCGATTGGCGCTGCACGGCTTGCGCGATCTCGGCCGGGTGCAAAATATCGTCGACACCAGTTCCGTCGAGATTGCCGGGCAACCGGATTGGCCATCGCTGCAAGGCCCCCATAATCTCCAGAATGCCATTGCCGCCATCGCCACGGTCGAGGCTCTGGGCATTGCCGAGGCACAATGGCGTCCGGCATTGGCAGCCTTCACGGGTCTGCCTCACCGCATGGAGCGCGTTGCCGAATCCCTTGGCGTGCTGTTCGTCAACGACAGCAAGGCAACCAATCCGGCTTCCACTGGTCCGGCACTTGGCGCCTATCCAAAAATTCACTGGATATTGGGCGGCCTGCCCAAGAGCGACAATCTGGCCGAGTGCGAACCCTTTTACGACAATGTCGTCCGCGCCTATACGATCGGCGAAGCCGGGCCCTTGTTCGGAAAATTGCTGGCTGATCATGTCCCGGTTGAATCCTGTGAAATGATGCTGACCGCGGTGCAACAGGCGGCGGCCAATGCCAGGCCCGGCGAAGTGGTCCTGCTGTCGCCAGCCTGTGCCTCGTTCGACCAGTTCCGGGACTTTGAAGCGCGCGGTAATTGTTTTCGCTGCGCCGTCAATTCGGTGATCGAGAATGATCTGATCGGAACCGCAAGCGGGGAGGGACAGCGATGAGCTCAACGGAACAAGCCGCTGGAACGGCCAGCCCGCTGCCTGAAATTGCCGGCGGCCTCAAGAAGAAACGCTTCCAGTTGCAATCCCGGCTCGGGCGCAGCGACCGGTCGCCACTGGCGATCTGGTTCTGGGAACTCGACCGGGTGCTGCTCGGACTGATCCTGACTCTGGTCGCTATCGGGTTGATCGCGGTTGCCGCGGCGTCGCCGGTCACCGCGCTGAAACAAAGCAGCGGCACGGTCTCGGTCGAACCGCTCTATTATTTTTACCGGCAGCTTGGCTGGGTCATTGTCGGCATCCCGCTGATGCTGGTGGTTTCGATGCTGCCGAAGGAACAGGCCCGGCGCTTCGCCATCCTGGCCGCCGTCGCAGTCGTTATATTGCTGCTTCTGGTCCCGGTTTTCGGGAAATCAGTCAACGGCGCGCAACGCTGGATCGGCTATGGTTTCGCCACGATCCAGCCCGGTGAATTTCTCAAGCCGCTTTACGCGGTGGCACTGGCCTGGCTGCTGTCGCTGAGGATCAAGGATCCAGCCTTGCCGGTGATTTCGCTATCCGTGGTGCTGACCGGGATGATCGCCATATTGATGATGATGCAGCCCAATCTGGGTGAGACCATCCTGATCTGCGGCATCTGGTTCGCGGTGATGACCGTCTCCGGTCTGTCGGCACGGCTGATCGCGGCGATCGGTCTCGGCGGTGTCGGCGGTCTGGTCGGGGCCTATTTTCTCTATCCCGTGGCGACTCAGCGGATCAATGCATGGCTGTTCGGGGGCGGTGAATATGATCAGGTGATGTTTGCCCATAAAGCCTTGACCGGTGGCGGATTGCTCGGCACCGGGCCCGGGCTCGGGACTGCCAAATTCAAGCTGCCCGAGGCGCATACCGACTATATTTTCTCGGTGATTGGCGAAGAATTCGGCCTGCTCGCCTGCATGGCCATAGCGCTCGTCTATCTTGCCATCATCGTCCGCGTTTTTCTGCGGCTGCTCGATGAAGAGGATAATTTCATCATTCTCGCCGTATCCGGTCTGACCGCTCAGTTTGGCGGACAGGCGCTGATCAACATGGCGGTGAATCTGCAGCTTTTTCCCTCCAAGGGCATGACTCTGCCGTTGATCAGCTACGGTGGCTCGTCCATTCTCGCGCTGTGTATCGGTATTGGACTTTTGCTCGCATTTACTCGGCGGAACCCGTATCTTGACCGTTCACAATATGTCTCGGCCTGGCCCGAGCGAGGACGGATAGCGGTATGAATTTTTCCAAACATTATGTGCTGGCAGCGGGCGGTACCGGCGGCCACATGATACCGGCCTATGCGCTGGCCGGGGAACTGGTCTCGCGTGGCCATCGGGTGGCACTGATCACCGATGCACGCGGCGAGAAAATCCCCGGTATGGTCGAGGAAGGGCAGGTCCATGTCCTGCCCGCTGGCCGGATCACCAAGGACCCGCGCAGCTGGCTCAGCGGCGCACGTGCCATTCTCAAGGGCCGCCGCATGGCGATGCAGCTTTATGAAACATTCCAGCCGTCGGCGATTATCGGCTTTGGCGGCTATCCGGCCTATCCGGCGCTGCTTGCCGCGAACAGCCGGAATATTCCCACGATCGTGCACGAACAAAATGCAGTATTGGGGCGGGTCAACCGGCTCGCGGCGCGTTCGGTCAATGCCATTGCCACCGCTTATCCCGATGTTCTGCGGATAAAGCCGAAATATCAGAAAAAGGTCCATCTGGTCGGTAATCCGGTACGGGAAGAAGTGGTTGCGCTGCGGGAGGAACCCTATCCACCCTTGTCCGAAGAAGGTGTTTTCCGCGTGTTGGTGACCGGCGGAAGCCAAGGTGCCTCCATCCTTTCCGACGTTGTGCCGGATGCAATGGCGATGCTGCCGATGCATTTGCGCCGCCGCCTGCAGATCACCCAGCAATGCCGCGAAGACGATATCGAGCGGGTCCGGGCGAAATATGCCGAACATGATATTCCCGCGGAACTGGCGACCTATCTGCCGGATTTGCCGCAGCGCCTGGGTTGGGCGCATCTGGTGATTGGCCGGGCCGGGGCTTCGACCATTGCCGAACTGACCACCGCCGGTCGCCCTGCGATCCTGATTCCGCTGCCGAGCGCGATGGATGATCACCAGACCTATAATGTCACAGAAATGGTCGCCTCCGGCGGCGCGCGTGCGATCCCGCAGTCGCGCTTCACCGCCAAGGAGCTGGCCAAGCAGATGCAGAAAATGGCGTTGCAGCCCGGCGCACTGGAAAATGCGGCGCGCTTCGCGGCAAAATGCGGTCGCCCGGACGCGGCAAGTAATCTCGCCGATCTGATTGAAAGCATTGGTGCCTCACCGCTCGGCAAGACGATGAAGGTGAAGAAGGAAAAGCAGCAGATGATATCCTCCCGCAAGGAAGCACTGGCGAAAGATATCGCACAGTGAAAGGCGTGGGCACCGATATCGGCACGATCCATTTCGTCGGCATTGGTGGCATCGGCATGTCGGGTATCGCCGAAGTGATGCACAATATGGGCTATCAGGTGCAGGGCAGCGATATCGCCGAAAGCTATGTCGTCGAAGGCTTGCGCGCCAAGGGCATTGACGTGAAAATCGGTCATAGTGCGGACAATGTCGAAGGCACCGCCGTGGTGGTCACGTCGACAGCGGTCAAGCGCGGCAATCCCGAAGTGGAAGCGGCGCTGGCCAACCGGATTCCTCTGGTTCGCCGGGCAGAAATGCTCGCCGAACTGATGCGGCTCAAATCGACCATCGCGATTGCCGGTACCCATGGCAAGACCACCACGACCTCCATGGTTGCGGCGATGCTCGACGCCGGCGGCATCGATCCGACCGTGATCAACGGCGGCATCATCAACCAATATGGCTCCAACGCCCGGCTTGGTGCTGGCGAGTGGATGGTGATCGAAGCGGACGAAAGCGATGGCAGCTTTCTGCGGCTCGACGGCACGATTGCGGTCGTTACCAATATCGATGCCGAGCATCTCGATCATTATGGCAGTTTCGACAAGATCAAGGACAGCTTTCTCGAATTTATCGAAAATGTCCCCTTCTATGGCGCCGCGATCCTGTGCATTGACCATCCCGAGGTCCAGGCCTTGTTGCCGCGCATCCGCGACCGTCGGATCATCACCTATGGTTTTTCCGCTCTGGCCGATGTCAAGGGTACCAATGTAACGCCAATCCCTGGCGGCAACCGCTTCGACGTGGTGGTTCGCGACCGGGATGGCGCGATTCGGACCATCGAGGCGATCACCTTGCCGATGCCGGGCCGGCACAACGTGCAAAATGCCATTGCCGCGATAGCCGTCGGTCTCGAAATGGGCATGACCGACGCGCAGATTGTCCTGGGATTCGATCATTTTGGCGGCGTCAAGCGGCGCTTCACCAAGGTCGGCGAAGTTGATGGTGTGACCATCATCGACGATTATGGTCATCACCCGGTCGAAATTCAGGCGGTGCTTTCGGCCGCCCGCGAAGGCGCCGAGGGGCGCGTCATTGCCGTGGTCCAGCCGCACCGCTTCACCCGCCTGCGCGACCATATGGAAGAATTTCAGGGCGCGTTCAACGATGCCGACATGGTGTTTGTCACGCCCGTCTATGTAGCGGGCGAGGACCCGATCGAGGGCATTGACAGCGACGCTCTGGTCGAGGGACTGAAGACTCGCGGCCACCGTCTGGCGGAAACGGTTGCGAATCCGCAGGCTCTGTCCGCGCGGCTGGCCAAGGAAGCGCAGCCGAATGACATGATCATCTGTCTCGGCGCGGGGGATATTACCAAATGGGCCGCCGGACTCGCGGATGGCATAGCGGAGGCGCGCAAATGAACCGCTATCCGTCACCCCTGAGCCTATTCCCGTCAGTTTTGCGCCTATTCCCGTTCGTCCTGAGCCTGTCGAAGGACGCCTCTCGACGGGAAGCGCACTTCGACAAGCTCAGTGCTAACGGCATTTCTTTCCGGGGGTTGGCTCTGTGACCGTCGCCACCACTCTCCCAAACACACGCGGCAAGCTGACCGAAGACGCACCGCTGGCGCCGCTTGTCTGGTTCAAGAGCGGCGGAACCGCACAATGGCTGTTCGAGCCAAAAGATATCGACGATTTGCAGCAATTTCTCCGCGATCTTGATCCGGCGATTGCGGTCTGGCCTTTGGGGCTGGGGTCGAACCTGATCATCCGCGATGGCGGCATCCAGGGTGTGGTGATCAGATTGGGCAAGGCTTTTGCAGGGATCGAAGCGGATGGAATGACGCTGCGTTGCGGCGCTGGCCCGCCCGGTATTTCCGCCGCCAGCACCGCCCGCGATCACAGTATAGCCGGGATGGAATTTCTGCGCGGTATTCCCGGCACCATCGGCGGCGCTGTGCGCATGAATGCCGGTGCTTATGGCCGCGAAGTCTGTGACATATTGGAGAGCGCCGACGTGATCCTGCGCAACGGTGATCTGGTGACCATTTTGCTTGCCGATATGGGCTATACCTATCGCCATTCGGCCCTGCCCGAAGGGGCCATTGTGGTGAGCGCGACATTCGTCGGCAAAAGCGGTGATCCTGCGACCATTGGCGCCGAGATGAAACGCATCGGTGACGAGCGCGAAGCCTCGCAGCCGCTGCGTACCAAGACCGGCGGTTCCACCTATAAAAACCCCGAGGGCAGGAAAGCGTGGCAACTGGTTGATGAAGCCGGCTGCCGTGGCCTGCAAATCGGCCAGGCGCAAGTGTCGGAAAAACACTGCAATTTCCTGATCAACCTCGGCGGTGCGACCTCTGCGGATATTGAAGCGCTCGGCGAAGAAGTGCGCAAACGGGTCAAGGCGCATTCGGGCATAGAGCTGCAATGGGAAATCCAGCGCGTGGGAAATGAAGCATGACCGCCAAAGACAAAAAGAGCCTCCACATCGCAGTTCTCATGGGTGGCTGGTCCGCCGAACGCGAAGTATCTCTAAGCAGCGGCAATGGTATCGCCGATGCGCTGGAGAAAAACGGCCATCAGGTGACCCGCGTCGATATGGACCGCAATGTCGCGCTCGTGCTCGACAGCATCAAGCCAGACGTGGTGTTCAACGCGTTGCACGGCGTGCCGGGCGAGGATGGCAGCGTCCAAGGCATGCTCGATCTCATGCAGATTCTCTATACCCACAGCGGACTCGCTACCTCGGTGATCGCGATCGACAAGGAACTGACCAAGCAGCAGCTTGTGCCAGCCGGTATCCCGATGCCCAAAGGCAAGATAATATCCAGCGCCAGTCTCTATGAGGCCGATCCGCTGCCCCGCCCCTATGTGCTGAAACCGGTCAACGAAGGCTCCTCTGTTGGTGTCGCGATTGTGACCGATGAAAGCAATTACGGCAATCCGATTGGCCGCGACGTTGCCGGCCCATGGCAGGAATTTGACGAATTGCTTGCAGAGCCCTTCATCAAGGGCCGCGAGCTGACCACCGCCGTTCTGGGCGGCAAGGCGCTTTGCGTGACCGAATTGAAAACAGCGCAGGGCTTCTATGATTATGCTGCCAAATATACCGAAGGCCTGACCCAACATGTCTGCCCCGCCGAAATCCCCGCAGATATTGAAAAACTATGTCTCGACTATGCGCTGCGGGCCCATCAGATTCTGGGGTGCAAGGGCACATCGCGCACCGATTTCCGCTGGGATGATGAACAGGGCGCTGCCGGCCTTTTTGTGCTAGAAACAAACACCCAGCCCGGCATGACCCCGCTCAGCCTGGTGCCCGAACAGGCCAAGCAAATGGGGATCAGCTATGAACAGCTGGTCGAACTGATCGTGAGAGAAGCGTTATGACAGCTACCCAGAAACGCACCCATCGGCAGGCCTGCGGTAAACCGCGCAAACAAGCCAAGCGCAAGGTCCGGCAGGTATCGATTTTCGACAAGATATTGCGGGCGATGCCGGTCACCGAAGCGCAGGTGCAAAAAGGCCTGACCTGGGGGCTGGTCGCGGTGTTCATTCTCGGTGCTTATAGCGTTGCCTATTATTCCGGCATCAATGAACGGATCCAGGCCGAGGTCGCGGCGGCGGTCGGCAAGGCCGGTTTTGAAGTGAAGCGGGTCGAGGTGACCGGCGTCAACCGCATTGACGAGCTGAAAGTCTACGAAATCACCCTGGCGCAGAAAGACCGTTCGATGCTGCTGGTCGATATTGACGAGGTGCGCGAAGCCCTGCTGGCCAATGGCTGGATCAAGGATGCCCGGATTTCTCGCCGGCTACCGGATACTCTGGTCGTGGATATTGTCGAACGTGAGCCTGTCGCTGTCTGGCAAAATCAGGGCCAGCTCTCGCTGATCGACAAAACCGGCTATCCGCTGGAGGAAATTACCAAGGCAGAAATCCCGAACTTGCCGGTCATCGTTGGCAAGAAAGCCAATCTGAAATTTACCCAGCTAGATGAGCTGCTCGACGTCGCGCCTGCACTGCGCCCGATGGTGACCGGAGCGACCTGGATCGGCAACCGGCGCTGGGATCTGGAATTTGATAGCGGCGAGACGCTGGCCCTGCCCGAAGGCGAAGAGACGGCCTCGGCGGCCTTGCTGAATTTTGCCCGCATGGATGGCGTCAATCGTCTGCTCGGGCGCGGGGTGGTCCATTTTGACCTGCGCGACGCCGAGCGCGCCTATCTGCGGATGCCGCCGAAACAGGAACCGGAAGATCCGGAGAGTTGAGTGCCCAGATAGTCAAAGTGCCCAGATAGTCAAAGTGCATGGTGATGATAATGATCGAAGTGAAGGAATAGACTCATGACAGCACGGGTGGAAAAAATCTTCACATCGCTGGATATCGGTTCGTCGAAAATTTCGGCGATGATAGCCGGACGGATGGACAATGGCGAACTGACCGTTCTCGGCACTGGCCAGCGCGCCAGCAAGGGCGTGAAGCGCGGCTATATCGCCGATACCGAGACGACCGAAATGGATGTCCGGGACGCCGTGGAACAGGCAGAGCGCATCGCCGGAACCAATATCGACGACGTCTGGGTCAGCTTTTCCGCTGGCGGTTTGCAGAGCATGCTGACTTCGGTCGAAACCGAATTGGGTGGTCACCGGATCGAACAGGAAGATATTGATCTGCTGCTCGATGCCGGCCGCAACAGCATCGATCCCAAGGGCAAGATGGTTCTGCACGCCCAACCGGCGCTCTATACGCTCGATGGCCTGAACGGGGTCAAGAAACCGAAAGGTCTGCACGCAGATCGTCTCGGCGTGGACATCCACGTCATTCTTGCCGAAGCCTCGCCGGTCCGCAATATCGAGATGAGCGTGCGCGGGGCGCATCTCAATGTGCGATCGATTGTCGCATCGCCGATCGCAGTCGGCACCGCCTGTCTTTCCAGGGAAGAGCGGGAACTTGGTGTGGCGCTGGTCGAAATGGGCGCGGAAGTGACCAATGTTTCGCTGTTCGCCGGTGGCATGCTGGTTGGATTGACGACCCTGCCTTATGGCGCCGCCGATATCACCGACGATATCGCCTCGTCCTTTGGCTTGCGGCGCGCCCAGGCCGAGCGGATTAAATGTTTCTATGGTTCCGCCACGACCAGTCCGCGCGACAATCATGATGTGATCAATCTTGATCTCGACAAAGGCAGCGAACATTCAGAGGAAGAGGGACGGATTACCCGGGCGCAGCTGATCGCGGTCATCCGGCAACGGCTGGACCATCTGATCGGTGAAATCGGCCGGTCTTTGAAGGAACTGGGCTTTACCGGACCGGTTGGCCGGCAGGTTGTGCTCACCGGCGGCGGAGCCGAGCTCAAGGGCATTGCCGATTATGCGCAGTCGGCGCTGGGACGCACGGTACGCATCGGACGCCCGACCGGTCTAAGCGCGCTGCCGGAAGCCCATAGCGGTCCTGCCTTTGCCGGTCTCGCCGGGTTGGCGCTCTACGCCGCGCAGGAACCGGTCGATCTGCGATTCATGTCCGGAAGTCATCAAAATGTTCACAAATATGGCGGATCTGCCATGTTCGGGCGGCTGCTGTCGGCGATCAGGGGAAATTTTTAGAATTTTGATGAAAATAAATTAACTTTTCGGGTGATTCCGGCGTGAAATTTGTGCAAAGCGTTAAACAAATATGACAGCACGATAAAATGTCTCGGGAGACAGTGAGATGAGTATCAATATTGGCCCACCGGAAGTCGAAGAACTGAAGCCGAAAATTACGGTTATCGGTGTCGGCGGAGCAGGGGGCAACGCCATTGCCAACATGATTGCCGCGCAGGTCGAAGGCGTTGAATTCATCGTCACCAACACCGACGCGCAATCGCTCAACAGCTCTACCGCCGAGCGGCGTATCCAGCTCGGCCCCGATATTACCCAGGGCCTGGGTGCCGGATCGCGTCCCGAAGTCGGTCGTGCGGCAGCAGAAGAAACCATCGATCTGGTCGAACAGGCGCTGGAAGGCACGCATATGTGCTTTATCGCGGCCGGCATGGGCGGTGGTACCGGCACCGGCGCCGCACCCGTGATTGCCAAAGCGGCACGTGACCGCGGCATTTTGACCGTCGGCGTGGTGACCAAGCCCTTCACTTTCGAAGGCACGCGCCGGATGAAAGCGGCGGAAGCGGGCATTGAAGAACTGCAGAAGAATGTCGACACTTTGATCGTCATTCCGAACCAGAATCTGTTCCTGGTCGCCAATCCGAACACCACGTTCAAGGAAGCCTTTCTGCTCGCTGATGAAGTGCTGCAACAGGGCGTCCGCGGCATTACCGATCTGATGGTCATGCCGGGCCTGATCAATCTCGACTTTGCCGACGTGCGTAGCGTGATGCACGAAATGGGTCAGGCGATGATGGGCACGGGCGAAGCGGAAGGCGACGGACGTGCGCTGGAAGCCGCCGAAAAAGCCATTGCCAATCCTTTGCTCGACGGTGTGTCGATGAAGGGCGCCAAGGGCGTTATCGTCTCCATCACTGGCGGCGAAGATATGCGTCTGATGGAAGTCGACGAGGCAGCCAATCATATTCGCGAGCTGGTCGATCCGGACGCCAATATCATCTGGGGCAGTGCCTTTAACCCGAATCTGGATGGCCGTATCCGGGTTTCGGTTGTCGCCACCGGAATTGATAGTGACGGCAGCAGGTCGTCATCCGCACCAGCACCTTCCTTTGCCATGAGCAGCCCGGCACGGAAATCGGAAGAAGCTCCGGCTGCGCCCAGCTTTGCTTCATCCATCGCAAGCGACGAAAGCGAAGAGGGTTCCGCACCGGAGCCCGAAACCGCATTCGAACCAGAGCCAAGTGTGGAAGCTGAGCCAGCAGCGCCAGCGACTCCGGTCGCAACTTACGGCGATGATGATGATCTTAGCGCGACTCCATCCTTTGCATCGCTGACACCCGGGATAGCATCGGCAGATTCCACTCCCGAGGAGGATGAGCTTGTGCTCGGCGACGACGCCATTCAGCGCGACGATGAAGAGGAAGCGCCTGCGAGCACTGCGCCAAGTCCAGCGCCGCGCGTTGCCACCGGTGGTGGGACGCTGTTCGAACGGATGTCCAATCTCACTCGTGGTGGATCAAAAAGCGATGATGCCGATGATGGCGAGGATGACAAAGCCCGCGATCCACTCGACATCCCGCGGTTTCTGAACCGGCAGAATAACCAGTAAGTTCTGGTTCTGGCGGATTGGGTTGATCGGCTGATGGGGCGGCGCGAGGGAGTTTGTCTTTCGCGTGCCACCACTGGCCTTGCTGGCTCGAGGGAACGATTGATTTCATGCGCAATCATTCCTTTATATATCTTGTGAAACATAGATTCAAAATCATGCTGGCCGTGTCTGCGGCGTTCCTGGGAACAATTGTGCCCCAGTTGCCCGCCGTTGCCCAAACCAGCGCTCAGTCCAACAGCGAGAATCTGCAGGATGCGCTGCGCCGCATTGCGCTTGATTCCAATGATTCCTCGGCCCTCGCCGACGCCGGGCTGGCGGCGCTCGAACTGGGCGATATGCGCGCGGCTATCGGTTTCCTCGCCAAGGCGGACCAGATCTATTCCTCCAGCGGCCGGGTGAAGGCCGGCCTTGGCAGAGCGCTGCTGGCAGAGGAAAATCCATTTGGTGCGATCCGCTATTTTGATCAGGCGGTTGTCAATGGCATAGCGGCGCGCGAAATCGCGGCGGATCGCGGCCTCGCCTATGACCTTATCGGGCGGAACCGGGATGCCCAGAAAGATTATGAACTGGCGATGCGATCGGGCAGCGATGATCAGCTGATCGAGCGCTATGCGATTTCGCTGGGGATTAGCGGCGACGTTGAACTGGCCGAAGCACAGCTCAGTCCCTTGCTCCAGAAAAGCGACCGTGATGCCTGGCGCAACCGGGCGTTCATCTATGCCATGAATGGCAGGAAAAAGGACGCGGACAATATCGTCGACCAGACGATGGAGCGGAGAATGGCGAAAGCCATCAAACCCTTTTTTGACCGCATGCCCAAGCTGACCGCAGCCCAGAAAGCCGCAGCCGTTCATTTTGGCCATTTTCCCGCTAGCGAGAATATCGGTGTCGATGTGGCGGCCGTGCAACTGGCATCCTCACTGGCTGCCAGAGGGGGCGATGGCGCGGATGCTGGCCTGATCCCCGTCGGAGAGGCTTTCGGCGCTGATACCAAGCGCCCGCGCGTGCTTGCCATGCCGGACAAGTCGCCGCGCCGGCGTCCCGGTGCCGCAGACCGCAGAATGCCCGACAGGAAATCAACCCGGCGTTCGAACAAAAAAGAAGTCGTCGTGCTGGCCGAGACAGAATTGCCGGCGGCGTCCCCTGCAAGTAGCGGTCGCGCGACCGCCTTTGCGCGCGCTAAACCGGCACCTGCACCACTGGCGGCAAAGCCCGAGCCAGCACCTGCAGGCAGCCAGCCAGAACCGGTCCAGACCGCCGAAATCAAGCCGGCTAGCAAAAATGCTTCAGCCGGTTTTGCAACCAGTCTTGGTGTCAGCCAGCCTCCAGTGCTGGTATCGCAAACGGTGGAGCGCAAGGTTGAAATCGCTGGCCGCCAGCCCGTTCCCCAGACCATAGCCCAGCCAGCAGTCCAGCGGGTGGCGGAAGGCCCGCCTGCAGCCGAGGCCAGAACAGGCGGACCGGTGAATCTGGTCAATTTCGATCTGGCGCAAACGCGACCGACATCGGTCGAGATGGCAGCGGCCGACCCGGTACCCAAACGGCTTTCCGACATTATCAAGGGCATCGACATTCCGGAACAGGAAACCAGGAGCGAAGTCGTTCCGGTCGATCTGGACGAAATCGAACCGGCCAAGCCGAAGCCTAAAATCGTTGCCAAACCAGCTGAAAAAGCCCCGGTCAAACCGAAGGAGCAGGTGCATCCCAAGCGCTACTGGGTACAGATTGCCACCGGTTCAAACCTCAATGCGCTAAAATTTGATTATCGCCGGATGGTGAAAAAACAGCCGGATATGTTCAAGAGCCAGAAGGCATGGACCTCGCCGTGGGGCAATACCCGGCGGCTGGTGGTCGGACCATTTGACGACTTCAAGGCGGCCAAGGCCTTTGAAGCGGATTATCGCAAGGATGGTGGTGACGGATTCGCCTGGGCCAGTGCCGATGGTGTTGAGGTCAACGAGCTCAACAAATGATCCAGTTGCAAAGCTATGCCAGCGATCCGGGCGAAAGCCGGGGCCGGCTCCACGATGAAAAGCGCGAAGTCACCCGCGGCCCACGCGACGATTTCCAGCGCGACCGCGACCGGATCATCCACAGTATTTCCTTCCGCCGGTTGCGCCACAAGACCCAGGTTTTTGTCGCACCCGATGGCGATCACTATCGGGTCCGGCTGACCCACAGTCTCGAGGTCGCGCAGATTGGCCGGACGATGGCGCGGGCTCTGGGCCTGAATGAAGATCTGACCGAGGCGCTCTGTCTCGCCCATGATATCGGGCATCCGCCATTCGGTCACGCCGGCGAGGATGCGCTGCAGGAAGCTCTGGCCGAATTTGGCGGCTTCGATCACAATGCCCAGACGATCCGGACCCTGACCCTGCTGGAAACCCCATATCCGCGCTGGGATGGGCTTAATCTGACATGGGAAATGCTCGAGGGTCTGGCCAAGCATAATGGACCCGTTGACCGGCCTACCTGGGCGCTGACAGCGGCCAATGACGCGATGGATCTCGATCTGCACAGCTGGCCGTCGCTGGAGGCGCAGGTTGCGGCGATTGCCGATGATATCGCCTATGACAATCATGATATTGACGACGGCATGCGGGCCGGGCTGCTTACGCTCGATCAATTGCTCGAACTGCCGTTCATTGCCGAACGCTGGCAGGCGATCCGCGATCGTTTCGCCGATGTGTCGCCCGACCGGCTGTTGCCGGAGCTGATCCGCGACCAGATCGGGCTGATGGTCAATGATGTACTGGAAACCACGCGCGGGCGCATTGAGCGGCTGGGCGTCCAATCCTCGCAGGACGTTCGGCAGGCGGGTCAGATGATCGGCGGCTTTTCCGATGCGATGGCGGAGAAAGAACGCGCGCTCAAAGGCTTCATGTATGAAAATCTCTATCACCACCCCAAGCAGATGGCGGCGGCGGAAGAGGGCAAGATGATGGTTGCCGATCTGGTCAAAGCCTATCGCGAACAGCCGGAATTGATGCCGGCAAGCTGGGCCTCGGCGCTGCCCGAGGAAGAGCCGGCCCGCATCCGTTATATCGCCGATTTTCTCGCCGGGATGACCGATCGCTATGCCCGCAACCGGCACCAGGAAATATTTGGCGATCTGCACAGTCGGGGTTGATTTTCTCGCCCCAGCGAAGGCTGGGGACCAAACCAATCATGCGAGTCTCACAAATATTGGTTTTGATAGCAGCCTTCGCTGCTATGACGGTATATCAACAGCCACATCGAGGAACCCCTGACCATGGCCGATAAAATCCTGATCGTCGGAGCCTCCGGCCTGATCGGTGGCCTGCTCACCCGCAAGCTGGTCGAGCAGGGTGCGGACAAGAATCTCCATCTGCTGCTACGGCGGCCCTATCGCGAGGATGTCGGCAAGGCGAAGGTCCATGTTCAGCTGCAGGAAAACTGGCCCGCGACGATCGCGAAGATCAAACCGGATATCGTGATATCCTGCCTCGGCTCGACTATGAAAAAGGCCGGATCAAAAGCGGAATTTGCCGCGATCGACCGCGATCTGGTCGGCGCCGTGGCAGCAGCGGCCAAGGCAGCGGGCGCGAAACAATGTATCGCCATATCCTCGGCCATGGCGGACAGCAGCGCGTCGAGCTTCTACCTCAAGACCAAGGGCGAGGCCGAAGACCAGCTCCGCGCGCAGAGTTTCGACCGCCTCGATATCATCCGCCCCGGTCTGCTGCGCGGTGAGCGCACCAACGAAAATCGCCTCGGCGAAAGCCTCGCTATCGCCGCCAGCCCGATCATGGACCTGTTATTGCAAGGAAAATTTCGCCGCTACCGCTCGATCCTGGCTAGCGATGTTGCCGCTGCAATAGTGGCGTTGATGGGGGAGAGTGTGCGGGGGGAATTTGTGCACGAGAATGATGCGGTCTGGGCGATGGTTTGAGGAGGGACGGCGCACTCAAAGCAGCAAATCCACACCAATCTGTCGCCCCAGCGGAGGCTGGGGCCTAACCCGTCTGCGGTTTGAATCCTGAATGTGGTTTGCATCCCGGCCTGCGCCGGGTTGACGTGATAATTTATTCCGCACCGCACAACAGAATCATTGACAGTACTCGCCCGCTGATCCACTCAAGAGACTGCTTTATGGTCGGAGCTTTCGGGCAAAGATCATGAGACGTTGCGGGAGAGTGTTTTTCTATCCCAGCTGACCGAAAAGCCGCCGAAGGAGCAACCGCCCCGGAAACTCTCAGGCTAACGGACCGCAACCGTCTCACAAGCACTCTGGAAAGAGTCTGCCCTAGCTTTAGCGACGGCGGGCCACCGAAGGGGAAATCCTCCTTCGTCGAGGTTGCAGCGGGCTTGTCCGCCGAAGCTTTAGCGAAGGAAGGAAAACTCTCAGGTTCCGTGACAGAGGGGGCAGTTTTGCAGGGCTTTGCTGCGGGCTGTCTTCTTGATGCGGAAATATGATGAGTGAAAATACCCAAAATCTGAAACAATTACCGCTTGCCGACTGGCACCGCGGCCTCGGCGCGCGGATGGTGCCGTTCGCCGGCTATGAAATGCCGGTGCAATATGAAGGCGTGATGGCCGAACATATCTGGACCCGGACCGAAGCGGGCCTGTTCGATGTGTCGCACATGGGGCAGTTGCAGCTGATCGGCGAGGGCGCGGCCGATGCGCTGGAACGGATCACGCCGGGCAATCTGTCGGCGCTGGCCGCCGGCAAGATCCGCTACACCTTGCTGCTCGCCCAGGACGGCGGGATATTGGACGATCTGATGGTCACCAACACCGGCCACCATCTCTATCTGGTGGTCAATGGCGCGACCAAACATGATGATATTGCCTATATGCAGGCACAGCTGCCGGACAGCCTGACGCTCAACCATATGGAAGATGCGGCGCTTCTGGCTTTGCAGGGCCCCAAGGCAGCAGAAGCGCTGGCCAAGCTCGACATTCAGCCGCTGCAAGAGGGCTGGCCGCTGCCCACCGATCTCTACTTCATGGAAGCTGGTCCGTTTCAATGGCATGGCGTTCCGCTTGGCATAAGTCGCTCCGGCTACACCGGCGAGGACGGCTTCGAGATCAGCGTGCCAGCCGATCAGGCCGTGGCGCTCGCCAATGCGCTGACCGCTATGGACGAAGTGCGGCCCATCGGCCTTGGTGCGCGCGACAGTCTGCGGCTGGAGGCGGGATTGCCGCTCTACGGCCACGACATGAACCCCGATATCTTGCCGGTCGAGGCCAATCTGAACTTCGCCCTGTCCAAGGCGCGCCGCGAGGAAGGCAATTTTGCCGGAGCCGAGCAAGTGTTGGCGCAATATCCCGATAAAGCTGCGAAAAAGCGGATCGGCCTGTTTGTCGATGGACGCCAGCCGATTCGTGAAGGCGCGGCAGTCATAGATGACACCGGCGCGACCATCGGCACTGTGACCAGCGGCGGCTTCTCTCCGACGCTCCAGCGCCCGATCGCCATGGCCTATGTGCCGATGGACCTGTCGGAAACCGGCACCGCCGTCACCATCGAACAGCGCGGCAAGAAAATCGCCTGCACCGTTGCCGACATGCCCTTTGTACCGCATCACTATTACCGCAAATCCAAGCCATAGATTGACAGCAAGAGGAAGTGACCATGAGCCGATATTTTACCGATGAACATGAATGGGTCGAGGTCGAAGGCGACACGGCGACCGTCGGTATCACCGACTATGCCCAGGAACAGCTGGGCGACATTGTGTTTGTCGAAGTGCCGGAAGTCGGCACGGAACTCGAACAGGGCGATGATGCCGCTGTGGTCGAATCGGTCAAGGCCGCCTCTGATGTCTATGCGGCGGTTTCCGGTGAAGTGATCGAAGTGAACGAAGCGCTGGAGGATGAACCCGGACTGGTCAATAGCTCGGCCGAGGAAGACGGCTGGTTTTTCCGGCTGACGCTCTCGGACAAGGACGAACTCGGCGATCTGATGGATGAGAAAGCCTATCGGGCTTTTGTTCGCGATCTGTGATGATTTTCCCCTCCTCTTCAGAGGAGGGGATCAAGGGGTGGTGGCGATGCTTTAGCATCGCTCGCGCAGCGACAAGCGGCACGGAACCACCCAGTTTGGCAGCAGCTTCATCCCCCGGATGAAGCCAAGAGCCGCCAATCCCCCTCCTTTGAAAAGGAGGGGCTTCAGTGAAGGAAGAAGGAAAGAACATGCGTTATCTCCCGCTGACTCCCGACGACCGGCAATCGATGCTGGCCACTATCGGCGCGCAATCGGTCGACGACCTGTTCGTCGATGTGCCAGAGGAGGCCCGGCTGACCGGGCCGATCCACGGCCTGCCGATGCACGCCGGCGAGATGGCGGTGGAATCGCATATGAAGGCGCTCGCGAAAAAGAACCATGCCGCCGGCGACATGCCGTTTTTCCTCGGGGCAGGGGCCTATCGCCATCATATTCCGGCGAGCGTAGATCATATCATCCAGCGCGGCGAGTTCCTCACCGCTTACACGCCTTATCAGCCTGAAATTGCGCAGGGCACGCTGCAGACCCTGTTCGAATTCCAGAGTCAGGTCGCGCGCCTGTTCGGCGTCGATGTCGCCAATGCCTCGATGTATGATGGCTCGACGGCTTGCTGGGAGGCGATCACCATGGCCCGCCGGATCACGAAACGCAGCAAGGCGATCCTCTCTTCCGGTCTCCATCCCCATTATGTTTCAGTCGCCAATACCATGGCGAAATTCACCAAGGATAATCTGGTCTATCAAGCGCCGCGCCTTGAAGCCGACACGGATGGCCAAAGCCTGCTCGACCAGATTGATGACGAAACCAGCTGCGTCGTAGTGCAATATCCCGACATCCTCGGTCGTATCGACGATATGTCCGAACTGGCGGCCAGGGCAAAGAAGCATAAAGCGCTGCTGATCGCGGTGGTCACCGAGCCGGTTGCATTGGGCGCGATCATGTCTCCCGGCGAAATGGGCGCCGATATCGTGGTTGGCGAAGGCCAGTCGCTCGGCGTCGGCCTCCAATTTGGCGGCCCCTATGTCGGCCTGTTCGGCTGCAAGGAAAAATATGTCCGGCAGATGCCGGGGCGGCTGTGCGGCGAGACCGTCGATGCCGAGGGCAAGCGCGGTTTCGTCCTGACCCTGTCGACTCGCGAGCAGCATATCCGCCGCGAAAAAGCGACCTCCAATATCTGTACCAACAGCGGCCTGTGCGCGCTGGCCTTCACCGCGCATATGACCTTGCTCGGCGAAAAGGGCCTGCGCCAACTGGCGATGCTCAATCATGGAAAAGCGGTGCAGACGGCGGATCGCTTGTCCAAAATTGACGGCGTCAGGCTGGTAAACGACAGCTTTTTCAATGAATTCACGCTGGTTCTTGATAAGGATGCTCGGTCCATTGTTCGGCAGCTTGCCGATCAAAGAATATTGGCCGGCGTGTCTCTGGGGCGGCTTTATCCGGATCAGGAACAGCTCGCTCACGGATTGCTGGTGGCGGTGACGGAAACGTCAACCGATAGCGAGATCGAGGCCTTGGCCACGGCTCTGGAAGGAGCCCTGTCATGAATATGCTCGCCGAAGGACGTCCGACCAAACAGGAAGCAAATTTGATCATGCCCGAACAAAATGCCATCACCACCCATACCGGCAATCGCGCGCTGATGGTCGACGAACCACTGATCTTCGAAATCGGTTCGTCGGATCGCAGCGGCGTGGATTTGCCGGATGCCCCGCAGGTCGCAAGTCGTCTCGGTGGCCTCGAACGCAAGGCGCCGATCGCCATTCCCGGGCTTTCCGAAGGCGAAACGGTGCGGCACTATACCCGTCTCAGCCGCCAGAATTATGCGATTGATGTTGGCCTGTTCCCACTCGGCAGCTGTACGATGAAGCATAATCCACGGCTCAACGAGAAAATGGCGCGGCTCAAGGGCTTTGCCGACATCCACCCGCTGCAACCGGTTGAAACCGTGCAGGGCGCTCTGGAACTGATCGACGAACTGGCCGAATGGCTCAAGCTACTCACCGGTATGCCGGCGGTGGCGATGTCGCCCAAGGCAGGCGCGCATGGCGAATTGTGCGGCATATTGGCGATCCGCTATGCGCTGGAAGCGCGCGGCGACGCCCGCGAAGTAATCCTGGTGCCGGAAAGCGCCCATGGCACCAATCCGGCGACCGCAGCCTTTGCCGGATACAAGGTCGAGGATATTCCCGCCAATAAAGATGGCCGGGTCGATCTGGTGGCGCTGAAAGCGCGGCTCGGTCCCGACGTTGCCGGGGTGATGATCACCAATCCCAATACCTGCGGCCTGTTCGAACCGGATATGAAGGCGATTTCCGATGCGGTTCACGCTGCGGGAGGGCTTGTCTATTGCGACGGCGCCAATTTCAACGCCATTGTCGGCCGGGTCCGCCCCGGCGATCTTGGCGTCGATGCCATGCATATCAATTTGCACAAAACCTTCTCCACCCCCCATGGTGGCGGCGGTCCCGGTTCCGGTCCGGTGGTCTTTTCCGAAGCGCTCGCGCCCTTTGCGCCGCTGCCGATTGTCGAGAAAACTGCCGAGGGTCACTTCCGGCTGGTTGAGGAAGAAACTGCCGACGAACATCACGGCAGCAGCTTTGGCCGGATGGTCGCTTTCCACGGCCAGATGGGCATGTTCAGCCGGGCGCTGACCTATATGCTCAGCCATGGCGCGGATGGATTGAAGCAGGTCTCGGAAGACGCGGTGCTCAACGCCAATTATATCCTGCGTAGTCTGGAAGATATTCTCGATGCGCCGTTCGCGAAGAGCGGCCCCTGCATGCACGAGGCTCTATTCTCCGACAAAGGCTTTGCTGACGGCCTCACCACGCTTGATCTCGCCAAGGGTATGATCGACGAAGGCTATCATCCGATGACCATGTATTTCCCGTTGGTGGTGCATGGCGCGATGCTGGTCGAGCCGACCGAGACCGAGAGCAAGGCGGCGATTGACCAGTTTATCGGTGCCTTCCGTTCGGTCGCCGAGCGGGCCAAGGCCGGCGATGAATCGCTGAAAACCGCGCCCCATTTCGCGCCGCGCCGTCGCCTCGACGAAACGCAGGCGGCGCGCAAACCGATATTGGTGTGGACGGAACCCGAGTTATTTGCTCAAGCGGCTGAATAAAAGGGACGGACATCATTTATTGCATTGTACCGTCGCACCGTTCGTCCTGAGCTTGTCGAAGGACAGGTTCCTGTTCACACAGGCACTTCGACAAGCTCAGTGCAAACGGTAAAGTGGGGGAGCGAGCCGTATGATTCACCGCCTGACCAATTTCTTTGCCCTGTGGACAATATTGGGGACAGCCTGGGCATGGTTTGTGCCCGAACATTTTCTGTGGGTCGTTGACGGTCGCTTCCGGCCGCTCGGTCAGCCTTTGGTCAGCGTCATGCTCGGCCTGATCATGCTCGGCATGGGGCTCACCTTGTCCTTCGACGATTTCAAGCGGATCGCGAAAATCCCCAAATGCGTCGGGGCAGGGGTTGCCCTGCAATTCACCGTGATGCCGCTGGCGGGAATTTCGCTGGCCATGCTATTCGGGCTGGAGACAGGGCTGGCGGTTGGCCTGATCCTCGTCGCCTGTTGCCCCGGCGGCACTGCGTCCAATGTTGTCGCCTATCTTGCCAATGCCAATCTGGCGCTGTCGGTGACCATGACCATGGCCTCGACCCTGATCGCGGTCGTGGCGACGCCGCTGCTGACCGGATTGCTCGCCGGTAAATATGTCGAGATCGACCAGTGGAACCTGTTCATCAACATGGTCTCGATCGTATTGCTGCCGGTGATCGCCGGGGTCCTGCTCAACCGCTATCTGCCGAAATTGACCGAGAAGATCGCGGTTATTTCACCGCTCGCCTCGGTGATCGTCGTGGTGCTGATCGTCGGCGGGATCATTGCCAATAGCAAGGCGCTGATCGAGCAACATTTCGGTGTGTTGATGCTGGCAATATTCCTGCTCCACGCCTTCGGTTTCGGCTTGGGCTATCTGATCACCAGGGCGATCGGATTTGGCGAGGAGGAGAGCCGGACGATCAGCATCGAGGTCGGGATGCAGAATAGCGGCCTCGGCTCCAGTCTGGCCTCCACGCTTACCTTCGCCGCGCAATTCGCCAACCCGATGCAGGCGGCGCTGGCACCGGTGCCGAGCGCCATTTCGGCGGTCTATCATGTCGTGATCGGCAGCTTTCTGGCCGCGATCTGGCGGCGGATGGTAGTTGTCGGGGCAGATAAGTCCTGATGGATCCGCAACAACGCCATGCCCCCGCCACCATGCGCAACCGCGACGCGATTGTGGCGCTGCTGGAAAGGATTTTGCCATCCAGCGGGCTGGTGCTGGAAATCGCCAGCGGCACCGGTGAACATGCCGTCTATTTCGGCAAGACCTTTCCCGAACTGACCTTTCAGCCCAGCGACCCCGATCCGGCCTGTTGCCAGTCGATCGCTGCCTGGACGAAGCGCGAAGCGGTGGCCAATGTGCAGCCGCCGCTGCAGCTTGATGCGCAGGCTGGGCAATGGGACATACCGAAACCGGCAGCGATCCTGTGTATCAACATGGTCCATATCAGCCCGTGGGAATCGAGCATCGGCCTGTTCGCCAAGGCCGGCACATTGCTCGATCCGGGCGCGCCGCTCTATCTCTATGGCCCCTATTTGCGCGATGATGTCGAATCCGCGCCGGGCAATATGGATTTCGAACGCAGCCTGAAAAGCCGCGATCTCAGATGGGGCCTGCGCGATGTCGCCGACATGGACGCGCTGGCGACGCGAACCGGCTTCGTCCGCGAAAGCCTGACCGAGATGCCAGCCAATAATATCTCGCTGGTGTATCGGAGACTTTAAAGCCCCTCCTTTTCAAAGGAGGGGTTGGGGTGGTTTCTCTCGTCGAAGAATTATATTCTGGTTTCCCAACATTTCTGTCCGCTCTGCCGCAATTCGCTGACGCGAGCGATGCTGGCGCATCGCCACCACCCCAACCCAGTTTCAGGTGAAACGGCCCCCAGCCGTTTCAGATCAGTCCGGGGGACCGATCGACCAGAAACTTCTAAAAAGGAGGGGCTAAACACCGTTCTCCAGCCCGTCCCCCTTGCCTTGAACTAATCGCGCGATTAACAGGGAGTCAAAATAACTAGGAGCGGGTAAATGACGGAAACACGGCGCTGCATGGGATCGTCCATCACCCACTGGGCAGCAGAAACCCCCCACAATATCGCAATCGACGATCCCGACGGCATGGTCAGCTATGCCGAGCTGGATCGCCGAGTCACCGAATATGCGCGCGCCTTCACCGGTGCCGGCCTGCACAAGGGCGACCGGATCTGCTGGCTGGGCAAGAATAGCGGTCTCTATTTCACCCTGTTCGCCGCGGCCAGCCGCGCTGGCATGGTGATCGCGCCAATCGGCTGGCGGCTCGCCGCACCCGAAGTCGCCTATGTATTGAAAGACACGCGCGCGCCGCTGCTGATCTGCGAGCCGGAATTTGCCAGCACGGCGAAAAATGCAGCGCAAGAGTCGCCCGACACCAAGGCGATAATCTGTACAAAGTCCGGCACCGACCTGCAGACTCTTGCCGATTTCGTAGCCAATGCACCGCCAGGTGACCTGTCCTTATGCGACCCGGCGGAAGGCGTGCTGCAACTTTATACTTCCGGTACCACCGGCAATCCCAAGGGCGCGGTGCTGACCAGCGACAATCTGTTCAAGCTGCGGCCTCTGGTCGAGGACAAGCCGGACCATGCCTGGATCGACCTGAAGCCCGGCGACAGCACGCTGGCGGTCATGCCCTGCGCCCATATCGCCGGCTCCGGCATCGGCCCGATCGCCTTCTACAATGGCGCGACGATGATGGTGATCCCGGAATTCCATCCCGACAAAGTGCTCGATTGCATCGACAAGGGGCTCAACCAGTTCTTCCTCGTGCCGACCGCGCTGCAGATGCTGGTCAACTGGCCGCGCGCGAAGGACACGGATTTTTCCAGCGTGCGTTCGGTCACCTATGGCGCCGCGCCAATCCCGCTGGAACTGCTGCGCCAGTGCCTGCAGACCATGCCCAAGGCCTTGTTCTGCCAGCAATATGGCATGACCGAAACCACCGGTACGATCTGCATCCTGCCACCCGAAGATCATGATCCGGCGGGCAACGAACGAATGCGCGGCATCGGCATTGCGCTGCCCGGCGTTGAGCTGAAGATTGTCGATGAAAACCGGCAGGAAGTCCCGCCCGGCACGATCGGCGAAATCGCCACCCGCTCCGGCCTCAACATGCTGCATTATTACGACAATCCGGAAAAAACCGCGGAGACGGTCGACGCCGACGGCTGGCTTTATACCGGCGATGCGGCGATCATGGATGAAGACGGCTATTTCTATATCAAGGACCGGGTCAAGGACATGATCATCTCCGGCGGCGAAAATGTCTATCCGGCGGAAGTGGAAAATGCGATTTTCGGCCACCCGCAGGTCAACGAAGTCGCAGTGATTGGCATCCCCGACGCCAAATGGGGCGAAGCGGTCAAGGCCGTGGTTTCACCCAAGCCGGACGCGGGCGAGATTGACACCGACAGCATCATCGCCTGGGCCCGCGAACGGATCGCCGGCTTCAAGGTGCCCAAGACCGTAGACGTGATTGCGGAACTACCAAGAAACGCCAGCGGCAAGATCCTGCGCCGCGAATTGCGCGCGCCTTATTGGGAAGGCAATGAGCGCGGGGTGAACTAGCCTTCGACAAGCCCGGGCTTTAGTCGTCACGTTACAGCTTATTGGCCAATCTGCCGACCATTGTTGTCTACTCTGGCGAAGGCCGCTATCGTTGATAGCTGGTTCGCTCAATGATTTCCGATCCTGATCAATCCCGCAAGACGAGAACCCTGGAGACAGATAAAACGAAGCGCGCCTGATTCCCTCAATCCCGTCCCCCAAAAAAGGCAAACTCCCCCAATGAGAAAAATAGCCCTGTCGGCCATCGCGATAGCGTTGGCCCTGCCGCTGCCTGCCTATGCGCAAGCCGCTAATGAAAATGAGCGGCCGGATGCCAAACAAGGCTGGCAGTTCACAGTGTCGGTCGGCTCAATATATGCCCCCAATTATCGCGGCGATGACGACTATCAGCTGGGCATTTTCCCGAGCATTTCGGTCGAATATGACGATCTGTTTTTTGCCTCTATTCGCGGTGTCGGTCTCAACCTGATCAATCGCGACGGCCTCAAGGCAGGGCCGATCATGAGATATGATTTCGGACGCGATGAAGATGGCAGCGGTCCGTTCAGTCTGAGCGGCGGCACCAATGATCTGATCGGATTGGGCGATGTCGATGGCACCTTCGAACTCGGCGGCTTTGTCGAATATTCGACCGGCAATATCAGCGGCAAGGTCGAACTTCGGCAGGGTGTCAACGGTCATAAAGGCCTGCAGGGCGAAGCGCAGGTTAAATATGGCAAACGCTTCAAGGCCTTTGGTAGAAACGCTTTTTTCGCCGTTGGTCCAGAAATTTCCTTTGGCGACAGCAAGTATAATAGCGCCTATTTCGACATAAGCGCCATGCAGTCGGCTGCATCCGGCCTCTCCCAATATGACGCAGGTGGTGGACTCAATTCCTATGGCTTACGCGGTTCCGTTGTTCTGCCGATGACCGACCATATGTCAGTGGTCGGATTCGCCGGATATGATCGTCTGAACGGCGACATCGCCAATTCGTCGCTGGTGCAGGAACGGGGTTCGAAAGACCAGGCCTCGGTCGGGCTTCTCTTGAACTATCGATTTTAGGGAAGTTGCGCGCGCCTTATCGTGAGGGCAATGATCGCCGGGGGGAATTAGCCTTTGGCCTCGATCTGAAATTTTTGCCGATGAAAAAGGGGGACGGATATCCCGGCCCCCTTTTCCGGCACGGCAGAAAAATCTCTAACCGATAGATTTCATCAGCGATTTCAAGCCGCGAGATTGCTTGTTGCTGCGGTCAGCTTGCGCCTGTGCCGCTTTTGTCGCTGATTCCAGGATCAGCTTCGGCAGCCGTTCTTCGAGTTTTTCCAGCTCGCCTTTCTTGAAGAAATCCTCAAATTTCGGATCATCAAGCGCTGGCAGGGCACCGACGATATCAGCCATCATCCGGCCATAAGCGTCGCCGATAATCCGGTCGAACTGGTCGCCGGACAGATCACTGCCCTTGCCGGTCATGAAGTCGACCAGCAGCTGTCCTTCCTTGCTGTCGCCCAGTGCCTCGAGCAGCATGATCCGCGACTGGCCCGGGCCTTGCGCTTTGTCGAGCAACCCCATGATCACCTGGCCCAGGACATTGAAATTGCCGCGTTTGATGATCTCCGGCACTTCGAGAATTTCTTCCAGGATCAGCGGATGATAGCGAACCAGCGTCAGACGGAGGATATACCAGCAATAGCGCCGGTTGCTGGGTTGCAGCCAATTCACGATATTCTGGTAATATTTATAGATTTTCAGCAGATCGGCGGACGGCACGAAGCCGGCCCCGCTGCCCGTGCCCAGACCCGTGCGTCCGGTGCCGGAGCCATCAAGATTGATATTCACATAATGATGCCAGGTCGCCTCGCAGACGATCCGCCCAGGCCGGGCCGATTGCCCGGATAGCGGGTTGGCGAGATGACCGTTGAACGCCGAGATCGCGCCGAACATCCGCGGTCTGACCGGTGGTTTCCAGTTGCCGTTCCGGACCGAACGCCCGCCGGAAACGGAAAAGGCAACGATCTCAGATCCGACCTTGCCGCCACCGGATGCCGCGTTCGGGAATTCCGGAAAATTCAATCCGGCTTGGTTGTAGGTTCCGTTGAGCGCAGCGCTGTTGGCGGTCGCCGACACTTCATAGCATTCGCTTTCGTGCGGATGGTCGGGCAGCACATCAATATCATTGGAAAAGGCGGCGGGATCGCCATCTTCTTTCGAAATCGATCCGCCATTCATCAACAGCAGCGGATGGATGGTTGCGGTCCAGTCACCAAAGCCCGGGCCGGTCACCGCATAATTGGGATAGATGCGCTGGGGAATGTTGTCGGATTGATCGTCAAATTCGTAAATATTATTAGCGCCGGGATTGACGATCGTGTCTATCCGGTCGAGCGCCGTCGGCAAGGCTTCCAGACCCATGGGAACATTCTGCCATTCGCGCATATGCCGGATCCGCGGCAGGTTCCCGGACATGGTTTTTCCCAAAGCCGCGTGATCCCCGGTGGCAAACACACCGCCACCGGCGTTCATGAAATCGGCCAGCACCGTGATTTCGGCATTGCTGATCGAACCGCTCGGATCGATCCCGAGCAACTAGATCTGGTCATAATTGGCCCGGGTAACGGCGGGGGTGGCGGTGGCGAAGTTTAAACTGGTCGCGACCGTATAGCTGACGCCATCGATCACTACCGGCGAGCTATGCCCGCCGCGATGCGCCAATGTCACCGCCGGGGTCAGCGTCACGCTGCTATGGGTTGCAATCGCTTCCACGAAGCGGCTCAGGCCAAAGCCACTGGTGCTGAAACCGAGACCGCCGTCGGTAACGATCAGGATTTTAGGCTTGCAGCGGGGGAGATAGTAAATGAGCGGTCTCGAAAGTCGGGAGACGACAAGACTCTCGTTCAACAGGCTGGTGAGTTTCATGACATAATCCTTGCTTCATCAAAGGTGCTGAACCATTTCAGACACCTGATGCGACCGGATTTTCTTATTATTTTGAAATGGCCTGCGAGACAGGACATGGGCATGATGTATATTTTTAAATATTGGCAATATTGTATGAAATAGACACTGGATGCTGGTAAGAATGTAAATATATGGGATTATTAGTTATATTTTACTTGTAACCCCCGATTGGTCGGGCTTGGCGGTGCCGGTCTGATCCGAATTTTCAAACCACCGAGTCGGCAAGATGGCATGGCGAAGACAGAAGTTGTCCGTCGGTTCCCGGCCCAATGTCGGTCCTTCCCATGCTGATTGCAAACGCCCGAGAGCCGCCTTTGCGCACGCCATTCCCTCTTCCTGTTTCATCAAAAATTGACATTTATTTTCAAAAGCCTAGGTCTCGACAACGTTCACGTCCGTGTCGCGTCCACCAACATAAGCAATCAACCGCAGCGAATATCCCAAAAGGGGGCCAAGACATGAAGATCACAGAACAGAAAACGCAAAACCCGGTAAACAAAAGAATATATGAGAAACCAATATTAATCGTCCTCGACGGTATAAACGACGGCACACATGGCAAAACCTACCCAGCTGCAGTGGAACGCGGCAGCCCAACCATCTTCACAGGCCCGAGCTGACAACATCATGACCAGCCGTTCAGGATAATCATCCTGAACGGCTAAAAGAGGCATAATGGCCATTGGACGAGGCAGGCAATCTGTCCAGCCATGGTTCACGCGCTATCCGCTTCCCCAGCCGACCCTTCGACCATGCTGTCGATCACCTGAAATATGACTCAAGCACTGCCTGACGGCGGTGTTTTTTGTGAGAATATAGACCGTTCACTTTGCGCCTTCGGCATCCGAACCCGGGCGGACCACTTCACCACCCAGTTGTTGCCGTCCAACATGGCCAAAGTTAAACTCCGCTTTCGGGATGTTACGGCCAATCAAACCCCTTTCACCGGAACCCTAAACCTTAACCAGCATCTTGCCCGTGTTCGCGCCGGTAAACAGCCCGATGAAAGCGTCCGGTGCTTTTTCCAGCCCCTCCATCACCGTCTCACGGCCCTTGACCGCGCCTGATGCAATCAGTTCCGCCATATCGGTGTTGAATTCGGGCACTTGCGCGGCGAAATCGGGATAGAGGAAGCCTTCAATTTTTATGCGCAGGCCAATGATCATGGTCAGATATTGCATCGATTGCGGCTGTTGATCGTTGTAAACGTCAATCATCCCGCAAATCGCCACGCGCGCGCGTTCGTTTGAGCAGGCGAGCGCCGCATCGAGATGTTCACCGCCGACATTGTCAAAATAGACATCGACGCCGGGTTTGCCGAGGGTTTTCAGTGCTGCGCGCAATTGCGGCAATACCGGACCGGACTTGTAATCGAGGCAAGCATCCGCGCCGATTTCTTTGACCCATGCACATTTATCTGCGCCGCCGGCTGACCCGATTACGGTCATGCCCTTGGCCTTGGCTATCTGGGTAACGGTTGAGCCAACCGCGCCAGCCGCCGCAGATACAAAGATAGTTTCGCCTTCTTTGGCTGCACCGACTTTCAGCAAGCCAAACCAGGCGGTGCCTCCGGGCATGCCGATGATCGACAACCAATGTTGATCGGGAACACCGAGATCGGGAAGCTTCACCGGCGGCATTCCGCCTTCTGGAGGATTGCTACCGCCAGCGACAGCAGTGTCGCGCCAACCCGCCATATGCAGCACTTTGCATCCGACTGGATAATCGGCGTTGTTGCTTTCGGTCACCGTGCCGACCGCACCGCCGGTCATCGCTTCGCCGATACCGAATGGCGGCGCATAGCTTTTCACGTCATTCATCCGTCCGCGCATATAGGGGTCAACCGACAGCCAGCTATTTGTGATGCGATATTCGCCTTCGCCAAGCGGAGCATCCGTTGCCTCTATCATCTGGAAATTATCTGCCACCGGGGTACCGGTGGGGCGACTCTTCAGGGCCCATGCACGCATATCAATGTCCTTTTTGGTTTCGTTTATCCATTGTTCTAGCTGGTATTTGCGGAATGCACCAACTTTGCGCGCGGTCAATTTCTCTCCAGCCAATATCGCGTCGGCCAAAGCCGCTTTTGAAATTCACTTTGTCCACCGTTTCATAGGTCTTTGTTTGCGCTTGGTTGTGTTCGCGGCCAAAGTCGTCACGTTTAGCACGCGACCGCCATTGGCGACGGGATCGCGATCCACGACGGCAGTCCCAATTTTCGGTGAAAGTTTACTATATGCATTCAAATCTAGTGGATAACGCCTAACGGTTGAGTCCTTTTTGGGATTCCCTTTCGCGTTTTGATGTGCGATTCAGTGTCATGCGCACCGGGATCATATTTGAAGTTTCGCCTTCTGAACGTCTTCGCCTTGAGC
>Ga0209491_10000200_pt1 | contig 115531 bp, 100 predicted proteins | sample BON02_FD_187213 | JGI IMG/M metagenome (GOLD analysis project Ga0209491, IMG submission 187213) | Freshwater microbial communities from Lake Bonney liftoff mats and glacier meltwater in Antarctica - BON-02 (SPAdes) (version 2) | ecosystem: Environmental > Aquatic > Freshwater > Ice > Glacier... | reverse complement strand
GTGCCGTGATGCGCAAGGACCTCACCGGACTTTGGGCCTGCATTAAAAGCGGTACTCCATTCGATTCAACCCGACTTTTCAGTGAAATTCATCTGAAAAAGGCTTGACCGTCAACGGAGTATCTACAAGCCAGTGGGTTCTAGCTAGTGTTGAGCGATGCTCTGACTGTAGGAGCTTGCCTCGCAAGCGATAGGTTTGGTGATGCGTTCATTTCTGAAGAAGTAGCATGTCCCACACCCAACCCTTCGCGAGCATCAGGGTATCTTGTATACTGCCCGTCTTTCCATACCTTTGAGGCGGAGTAGTTAATCTTCCCTATGAACTCAGAACCCAAAGCAGTAGATATATTAGCGGCGGACTCGCAGCTAGTTAAGCAGCACCTCGCCGCCGTGAATCTCCCTAGGGAGATGGATGCGGAGGAGGTCGCCGACTATAAGGCGCGCATTAAGGTCTTGTTGAAGGAAAAGGATGCCGTGTTGGTGGCGCATTACTACACCGATGCCCTGCTGCAGGAGTTGGCTGAGGAGAGTGGGGGCTTCATCTCCGATTCTTTAGAGATGGCGCGCTTCGGTCGCGACGCGAAGGAGTCGACCCTCGTGGTCGCAGGCGTTCGTTTCATGGGCGAGACGGCAAGTATTCTGAGTCCGAATAAGACGGTATTGATGCCCACAATCGAGGCGACCTGTTCGCTGGATTTGGCGTGCCCAATCGATGCATTCGCGGCATTCTGCGATGCTCATCCCGACCGTGAAGTAGTGGTGTATGCCAACACCTCGGCAGCGGTGAAAGCGCGCGCCGACTGGGTGGTGACCTCGAGCATTGCGGTGGATGTGGTGGAGCATCTTGCGGCCCAGGGCAAGAAGATCATCTGGGCCCCGGATAAGCATCTGGGCAGTTATATTCAAAAGCGTAGTGGGGCGGACATGTTGCTCTGGGATGGCGCCTGTATCGTGCATGAAGAGTTCAAGGCCAAGGGGTTGATGGATCTGCGTGCCGTGCATCCAGAGGCCGCAGTCCTTGCGCATCCTGAGTCGCCGGCGGCCGTATTGGCCATCGCCGATGTGGTGGGCTCCACAACGCAGATCATTGATGCGGCGGTGAATATGCCGAATGAGTCCTTCATCGTGGCCACGGATAAGGGGATCTTCTATAAACTGCAACAACTGGCGCCTACTAAGCGCTTCTACGTCGCGCCTACGGCCGGCGATGATGCGACCTGTCGCAGTTGCGCCCATTGTCCATGGATGGCTATGAACTCGCTCGATAGGCTTTATCAGTCTTTGCTACACGGCACTAATCGTGTGTCAGTCGATCCTGAGCTCGCAAAGCGTGCGATGATCCCGTTGCAGCGGATGTTGGATTTCTCGGCGCAGCATAAGCTACGGGTGGCGGGTAAGGCTTAGCGGCTGCGGGAGCTACGATCGAGGGTTTCTACATCGCGAGAGCGCTGACGCAATTTCGCGATGAGCGGGCCGTTATTGTCCTTGTCAGACTCTATGCGCAGTGCGTAAGAGAGCTGTTCTGAGGCACTCTTGAAGTCCCCAATCAGGATGAAATACTCGGCACGGGCTTGATGCACCTTACTGACATTGCCAACCAATCCCTGCGTCTCCGCAATGGCATACCAAAGGTCATGATCCTCTGGGCGGTTAACGGCGTGTTTCTCGAGTACTGTGGCAGCCTCATCATATTTTCTATCTGCGATTAAGGCATCGGCATAGGTGATGGTAAGCGGGTGATTGTCCGGGCTGATCTGCAGCGGTCGCTCTAGATATTCTTGAGCACGCCCCGCCTCGTTGCCAGCAGTGAAGATTTCGGCCTTGGCGACTACATAGGCGATACGATTCGGATCCCCCGCGAGCAGGGGTTCCAAGGCTTCGTGGGCCTTGCTGTACTGTTTATTTTGCATGTACGCCAGAGCCAGACCATATTGTGCCGCGGCCTTCTCAGTCCCCGCAGCGGCGTTGTTCAGTTCTGTCTGAAAATGCGTGATCGAGGTCTGGGCAATCGGTTCATAGTGAATCTGAATGCGCGAGCGCATCAGCTGATATTCGAGGCTCGGGTTGCTCTCACGCTCGGGGTAACGGGCCGCGCGGCCTCGCGTGTCGGCGATACGGGCCTCGGTAACCGGGTGCGAAAGTAGAAACTCTGGCGGCCGCGCTCCGAAGCGATTCAAGCCCATAAGGCGTTCAAACATCGCGGGCATCTCTTCAGGATCATAGCCTGCATCGTATAAGGTGCGGATACCCACGCGGTCGGCTTCGGCCTCGTTGTTGCGCGAGAAACGCAATTGATTCTCTATCGCACGCCCCTGCGCCGCCATAATCGCTGCCTGGCCTTGGCCGGCGCCGGAAGTGCCCATCACCACGATACTCGCTAGAAGGGTCGCCAACTCGGGGATACGGCGGCGCTGCGCGTCTTCCACACTGCGGGCAAAGTGGCGTTGGCTCACATGGGCCAATTCGTGGGACATCACTGAAAGAAATTCACCTTCCGTGTGCGCGTTGAGGAACAGGCCACCGTTGACGCCGATGATCCCGCCAGGGGCGGCGAACGCGTTCAAAGTCGGGCTATCGATGATGATGAAAGCGAGGCGATAGTCCTTAAGTTCGCTATGCAGAGCAAGATTGTGGGTGACATTCACGAGATAGTCATTGAGCAACGGATCAGGGATGGTTACGCTGCTACGCCGCACCGAACGCAGGAATTCCCGGCCGAGCGCGTACTCATCATCTAGAGAGATTAATCCCGAAATGCGGTCCCCTAGGCTAGGGAGCTGCACCTGTGCATTGGCGATGCTGCTGCCCAGCAGGGCTGTAGAAAACGCAAAGGCTGAAATTAAAGATGTTCGGGTAAATATTGGAGTAAATGCTCGCATAATTGTCTCTAGAAGCGCTCTAGTTACTGTAAACCTAAGACCGGTAGCAGCACAAATAATTCCACGACTATTCGCTATGCCGGCACTTTGCTTGCTAAAATGCGGCCCATGGAAATCAATGCAGATCAAGAACTGGACGCAAGTGGACTTAGTTGCCCGCTGCCCTTACTCAAAGCGAAATTGGCATTGAATGCATTGCTGCCGCTACAGGTATTGAAAGTGATCGCCACCGATCCTGGCTCCGAGCGCGATTTCGAAGTGTTTGTGAAGCAGAGTAGACACTCTATCTTGGCCTTCAGTAAAGAGGATGCCACCTACCACTACTGGATCCAAAAAGGCTCATAGCAACTCATGAGAAAACTCTTTCGTAGCTTCTTCGACCGCTATTTCCACGACGAAGAAGCGGTGATTTTTGTAATTCTGCTAGGCCTCGGCCTATTAGTCCTCATTACTATGGGGTCTATGTTAGCGCCGCTATTTGCCGCCATTGTAACCGCCTACCTCCTGCAGGGCTTGGTCAACAGGTTGGTGCGCTACAACGTGCCCTATATGATCTCGGTCACGATAGTCTATGTGCTGTTCATCAGCATTTTCGCCGCGATGCTTCTGTTCTTGCTACCGCAGGCGTGGGGGCAGTTGGGGCGATTTATCAATGAATTGCCGCGTCTGATTAGTGAAGGACAGGACCTTCTGCTGCACTTGCCAGTCGCTTACCCTAGCTTAGTTACAGAGCAACAGATTCAAGAATTGATTGTTCAGCTGCGCGGTGACTTAGCGGTGCTCGGTCAACTCGTCCTGTCCTACTCGATCTCCAGTATTCCTCGGATCTTCAACTTAACCGTTTTCCTCATTCTGGTGCCGGTACTTGTCTTCTTTATGCTCAAAGACAAGGCGCTCTTAGTGCGATGGATAAGCAATCTACTCCCCCATAACCGCCCTTTGATGTTGCAAGTGTGGAAGGAGATGGACGAGCAGCTCGCCAATTATATTCGCGGCAAGGTTCTTGAAATATTTATTGTAGGATTATGTAGTTACGTCACTTTCTTCATAATTGGGGTGAACTACGCCTTGCTACTTTCTCTACTCGTTGGGCTCTCCGTAGTCGTGCCTTTTATCGGGGTTGCCGTGGTGGCGATTCCGGTAATGCTGGTCGCCTATGTGCAGTGGGGTATCGGGCCTGAGTTTTTCACAGTGACCATTGCTTATGGCATTATTCAGCTGATTGATGCCAACGTCGTCGTGCCCATAATCTTCTCCGAGACCGTTAATCTGCATCCAGTGGCGATCATCGCCGCGGTGCTGGTTTTTGGTGGGCTGTGGGGGCTGTCGGGTGTGTTCTTTGCCATTCCATTGGCGACCCTGATTAAGGCGATTATCAATGCCTGGCCAGACACCACCCGGAAACCCCCCTTAGAGGAAGGGTCTTGAGGGATTTTCAAGGCGTAGATTTTGTCGTGAGACTGGCGAATGTGGTACAGTGCGGCCCGAGTTTTCAATCTCTTAGGGTAGAGGATTAGTAATGATTCAAGGCAGTATCGTAGCGATCGTCACGCCGATGTTTGCGAATGGTGAGATCGACTATCTGGCATATGATCGCTTGATCGATTGGCACATAGGCAGCGGCACAGATGCAATCGTCGTGGCTGGCACCACTGGTGAGTCCCCCACGCTTTCTGAGCAGGAACATTGCGACCTCATAAAACACACTGTGAAGAAGGTAGCCAAGCGCATCCCCGTAGTGGCAGGCACTGGTTCGAATTCCACGCGTGAGGCAATATTCTTTACTGAGGCGGCTAAGGAATTCGGCGCCGACGCCTGTTTAATCGTCGTGCCCTATTACAATAAGCCCAGCCAAGAAGGCCTTTATCAACACTTTAAGACTATAGCGGAGCGTGTTGATATTCCTCAATATCTTTACAATGTCCCTTCCCGCACTGGCTGCGATCTGCAGGCGCAGACCGTATCGCGACTAGCCGAGCTGGACAATATCGTAGGCATCAAAGAAGCAAGCGGCAATCTGGATCGCTGTCGAGAATTGATAAACTTGTGCGGTACTCGAATAAGTATTATCGGGGGTGATGACGCAACTGCGCGGCAACTCATGTTGGCTGGCGGCAAGGGCAATATTTCAGTGACCGCGAATGTGGTTCCTAGGCAGATGCACGAGATGTGCAAGCGCGCGATAGCCGGGGATGCCGTTGGTGCAGAGGCAGTCGATTTGCCTCTAGCGGCACTCCATGAGCGACTGTTTGTTGAGGGTAGTCCCGTGCCTGTGAAGTGGGCGATGGCGCAGATGGGTTTGATTGAAGGCGGCATTCGTCTGCCCTTAGTGGAACTGAACCCCGCGTTTAGAGTCACAGTAGCGGATGCGATGCACGCCGCCGGAATCAGCATTACGTAAGTTAACGGTCGTCGCTGTAGGCGATGGCATTGAGCGACCGAATTTTCAGGCATGAGAGGCACAATGCAGGCTACGAAATCGATTTTCTTGGGCACTTTATTAGTAAGCACCCTTGCTGGATGTTCATATCTCACTGGGGATGATGGCTATTTTCGTGACCGCGAGGGTGATTATCTCGTCTCCCCCACTATAGAGCCAATGGATATTCCCGCACAGTTGGACAGCTTTACCTTGGACGCGCTTTATGTCGTGCCGGATAGCATCCCCGAGGAGCGCGCTTACTTCGTGAAAGCACCTAGCCCCCGCGGGCTAGATACGAATATCCGCGAAGGTGTCGTTGTGCAGCGCTTTGGCGAGCGTCGCTGGATCGTGATCGGCGCCGAGCCTGGTCAGGTGTGGCCACGCATGCGGGACTATTGGTCCACAGCACAGATTCGACTGGCCTTTGAAGACCCGGTGCGGGCCATCATGGAGACCGTATGGATAGGAGAAGAGGGCGAGCGTAATAAATACCAAGTGCGTATCGAGCCAGGCCTACATTCGGGCAACTCCGAAGTGTATGTTGTGCAGATCGGTGAGAGCTATGTCGAAGATTCCGATGCGCCGATTGATTGGCCCGAGAACTCCGCGGACCTAGAGCTCGAGAATGCCATGCTGGACGACATCTCCTTGTATCTGGCAGACCGCACAGACTTGTATCGTGCCTCGTCGGTTTCCCTGCTCGCCGGTAGCATCGAGGCCGAGAGTAAGGCCAATGTCGTTCCGTCTGCGAATGGCGACATGCTAGTGGTGCGCATCGATTTCGGCCGTGCGTGGTCGCAGGTGAATCAGGCAATAGAGAACGCCGAGATCGAAATCACTGAGAGTAATCGCGACGAGGCCTTTTACACGGTTCGTTTCGACGGCAGTGAAGAGGAGGAACGCCCCGGCTTCTTCCGCCGCATGTTTGGTGCTGGTCGCAAAGCCGAAGGAGAACTGCCCGCCTTTAGGCTCAATATTGCTACCGAACCGGGCCGCGTCGTCATTACGGCCGAGCCCGCCAATGGTGATGTGTCTGCAACACTAGAGTTGCGTGATCTGTTGATCCGCGCTGTGCACCGCAATCTAATCTAATCCCTCTCCTGTCGCGCGCAGCGGTGCGGCACAGGCCTCGGAGCAAGCTAAGCCCATGTCGATGACGCCCGAGACTATTGCACTTGCTGCCTTTGCCGGGCTACTGGGGCTGGTGGCATTGTTGCAGTATCTGCGCCGCCCAATCGATCAGTCCGGGCAGCTTGCCGTCCTGGAAGAGCGCCTTAGCGCCAAGGCCTTGGAACTCGAAGACAGAAGCGCACGCGTACTCGCGGTGGAAAGCGAGCGGAGTGAGCTTGCCGAGGCGGGCACTCGGCATCGAGAGCAGATTGCCCAATTGCAGACGCTAATCGAGCAGGAGCGTAAGCAGACCGACGAGAAGCTCGCGCTACTCAATAACTCCCGCGAGCAAATGACCCTTGAGTTCAAGACCATCGCCAGCGAGATTCTGGAAGATAAGAGCAAGCGCTTCACGGCCAGTAATAAAGAGAGCATCGCCGAGATCCTTCGGCCTCTGAATGACAAGATACAGCTGTTCGAGAAGAAGGTAGACGAGACCTACGACCGTGAATCCAAGGAACGCTTCTCGCTGGCCCGCGAGATCCGCAGCTTGCAGGAGCTCAATGTCCGCATCAGCGAGGATGCCGTCAATCTGACCAAAGCTTTAAAGGGCGAGAGCAAGACTCAGGGCATTTGGGGTGAGGTAATCCTCGAGACGATTCTGGAAAAATCCGGCCTCGTGAAGGGGCGCGAATACGAGACCCAAGTCAACCTCAATGCCGAGGATGGCTCGCGCTTACAGCCCGATGTCATCGTCCACATGCCCGAGAATAAGCACGTCATCATCGATGCGAAGGTCTCGTTAAAGGCCTACGAGGCCTTTTGCTCGGAAGACAATGTTGATCGCCGAGACGAGCTTCTGAAACAACACGTGGCCTCGGTGAAGAATCATGTGAGGACACTTAGCTCGAAGGACTATCAGAATCTGATGTCCTTAAACTCCTTGGACTTCGTGCTCCTGTTTATGCCTGTCGAGGCCGCGTTCTCGGTCGCGGTGCAGGCCGACGGGTCGATGTTCACCGATGCCTTCGAGAAGAATATTATTCTGGTTGGGCCTTCTACGCTGCTCGCTACCCTACGCACTATTCAAAATATCTGGCGCTATGAGCAGCAGAGCCAGAATGCGATAGAGATCGCCAACTCTGCAGGGTTGCTCTACGACAAGTTTGTCGCCTTCGTCAGTGACCTAGATGAGATCGGTGCTCGTATCGACGCTACCCGTAAGAGTTTCGACAAGGCGCAGAACAAACTGGTGTCGGGGCGCGGCAATCTGCTAGGTCGGGTAGAGAAGCTTAAGACCCTAGGCGCCCGCGCTAGCAAGAAACACGCCGAACATTTATTAGCTCAGGCCGACATCGACGCCAGCCCCGCTCTCGAGAACCAAAGCAAGCCAATAGACTCCGAAGAAGAAACAAGCGAATGATTTTGAAGGAAATACTCGAATTTCTCCCCTGCGAAACTCCGGCTGCTTGGCTAGATGAGGCCCTGCGCCAACCCAGCATTCTGTTGATCGACCATGCCAACTGCGAGAAGAAGGCTGCCGCAACCGCAATGAGCTTGCTCTATCGCTATTCGGAACACACCGAGTTACTGCGCAAGATGGCGCAGTTGGCCCGCGAGGAGCTGCTGCATTTCGAGCAGGTGGTCAACATCATCAGTGAGCGCGGCATCGACTATATCCATTTAGGGCCCTCACGCTATGCCGGCGGCATGCGCGAGCATCTGCGCAAAGACGCCAAGCACGTCTTGGTGGATACCCTAATCGTGGGTGCCTTCGTAGAGGCGCGCTCTTGCGAACGTTTCGCTAAGATTGCGCCCTTACTCGACTCGCAGTTGAGCAAGTTCTATCGCGGCCTACTCAAATCTGAGGCGCGTCACTTTCAGGACTATCTCACCTTGGCGGCACTGTATAGCGACAGCGATATCACACCGGTTGTCGCACGTTTTCGAGAGATCGAGCGAGACTTGATTGAGCGCCCAGATGCGGAATTCCGTTTCCATAGTGGTGTGCCGCAAATCGCGCCACAAGCCGAGCAGTTGGGCGCGGCCTGATTACTCGCGGCAGCTAGCCGGGCGACGCAGGTTATCACCTAGGCGTTCGCCAAGACTGGTGAGTTGGTCGCAGGCGATATTAGAATTGCCCGTTAATAGTGCAGAAGTAAGAGTGTCCATCGCGATAAGCGGTTCGATATCGCGAATGCGATTATCGGTAGCGCTGATGGAGCTGAGCCTTGGCAATTGGCTAAGTGGTGCCAGAGAGCTAATGCGATTATTGCTAATGTCGACAAACTGCAAGGCCCGCAAGGTCGCGATGCCTTCGATACTCTCGATCTCCCACCCTGAGCAAGACAGCACAGTAATAGTCTCTATAGTGGCATTTGGTTGCTGCAGCGCGAGGTTCACACAGCCTTGAAGGCCAGGGTCTGCGAAACGATAGGCGGTGGCGTTGGGGCGCGGATCAATCAGGGTTTGATTGTTGACACTGACAGCGAAGCGCTGTGAACAAGCGCTGACAACGAGGGTTAAAAGAACTAGCGTGGTACTGCGGCTTAGTGTGACGATTTTCATGGCAACGCTCCTTGTGTGATGTCGATCTTAGCAGAGTCGTGAACGCGCAGCAGCGCCTTTATTTCCGGGTGTTTCTTACCTTCGAAGTGGAAATTAGCGTCTAGTCCAGTTAGTATTCGTTGCCCTGAGCTGGCGGTTTTGCCTCGGTCGAAGACTGCAGTCGAAGTATTAGTTAACAAACCCACATTAGATAATCACCAATGAAGGAAATCACCATGAATTTTTCCCGTTTACTGAGCCTGCGTAGTGCAGTTTTGGCAGTCTCGCTTACCGCAATGCATGTGCAAGCAGCCGAAAGCACTGTGGATTTGAGCTCCGAGGCGAACAAGATGAGCTATAGCATCGGCGTCAATATCGGCCAGAATCTGGCCGAGCAGGGAATCATGGATTCCATCAGCCTAGACGCGTTCTATGCAGGTATCGGCGATGTAGTCTCGGGCGAGCCCCGTCTGACTATGGAGGAGATGATGGCATCTCTGCAAAGCTTCCAAGAGCGCTTAATGGCGCAGCAACAAATTGAAATGGCCGCTTTCAGAACGGAAAGCGAAGCGTATCTGACTGCTAATGCTATGCGCGACGGCGTGATGGTGACAGATTCAGGTCTGCAGTATCTAGTTCTTGAAACTGGCCCAGCCGATGGCCCATCTCCTACCACTAGCGACAGCGTGTTGGCGCATTACCACGGCACGTTCATCGACGGCAGCGTCTTCGATAGTTCTGTTGATCGTGGCGAGCCTGCTGAATTTGGTGTTGGGCAAGTGATTGCTGGTTGGACAGAGGCCCTGCAGATGATGCACGTAGGCGACAAGTGGCGCTTATTTATCCCGTCCGATCTAGCTTATGGCGAGACCGGTTCAGGCCCCATTCCTCCTTTCTCTACCTTGATCTTCGATGTAGAGCTATTGAACGTCATCACCCCGTAAGGCTGTTAAAGGCGTGACCCAATCATGAAAAAAGAGACAGGCTTAGACGAGTTCAATTCGGGTTTGTTGTCGTTTTTAGGGTGCTCACCAACGCCTTACCATGCCACCGCTAATCTTGCGTCGCTGTTCGCGGCGCAGGGTTTCCAAATGCTCGACGAAGCGCAGCCTTGGCAACTCACTGCGGGTGGCCGTTATTGCGTAACTCGTAATGGCACCTCTCTGATTGCCTTTACCTTGCCCAATGAGTCCGCCACTAGTATTAGCGGCGGGGTTCGCATGGTGGGTGCGCACACCGACAGTCCTTGTCTGCGGGTGAAGCCCCAACCGGATTTGCGTAAGAATAATTATGTTCAGCTTGGCGTCGAGGTGTATGGCGGCGCGCTATTCAATCCCTGGTTCGATCGCGATCTCTCGATTGCCGGACGTGTCGACTTCATGACGAGCACTGGCAAGCTAGATTCCTGCCTGATCGATCTGCAACGTCCTGTCGCGGTGATCCCCAGTCTCGCCATTCATCTGGATCGTGAGGCGAACACCGCGCGCTCCGTGAACCCGCAGCTGGAACTCCCTCCCGTGTTAGCCATTTCGGGATTAGAGGGTGCTAGTTTCGATGAGCTGCTGTTGACCTGGGTGAGCGGATACGGCGAGCGTAGCGATGCCAGTAAGGTGCTCAGTTATGAGCTAAGCTTCTACGACACACAGCCCCCGGCGCTTATCGGCTTGCACAATGAGTTCATCGCATCGGCACGCTTGGATAATCTGCTGAGCTGTTATTTGGGCGCGCAGGCGCTGCTAGAAAGCGAAGACAATAATTGCAATCTCCTGATTTGCACGGATCACGAGGAAGTGGGCAGTACATCCGCAAGTGGCGCGAATGGGCCATTTCTGCGCTCCGTTTTAGAACGCATTGTGGCTGAAAGCTCTGGTCATCTGGGTAAGAGCGCGGAGGACTTCGAGCGCCTGATTCGCCAATCTAAACTACTGTCCATCGATAATGCCCACGGCATTCATCCCAACTATATGGACAAGCACGATGCCAATCATGGCCCTATTTTGAATCAAGGCCCAGTCATCAAGATCAATGCTAATCAGCGTTACGCCAGCAGTAGTAGCTCGGTGGCTTTCTTTAAATCCCTGTGCCTAGAAGCGCAGGTGCCGGTACAGTCTTTCGTGGTGCGCAGCGACATGGGTTGTGGCAGCACTATTGGTCCGATTACTGCGGCGGGCATAGGTGTGGAGACCATCGACATCGGCGTGCCTACCTTTGCGATGCATTCGATTCGAGAATTAGCGGGCAGTGAAGACGCGCACAATCTTTATAGAGTCGTGAAACGCTTCTTCAGCGCGAATAATCCCGGCGCCTAAGCTCCCTGAGAAAGAATCGTCCTGGGTGCAAACACTCTAGGACTTTGCTCTGCAGTGGCAGCAATTCATTGACGATGATACTCGCGAGATATTCACCACACAGCGGTGCGTTGCTCAGACCATGAGAGCCATGTCCCACACTCACATAAAGACCCTCAACATAAGGCATATGCATATTCGGGTGTTTGCGTTCGCGCTGGCCTAATATGCTGTAAAGCGCCTCGAATCTGGCGAAATCCGGCACGGGGCCGACGATAGGCATGCGGTCCCCAGTGGTGGCGCGCACGGACACTCGGCCGCCTTCGATTGCCTCTGCGGCCACTATCCCCGGGCTAAGGTGCGGCCCTATCCCCTCGATATTCTGTTGATGCTCCTTCTCGGAAAGTGCCAAGTCGGCTATTTTCTTTGAATAACTTGCGCCAACACTGTGCAGGCCGTCGAGCGCTGGGCTTATATAAGTCTGCCCACAGATGACGCGCGCGATGGCGGCGCTACGCTCGCTGGCGCGCAGATAACTCACTTGCCCCCGAATCGGCACAATGGGCAAAGGGGCCGTCTGGGCTAGTTGAGTAGCGCTAACGCTATTGGCAACGACCACTATCGCGGCGCTGGCTAGCCTGCCATCGGCTGAAAAGGCATGCCAGGTTTGTTCGTCGCGCTCGAGTCGCTGCACCGCAGCGTTGCATTGCAGCACGATATTGGGGTGCTGAAGATAGGCATGGCAAAGCTGTACAGGGCTCAACCAACCACCGAGTGCCAAGTAATTACTCGCCCCGTCGACATCGAGCCCCGCGCTGTCGCTAGTCGCTTTCTGTTCGAGGCGCTGGGCAATGCGTGGCGAATAGTGGCTGAGATCGACGTCTACGCAGCGCTCCTTGCGGGCACTAAAGGCGGTGTCTAGATTCAATACGCCGCAGTCTTGCCACTGTATGTCGGGGAAGTGTTCGCTTAGTCGCGCAAATTCCCGACTGGCGTAGAGGAATGCCTGCAGATTGAATTGACGAGTGCCGTTGAGGGCGTTGCTGAGGCGACACTGCAGAACAGCCTGGCGATTACCTGAGGCGCCTGCGGCAATGCTGTCGGCTTGTTCCAGAACCAGGACTCGATAGCCCTTGCGTGCGAGGCTATGAGCAGCAGCACAACCTGCTAGTCCCGCGCCAATGATCAGAACCTCTGGGGACTTTTGCTGCTGTGCTGGCAGATTTAGCCAGCTCGACTTGGGTAGGCCTAGCGGGGAGGGTGGTCGTGCCTCTTGAGGGTAATGACCGACTAGCATCTGCCGCTTCTGCCCGAAACCCTTTACCTTTTCGACTTCGAACCCCGCCGCTTTTAAGCCCCGTACGACTTGACCCGCAACGCTATAGGTACTTAGGGTGCAAGCAACCCTGCTCAGGCGCGCTAACTGCACCAGCAGTTCCTCACTCCACATCTGTGGATTCACCCGAGGCGCGAAGCCATCTAGGAACCAGGCGTCGACCTTAGCGGCGGCACGCTCGGCCTGCACCATAAGCATCTGGGCGGCATCGCCGTAATATAGATCGAGTATGATAGGTGGCGCGCCCGCAAGCCCGGGAAGATGCAGTCGATGGAAGCCCGCGGAATGGTCTGGATAGACAGTGAGCAAGGCCTCGCTAAGAGGCGCAAGCTCGGGCCATTCCAGCAGGGCCTGGGTTAGCGCGTCAGCTTGCAGAGGGTATTTCTCGCAGGCGATGTAATGCAGCCGCAAACGTTGCGGTGCCATTTGTTGCCACGCGCGCCAGCAACACAGGAAATTCAGGCCTGTCCCAAAGCCGAGCTCGGCGATGGTGAAGTGGCTAGTGCTAAAGGAGGCGGTCGTGGCCAATGCCTGCTCATTGGCAGCCCAGCGCTCTTGGAGTCGATTTCCGGCTAGAAAGACATGCTCCGTCTCTGCCAAACCACCACCGCTGGAGAAATAGATGTCGTCGAAGCGAGTGGAGTAGGGCGCGCCGCTGTCCTGCCATTGCAGGTCGGCGTTCTCTAAGTTGTCTTGGGGGTTGTCTTGGTGCGTGCTCGGCATGGGCGGATTCTAGCAGATACTCGGGTAGATACTAAGGCGCAAGGCCTCACTACCTGCGGTTGTGGCATCTGCGCGCGAATAGGGTAAAATGCTCGTCTTTTCAACACCGAAAGGCCCTTCGAGAACCGCATGATTGAAGTTAATTTAACGCTGCAGAAGATCAAAGACTTTCACACTCGTACGGATACTCTTCGGGGGTATCTTTGACTACGATGAGAAGAAAGATCGTCTAACCGAAGTCGAGCTGGAGCTCGGCGAATCCGATGTCTGGGAAAAGCCCGACGTTGCCCAAGCATTAGGGAAGGAGCGCGCGGAATTGGAGCTTGTCGTCAGTACCATCGACAAGCTCTATGAAGGCTTAGCTGACAGCCGCGAACTCGTCCAGCTCGTCCAAGACGAGAACGATGAGGAGCTGTTCACAGAGGTCAATGCCGAGCTCGGCAGACTCGGGGCGCAGCTGGAAGGACTCGAATTTCGCCGCATGTTCTCCGGCCGCATGGACGCCAATAGCGCCTTCGTGGATATACAGTCGGGCTCCGGAGGCACGGAGGCGCAGGATTGGGCTGAAATATTGTTACGCATGTATCTGCGCTGGGGCGAGGCCAAAGGTTTCAAGGTAGAGGTCGTCGAAGTCTCCGCTGGTGAGGTTGCCGGCATTAAGAGCGCCACCATCTATATCAGTGGCGAATATGCTTTTGGCTGGCTACGCACAGAGACCGGCGTACATCGCCTAGTGCGTAAGTCCCCGTTCGACTCAGGCAATCGCCGGCATACGTCCTTCTCATCCGTTTTCGTCTCGCCAGAGATCGACGACGATATCGAGATCGAACTGAATATGTCCGATGTGCGAGTCGACACCTACCGCGCCAGTGGCGCGGGTGGTCAGCACATCAACAAGACTGACTCCGCCGTGCGCTTGACCCACGAGCCCAGTGGCATCGTCGTGCAATGCCAGAACCAGCGCTCGCAACATAAGAACCGCGACCAGGCGATCAAACAGCTCAAGGCCAAGCTCTATGAGATGGAAGAGCTCAAACGCAAGGCTGCAGCTCAGGAAGTGGAAGAGGAGAAGGCCGACATCGGCTGGGGCAGCCAGATTCGCTCCTACGTTCTAGACCAGTCCCGAATTAAAGACCTGCGCACCGGCGTAGAGGTCAGCAACACCGGCGCCGTGCTCGATGGCGATCTGGATAAGTTTATCGAAGCAAGTTTAAAAATGGGGTTATAAGGCCAGTGACTAAGCAGAATCAAACACCCGAAGGGCAAGAGCAAGAACTACACGACGAGAATAAGCTGATCGCACAACGACGCGACAAGCTCGATGGCATTCGCGCAAAACGCAATGCCTTCCCGAATGATTTTCGGCGTAGCAATCTTGCCAAAGAACTCTTGGACGCATACGAGGAAACCGATAAAGAATCATTGGAGAATCTGCATGCCGAGGTCAAGGTGGCAGGACGCATTATTCGTATACGCGGTCCCTTTATGGTCCTACAAGATGTCTCTGAACAGATTCAGCTGTACTTCAACCCTAAGGAATTGTCCGAGGCCCAGTTGGCCGAGATCAAGGGCTTAGACCTGGGCGATATCGTTGGCGTCGAGGGGCATATGTTCCGCACCGGTAAGGGCGAGCTCACTGTCTGGATTTTCGAGCTACGATTATTGACCAAAGCGCTGCGGCCGTTACCTGATAAATACCGTGGTTTGTCCGACACGGAAATGCGCTATCGCCAGCGTTATGTGGATCTGATCGCGAACGAGAGTTCCCGCGCCACGTTCATTACACGCTCCAAAATCGTCAGTAGCCTGCGTCAATTCTTCGAGGCTCACGATTTCATGGAAGTGGAAACGCCCATGATGCAGGTAATACCTGGTGGTGCCACCGCTAAACCTTTCGTTACCCATCACAATGCGCTGGACCAGAAAATGTATTTGCGCATTGCGCCGGAGCTCTATCTTAAGCGCTTGGTAGTGGGTGGTTTTGAGCGTGTGTTCGAGATCAACCGCAACTTCCGCAATGAGGGCTTGTCGACGCGCCACAATCCCGAGTTCACGATGGTCGAGTTCTACCAGGCCTATGCCGACTACCATGACATGATGGATTTGACCGAAGAGCTATTCCGCAAGATTGCGATCGATGTGCTCGGCAAAACCGACCTAAGCTATCAGGGCTTAGCATTGGATTTCGCTAAGCCGTTCGTGCGTCTCGGTGTGCGTGCCTCGATCATGCAGCACGTGCCGGGTGTGACTCTTGCCGAATTGAAAGAGCGCGACAGCGTGGCAAAACTCGCCAAGTCTATGGAAATTCATATCGAAGATAGTTGGGGCGCGGGTCGCATCTGCATGGAGATCTTCGACGAGAAGGTGGAGCATCTACTTCTGCAACCGACGTTTATCACTGAGTATCCCACGGAGATATCGCCGTTGGCGCGCGCCAATGACAAAGACCCAGAAGTGACCGACCGCTTCGAGCTCTTCATCGGTGGTCGTGAGATCGCCAATGGCTTCTCGGAGCTCAACGATGCAGAGGATCAGGCGCGGCGCTTCCAAGAACAGGTGACGCAGAAAGATTCTGGGGATGACGAGGCGATGCATTACGATGCCGACTACATCACTGCGCTGGAATATGGGCTGCCTCCGACAGCGGGTGAGGGCATAGGAGTGGATCGCCTAGTGATGTTGTTCACGGATGCACCGTCTATCAAAGACGTGCTGCTATTCCCGCACATGCGGCCGCAGCACGACAAGTAAGCTGAGAGTGAGTCAATGGAGCGTGTGAAGCTCGAGCAGTCCTGGAAACGCGTCTTGGCGCCAGAGTTCGAGCTCGACTATTTGCGCGCCTTGAGCGAGTTTCTGCGCACGCAGAAGGCGGCAGGGCAGACGATCTACCCAGCCAGCGATGAGATATTCAATGCCCTGAACTCGACTCCTTTCGACAGTGTAAAGCTGGTAATTCTAGGGCAAGATCCTTATCACGGACCCGGCCAGGCGCACGGCCTGTGTTTCTCTGTGCGCTCGGGTGTCGCACTGCCACCCTCGCTCAAGAATATCTATAAAGAGCTCGCCAACGACCTCAATATTGCGCCCGCCCGTACGGGCAATCTGCAATGCTGGGCAGCGCAAGGTGCGCTGCTATTGAATTCCGTATTGACCGTTCAGTCAGGAAACGCCGCATCCCATCAGGGTAAGGGTTGGGAGCGTTTTACCGATCGCATCATCGCCCTGCTCAACGAGCGTCGCGAGAACCTCGTGTTTCTGTTGTGGGGCAACTATGCGCAGCGCAAGGGCGCGATCATCGATCGTGCTCGGCACCTAGTCTTAGAGTCCGTGCACCCTTCACCGCTCTCCGCCAACCGCGGTTTTTACGGCAATCATCATTTTTCGCAAAGCAATAATTACCTTGAAACCCATAATCAAACGCCTATCGACTGGCGTGTTAGCGAATAGAGAAGGTCTATGAGTCAAGTGCAAACACCGCAGTCAGTCTGTGTCGTCATCGGGGCGAGCCATGCAGGCTCATTACTTGCCGTACAGGTTCGCAAGGAGGGTTGGCAAGGCCGCATCGTCTTGATCAGTGCCGAGACGCATATGCCTTATCACCGTCCTCCCTTGTCCAAGGCAGTATTGTCGGGCGAGAAGGCGATCGACAGCGTATTGCTGCGCCCGGCTTTACTGTACAGCAATAGCAACATCGAGCTTCGCCTTGGGGAGCAGGTCACGCAGATTAGCCGCGCTGATAAGACCGTACACTTAGCAAGTGGCGAGACGCTCTCCTACGACAAGCTGGCACTGTGTACCGGTGCCATGCCAAGACACTTGCCGATAGGGGAGGATCTTGCGGGCGTGCACTACCTGCGCAATGCCGACGACGTTGCCGGCATCCAGAGTGAAATGCAACATGGTAAGCGCGCGGTGATAATCGGCGGGGGCTATATCGGCTTAGAGGTTGCGGCCGTTATGTCTAAACAGGGCCTGCAGGTGATCGTTGTCGAGATGACCGATAGATTGCTGCAGCGTGTCGCTAGCCCGGTAATCTCGGATTATTTTCGGCTACTGCACGAAAATCACGGTGTGAATATTCTCACCAATGCCACGGTAGAGGCCATTCGTGAAGGGGGGGCACAGCTTTCTGTCATGCTTAGTGACGGCACCGATATCCCCGCAGACCTCGTAGTGATCGGCGTTGGGGTGTTGCCAGAGACTGGCCTTGCCAGTGCGGCGGGACTAGAGGTGGCAGACGGAATCGTCGTTGATGCCCATATGGGGACCAGTGACCCCGACATCGTCGCGGCGGGTGATTGCACGGCATTCCCATCGGCACGCTACGGGCGCACCCTGCGCTTAGAGTCGGTCCAGAACGCCTTAGATCAGGCTCGGGTTGCTGCCGCGAATGTGTGTGGGCAGCCCCAAAGCTATGATTCCCTGCCTTGGTTCTGGTCCGATCAGTATGATGTCAAGCTGCAGAGTGCTGGTCTGCGCCTAGATCACGAGCACGAAATCGTGCGCGGCAATCCCGATGTGATCGACGCTCAGGGAATTTCGGTATTTTATTTGCGGGGAGACCAGATGATCGCGGCGGATTGCATCAATTCGGCGAAGGAGTTTATGACCTGCAAGAAGCTAATCGCCGAACGCTTGCCTGTTAATCTTGCGGCGCTGGCGGACATGACTAAAGGGCCGCAGGACTTTGCGGCGACTTAATTCTTAAGCTTGTTTTGGCCCTAAGTAGACACAGCCACTCGTACAAGTCTCACGGATCTCGATCTTGCTTAGCTGCGGGAGTTCTGGCTTGAGTTTCGCCCAAATCCAGATGGCGAGGTTCTCACTGGTCGGGTTCTCGAGGCCGGGAATGTCGTTGAGATAGTAGTGATCGAGCTGGTTCCAGACCGGTTTGAAGGCTGCTTTGATCTCGCCAAAATCCATCACCCATCCCGATTGTTCCCCGACTGGACCTGCTACAGCGATGCGGACCATAAACGAGTGACCGTGCAAACGCGCGCATTTATGCCCCTCAGGTACATTGGGCAGGCGGTGGGCGGCTTCGAAGGTGAATTCTTTGTAGATTTCCATGGTCACTAAGGCTTCTATCACATCGTTGAAGGAGGCTGGACTGCTCGCTTAGAGCGAGGCAGAGCGGGCGGGAATGGTACCGGGACTTGCGTTTCAAGTACAGGGTGATTGCCTTATACTGCCTCAATCACGTTACAGGGCTCGAGAATGAAGTTTGCTAAGAAAGCCATGACAGCCTTTAACCGCTTCCTCCTCAAGGGCAGGCGCTTGCCCATATTCTTGAGTCTGATGATGACTCTCTTGGTTGCGTGGTTTCATGTCCTGCCTCCTGGGGGCATAGGATCCTTGATAGACCGTCTCGACAATCTCTTCTACGACCAACGCTTCAACGTTATGCGCAAACCGCTTAAGAACCCCGACAACAAGATCGTGGTGGTGGATATCGATGAGCGCAGCTTACAAGCAGTAGGCCAGTGGCCCTGGGATCGCTTCACCATAGGGAGACTTGTAGAGCAACTCGAGGGCTATGGCGTCATCATCGTGGGTTTCGACATCACCTTCCCGGAGCCCCAGCGCAACTCCATGCAAGACCTGCTGACTCGCGTTGACGTTCATACCCTTGAGGAGGACTTCGTGGCGCGCATGCGCGACATCGAGACGGCCTTAGATGCAGATGCCTATATGGCCAATGCGCTAGCCAGCCCGGCCATGGACACTGTGTTAGCAATCTCGTTCAATCCTGTGCAAGAGGTCGAGTACGGCGTATTACCCGAATCTATTGTGCGTATCGACGAATCAGTAGCCGATCGCGTACGCCTGCAGGAGATGGCGGGGTATACCGCTAATATTCCTGTGCTGCAGGAGAACGCCGGTGGCGCTGGCATCATGAATCAATTGCCTGATGTGGACGGGATTATTCGGCGCGTGCCCTTGGTGGTTCGCTATAAGAACCAGCTCTATCCCACCTTGGCACTAGAGATGGCGCGCCTCTATTTCTTCGAGGATTCCTTCGAGCTAGTGACTTATCCAGTGGGTGGCGTTGAGCAAGTCGAGGGCATTCGCATCGGCCGCAACGCCGGTCAATATGAACTGGCTACCGACGCGCGGGCACAGGTCTTGGTGCCCTATGTGGGACGCTCGGTCTTGAGTGGCGAAGGGCAATATCCCTACGTGTCCGCCATCGATGTGCTCAACGGTACGGCCAATCCGGAACTCCTAGAGAACGCCTTAGTCCTAGTGGGCACTACGGCCACGGGCATGTTCGATCTTCGCTCTACGCCGCTAGAAGCGGTGTACCCTGGAGTGGAGGTACACGCGAATATCCTCAATGGCATTCTCGACTCTTTCGTCGTGGAAGACATCGCGGCGGGTGGGCAAAGCGATGTGCAAAGCGCACTCAATGGGATCGACTTGCACAGCCAGGTCCCGTTTCCCTTCAAGCCCGTTTGGGAAGATGGCGCAATCCTCGTTACGCTAGTAGTGGCAGGCGTAGCACTCAGTTTTGTGTTGCCTTTTCTTGGCCCTGGCATGTTGGGGCTAGCAGCGCTTTTTCTCACTGTCGCTGCTGTGTGGGGCAATTTCGCGTTGTGGGCGAGTGCGAAGATGGACTTGTCGCTAACCTTGATCCTACTGCTCATTATTGTTTTAAGTGTAGTCAATATGGCTTATGGATTCTTGAGTGAGAGGATGACGCGACAGACCATAAAAGGGATGTTCGATCAATATGTGCCACCTGCCCATATTGATGCCATGCTGGAGAATCCCGAGGCCTATACTTTCTCCGGTGAGAGTCGCGAGATGACGGTGTTGTTTGCTGATATCCGTGACTTCACGACGGTTTCCGAGTCGCTGACTGCTACCGAGTTGAAGCAATTGCTCAATGAGTTCTTCACCCCGGTCACCTCGATTATTTTCGACAATAATGGCACCGTCGATAAATATGTGGGGGACATGGTCATGGCCTTCTGGGGCGCGCCGCTCGAGGATAAAAATCACCGTAATAATGCTGTGTCTGCGGCACTGACGATCCTAAAGAAAGTAGAGCAACTGCGCGAAGAATTCCCGGCCAAAGGCTTTCCTGCCATCAACATTGGCATCGGGATTAATACCGGCATGATGAACGTCGGCGACATGGGCTCGGTCTATCGCCGCGCTTACACGGTGTTGGGGGATTCAGTGAATCTCGGTTCGCGCTTGGAGGGCCTCACGAAATTTTATGGCCTGAAATTTCTGATCGGGGAGGAGACCTACGCAGGATTAAATGAATATGTATGCCGCCTAGTCGATAAAGTAAAAGTGAAGGGCAAAGATCTCGCGATCAACGCCTACGAACCGCTATGCCTAAAGAGCGACGCCAGCACTGAATTGCTCGCCAATCTGGAAACTTACGATGCGGCACTGCATTGCTATTTCGCGCAAGACTGGGACAGCGCGCAGCAGAAATTTGCGGCGCTACTCGCAAGCGCGCCAGGCACATTGCTCTATAAAATTTATCTCGAACGCATCCCACTATTGCGCGAACAAAATTTGCCCGCTGATTGGGATGGCTCTTATCAACATTTGAATAAATAAGCCCCATATCAGCTTGAAACTAGCGCCGTCAAGCCCTTATTTTCTGCGGGCTTGCGCGTTTGTTACCGACGAGAAAACTTATTGACATGTCACCTCAAATCGGTAAAATGCGCCTCACTCTAGAGAACGGGTGTTTAGCTCAGTTGGTAGAGCGTCGCCCTTACAAGGCGAATGTCGGGGGTTCAAATCCCTCAACACCCACCAAATCTCAATGGGTTTTAAGTAAGTTTGTGTGGACCGGTAGTTCAGCCGGTTAGAATGCCGGCCTGTCACGCCGGAGGTCGCGGGTTCGAGTCCCGTCCGGTCCGCCACTTAACCATCTGTAGTCTCTCGTTATATTTCCCATACCCCAATCTGTCAGCATATTGTCCTTAGTTTCTCCACAAAATCGGCATACTTCTCTGACCGTAGGAGCGGGCAAGCCCGCTCCTACGGTCAGTGGATTCTATCAAAACCGGGTTTTGCTCTTTTTTCTTGTATTGCTTGAATTCTATAAAAACGCGTATATACTTTAGCGACTAAACTATTTAGCAGCTAAAGCAAGTGCTTTGGCTTATCTTGAGTACTGCTCTCTATGTCCCGACAATCCGATTCCTCCGCAGAAGCATTGCTGATCGCTATGCGTCGGTTTACTCGTGCGGGCTTCAGTCAGAGCCAGACTATGGCTGCAGGGGATTTGAGCCGCGCCGATTGGCACCTATTGTGGCTTTTGCAGGGCGGATTCCAAGTAGATGGTGCCCGTCCGTCCGAGCTGGCCCGCCGACTTCGGGTGACTGCCGGTAATGTGGCGCAGCAACTTCGCTCTCTGGAGGGAAAGAAGTTGATAGCGCGCACCCAGGACAGTGAGGATAGACGCGCTGTCGTGATCAAACTGACCGCGTTGGGGGAAATCAAACTCGAAGAAGTTAAAAAAGAATATGTTAGCGAGTTTGAGCGTCTTACAAGCCACCTAGGGACTGAAGATAGCGCCCACCTGATTCGAATTCTTACTACTGCCTCTGCATATCTTGAAACGACGGAAGACCCCTCATGCTGAATATGTTTCGCTTTCTAAAACCGTGGCGCTGGTCTATTACCGGCCTGATGACGCTGGTGGCCATTCAGGTAATGTCGGATCTGTTTCTGCCCACACTGATGGCTGACATCATCGATAAAGGGGTAATGCGGGGCGACACCGATTATATCCTCAAGATTGGTGGCTACATGCTATTGATCACCTTGTTCAGCATCTGCTGTGCTGTTTTAGCGAGTAAGGTGTCGTCCGTCGTCGCGGCCGGATTTGGACAAGTGCTTCGTACTGAGGTGTTTACTAAAGTCTCGCAGTTTTCCCTGCACGAGTTCGATCAGTTTGGTTCTTCTACCTTAATCACCCGCGCTACCAATGACATCACGCAGGTACAGATGGTTGCGCTGATGATTGCGCGCATGATGATCATGGCGCCGATAATGGCCGTGGGTGGCATAGTGATGGCTTTCACCAAGGATCATCAGCTGACCTGGGTGTTGGTCGTTGCCGTGCCAGCGCTAGTTGGGCTGGTATGGTTTATCGCACGCAAGACGATTCCGCTTTATACCTCTATTCAGATCAAGATTGATCGCCTTAACTCTGCGCTTCGTGAGGCACTCACGGGTGTACGGGTCATTCGTGCCTTCAACCGTGTCGATCACGAACAGAAGCGCTTCGATAGTGCCAGTGCAGATCTTTCTGACACCTACGTTAGTGTCAATAAATGGATTGCGTTTATGTTACCCGGACTCATGCTGATCATGAATTTGACCACGCTTGCGGTGTTGTGGTTTGGCTTCGAGCGTATAGAGTCCAATACACTGCAACTGGGCAGCCTGATTGCGTTTACTCAATACGCGATGCAGATATTGTTCGGCTTCATCATGATGTCGGTAATGTTCAACGTCCTGCCGCGGGCGCAAGCTGCAGCCTTGCGTATTGATGAAGTGTTGCACGTGGTGCCCACAATTGTAGATCCGGCACAGGCGGCTAATTCAACGGCAGCCGCTGACGTCGAATTCAAGGGAGTAAATTTCCGTTATCCCGGTGCCGAAGTGCTCGCTTTGAAGAATATTAGTTTCCGAGCAGAACCGGGTAAAGTGACTGCCATCATTGGCTCTACCGGCGCGGGCAAGTCAACGCTCATGAGTATGATCCCTAGATTCTACGACGTGGAAAGTGGTGGCATCGAGGTGGGCGGGGTAGACACGCGACAGTACTCGCAGCAGGCGCTTCGCCAACGCATCGCTTATGTGCCACAGCAGGTAACCCTCTTTAAGGGCAGCGTGAAGCAGAATCTTCTGCTGGCCAATCCGGAAGCCGATGATGCGCAGTTGGCAAGAGCCGTCACTACGGCGCAGGCACAGTCATTCATCAACACGCTTGAGGGTGGAATGGAGTTCGCTTTGCAACCAGGTGGGCGTAATTTGTCCGGTGGGCAGCGTCAGCGTGTCGCGATTGCTCGCGCGCTTTCCCGCCCTGCAGAGGTCTATCTCTTTGACGATAGCTTTTCAGCACTAGACTTTACTACCGATGCTAAGCTTCGCGCTGCTCTCAAGAAGGAGCTGCTCGGTGCGACAGTGATCATCGTGGCACAACGCATCGGCACTGTTATGGACGCCGATCAGATTCTGGTGATGGATGAGGGCCAAATTGTGGGGCGTGGAACCCATACGCAATTACTCCAGAGCTGTCCTACCTATCAGGAAATTGTCGCTTCGCAGCTACGTGTGGAGGATGCCGCATGAGCAAGCCCATGAGTCAGAATACCCGTCAAGCAGAAAGCACAAGCCAGCGCCCGGCCCCAGGTGGCATGATGGGGCGTGGTCCCATGGGAGCGATGGGGCAGCCGACGGTCAAGGCCAAAAACTTCGGTCCTACCTTTAAGCGCCTACTTACCTGGTTTCGTCCTTTCCGAGGCCAACTGTTCACAGTAATTGTTTTGGCTGTTCTTAGCACAGGCTTCACCATTGCTGCCCCACGCCTAGTTGGCCAAGCCATCGATCTGATCACCTCAACGCTGATGCTGCGTTTGCAGGGGCAAGCTGCTGAGTTCGACAATGTTGCCATAGCTCAAGTGTTATTTTGGCTGTTCGGTTTCTATGTATTATCGTCTGCATTTATGCTGTGTACCCAATGGATCATGGCGAGTGTCTCTCAGCGCACGGTGCAGGGAATGCGGGAGGCAACAGCAGCAAAGCTGCGCCGCTTACCGCTCTCCTACTATGACAGCCATTCACACGGCGATATTCTGTCGCGTGTCACCAATGACCTGGATACGATCTCCACGACGCTGCAACAGAGCGCGACGCAATCCATCACCTCAGTCATACAGTTGTTTGGTTTCATCATCATGATGCTGACTATCAGCCCGTCATTAACTTTGGTGGTTCTAGCCACGCTGCCTTTTTACGCGTTCGCGACGATATTTATCGCTAAGAAATCGCAGAAGCATTTTAAGGCTCAGCAGATGAATCTCGGCATGTTGTCTGGGCACGTGGATGAGATGTTCTCAGGCCAAGTCGTCGTTAAAGCCTATGGCCACGAGGCTGCATCTATCGAGAAATTCGAGGCGATCAATTCGGATTACTCGAATGCCTACCAGCGCGCCAACTTCGTGTCGGGCATTATTTTCCCTACCATGAACTTTATTTCCAATCTTGGCTATGTCCTGATAGCGGTGATCGGTGGTCTGTGGATTACCAGCGGTCGACTGACAGTGGGAAGCATCGTGGCGTTCATCCAATACTCACGCTCGTTCACCCAACCGATCCTGCAGACTGCCAATATCGCGAATATTCTGCAGAGTACGGTTGCCTGTGCGGAACGAGTTTTTGAAGTGCTGGACGAGGAGGAAGAGCTGGACCCGGTCGTGACTCGATTCACGCCTGTGGCACATGGCGAACAGGAAGTGCGTGGCGCAGTGACGCTGAGTAATGTCTCTTTCCGCTATAAGAAAGATCAGCCCTTGATTGAGAATCTCTCATTGAGCGTCAAGCCGCGTAGCATCGTCGCAATCGTCGGCCCGACTGGTGCAGGCAAGACCACTCTGGTTAATCTTTTGATGCGCTTCTACGAGCTCGATAGTGGCGATATCAGCGTTGACGGTCAGTCTGCGAGTAGCATTTCCCGTGCCGAGTTACGCAGCCGCTTCGGAATGGTATTGCAAGACACTTGGCTTTTTGGTGGTAGTATTTACGACAACATCGCGTTTGGAAGGCCGAATGCCGAACGTGATGACGTAATAGCGGCAGCGGTCGCCGCGCACGCGGACCATTTCATCCGTACTCTGCCGGACGGTTACGACACGGTCCTCAATGAAGAGTTCAGCAATATTTCCCAAGGTCAGAAACAATTACTGACCATTGCACGGGCGCTTCTCGCCAATCCCGATATTCTGATTCTGGATGAGGCAACCTCGAACGTAGACACGAGGACAGAGATGCAGATCCAACACGCGATGAAGAAGTTGATGAAGAATCGCACTAGCTTTGTGATCGCGCACCGACTGTCGACGATACAGGATGCAGAGAATATTCTGGTGATGGACAAAGGCTCTATAATCGAGCAGGGCACTCATGCGCAGCTAATGGAGAAGCATGGTTTCTACCACGATCTTTTTCTGTCTCAATTCTCAGAACCTGAGATCGTTGGGGCAGCTTGAAGCCGCCGTCCTAACGTAGAAGTTTTGTCATTTGGTATTTTTTATGCTCGCCGATTCCGATTTCAGCACTCCAGTCCTCGATGCTGTAGTCGATCCCATCTTGCGCGCTCGGGGCATTCAATTGCGGATGCTGCGGCTCGATCGGATTCATCCGCAAATAAGCGGCAACAAATGGTTCAAGCTCAAACACAATCTCCTTGCCGCACGCGCGCAGTCTGCGCGGACCGTGCTCAGTTTCGGGGGCGCCTACTCGAATCATCTCGTGGCACTAGCGGCGGTTAGTAAGGCCAGCGGTCTACGCAGCATCGGGATCGTGCGTGGCGAGGCTCCCAAGGTCTTGAATCGCGCCCTGCGATTTGCCGAACAACAGGGTATGGCGCTGCACTACGTGTCGCGCAGCGACTACCGCAATAAAGAAGACCCCGAGTTCATTCGCGCGCTAGAGCAACGTTTTGGCCCCTTCTATACGATCCCGGAAGGGGGCAGTAATCTATTGGGGATCAAGGGCTGTGCAGAGATTGCCGCTCATCTGCACTGGCGGTACGAAACTGCGCCGAGATATGTACTTATGGCATGCGGCACTGCCGCTACCTTGACGGGTATTGTGAGTGCGCTGACTAGCAATTGTGAGGTAATCGGCGTGTCCGTATTGAAGGGTCCCGATACCTTGAGTCCCCAGGTAGACGCTTGGCTAGAGCAGCTTGGGAGTGCTAGCGAATGTCGATGGTCGATTAATACGCAGTATCACCATGGCGGCTATGGCAAGACCAATCCTGCGTTGAACCATTTCATCGACGCGTTCGAGGCGCGCACAGGCATTCCAGTGGAGCCAGTGTATACGGGCAAGATGATGTGGGGCCTCTACAAGATGATCGAATCCGGCGAGATTGCCCATGGCGCAGAGATCATCGCGCTCCATACCGGTGGATTAATCCAAAATATTTAATCGTGGTAAATATTCCCACGTAGCGCCCGCCCAATGATTCCCGTATACTGAGCGCCCACTGGCTGGATAAGCCCGTGTTCATTGCCTCAGTGCAATGCTTCTAAGGTTTCCGAGGGTCGCATGGGCACAACTCCCGCGCAGCAAATAGTAGTAGCATTAGGCCGGCTTGGCGCCCTCGGGCGACAATTGTGCCTTGCTGGGTTGCTTCTGAGTGCTAGCCATGGCGTGCTCGCGCAGAGCGCTCAAGTGCCGTTCTGGGTTTATACCAGCGCCGACTCGACATGGCCTTTGCCGCCTTCCTTTAGCGACGCCCCATTGGCAGTAAATGTAAGCGACAAGGTGTTGTCAAGATTGATGGAGGGCAACATCTTATCGGTCCCTGCCAATGATCCCAATACTCCGCCGAACCGCATTTTAATCACCGAGCAGAAGCGACAAGTCAACGGCGATACAAGCTATCGCGGCACATTGTTGGGCGGCGCGGACGCAAGCCCCTTCGTGTTGACCGTAAGTCCTCGGAGTGTGTTCGCTTATATTGAGATTGACGCGCAAGTATGGCAGTTGGATGCGAGCCGCGCGGAGGCATTCGGCGAGTATCGTGGCTGGTTATATCAGGGTAGGGCACTGGAGAGTCAAAGCCTCGCCAATGACTATGTCATTCTCGAGCATGCGGCGACGCCTTTGGCCAAGCCCGAGCAGGTCCCCAAGACGATGCCACTGACACTGGGCTCAACCAGCGGTAAGCCGACTCTGTCCGAGGCCCGTAACGCCGGTATTAATGGCGCCAATTTCGCGATTAGTCAGCAGGTAGGCAACGGTAGTGTAGTAGTCGGTGACATCGCTAATGTGACGATAAACCTCCGTAACATCAGTCAAGAGCGGCATGAAGGGTTAACCCTCAACGTCTATTTCGTATTAGAGAACAGCACATTGGTGACGGCCCCCAGCAACTGCAAACAGGGCCTACTCGGTGGGCAGCTAGTATTACAATGTGCCTTAGGGGATTTCGCGCCCAATGAGCTTAAGGTAATGAGTTACAGCGTGCGTACGAGCCCTAGCTCTAAGCCTCGCCTGGTCAGCACGGCATTGGTTGGTGGCTTGCAGCAGGATACGGTAATCAATGTCGTCGAAGATGTGCTCGTCGACTCCGATGGCGACGGCATCAGCGACTTCAATGAAAATCTATTGGGCACTAATCCGCACAGCTCTGGGTCGTTCAATAACGCGAACTCCATCATCGATGTGCTAGCCCTCTATACTCCTGGGGCGAATGCGCTCTACAACGGCCATGCTCAGACGCAAATCAATCAACTCATCGCGATAGCGAATCAGATCTATGCGGATAGCGGGGTCGCGATCACCCTGCGTCCGGTCTTTCACAGCCAAGTCTCCTATAGCGAAAGTGCGACCATGGATAAGGCGCTCGATGCGTTGACGAAGCGCTCGGATACGGCGTTTGCCAGCGTGGATGCTTTGCGTTCCACTTACGGCGCGGACTTGGTGATGCTGTTCCGGCCACAAGGTGAAGAGATCAATCGCTGTGGCCTGGCGAATCTCGGCGGCTTCCGCACCGAAGGGGACATGAGTTCCTCGAATGAGAAGGCCTACGCTTTCTCTACCATGGCCATCGATTGTCCCGTAAGTTCCGTCATTGCCCACGAGCTTGGCCACAATATGGGCTTAACACACTCCCATCTCGAGGACGGTTTCGGCGGCACCTTCGATTTTGCGACAGGTTATGGCGTGGATGGGCTGTTCGCTACGGTGATGGCGTATCCCGGTGCCTTTAACACGACGGTCCGTTTGCCGCGTTTCTCCACGCCATTGCTGGATTGCCTAGGCGTCCCCTGCGGCGTTTCCGCAAGCTCGGCGCAAGGTGCCGATGCGACCCGCGCCTTGAACATCACGCGCCATCAGATTGCACAGTATTTCCCGACGCGAGTGCCATATCTGCCCAATCGCCCTCTAGCGACGCTGACAGGCGCACCTACCGATGCCCGAATTGCATTGGCGGCAAGTGTGGATAAGGGGCTGAGCTATGTGTCCTCGGTAAGCTCGAGTGACAAGATTAATGTGGATCTGAGCCTGTTCGTGGATTCTCGCCATATTGGCATGATGGGCGATATGTACGTGTTGGTTACGCTAGACGGTGAGCACTTCGTCATTTTGGATTCCGCTGGCGTCATTCGAAGCTGGGATGGTCAGTTGAGTGGACTAGTTCCATATCGTTCTAACACCAAACTGGCGCTCGTGGAATTTCTACAGATCGTCAACGCCACAGTTCTTGGAAAGGAATATCTTAATCGACGTGTGCAGATATTCATCGCCTATAGCGTTCCGACATTGGGAGAACTGATCTACACTGCTGAACCACTGTCCTTCGACGTTACCCCCTAATTTTTCCCCTGTTCGGTCTGCTATACTGCGCCCTGAATTTAAGGAGCCTGCGTTGAATCAGCGCGGGGGGCACATCTTCGAACCTGCACAGAGCATTATATGTCGGCATTCAAGCGCATTGGCCTAGTTGGGCGTCCCGGTCATTCGGGCGTGGTGGATTCCCTGCGTAGTCTCGGCGAGGTACTTAAGAGCCGTGGCCTCAAGGTAATTGTGGACGAGTTGAGTGGCGAATTGCTTGAAGGTACCGAGTTTGAGTTGATGGATCGCGATCGTCTAGCGGCGCAGTGTGATCTAGTGATCGTAGTAGGCGGCGATGGCAGCATGCTGGGCGTGGCACAGATGCTTGCCCATCACGATGTGCCTGTTCTTGGTGTCAACCGAGGCCGGTTGGGCTTCCTGACGGATATCCTGCCCGAGGAGATCGATTCACGCCTAGGCGAGATATTCGCGGGCAAATACACGGTCGAGAATCGTTTCTTGATCGAGTGCGAGTTGCGACGTGCTGGTAAGGTCATCAATACAGCCAATGCCCTCAACGACGTAGTGCTTCATCCGGGTACCTCGGCGCGCATGATCGAGTTTGAACTCTTTATTGACGATCAATTCGTCTACAGTCAGCAATCTGATGGTTTGATCGTTGCCACACCGACAGGCTCCACGGCGTATTCGCTCTCCGCTGGTGGCCCAATCATGCACCCCAGCCTGAATGCCCTTGTACTAGTACCTATGTACCCCCATTCATTGAGTAGCCGTCCCTTGGTGATCGATGCTGACAGCACCGTGCGCGTGGTAGTGGGCAAACAGCGCTCAATAATTCCTCAAGTTGGCTGCGACGGGGCAACAGGTTTCGCCGCCTATCCAGGGGACGAATTGATCGTGCGAAAGAAACCAGGAGCATTACGCTTGATCCATCCACTCGACCATAATTTTTATCAGACTTGCCGCAGTAAGCTAGGCTGGGGCAACCGGCTGGGGCGTGCGGATGATTAGGGCTGCGGTTCTGGATGCCAACATCGATCTGCGGGGTTTACTTGCGGCGATCGCCGAGCACGGGATTCGCTTCCGCGTGAACGAAGAGTCTGGATCGCAGGTCATTTGGGTAGCCACGCAAGCCGATGCGGACACAGTAGCAAAGGCGCTGAGTCGCTGGCAGGAAATGCGCGAGCAAGGATTATTGGCTGAACCGGGACAGCAGCAAAGCGGTCCGCTCCGCGCCTACTTCCCAGTGTTGAAAATGTTTACCGGCGTGGCCAATGCATTCCTGCAAGCCCCAGTAACGATGCTGCTGATCTTCGGCGCCATTGTGGTAGCGGCGGTAAGCAGTCTCGGCAGCAACCTACAGTCCGTTTCGGGCTTGTTCTATCCGAGCTTTACAATTGCACAGGACGGCACGTTTGCGGGCTTATGGCAGATCTTTGCGCAGGTCAATTCTGTGGAAGCGCTATTGCGGACGCTCACGCCAGCCTTGTTGCGTTTTGGTGCTATCCACCTCGTGTTTAACACCCTGTGGATCTGGCATTTCGGACGCATGATAGAGCGTTCACAATCGAGCCTTCTCTATCTCGTCGTAGTTGTGTTCATCGCCTTCTTCTCGAATGCGGCGCAATACTTGTGGAGCCTTACTGCTAATTTCGGAGGACTCTCTGGAGTCGTGTATGGTCTCTTGGGTTATATTTGGATGTGGCAATTGCTGATGCCCTTTGGGCGCCTGCGGCTACCACCGGCGATGATCGGATTCTTATTAGTAGCGCTAGTGCTTATGGAATTGCTAGCCGGTTCCTGGATTGCTAGCGCCGCTCATACCGGCGGTTTATTCGCTGGTATGATTGCAGGCTTGCTTAGCGCCGGCATATACAAACTACGCCACCGCGTATAATCAGACAGCATTGCAAAGTGACGGAATAAATACCTTATGACAAAGAAAGCAGACTCTTTCGAAGCCATGATTGAAAGCATCACGCCGGAGATTCACGAGAATCTGAAGACGTCAGTAGAGACAGGGCGCTGGCCGAACGGCGATAAATTAAGCCGGGAGCAAGTGGCACATAGTCTTCAGGCCATCATCGCCTACGAGGCTAGTAATCTTAGTGCAGAACAGCGCGTCGGATATATAGACAAGAGTGGCCTTCAAGGCGGGCAAGGTCCTGGGCATGACCATGAAGCGGGTGGTCGCTGCGCGAGTGAGCCTGCGCCCATCACTTGGATAGACCCCGGTAAGCACAGTACCCATTGATCACAGAAGGATCTATTAACGTGAATTGCGTAGCACGCGGCCCGATCCGCAAGATGACCACCCGCCTCGAATCGCCAGTGCATTATGCGTTGCCGATAGGCGAGGACAGCGTGCCGCTGAACCCATTGTTGGGCTCGGCACTTAAACTGCATTTTAATGGTCAGATAAATTGCGTGCATTGTGGACGTAATACGAACAAGAGTTTCAATCAAGGCTATTGCTACCCCTGTTTTCAGAAACTGGCGCAATGCGATTCCTGTATTATTTCCCCTGAGAAATGCCATTTCGATCTCGGCACATGTAGAGAGCCGGAGTGGGGCGAGAAATACTGCATGCAGGATCATATCGTCTATCTGGCCAACTCCTCCGGGGTAAAAGTGGGCATCACACGGGCCACACAGATACCCACACGCTGGATCGATCAGGGGGCCGTGCAAGCACTAGCAATTGCTCGTGTGCGGACACGTCTGCAATCGGGCAGCCTCGAAGTGCTGTTCAAACAACACGTGGCAGACAAGACAAATTGGCGAGACATGTTGAAAAGCTCTGATCACCATACGGATCTTCACGCCGAGCGCGACCGCCTTGTCACTGCTTGTAAGAAAGACATCGACGACCTAGTGCAACGCTTTGGCTTTCACGCCATCAGCGTGCTCTCTGGCATCGATGCAGTCCAGATCGAGTACCCAGTGTTGGAGTATCCGCAGAAGGTCAGCTCCTTCAATTTCGACAAGGACGCTACCGTGGAAGGCACTCTGCTAGGCATCAAGGGGCAGTACTTAATCTTCGATACTGGGGTTATCAATATGCGCCGTTTCGGCGGCTATAACCTCGAACTTTTTACTTCTTAATTAGTGACAACACTGTAGATACTATTATGAGAGACGCGCAACCTAAGACGATTTTCCTAAACGACTATCAGGCCCCAGCCTTCTTGATCGACGCGACCGAGTTGCGCTTCGAGTTGAGTGAAGAGTCCACCCGTGTGCTCTCGCGTCTTACTATGCGTCGTAATCCTGTATACGCCGAGCATGCCAGCAGCCCTCTAGTTCTGGATGGGCAGGAAATGCAGCTCGAGAGTGTGTCGATAGATGGCCGGAAATTGAACGCCGATGCCTATAGCGTGGACGATGATACGCTCACTATTCATGCCCTTCCTAAGGCTGTGGATGAAAATGGCGCCGAGTTTAATCTGGAATGTATCACTCAGATTATGCCGCAGGAAAATACCAGTCTTGAAGGCTTGTATAAGTCTAAGAAAATGTTCTGCACACAGTGTGAGGCGGAAGGCTTCCGCAAGATCACTTATTATCTTGATCGTCCTGATGTGATGTCAACGTTCACGACCTGCGTCGTTGCCGACGAGGCGCGTTATCCGCTATTGCTCTCTAATGGTAATGCCATTGAGCGTGGCAAGGAGGAGGGCGGTCGTCACTTTGTGAAATGGGAAGACCCCTTCCGTAAGCCTTGCTACCTCTTCGCATTGGTCGCCTGTGATTTGGTTTGCGTAGAAGATCAGTTCACTACGTGCAGTGGCCGTGACATTACTTTGCAGATTTTCGTAGAAGCCAAAGATGAGGACAAATGCGCGCATGCCATGGAATCCCTTAAGAACTCGATGGCCTGGGACGAGCAAGTGTTTGGCCGCGAATACGATCTGGATATCTTCATGATCGTGGCTGTCGATGATTTCAATATGGGCGCGATGGAGAACAAAGGCCTGAATATTTTCAACACCTCTTGTGTACTCGCTAATCCTGCGACCACCACGGATGCCGCGTTCCAGCGCGTCGAGGGCGTTGTTGCCCATGAGTATTTCCACAATTGGTCGGGCAACCGTGTCACCTGTCGCGATTGGTTCCAGTTAAGCCTGAAGGAAGGCTTCACGGTTTTCCGAGATTGCGAATTCTCCTCTGACATGGGCTCGCGCACCGTTAAGCGTATTGACGATGTAAGCTTCCTGCGTACCGCGCAGTTTGCCGAAGATGCCGGTCCGATGGCGCATTCGGTTCGACCTGACTCCTATATGGAAATCTCCAACTTCTACACCCTCACGATCTACGAGAAAGGCGCAGAGGTCGTGCGCATGATTCGGGAGCTCGTGGGCGCGCAGGCATTTCGTAAGGGCAGCGATCTATATTTCGAGCGTCACGATGGACAAGCGGTGACAACTGAAGATTTCGTGAAGGCTATGGAGGATGCGAGTGGGGTAGACCTAACTCAGTTCCGCTTATGGTATTCACAGGCGGGCACGCCCAAGGTCAAGGTGAGTGGCAATTTCGATGAGCAGAACAAAACCTATACGCTGAAAGTGGAGCAGTCTTGTCCAGCTACCCCGGATCAAGCGGTAAAACTGCCTCTTCACATTCCGATGCGCATGGGCTTGTTAAATCGACAAGGTCAGGAGATTGCGCTGACCATGCTCGGTGAAACAGAGCCAGGCCCACTCGAGCGAGTGGTAGATATTACGCAGAAGTCTGCAGACTTTGTGTTCACTGGCATTACAGAGGCGCCAGTTCCCTCACTATTCCGCGGCTTTTCGGCCCCCATAAAGCTCAGTTTCGATTGCGCCCGCGACGACTTAATCTATCTGATGACTCACGACAGCGATGGATTCAATCGCTGGAACGCTGCGCAGTTGCTGACAGTGGGCGTTATGACGGATATGTTGCGCGATTATCAGGCTGGCCGTAGCCTGATGCTCGATCAGCGCGTGATTACAGCATTCGACTCCACACTGAAGTCTTGCATCGACAAGATCCGCACGAGTAAGGAGCAAGATAAAGAAATGGTCGCGCAACTATTGGCGCTGCCATCCGAGGCCTATCTAAGCGAGTTGGCCGACGAAGTCGATGTCGCCGGCATCCATATTGTGCGCGAGCACGTGGCGGATGTGTTGGCGAAAACCTTAGCGAGTAAGTTCGCAACGCTATACGGCTTGAATATCAGCACCGAACCATACCGTGCGGATGCCACTGGCATCGCGCGTCGAGCGCTGAAGAATACATGCCTGTCCTATCTGATGCGCACGCAGAACGCTCATTGGTTACAAGTCTGCAAGGAACAGTTCGATCAGGCGGACAATATGACGGATGTGAATGCCGCGTTGCGTTTGCTGGTTAATTGCGCCATGCCGGAAGCCGAAGCATTGCGAGAATCTGCACTAGCGAGCTTCTATAGCAAGTGGCAGCACGAGGCGTTGGTGGTGGATCAGTGGTTCAGCATCCAAGCAACTTCGGCGTTGCCGGGGGCACTAGAGCGTGTGCAGGAGTTGATGCTGCATGCTGCATTCTCAATCAAGAACCCAAATAAAGTGCGGGCATTGATCGGGGCGTTTTGCGGACAAAATGCACTACACTTCCATGATATCTCAGGCGCGGGTTACGAGTTCCTAGCGGATCGAATCATTCAACTGAACGCTCTCAACCCACAAATCGCGGCACGCCTAGTAACACCCTTAACGCGCTGGAAGAAGTACGACCACAAGCGCCAGGCATTGATGCGCGCACAACTACAACGCATAGCCGCAGAAAAAACGCTTTCAAAGGATGTCTACGAGGTAGTAGCCAAGAGCTTGAAATAATATTGTGCGGGAGAGGTTTTTCTTATCTGGAATAATGTTCTGACTGTAGGAGCGCTTGCCCTATTTATGGGGGGCTTGCCCGCGAAAGGTCAGAATCTTCCACAGATCTGTTTCAATCGCACCATATCGCGGGCAAGCCCGCTCCTACCAATCAGTAGTTTCTTTACAGCCTATAGCTACGCGACTGCGACGTCGCGCACGTTCACAACTGGAATGTTTTTCGCATTCTCTGCTGCTTCCATGTATGACTTGATCTCATTGAAGTTCAGGTAGCGATAGATCTCATCCGACATCGTATCCACGTTCTTCATGTAGACCATGTACTCCTCCATCGTCGGAATGCGACCAAGTACTGCCGCTACTGCCGCTAACTCCGAAGACGCCAAGTAAACGAATGCCCCCTCGCCCAAACGGTTCGGGAAATTACGCGTCGAAGTGGAAACCACTGTCGAATTCGGTGCCACACGTGCCTGGTTGCCCATGCACAGTGAGCAGCCTGGCATCTCAGTGCGTGCCCCGGCAACCCCGAACACGCTGTAGACGCCTTCCTCTACTAGCTGATGTTGGTCCATCTTCGTCGGAGGAGAAACCCAAAGGCGAGTAGGGATGCCACCTTCAACCTGCTTAAGGACTTCGCTCGCCGCGCGGAAGTGGCCGATATTCGTCATGCAAGAGCCGATGAAGACCTCGTCGATCTTCGTGCCTTGAACTTCCGACAATGGCTTCACATCGTCTGGGTCGTTCGGGCAAGCAAGTAGCGGCTCCTTGATGTCATTCAAATCGATCTCTATGATCTTGTGGTATTCCGCATCGGCATCCGGTTCTAGCAATTCTGGATTCTTCAGCCACTCTTCCATTGCCTTGGCGCGGCGCTCAAGTGTGCGAGCATCGCCATAGCCTTCGCTGATCATCCAACGCAGCAGGGTGATGTTCGACTTGAAGTATTCGATGATTGGCTCTTTGTTTAGGCGAATTGAACAGCCGCCCGCGGAACGCTCTGCAGAGGCGTCGGACAGCTCGAATGCCTGCTCAACTTTTAGATTCGGCAGTCCTTCGATCTCGAGGATGCGGCCAGAGAAGATGTTCTTCTTGCCCTTCTTCGCGACCGTGAGATCGCCACTTTGCAATGCCGCGTAGGGAATCGCGTTGACGAGGTCGCGTAGGGTTATGCCTGGCTGCATCTCGCCCTTGAAGCGCACTAATACGGATTCAGGCATATCCAATGGGATCACACCAGTCGCTGCGGCGAAGGCCACAAGGCCGGAACCGGCAGGGAAAGAGATGCCGATAGGGAAACGGGTGTGAGAGTCGCCACCAGTGCCGACAGTGTCAGGCAGTAACATGCGGTTCAACCAAGAATGGATGATGCCGTCGCCAGGGCGCAGGGCCACGCCACCGCGGGTCTGAATGAAGTCGGGCAGAGTGTGCTGAGTCTCGATGTCGACAGGCTTAGGATAGGCTGCTGTGTGACAGAAGGACTGCATGACTAAGTCTGCGGAGAAGCCTAGGCAGGCGAGGTCTTTAAGCTCGTCGCGGGTCATTGGGCCAGTAGTATCTTGTGAACCCACGGTGGTCATCTTCGGCTCGCAGTAGCTACCAGCGCGAACGCCGACTACGCCACAGGCCTTGCCAACCATCTTCTGTGCGAGTGTGTAGCCCTTGTTAGAGGCCTCAACATTGAAGGGCAGGCGGAACAGTTTGGTAGGCTCGAGGCCTAAAGAGATGCGTGCCTTGTCGGTCAGGCCACGGCCGATGATGAGAGGGATGCGGCCACCGGCGCGGACTTCGTCCAGTAGGACTTCGGTCTTCAATTGGAACTCGTTGATCAGCTCGTCGCTACCGTGGCGCGTGATCTTGCCTTCATAGGTGTGGATGTCCACTACATCACCAGTGTTCAGGCTATCGACGTCGCACTCTATAGGGAACGCACCGGCATCTTCCATTGTGTTGAAGAAAATTGGGGCAATCTTACTGCCGATACACACACCGCCGTCGCGCTTATTGGGAATGTGGGGGATGTCGTTGCCAATATTCCATAACACTGAGTTGGTGGCCGATTTGCGCGAGGAACCGGTGCCCATTACGTCGCCAACCAAGGCAACGGGGTGTCCTTTTTTCTTGAGCTCGGCAATCTGCTCGGCTGCATTGGTGACGCCTTCACGTGGCATCTTATACATGGCCAGCGCGTGCAGAGGAATGTCGGGTCGCGACCAGGCGTCTTGCGCGGGGGAGAGGTCGTCGGTATTCGTCTCGCCAGGCACTTTATAAACGGTTACTGTGAGGACTTTTGGCAGTTCTGGTTTATTAATAAACCACTCGGCATCCGCCCAAGACTGCAACAGCTTCTTGGCGTGGCCATTGCCCGCCTTGGCGCGCTCTTCCACGTCGTGGAACGCATCGAACATTAGCAGCGTGTGAGAGAGCTCCACTACCGCTAGCGGGGCCAGTGTCTCATTATCGAGCAAAGCAACAAGCGTGCTGATGTTATAGCCGCCGAGCATTGTGCCGAGTAATTTCGTGGCCAGCTGTTTATCGATGATGGGGGACTTTGCTTCGCCCTTGGCGATCGCGGAGAGAAAGCCCGCCTTGACGTAGGCAGCCTCGTCCACACCCGCAGGTACGCGGTTGGAGAGCAGGTCGAGTATGAACTCTTCTTCGCCCGTAGGCGGGTTCTTCAGTAGTTCTACCAGCGCGGCAACTTGCTCTGCATCTAGTGGCTTCGGCACGATGCCCTGTTCGGCTCGCTCAGTGACATGTTTACGGTAGGCTTCTAACACATTATTCCCCTCGTCAATTGACTATAAGGCAGCGGGTGACAGTCGAGAAAAGACAACCTGCACAATGTGTGCGTCGAGAGGGTTGTGGCAATTCCTAAGTCTTAAAATTAAATGGGTCAATTAAAGTAATTGCGAATTTAGGCTGTTCAAAACCCAGCTAGTGATGCAATTAGCTGTTAAAATTGGGTGATTAGTATAGCCGATCAGGCGCTAAAACTCTAGCTCTGCGCGCTACAGCTCTTGTCATTACTGGGCTTCGCTATCCACACATTACTTGTAAAGGTTGTGAAATTGAAAAGTAGTCTGACCCGAACCCCGTGCATTGGGGTGTGCTCCACGACCTCTGTTGGAGACAACATATGCCGGGGCTGCAAACGCTATGCATTCGAAGTGATTCGTTGGAACGGTTATCTCGATCCGGAAAAGGAGGCAGTGCTGCGCCGTATCGAGGCACTAACCGTGCAGATCATGCAGGACAAATTCCATATCGTGTCTGTGGAAGCTTTGCAGCAGGGCATGGCGCAACTGAAGTTGCCATTTAATGCGGCGCTCTCTCCATATTGCTGGATCAACACCCTATTGCAGAAGGCGCCATTGGGGAGGGTGGTGTTCGCGGATTTTGGGATTAGTGTGAGGCCAGCACTGGCCAAGTTATCAACTCAGAACATCGCCAACCTAGTGGACACGGAATTATTGCTGCTTTGCGATGCGCATTTCGAGCGCTATTTCAAACTAGTGGACGGGTTATCTTAGTGTGGTTTGGTGCGAAAAATTCTAGTGCGGGAAATGTTTCAGCTCATAGCCTTGTGTGCTGAACTCTAGTGCCCAGCCTTTACTGTCCCAGCTTCCGAGAACAATGCGCAGCGCCTCGTTCTGACCTTCGATTGGCTCTTGCAGCCGGATAGTGTGCACCGAGGGGCGATGCGTGTGTCCGTGAACGAGCATATTGACCTGTTTGTCATAGAGGACGTCGAGCACCTCTTGTGGGGTGACATCCATGATGTCGGAAGCCTTATGGCTACTCTGTTCCTTGCTCTGCTGACGCGTTTGCTGTGCGATCATATGGCGTTCTACCAAGGAGCGATCTAGGAAGTCGTTTTGCCAGCGTTCCGAACGGACCATCTTGCGAAACTTCATATACTCGACATCCCGCGTACAAAGACTGTCGCCATGCATGAGGGCTAATTTTTGCCCATAGCAATCAATGACAGTAGGGTCATCAAGTAATTGTGCGCTGCAGCGCTCGGCATACGCTTTGCCCAGCAGGAAGTCGCGATTGCCGTGCATTAGGTGGATTTTGGTGCCGGTTGCGGCCAGGTCGGTCAAGCCGCGTGCCACAGTATCAGTTAACTGATTGCGGTCATCGTCACCCACCCATACCTCGAAGAAATCCCCAAGGATGTACAGCGCATCGCTGCCCGCAGCGTTCCCGATATAGTTCAGAAAGCATTCCGTGATCGCTGGCATATCCGCGTCGAGGTGCAAGTCTGAGATGAAAAGCGTCTTCCCTGCGTTAGACATGATGTAGCCGTTATTATTTTTCAGTGGCTTTTACGGGTGTCGTTTTCGGCATAGTGACAGTAGTCGCAGTAATAATGATCTCATCCACAGGAACGTCTTGATGCCCCGACTTGGAAGTGGTGCGGCACTGCTTCATCTTGTTTACTACTTCCATGCCTGCGCTGATCTTGCCGAATACTGCATAGCCCCAGCCTTGTGCTGTCTTGCTCTTATGGTTCAGGAAAGTGTTGTTGCTGACATTGATGAAGAACTGCGATGTGGCAGAGTGTGGATCCGAGGTGCGCGCCATTGCTAGCGTGCCGATGGTATTGAGTACGCCATTATCGGCCTCATTGACGATCGGCTTGCCACTGGTTTTTTGGATGAGGCCAGTTTCGAAGCCGCCACCTTGGACCATAAAGTTGTCGATTACACGGTGAAAGACGGTGTTGCCGTAATATCCGCTCTTGGCGTACTCAAGAAAATTGGCTGCAGAAACAGGGGCTTTATCGAAGTCGAGTTCGATCGTGATATCACCGTAATTCGTTTTAAAGACAATCATTGCGGACAACCTTGAGTATAAAGCGGCTCTCGCCTCTTATGAGAAACACGTGGAGCGGTTATAATACGTCCTTTGCCACCTGTGAGAAAGCGAAAAACAACGACATGAGCGCTAACGATAAAAGCAATACCCCATCAACAGCAGTTTCTGGGTCCGCCCCCGCTTCGAATTTTATTCGACATATTATTGAGCAAGATTTGCAAAGCGGCAAGCATAACGGGCGAGTGCAGACGCGCTTTCCTCCAGAGCCTAATGGGTATTTACATATTGGCCACGCCAAGTCGATATGCCTGAACTTTGGCGTCGCGCAAAGTAATCATGGGGAGTGTAATTTGCGCTTCGATGACACCAATCCGGAAAAAGAGAGTCAGGAGTTTATCAACTCGATAAAGGCCGACATCGAGTGGCTAGGGTTGCAGTGGAGTGGGGAGGTGCGCTTTACCTCCTCCTATTTCGATGCCTTACACGAATTCGCGGTGCAGCTGATTCGCAGCAGCAAGGCCTATGTCTGCAGCCTAAGTCCGGAACAGGCGCGCGAGTATCGCGGCACACTGACTAGCCCTGGCGTTGAGAGCCCCTATCGCAATCGCACTATCGAGGAGAATCTCGACTTGTTTGCACGCATGCGCACAGGCGAGTTTCCGGATGGCGCGCATAGCCTGCGTGCGAAGATCGATATGGCAGCACCTAATATCAATCTTCGCGACCCCGTGATCTATCGCATTCGACATGTGCTGCATCATCAGACTGGGAACAAGTGGCCTATCTACCCGATGTACGATTATGCCCATTGCATCTCGGACGCGATGGAGTGCATAACCCATTCACTCTGCACGCTCGAGTTCGAGGATCATCGACCATTGTATGACTGGATTCTTCAGAATCTAAGCATTGAGAGCCTGCATGCCGCTAGTGATAGCGCCGCGCCGGCGGCAGAGTATGTGCTGCCAAGGCAGATCGAGTTCGCGCGCTTGAATATTAACTACACCATTATGAGTAAGCGTAAACTCAAGGAACTGGTGGTAGACGGGCATGTTAATGGCTGGGATGACCCGCGCATGCCGACGCTCTCGGGGCTGCGGCGCCGTGGCTATACCGCTGAATCTATTCGTAATTTTTGCGAAAAAGCGGGTGTAGCGCGTAGCGAAGGCGTCGTCGATGTGGCGATGCTGGAGCATAGTATCCGGGAAGACCTCGACTCATCGGCACCGCGGGCGATGTGTGTATTGCGTCCGCTAAAAGTCACTCTGACGAACTACCCAGAGCAGAAGACGGAGACACTGGTACTGCCTTGCCATCCAAAGGATGAGTCTATGGGCAAGCGTGAGATCCCCTTTGCGCAAGAGCTCTATATCGATGCAAGCGATTTCGAGGAGATTCTTCCGCCCAAGTACAAGCGTCTGAGTCCTGGAGTCGAAGTGCGATTGCGCGGTGGCTATGTGATACGCTGCGATGCGGTCGTCAAAGACGCATCGGGCAAGCCCATTGAGTTGTTATGCAGCTATGATCCGGAGACGCTCGGCGTTAATCCACCGGGGCGTAAAGTCGCCGGCGTCATTCACTGGGTGCCTGCGAATGCAGCGCTAGATGTCGAGGTGCGAATTTACGATCGACTGTTCAATAAAGAGAATCCCGATGACAAAAGCATTGCGGATTATAAGGAGTGTTTGAATCCTGACTCGCTCCTAGTATTGCAAGGCTGTAAAGCAGAGCCGAGCCTCAAAAGTGCGACGCCAGAGTCGAGTTTTCAGTTCGAACGCGAAGGGTATTTCTGCATCGACCGCTTCGATTCGAGCGCAGAGAAAATTGTTTTCAATCGCACCGTGACCCTTCGGGATTCATGGGCCAAGATGTCAAGTTGAGTAAGCCAGTGCTTCAGGTATACAACACGTTAAGCCGTAAAAAAGAACCTTTTGTGCCCATAGAAGAGGGCAAAGTGAAGATGTATGTGTGTGGTGTGACAACTTATGATTACTGTCATATTGGTCACGCACGCATGTTCGTGGCATTCGATGTGATCTCGCGTTTTCTGCGTCACCGCGGTTTCGATGTGACCTATGTGCGCAATATCACCGATATCGATGACAAGATCTTAAGGCGCGCGAAAGAGAACGGCGAATTATTCTCCGATCTAACCGCGCGTTACATTGCCGCCTCTCACGAAGACGAGGCGGCACTCTATGTGCAGCGCCCGGACATGGAACCACGCGCCACTGCGCACATCGAGCAAATCATTTCCCTGATAGAGCGCCTCATCAAAGACGAATATGCCTATAAGGTGTCGAGTGGTGATGTGTATTATTCGGTGTCACAGTTTGCTAAATATGGCCGACTAGCCAATAAGAATCCTGAAGAACTATTAGCTGGCGCTCGGATCGAGATCGGCGAGCTTAAGCGAGATCCGCGTGACTTCGTATTATGGAAGGCCGCGGCTGACGGAGACGTTGGTTGGGATTCGCCGTGGGGCTATGGTCGCCCGGGCTGGCATATTGAGTGTTCCGCGATGTCGACCTGCTGCCTTGGCGACTCCTTCGATATCCATGGTGGTGGCACAGACTTGGTCTTCCCGCATCACGAGAATGAGATCGCGCAATCTGAGGCGGCGACGGGCAAGCAGTTCGCGCGGTACTGGCTGCACAACGGCTCGGTACGCGTGGATAATGAGAAGATGTCTAAGTCTCTCGGCAATTTCTTTACAGTGCGAGACGTATTGCAAAAATATAGCGGCGAGGTCATTCGCTATCTGTTGATCTCTAGCCACTACCGCAACCCCATAAACTATGCAGAGCAGGGCTTGCATCAAGCCTCTGTCGCGCTGGAGCGCTTCTACACGGCTTTGCGCGGCCTAGATACGGTCAATGCACGTGAGTTGGTGAACTCGCGCTTCGAGAAGGCCTTCTGCGCCGCTATGGACGACGATTTTAATACACCAGTTGCGCTAGGGGTGATGTTCGATCTGGCGCGAGAGATCAATCGACAGCGCGAGGAGAATCCTGATCTTGCTGCGCAGTTAGGACGCATGCTGATCAAACTCGGTGGTGTTCTAGGCTTTCTACAAGGCTCGCCAGAGACTTTCCTGCAGGGACAAGACGACGGAGAGGTAGATGCCGGCCATATCGAGTCACTCATCAAGCAGAGGCGTGAGGCACGGGTAAACAAGGACTGGGCCCTAGCGGATGAGATACGGGACAAACTGGCTGCGTTGAAGGTTGTAGTAGAGGATTCGACGGACGACAGCACTTGGCGTATCGAGCGCTAAAAGTAGTCTGTTGAATATTCGCCTTTTTTGTCATTTTGCGATTGACTGGTAAAGGCGCCGTGAGTATTATGCCGACCCTGCATTACGATGCAGGGTATCGGGGTATAGCGCAGTCTGGTAGCGCGCCTGCTTTGGGAGCAGGATGTCGGGAGTTCGAATCTCTCTACCCCGACCAACTCCATCTAGACTTGGTTTATGACCTTGGTTGTTAACATAGTTCAATGGTGATCGTAGCTCAGTTGGTAGAGCCCCGGACTGTGACTCCGGTTGTCGTGGGTTCGAGCCCCATCGGTCACCCCATTTCCTAAGCAACTGACATCAGCATCTTTGCTGTCTTGTTCGGACATTTCCCTGGGGGTATAGCTCAGTTGGATAGAGCAACGGCCTTCTAAGCCGTAGGTCTCAAGTTCGAATCTTGATGCCCTCACCATACTTCTCGCTACTTTTCGCTGGCCGTGACGGCATCTAGTACTTTTGCGAAATTCTCGTTTACGGGATAGTTTCCCGACGTCCAACCCAATCTCACTATGACCGCGTCCCTCGATGGCAATACCATAAGGGTTTGCTGACGGTTGCCTTGTGCGGCAAAACTATCCGTGGGTAAGTCAGGCCAGCGTAGAGTTGGCCCCCCGTCATTGAGCCACCACTGATAGCCGTAGGCTTGATTGTTTTCGCTGTCATTAGGCGTTGTCGAATGCGCCACCCAGTCTTTGCTGACTATGCGTCGGCCGTTGATCTCGCCACCATTGAGCATTAATTGCCCGAGGCGCGCCCAGTCCCGAGCAGATGCATAGAAATATGAGCTGCCGACAAAAATGCCGCTAGCATCGGTTTCAAACACCGCGTCTTGAAAACTCATTGGGGTGAGGATGTTCTCGGCATAGTCGTCGTATGCGGACTGGAGCGTGCCGCCCGTGTGATCGAAGTAAAGCTTACTTAGTATATTGGCGGTGCCAGAGCTGTAATTGAAGTGCGTACCCGGCGGATGAAGCAGCGGTTTATCTAACGCATAGGCCGAAGCGGAAGATTCGGTGAAGAGCATGGCAGTCGCATCGTCGCCAGGGTTGTATTGCTCAGAGAACTCCAATCCGTCGCTCATGTGGAGGAGATCCTGCAAGTGAATATCGCGACGCGCGTCGTGTGCCCATTCGGAAAACAAGGGCGTTTGCTGAGGGTCGAGCTTGTCACGTAGCACTAGGTTACCGAGCATAACGGACATGAGGCTCTTGGCCATGGACCAGCCCAGCAATGGCGTATTAGGTCCACTGCCTTGCCCATAGGCTTCGGCCACAATCTGTCCTTCGTGGACGAGGAGCAGGGCACGGGTATTCAGCCCCAACTTGTTGTCTTCAGCTAGGATTTCCTCAAGCAATGCTTTCATTGGCGCATCTGTCGATTCGACGCGATTGCCATGAGGCCAGTGGCTGGCTAGCCGAGTAGGCTCACTTGGCACGAGTCCGTCGCGGTTGTGAACCTCGCTAAACTCATTCGCACAGCCGATACCTGGTAGATACTGCGCCTTGGTCGTGCTTAGGCCAAATAAAGAGGTTGTGACGGTTTGTGCGGCATCATCATAGTCAACTTGAAGATATTGCAGGGCGGGGGAGTATTGGGCGAGATCTTCGAAGGCCAATGGTGCTGAAAAGCTGCTCACATAGCGCGCGCTGCACAATATTTTAGAGCCGATGCCGGTGGCGATTGAAGGGGTGGCAAGAACATAGCGAAGTGTGATGCCGAGCATCGCGCCAACGCCCACTATCACCAGAAGAACAAAGAGTAACACGACTAGAGTCTTGTGCATGACGCTCCTTCGATTCTCAAACGGTAAACTGGCATAGCAAGCGCCATCCGCCGTAGATTGGGCGTGTTCATCAGCAGCATGTCTGAGTCTTTTCATAAAATCGCCGATTTTTAATTGAGTGTTTGATGCAGCTTAGTCATCTTGCCATATGTGCCAGAAAATTCTACTTTTGCTATAGAAAATGTTGCGGCCAAATGTAGTGGGTTCATGCAAACGCATGCGCGGAATTGTCTGAATTCGTAGCAGAGAGTATTCGCAACGATAATTGTATCCCAAAAATTAGACTTCGATCGCAGTATGGGTACTGATTCTATCGCAACATCTATTGAGAAACTCACACGTGAGATTACGGCTCTGCGCGTTGAGGTAAGGAGAATCAAAAACTTACCCTTCGCGGTCGTGTCTCGTCGTTTGTTGCCACTTTGCGAATGGAATTTGATCAACTAAAGCTTCAGGGAGTAGTCCCGAAGAAAGTCAAAATGGAGATAGAAGTGGAAATGGAAAACTATAAATCGAAGACGGAAACCCATAACTCATCAGTACGAGCGCTAGGGCGAATATTAACAGTCGCTATGGCAGTATTTTTGCTAGCAGCCTGTGCGAGTAGTCGTTCGCTCTACGTACCCGCTGCGGATAACGGTGATATTGGTTACACGGAAAGTCGGCTAAGTGCGGATCGTTATCGTGTGGTCTACAAGGGCGACTCGGGTACTCCGCTAGAGACAGTGCAAGACTATGCACTTCTGCGCGCCGCCGAATTAACTGTCGCACAAAACTTTGACTGGTTCGAAGTGGCGGAACGTTCCTCAACGCCGATATCGGAGCAACCGAACACCGCACGTGCTGCAGTCCAAGTTAGCACTGGCAGTACACGGCAAACTAATTGTGGCTTACTTGGGTGTACAACTACTCAGACACAATCAGCTCCAGCGTTTCCACAATCCCAAGTGGAGTTTTCCGAGCGTGAGCAAAGCTATGTCTCGAGCATCGAAGTATTGATGGGCGAGGGTAGCCATGAACGCTCTGCGGATATCTACGATCCACGAGATGTGATTGCATCGATTCGTGCGGAATTTTAATTCGCGACTTAGATCAGATAGAGAAAAATTAGAACGCCGATTCGCTGTGATGCTGCGAATCGGCGTTTTCGTTTTAAAGTTCGCTACGCTGTGCAGACTTAATGATGTGGTCAGCCGCGCGAAATGCTAAGGCCATGATCGTCATCGTGGGTTGTCCGCGACCCGAAGTGACCATGCTTCCTCCGTCCACCACATAAAGGTTGGGGACCTCATGGGAACGGTTGTAACGGTCCACTACTGACGTAGAAGGGTCATTACCCATGCGGCAGGTGCCTAGTAAGTGGACGCCGCCGCCTGAACCTTCCTCCGAGACGGACCCCGCAATTTTTACGGCACCAGCGGCCTCCATGAGCTCCTTGGAGCGATCGAAAAAGAATTTCATGGTAGCGATGTCGTCGGGATGGTCCATGTAGGTGGTGCGCAGCGCGGGGCGCCCCCATTTGTCCTTAACGTCTGGATCTAGTGTCACATTATTAGTCGATAGGGGAAGTGACGTAGTGTGTCCATCGAACGAACAGGCATGTGTAAACTCATTCTCTAGAGAGTCTTTGTATTCACTGCCCCAGGATTTTCCACTGAATAGACTACCACCTAAAGCAGCCTCCATGGGCAGGCCTCTGGAAGGAGAACGCTCGTCGATGCCGCCACCACCATAGAAGCCGTGTTTGGGGTCAATGCTGTAGAAGTCGTGAATGACTCTCGTTGTAGGGACGCTTTTATACGCATTGATCGGTTCTTCGAAGAGTCCTGCGACTCTGGAATAGCCATTGAACATGAGATTTTTTCCAACCATGCCACTGCCATTGGACAAGCCGTCAGGGGCACGGGCAGACTCGGATAGCAACAACAGGCGCGCAGACTCCGCGCCATTGGCGCTCAATACCACGGCCTTCGCACGTTGCGCCTGTTCTGTGCCATCTGCCTCCCAATATACGACCTCGTTAGCGCGGCCATTCGCGTCGGTGTTGATCTTGGAGACGGTGCAGCCGGTGCGCAGTTCGCAATTTCCTGTGGCTTGAGCTAAGGGAATCATCGTGACTGCGCTGGAAGACTTGGCGGCGACTTCACATCCGAAGCCATTGCAAAAACCGCAATGTATACAACCAGGGCGTCCGTTAAAAGGCCGTGAAAGAATCGCGTGGGGTGCTGGATAAGCCGTGAGACCGAGCTTCTTCGCAGCGCGCTCTAACAAAACCCCCGAGGCTTTGACAGGCATTGGTGGGCAGGGATAATCGCGCGAACGGGGAGGGTCCCAAGGGCCGGCGAGACCTGATAGCCCAATCTCCCAATCAACCTTGGTGTAATAGGGTTCTAGTTCTTCATAGCTAATCGGCCAGTCTGCGAAATTGGTCCCAGCGATAGGCCCACGCACGCTCGCTTCGTTGAAATCGATGGGACGAAGACGCCAGAAGTTCGCGGAGAAGTGGACGCTACTGCCGCCGACATTGTGTGCATAGCCCAGCACCGCTTCGCTGGAGAGTTGCGCTTTTTCATGTTCATAACGGCGAAAGGTCTGTGGGTGGCCTTTTCGCGGACCCCATACCAGTCCTTCGTTCAACGTATAGTCCCACTCGTCGTGTTTGAAATCGCCGGGCTGCAAGTGAGGGCCTTGTTCGAGCACGACGACGGAGAAACCCGCGGATGAGAGCTCTTTCGCCATGATGCCGCCGGCGGCGCCGGAACCGATCACGACAAAGTCTACTTCTTCACGGGTGGGATAGGATGCCCAAGCCATTGCTATTCTCCTTTCGCGGCGTAATCCGCATCGTAAAAACCATAAGGGGGCGTCCACATATGCCGATTTTCAAAGCCAATCATTTTCCAACCCACCTGATCGCGATTGCCACCATACTCGGGCAGAGAGAAGGTGCCAGCGATGGTCAAGAAGCGAATGGTGCCAAAGAAGAGCCCGTCTTCTACCTGCGTAAGTAAGTTGTCTTGTTGGTCCTCGCTTAGGCTATGAAAAGTCGCAGCACCATAGGTGCTCTGTGCCATTGCCTGCAATTCGGCTAAGCCCTCACGTATTGGCGTGAGAATCTCGTTGCGCTCGCCGAGGGCGTAGTCGATAAAATAGATGGCACCCGCCTCGGTAGCACCGGGCGAGACGTCAGTTGGAATGATGCGTGCGGCGATCGCAGCAAACTCCGCGGCCTCTTGGGCTGTTAAGGTGCTGAACTGTGCATCCAAGGCCTGTGCTGCGCGCGCTTGCTGACTGCCGCTTATGATCATAGGGATCGATAGCACTATAAGCGAATTGCGTGCGGCCGCACTTGTGCGAGCAAGAAAGGCGCGACGGGAGAGTGTGATTTCGTTCAAAGGTAGTCCCCTCTAGAAATTACTTCATGGCAAGATGCAGTGGCGATGTGTGTTCACCGAGTCTAGGAAATAAGTCGGAGGCAGCACAACTTACTTTTATGTTAAATACCTCCTATTTTTATACCGTGCCGCTTTATGCGGCATGAACGAGCAAGATGTTGCTCTGCTAGAGGGCTCAAACAGCCATATACTTAGGCTCTCGAATAGAGGACAGATATTAAGCAAAAATATCGGTATATTACAGGGCTAATCGAGCTGTCTCTTGTTGCTCTCAAGTTGTTATGATAACAAGTGCGCTGGAGTGATACCCAGAACGAACCACACAATATAAAGGGCCAAGTCATGAACAAAAAACCGCTTACCGCTTTCCTTATTTTTTTACTCTGTGCGTTCGGCAGCGCTGCTTCTGCACAGAATCGCAGCACTATCGACGCTGGACGGGGCGAGATTGCCCTAGTCGTGCCGAATACCTATAACAGTGAACTGAGCGCTCCCTTGATCGTGCTGCTGCACGGTTACGGTTCTAGCGGCGAGGGTCAAGAAAGTTACATGAAGTTTAGTGCGCTTGCAGACCGTTATGGGTTCCTGTTGGCGACTCCTGATGGAACTGTGGAGACTGCAGGGGAGAAACGCCGTTTCTGGAATGCCTCCAAGGCTTGCTGTAACTTCTTCGAGACTCAGCTGGATGATTCAGCCTACGTGATGAATATCATCACTACAGTTCAGGCTCAGTACAACATCGACCCGCGCCGTATTTATCTGATCGGCCACTCCAATGGAGGGTTCATGTCCTATAAGACCGCCTATGAGCACTCCGATGTAATTGCGGGTATTGCGAGCTTGGCCGGCGCAGAGGCTACGGTAGCAATGCCGGCGCCTGCAAATCCGGTGCATGTGCTACAGATACACGGTACCGCTGATGGCACTATTGCCTATGCTGGCAGTGAAATTCGGGGCAATGTCTATCCTGGAGCCGAAGAGACTGTTGCGCGTTGGGCCGCCTATAATGGCTGCGAGGCACAGGGCAAGGTTATCGGCACGCTCGATTTAGAGCGCAATCTTGAAGGGTTGGAGACTACTCGTACTAGTTTCGCTCAGGGCTGCTCTATAGGGGGTTCAACAGAGCTCTGGACGATTGCGGAAGGCTCGCACATACCCGCGATCTCGGAAAGCTTCAGTGAGGAAGTCGTGGAATGGTTGCTGGCAAGGCCGAAAATCATGGCCATGCAGCATAGCACCGCGGATTAGGTGGTTGGTCGCCTGTTTGCCCTTTTAGGGGCACGCAGGGATTGATTCTTCGATAGCGGTTCAGGTCGTCTGCAGGTAGGGATTGTATCTCCGTTCGAGTATCTGGTCGCCTGCAGGCAGGCTCCTACCGGAAATCGGAGCGCTGTTTTTAGGGATCGGAGCGCTGTTTTAGGGTAGGAGCCTGCCTGCAGGCGACCAGAAACCCGCTATGGAATTCATACTCGCGCTTACAAACTTTCGATATACGCACCGATATGGTCGATGTCGGTTTCGCTCAGTGGTCCTGCAACTCCCCACATCAACGCGCTCTGCGCACCGCGTGTGCCGCTCGCTTTATAGGTGTTGAGGGCGTCGACAATATAAGTGGCATCACGGCCACTAAGTTGGGGGCCTACGCCACCCATGGCGTCTGCGCCGTGGCACGCTTGGCAGGAGACGAAAGCGGTCTTACCCAACTCTACTGGGCTCATCGCGGCGGCGGCTTCTACTTTCGCGCGTGCTTGGTCGACAATAGTGCCGTTTGCAGCCACATAATTTGCATAGCATTCGCCGCTGCATTTATTAATATCAGTGTGACCTTGGATCTCTAGGCTAGAGGTGCTGATGGTGATAACAATGATGCCGGCGATGACAAAGATAGCGGCAGCGAGAAGATTCTTCATAACAACTCCTGGTGGGTGAACACTGATATTACGCAGGAGTAAGCTAATTGGATGAAGCAGACTCCGCTTAAACGACTTCGATCGCAGGCAAACACTTTCCAGTGCTTGTAGCAGGCGCGAGGCCAAACGTTAGGGCGAGGCAGCTTACCATTCAGAGGGATTTTTGCAACGGGAAATTGCACTACAAGGCGCGTGTAGAGCCGTGTCTCACTCTTCTAGGCGGGCTGTGTAGCGCGCAATATGTGGTGCGAGTATCTCTAAACCCGTCTGTTCACAGGGAGGTAATTCGGCATCGCTCAACGACAAGGGTGTAACGCGTTCGCCCCATTTTACTAGGCCGGCACCCCAAGTTAGTCCGGACCCAAAGGTCGCCATTAACACGTAGTCTCCAGGTTTTATGCGGTCTTCCTCTATGGCCTCTGTCAGTGCCACGGGGATGGTCCCCGCGGAGGTATTCCCGTATTTATGAACGTTGACCATGACTTTGTGCTCGGGGATACCGAGGCGTTTCGCCAAGGCGTCGAGAATGCGACGGTTGGCCTGATGGGGCACCATGATGTTGACGTCGTCAATCGTAAGGCCGGTCTGCGCGAGTACTTCTCCGCAGGCGAAGGCCATGGCTTTTATTGCACGTTTAAAGACTTCTTGACCCTCGAAATTCCAACCATTGTAGGCAAAGTCCTTGCTGCGGCGGCTGTACGCGCTCCCAAGATTGGTGATTTGAATTGCGGAAGAGGTATCCATCTCGCAGCCAATCTTGCAGGCTAGCAGCCCGGTTGGCTCTGGGCTGGCCTCGATCACAACCGCGCCGCAGGCATCCCCAAACAACACTGCGACATCGCGGCGCGACCAGTCCATATAGTGGCTAATAAATTCCCCGCCAATGACCAACACTTTGCTGTGAGCGCCAGTTTTGATGAGATTGGTGCCGATGTGCAGGCCGTATAGAAAGCCAGTGCAGGCGGAATTAATGTCGATAGAGGCAGCGTTATGGGCGCCGATGGCATTCTGTACGAGCGATGCAGTGTTGGGGCATAGGGAATCCATAGTCAAACTACCGAGTAGGATCAGGTCGATCTCGGAGGCATCTAGATTGGCTGCAGCGAGAGCGCGTTGGGCCGCCACGATGGCCATATCTGAGAAGTTGCAATGACAGATTCGGCGCTCTTGAATGCCAGTACGAGAAGTGATCCACTCGTCTGTAGTATCCATGAACGTCATCAAATCGGTGTTGCTAAGCACAGCCGGTGGTACACATTTACCCCATCCTGTTATCTGTGCATACTGCATAAGCTTCTCCTTAGTCTGGCGGGTGGCAAACGGCCAGACCAACTTACAATGTTTTGATTGTTTTCTAGGGGCTTGAGGATACTGCATTCTAGCAACGCGCGGTAGTCACCCAAAGCCCCGCAGCAGCGCATCTATCAGTCACAACAACAAGAGAGATTGGGCATGGAAAAACAAATTGAAGAACTCGTCACACGTTTTGAGAATAAGGGCATGAGTAGGCGTGATCTGGTGCGCTCCTTACTTGGACTTGCCGGCACTATGCTGGCTTCGCCGATATTGAGTGCTCAACAAATAGCTCCCGTCGCCTTAGGCAAGTCTATGAATCATGTATCCCTTTCCGTAGCGGACGTAAATCGCTCAGCGGATTTCTATTCCCGCGTGCTGGGTATGCAGATCATCAGCAAGCCGGCCAACGGTGGTCTGAATATGGGGCTTGGTGCAGAGAGTTTCCTCGGCCTCTATCAATTCCAGAACCCGGGCTCTATGCATCATCTTTGCATTGGGGTTGACGACTACGACGCCGATGTCATGGCCGCCCGCTTGGAGCAACATGGGATTACCGGCAATGTCAGTCGAGACCCGGCTAATCGCACCAGTGGCGGGGATCAGCTGTACTTCAACGACCCGGATGGGATTCGTGTGCAGTTGGCTCAACACGGCTATCTCGGTTAGAGAACCGCGTTAATAATGTTGTCATGATAGGTGTTTAGGCTGACGAGGTGACTCAAACCTCTACCTCATCGTTGCACGGAGCATCGCTATGAATCGAACTATCAACAACGTACCCCGTCGCCGCTTTCTCGTGACCACCGGCCTTACACTTGGCGCGCTCGCATTGCGCGGTTACCCGGTTCAGGCCGCCGCGCCGGCACATTTCACCCACGGCGTGGCCAGTGGCGATCCCCTACAAGATCGCGTCATTCTTTGGACGCGCGTCCTGCCAGGTTCGGGGTTAGCCCAAACCATTGCAGTGCAATGGGAGGTGGCAGCTGATGCAGGCTTCGAGCAAATCGTCGCACAAGGTCAGAGCAGCACGGGGCCCGAGCGCGATTACACGGTGAAGGTAGATGCCACTGGCCTGCTTGCTGGGAATCAATATTTCTTCCGTTTCCTTGTGCAGGGCGAGCAAAGCGCGGTCGGACACACGCGCACCTTGCCAGCGGCTGGCGTAGAAGCTCTGCAGCTAGCGGTATTGTCTTGCTCCAATTTCCCGCAGGGGTATTTTAATGTTTACCGCGCGGTCGCTGAGCGTGACTATGATGTCGTCGTGCACCTTGGCGATTACATTTATGAGTATGGCTTAGGAGGCTATGCAAACCCTCTGATGGCAGGGAAGGGGCGTGAGGTACGTCCGGAGCATGAGATCGTCTCTTTAGAAGATTATCGCATGCGCTACGGACTCTATCGCAGCGACGCAGACCTGCAGGCGGTTCATCAGGCTCATCCCTTTATTTGCGTGTGGGATGATCATGAGATTGCCAATAATACATGGCAAACCGGAGCCCAGAATCATAATCCGGGCGAAGGAGAATTTGCCTCCCGTCGTCGAGCTGCGATTCAAGCTTTCTACGAATGGCTGCCGATTCGCGAGAGTAGCTCAGTGGAGGAGGGCATCATCTATCGAAGCTTTGACTTCGGCGATCTCGCATCATTAATCATGCTCGACACAAGGTTGGTGGGACGCGATGAGCAACTGAGCCACGACATGGGCATCGATACATTGCGCAGTGAACTGGCGAAGCAGGCGCGAAGTATTATGGGTGCAGTACAGGAGCGCTGGCTCGATGAAGAATTGCGCAAATCAAAAGAGTCTGGAATTCCCTGGCAGCTTATTGGACAGCAATTATTGATGGGAAAGTTGTACCCACCGCAGTTCGCCGATGAAGTGTTCGACCCGGCACAGCGTGAACAAGTCTTAGGCGGTCGCTATGGTCAATTAAGAACGCGGGGGCGTCAGGGTTTGCCGCTTAATCTCGATGCCTGGGATGGATATCCCGCGAACCGAGAGCGTGTCCTGAACTCCATTCGGGCGAACGCCAACAATGCTGTAGTGTTAGCAGGTGACTCTCACAGTTCTTGGGCGTTCGACCTTACTGATGAGGCCGGGCATGCTGTCGCAGTTGAGTTTGCGACGCCTAGCGTTACCTCGCCAGGTTTTGAAAACTTCCTGCCACTGCCCGATCAACAGGTAGAGGATGCGACACTCGCCGCAAGCCCGGAGTTGAAATATATGAAGGCCGACGGTCGCGGCTGGATTGATCTGCACATCTCTGCTTCGAAAACCGTTGCGACTTGGCAATTTGTGTCGACGATCTTAGAGACCGAATTCACGGTGAGTTCGGGAGCTGCGCTGGAGACCAATGCTGGGCAGCATTATATTGAAACCTAAAGTGAGGATGCTGCCACTAGTGGGTGAGATTTTGCAATGGTAACAGGGTGCACTTCTCATCTGGGCAGGCGATCACATCGTCTTGGCCACGGCTTTGCAACGCGTTGAGTGGCACGATTTGATAGGCGCCCGAATATCGACTCTGGGCATCGCGGCGGCGGTCTTTAGAACCGTCCGCTTTGCGTTTGTCAAAAGTAAAGAGTTGGTAGTTTTCGGGCAGGTGTTTGCGCAGGTCCTCAAGACTCTGAAAAGATAAGGACTGACCGTAAGTCAGTTCGCAAACTATTATCGGGCGAGTGCTGCGCAAGGTCGCTTGTAAACCCTCAAGCGCGAGTTTCTCAAAACCCTCCACATCAATCTTCATCAGATCGATGCGTTCGATGCCTGCTACGCTAAAGTAGTCATCTCCTCTAATGAGTTCCAGCTCGCCGATGCTGACATTGCCTTTGCTGGTTGTGCCCGCATCGAAGGAGCCAATGCCCACATTATTCCCAGTTGGGGCAAAGAAGGGCAGGCGGGTGTTCTCATTGCTAAGCCCAAGCGGATGGACGGTGATTGACTGTAGGTCGTTCGCAGCTATCTGCCGCTGCAATTGAGCACGCACGGGTTCGAAAGGCTCGAAACAATGCACTTGACTGCCATGGGCTGCCATGAAGAGAGAGTGTTGGCCAACGTTGGCGCCAATGTCTACGAATTGCGGTGTGCTGGGGGCGAGTCGATTCATAGTGTCGCGCAGGAAAAACAGTAGGGGTTTTTCGAAGGCGCCGTAATAGTAAATGTTGAAATCGATGTTGCAATTCAGATTGCCGTGATACTGCAGCCCAAAAAAATCCCGCACGAATGGGGCGTCGGGTGCATTGCCAAACTTGGCAAGGCGCTTATAAAGATTGCGAGAGAAGCGTTCCGGCACCCATTTGTGGTCCCAGAGGAAGCGGTAGAGGGAATAACTAAGACTCACTGATTGTCATCCTGTGGCGCGATGTGTGGCAAATTTATGCCCAGTTTGGCTAGGCGCAGGCATTCTAACCCGGTATTTTTGTGAATTGCATTCCATTTTTAAGGATTGTCGCGCTCAAGCTCTAGACAGTTACGCAACTTGCTCCATAATCGAATTGTAGATCTTTAATGTCCTCGCCAAGCCTTAAATGGCTCGCTTGGAAACCCCCTAAACCGGACGAAGCTAAGGTTCCCTAAGGAACTCTAAGTTTCTTCCGGTTTTTTTATGGGCGCAGCTAAGCGTGCCTGTTCTCCAAGGTCTGCCTGCAGTATCTCTAGGTCGCCAATCACCTGTTTACTTAATTGAATGAGATCGTCCAAGCGTTTAGTTTCGCATTCGCAGAATTGCAGGAAGCGCGGCTCTTGTGCGTACTCCATTTCTCGCTCTAATTTATCGAGCAGGAAATGATAGCTTTTCAACCTACTCTTATACGCGTCGATCAGCTCTTTCAGCATCTTTTTTGTCCTGGTCTTGTTGACTGCTTGAGGGGTCATTCAGGTCCGCAAGATCGATCTCGGGATAATAACGATCCACCTGTCGAATCAAAGAGGCGACGAGGCTCTTCATACTCTGTGCAGAGAGGGTTCTGGATTTCACCAACTGCACGAGATTTTGCTGCAATTTCACGATCACTAGTTTTGGAAAAAGCATTCGCCCATTCGCGCCTATCTCCGCAACTGCTTTAGGAGTAGTTAGCGCAGATTCTGGGGCAGTAATAGTGCCGGGATCTTTACGCAAACGATTTAGAAGTAGCTTGCGCCAGAATAGGCTGAATGAACGACGTGTTGGCTGCGCTCTGTAGATGTTTTCAATGCTATCGGCAAGCGCCTGAAAACGGTAACTGGCTTGTGAACCGGGGTAGCCAATTGTTACTGGAATCTGTTTTTGTACCGACAGGCGCAGGTATTCGTCGCGTGGCACATAGCCAAGATAATCTAAATCGGTGTTTAGGTAGCGTGCAGCTGCGCCAGATAAGCGCTTATAGATATCCACACTATTGAGATAGTTGTCCACCATATTGGTCAAAATATGAATCTTGCTCTCGCAGCTCCTTTGGCGCATTACTTTCATCAAGGCAAAGGCGTCGGTGAGCGAGGTTGGCTCTGGTGTAACTATCAACACGCAATGCTCGGTAGCCTGCAGGAAGGTGGTGACATTGGTACTTATGCCTGCGGCGGTATCGATGATCAGATAATCGAAGCGCTGTTCGAGAGTTGTTAGCGCCTGCAGTAGGGTTTTCTGTTGTGGGACATCTAAGCTCGCGAATTCGGCAATACCCGAGGCGGCGGGAACGATGGTAATGCCCCCCGGCCCTACTATTAGAATCTCCTCGATCTTCTTGCGGCCGTTCAGCACCTGCTCCAAGGTGAATTCCGGACTGATATTCAACAAGATGTTGACGTTGGCAAGGCTGGTGTCGGCATCGAATACGCAGACGCTACGTCCCTTGTTGGCAAGAGAGATAGCGAGATTGACGCTGATATTTGTCTTACCGACCCCGCCCTTAACGCTGCTAATGGTAATAACGCGCCCGCGATCTTGGCTGTTGGAGACCCTTTTCAAGTTCTATCCCTGTGTTGGTAGGTGCTGTCTTATTGTATCGCCGTTGAGGTGTATGGGGTTCCCTACAGCGGGTATACTCGCAAGGATACACCAGAGCAAAGGAAAACAGCATGATTGGCGTGATTGGAGGTACTGGGCTTAGTGAGCCCAAGTTTCTCAACGATGTGCAGATACAGCAAGTCACTACCCCCTATGACCAACAGGGAGTCCAAATATTGACAGGCTCTCTGCAAGGCAAGACCGTTGCTTTTGTGCCTCGCCACGGCCTCAAACACAAGGTGCCACCCCACCGGGTGAACTACCGTGCCAATCTCTGGGCGCTACACGCCATTGGAGTGACTGCGGTAATCGGCGTGAACGCGGTTGGCGGCATCCACCCTGAGACTGGCCCGGGCAAGTTAGTAGTGCCCGAGCAGATTATCGACTACAGCTGGGGGCGCGAGCACACCTATTTTGCCGATGGTCTGGATGCCGTGACCCACATCGACTTTACCCATCCCTATGATGCCGCCTTGCGACAATTACTAATCTATGCCGCCCAGGGTCGAGAGGTATGGCCGCAAGGAGTGTATGGATGCACGCAGGGGCCACGGCTAGAGAGTCGCGCGGAGGTGCAGCGCCTGCTGCGCGATGGTTGTGACATGGTGGGCATGACTGGAATGCCCGAGGCGGCTTTGGCGCGTGAGTTGGGCATGGCCTATGCGTGCTTAGCCTTGTCGGTGAATTGGGCGGCAGGGCTCAGTGAAGAGTTGATCACAATGGACGCCATCGAACGGGTCTTGAGTACGGGTATGGGTGACGTGCTAGAAGTGTTGCAAAAGGCTATTGTCGCGTTCGATTAAGGGCGCGGTATAGCCGCGTTGGCGGGCGCAGCCCCGGGCAGATCGGTTGCAGGTAGACCTGCTCCAGGTAAATCGAGAGGAGGCAACGGCAATGGCGGCAGAGTATAGGGCGATACTTGGACAAGCAATCCCATAGCGGGATGGTCGAGGTAATGAAACTCCCCCACGCGCAGGTCGCGATTCTCCTTAAACTGGACGATGCGATTGACGAAATACTGCGTCTGCTCGAACTCGTCATCTTGGGGTTTCTCTACCAGAATTTCCGGCAATACTGGTAGCTTCCAAGGACTGTCCGCATCGGCTTCGGTGCCAAATCGATTCAGCCAGAGATTGCTCTCTAGGATGACACGATCACCACTGTTGGTGAGATAAAAACTGAGGCTACCCTCGACCTCGCGGCGTTGATTGAACGAACGACCACCCATCACAGCAATGGCGATTGCCGCCCCGCGGCGAGTTATTAGCTGTCGCCATGCACCATGAAAGACGATGCGATGCGCGGCGGACTGCGAGATAGCACGGTTAGTGCCGATAAAGTCATTTGCCTCGGTAGGAAGCTGTAAAAAAGCAGTTCTCGCGATGTCGGGAAGGCGATAGCCGATTGGCGCTGGCGTGTAGGGTGGCGGCCCGATTAAAGCAACTTCGGGTGTCTCAAGGGCATCGAGCGAATTCGTGACAATGGGCTCAGGAGCTGGTGGCGCGAATACTGACCAGTCCGCCAGCTGCAGCGAATCGCTGATTTGACTTAGACGCCGTAGACGTTCTGGGAACGCCACACTAAGCCGATTGGGCGACCAGTTCTCCAGGTCGAGATTGGCATCCTCATAAAGGAAAACAGTCACCTCGATCTGAAACCAATTATCGGCACTGACCACTTGCGCATGGGCGGGGGTGTGCTGCACCAACGCAAGCAGGAGCATTAGGAGCGATGGTCGGCGGAATTGTCGGCTAATAATAAGTAGTGCGTTCATGTCAGGGTATCGAATCAAAATAGTCATTGCGCAGAATAACGCTTTATCGTGGATTGTCTAGCCACACTCAATTTGCTTTGGCGAGTTTCGCTAGCATTTGCTCGATGAAGATGATCTTCGCATCGGCATTGCTCGCAATGTGAGTAAATTGTAGCTGGGTAGGGCCGGCCAGCTTATAGACTTTGGGCTGCTGCTGCACAAGCTGCACTATCAGACGCGGATCCACCTTGGTGTTTTGTGCGAAGGAAAGCTTGCCGGTGACAGCGCTCGCATCGATTTTACTGATGCCCATCCCTTGTGCGCGCAGGCGTAGAGACGTCAGACGGAAAAGGCGCTTGCTCTGTTCCGGCAACAGACCAAAACGGTCGATCATCTCCACCTGCAGTTCACTCAACTCTTCATCACTCTTCGCCCCTGCGATGCGCTTATACATAATGAGGCGTGTATGCACATCGGGCAAATAGTCTTCGGGTATAAGTGCCGGAATGCGCAGGTTTACCTCGCTGATATTTGCGAGACTTGCGTCGAGATTTGGAGTGCGGCCTTCGCGAATTGCCTTCACTGCTTCCTCCAGCATCTCGGTGTAAAGCGTGAAACCGATCTTCTGTAAATGCCCAGTCTGTTCGTCGCCTAGAATCTCTCCGGCACCGCGAATCTCGAGGTCGTGACTGGCGAGCGTGAAGCCAGCACCAAGGGTGCTCGCCGCGCTAATCGCCTCTATGCGTTTGATCGCATCGGCAGTCATATTGTTTTTGTTAGGGGTCAGTAGGTAGGCATAAGCCTGATGGTGTGAGCGACCCACGCGTCCCCTTAGTTGGTGCAATTGGGCAAGACCGAGTTTGTCTGCTCGGTCCATGATGATGGTATTGGCGCTCGGAATATCGATGCCGGTCTCGATGATTGTCGAGCATACGAGGATGTTGTACCGCTTGTGGTAGAAGTCGGCCATGATCTGCTCAAGTTCGCGCTCAGGTAGTTGCCCATGTGCAACGCAAACCCGTGCCTCGGGAATTAACTCCTGCAGATGCTCAGCGGTCTTATTGATCGTCTTCACTTCGTTATGAAGATAGAACACTTGGCCCCCACGAAGTAATTCACGCAGTACTGCTTCTTTTATTAAGGCGTCTTGGCTCTCGCGGATAAACGTCTTCACGGAGAGGCGTTTGGCGGGTGGCGTAACGATCAGCGACAGATCCCGTACGCCCGCCATCGCCATATTGAGCGTTCGGGGAATCGGCGTCGCTGTGAGCGTGAGGATGTCCACATCGGCGCGAATGGCCTTGAGCTTTTCCTTCTGCTGCACCCCGAAGCGATGTTCCTCATCGATGATGAGTAGGCCGAGGTCTTTGTACTTTATAGTGTCCTGCAGGAGTTTATGCGTGCCGACGACAATATCGACCTTGCCACTGGCGATACGTGCAAGAGTCTCCTGCACTTGCTTGGTGGAACGGAAGCGGGAAATCAACTCTACCTGCACTGGCCAATCCGCAAAGCGGTCGCGAAAACTCTCGTAATGCTGCTGGGCAAGCAGGGTGGTTGGCACGAGTATGGCAACCTGCTTGTGGTTTTGTACTGCGATGAATGCGGCCCGCATGGCCACCTCGGTTTTACCGAAACCTACGTCGCCACATACCAATCGATCCATGGCGCGTTTAGAGCCCATGTCCTTCGTGACTGCTTCGATGGCGTCCTGCTGATCTGGGGTTTCCTCGAAAGGAAAACTGGCGGCGAATTTATCGTAGTCGATATCTTGATAGCGATATTGGAAACCTTGACGCGCCTCTCGGCGAGCGTAGATGTCGAGTAGTTCGACCGCTACGTCTCGAATTTTCTCGGCCGCCTTTTTGCGCGCTTTCTGCCATTGGTCATTGCCTAGCTGGTTTAAGGGTGCGAGATCCGGCTCCGTACCACCATAACGGCTGATCAAATGTAGTGAGTACACCGGCACATAGAGCTTGGCATCTTTGGCGTATTCGAGGGTGAGGAATTCGGTGTCTTGGCCCTCGATGCTGAGTGTCTGTAAGCCGCGATATCGCCCGACGCCATGCTCTAGGTGCACGACCGCCGCGCCGATATGCAATTCATTCAAGTTGCGAATCAGGAATTCGCTATTGTCCTGCGCTTTACGCCGGCGGCGCCGCTGGGCAACGCGTTGTCCGAACAACTGGGTTTCGGTGACGAGTGCTCTGGAGGGCTCGTCGAGCCATAAGCCGCGGTCCAAGGGTGCCACGGTGATGTTCAAGAGGTCCTTGCCGTCGAGGAATTCCTGCCAAGTCTCCACTGCGTGTGGGCTTAGTTTGATGGTCTTAAGCAGTTCCAGCATGCTCTCGCGCCGCCCGGCGGTCTCCGCGCAGAAGAGAATGCGGCTATTGGGGTGGCTGTTTAGTAGTTTTTGCAGGGCAAGCAAGGGCGTTTGTGCGGCGCCGGCATTCAGGTCAGGTGGTCGTGACACGGCCACGGGTAGCGCTTTGCTTGTCTTTATCTCCTGATGAAGTTCGATGCTGGGGTATTCGCGCAAGCGCGCAAAAGCCTCATCGGGGCTTAGGAATAATTCGTTGGGATTCAGAATTGGGCGCTGGCGATCGTGACGACGATCCTCATAGCGGTTTTTGATGTCACTCCAGAAGCGTTGTCCGGAACTCTCCAGATCGCCACTGCGTAATATCAGTGTGTTCTGCGGCAAATAGTCGAAGACTGTTTGCAGGGCATCGAAGAACAGGGGTAAATAATATTCGATGCCAGCGGAATGTAGCCCTTGGCTAATGTCCTGGTAGACGGTGCACTTGCGTAAGTCCACGTCGAAACGATTGCGGAAATTACTGCGAAACAGTGCGATGCCGGCCTCGTTCATCGGGTATTCCTTGCCCGGGAGGAGTCGAATCTGACCCACCTTGTCTAGTGAACGTTGGCTCTCTGGGTCGAAGGTGCGCAAGCTCTCGATTTCGTCGTCGAAGAGGTCGACTCGATAGGGCGCATCGCTGCCCATCGGGAAGATGTCCATAATCGAGCCGCGAATCGCGAACTCGCCGTGCTCGTAAACGGAGTCCACACATTGATAGCCTGCGCTGAGCAAATTGTGGCGCATCGGTTCGCTCTCGAAGCGCGCCCCCACCTTTAACATTAGGCTGTTACCTAACACATACTCTTTAGGGCTGAGGCGGTGCATTAGACTGGTCAGGGGCAAAATTAGAACGCCGCGCTGTAAGCTTGGCAGGTGATATAGCGTGCTCAAGCGGTCAGAAACGATGTCTTGATGGGCTGAGAAGTTGTCGTAGGGTAGAGTCTCCCAGTCGGGCAAGGAGTGCAGTGAGGCGGCTTCTGTCGCCGCGCAGAAGAAACCTAGCTCACGCCGTATGACGTCTGCCTCCTCTGTATTTGCGGTAATTAGTACAACAGGGCCTTGATGGTTCAGGGCAATGTTGGCCACGGCCAAACTGAGACTACTGCCATGTAAGCCAGACCAGCGCCTGAGGTCGCCAGTGGCTGTGGGCAGTTCGGGTTTAAATAGGTTCACTGTTTGCATCGGTCACGGTTCTGAATTCGCGGGGGCGTGAATTCTTGCATAAATACGGGTGGCTTGTCAGAACAAAGTGCATGACAAAAGAGGCGTTCGCCATCCTACAGGGCACGATAGTGGGGTGCTTTTGGTTGCACGCGCATGACATTACAAACATAATACTGACCTTCTCTAATAACTGATTTTCGAAGGTGCAATCTGTGAGTCGACCCAGTTTGGATGATTATTTTGGCGATTGGAAACAACGCGAAGCATTAGCGCAGGAGATGATCCCGGTCGTGGGTCGCCTCTATAGTGAGCGTAACGTGGTGATTTTTATCTACGGACGTCCACTGCATAACCGCTCGGTTGCCAATGTCATGAAATCCCATCGCTTCGTGCGTCAGGTTGGGCGTAACGAGATGTCTGAGTTCGAAAGCCACCCGGTTCTCATGGCGCTGGCTAAGCTCGACTTGGCCCACGTGCATGTCGATTTAGGCAAGCTCACCGTGAAGTTCATGAAACAGCAAGAAGACCTCGGAAGTGCGGCTTTAAAGGTCGAAGAATTCGTTACTCGCGAGCTCGGCTATATGATCGGTGTAAAAACTAAGCCGATCGAAAAGTCACAAGATATCGTCCTATTTGGTTTCGGTCGCATCGGCCGTTTGATCGCGCGGCTCTTGATTGAGCGCACTAGTACTGGTGAAGTAATTCGACTGCGTGCGATCGTTGTGCGCCCCGGCAAAGAAGGCGACCTGAAAAAGCGTGCCAGCCTCTTTACAGCCGACTCCGTACACGGCGCCTTTCAGGGCACGGTCCGTATCGACGAAGAGAATAAGTGCCTCATCGCCAATGGTAATGTCATCAAGGTCATCTATGCGAAAAACCCAGAAGATATCGACTACACCCAATACGGCATTAATGACGCACTGATTATCGACAATACCGGTATGTGGCGTGACGAGGCGGGGCTGTCCAAGCACCTGCTGGCCAAGGGCGCGAGCAAAGTAGTCCTGACTGCGCCAGGCAAAGGTGATCTGAAGAATATCGTCTACGGCATCAATCACGAACAGATTAAGCCTGAAGACAAGATCATCACGGCGGCCTCTTGTACAACGAACGCGATCGCGCCAGTGCTGAAAATGGTCAATGACAAGTTTGGTATCCAGCACGGCCACGTCGAAACGGTACATGCCTATACGAACGACCAGAACCTGATCGATAACTACCACGAGGGCAATCGTCGTGGTCGCAGCGCGGCGTTGAACATGGTTTTGACCGAGACCGGGGCGGCGCAAGCTGTGGTGAAAGCCATACCCGAGCTGCTGGGCAAGTTGACCGGCAACGCAGTACGAGTCCCGATTCCCAATGTCTCAATGGCGATCCTGAGCCTGCATTTAGAGACCCCTACCAGCAAGACCGAGCTGAATGAATTCCTCCGTCAGATCGCCTTGCACTCGAATCTGCAGAACCAGATCGCGTACACGGAAGAGGCGGATGCAGTATCCAGTGACTTCGTTGGCTCGCGTGAGGCGGCCATTGTGGACTCCACGGCCACTATTGTGCAGGGCAATAATTGTGTTCTCTACCTGTGGTATGACAATGAATTCGGGTATTGCAATCAGGTAGTGCGAATGGTCTATAAGATGATTGGTGTCAATTATCGTTATTATCCGATGGAAGAATAAGCAGACAAAAGTGGGCCGGATGGCATAGAAACCATTGGTAATCCGGCCCTCTAATCAATATAATTGCCGCGCTTAAACAGCCGGTTCCCTAAAAAAATCCAAATAATAAAACCGACGTCAGAAACGTAGTATGTGATTTCTGTGCCCGTGGCGTTCTTATGCCTATAGGTGCGAACGGTTCCTCGTGCAAGAATTGCTCTTTGCGTTAAGAAACTCCAGTAATTACTAGGCTTGGCGAATGATCAAAATTACCCGTGGTTTGGATTTACCGATAGCTGGTTCACCCGAGCAATCCATCGAGAATGCGCGACCGGTTCGCTCCGTTGCGATCCTTGGCTATGACTATGTGGGCATGAAACCCACCATGGCAGTGAAAGAAGGCGATCGCGTAAAGCTTGGACAACTATTGTTTGAGGACAAGAAGACCCCGGGCGTGACCTACACCGCTCCAGGGGCTGGTGTGGTGCGTGAGATCAATCGCGGCGACCGCCGAGTGTTTCTGTCCCTTGTAATCGATCTCGATGACAACGAAGAGCAGCTTGAATTTGCAAGTTATAAGCCAGAGGCACTTGCGACACTGGCGCGCGACAAAGTGGTCGCCAACTTAGTCGAATCTGGTCAGTGGACAGCCTTGCGCACGCGCCCCTACAGCAAAGTGCCCGCAATCGATGCCAAGCCTCACTCGCTGTTCATCAATGCGATGGACAGCAATCCCCTTGCTGCCAGCCCCGAAATTATTGCGCGCGAGAATGCCGACGATTTCGTCAATGGCATAAATGTGCTCTCGCGTCTTACCGAAGGCAAAGTGTTTCTTTGTCGCGCTGCGTCCAGCTTCGACGGGTTAGAGAAACAGAGCCTCGCAGCGAACGTTCAAGTCGAAACTTTTGCTGGACCGCATCCAGCAGGCCTTACCGGCACTCACGTACATTATCTGGACTCGGTGAGCTTGGCCAAGCAGGTCTGGAGCATTAACTACCAAGACGTGATCGCGATTGGCAAGCTGTTTACCACAGGCAAGATCAGCACCGAGCGCGTCATTGCGCTGGCCGGCCCACAGGTCCTTAAGCCACGCTTATTGAAGACTCGTATAGGTGCGAATCTCGAAGAGCTGAGCGCTGGCGAATTGCAAGCCGATGAAAATCGAGTGATTTCCGGCTCCGTTCTCTCCGGTCGTGCTGCGCGTGGAGTGGAGGCCTATCTGGGGCGCTACCACCTACAGGTATCTGTACTAAAAGAGGGGCGTGAACGCGTCTTACTAGGCTATTTGTCACCAGGCACTGAGCGCCATTCGGTATTGGGTATCTATCTGTCTAACCTATTCAAGGGCCGCAAGTTCTCGTTCACCACCACTACCAATGGCAGCACTCGTGCCATGGTGCCGGTGGGAAGCTACGAGCGCGTGATGCCGATGGATATCCTTCCTACCCAACTACTACGTGCCCTAATCGTTGGAGATATCGAGTCCGCTCAGAGTCTTGGGGCCTTGGAACTCGAGGAAGAAGACTTGGCGCTTTGCACCTATGTATGCCCCGGCAAGTACGAATATGGTCCCATTTTGCGCGACAACCTGTCTCGCATCGAAAAAGAGAGCTAGTGGATTAAACGATTATGGGTTTGCGCAGAATACTCGATGATATAGCACCGCATTTTGAGAAAGGTGGCCGATACGAAAAATGGTTTGCCCTCTTTGAGGCGGTCGATACTATTTTCTATAGCCCGAGCAATGTAACGGTATCTCCTGCACATGTGCGCGATGGGGTCGATCTCAAACGCATAATGATCACCGTCTGGCTTGCCGCTTTTCCGGCGATGTTCTACGGAATGTACAACGTGGGCTTCCAAGGCACGTCGGCGATGGTCAATATGGGCCTTACCACGACTGGTGACTGGCACGCCTATTGGATCGAATTATTCTCTTCCTATAATTCCAATAGTATTTGGGATTGTTTCTGGTTCGGCGCAGTTCATTATGTGCCTATCTACGCCACAATTTTCATCGTAGGCGGCTTTTGGGAAGTCCTCTTCGCGAGTATTCGCAAACACGAAATCAATGAAGGTTTCTTCGTAACCTCGATACTGTTCTCTCTGATAGTCCCGCCTGATCTGCCGCTTTGGCAGGCTGCGCTCGGGATTAGCTTCGGGGTAGTAGTGGGTAAGGAAGTATTCGGTGGTACTGGTAAAAATTTCTTGAACCCTGCGTTAACCGCGCGCGCATTTCTGTTCTTCGCCTATGCCCCGCAAATGTCCGGTGATGCGGTGTGGACCGCGGTAGATGGGTTCAGTGGGGCAACGTCCCTGAGTCAAATTGCGGCGCAGGGCCTTCCCGCATTGACGACTACGTCCGGCATGGAACTCACTTGGCTCGACGCCTTTATCGGGCGAGAGCAGGGCTCCATCGGCGAGACCTCCGCGCTTGCCATCATGATTGGCGCTGCGATTCTGCTTATTACACGCATCGCGTCATGGCGCATTATGTCGGGGGTATTCCTCGGCATGGTGGCATTCTCGCTCTTGCTCAATGTAATCGGTTCCGACACTAACCCTGGCTTTGCAACGCCTTGGTACTGGCACTTCGTACTCGGTGGTTTCGCCTTCGGCATGGTGTTCATGGCGACCGACCCGGTGTCGTCTGCGATGACTAATACTGGCAAATGGATCTACGGTGCACTCATTGGAGTGATGGCCGTGATGATCCGTGTACTCAATCCAGCGTATCCAGAGGGTGTGATGCTGGCGATCCTGTTCGCCAACCTAAGTGCGCCTTTGATCGACTATGTCGTCGTTCGCGCGAATATCAAAAGGAGACTTGCTCGCAATGTCATCTAAAGATTCAGTCGGCGGAACGCTTAAAGTCGCTTTATTACTATGCGTCGTATGCTCGATTTTCATCTCGAGTGCTGCGGTAATTCTAAGGCCCCTGCAAGAGGCGAATAAACTTCTTGATCGTAACAAGAATATCTTGGCCGCGGCGGGTATGTATGACCCCGCAGTCACTCCCGAGGAAGAGGTAACGGATTTGTTTGCGCAGTTCACGCCGCGCATCGTCGATCTGGATGCGGGGGAGTTTCTCGACGAGACACAACTAAGTGCATTAGGAATCGATCCTGCGACGTATGATCAACGTGCGGTGCTGAACGAGTCAGAGTACTCCGACGCACTCAGCGGCGAAGACGATATCGCTAGCCTTAAACGTCGCGTGCGCTATGCCACGGTCTATATCGTGCGCGATACTAGTGACGAGATTCAGGACATAGTCCTGCCTATCAGTGGCTATGGTCTATGGGGCACGATGTACGGTTATCTTGCACTGGAAGGCGACGGCAATACCGTAAGAGGCATCGGCTACTACGATCAGAAGGAAACTCCTGGTCTGGGCGGTGAAGTGACCAACCCGCGCTGGAAAGCGCAGTGGCCCGGCAAAGAGGTTTATGACGCGGACGGCGACGTCGCACTGAGCGTCGTCAAGGGCGGCAGCCAAGGAGTTCATCAAGTGGATGGGCTTTCTGGCGCATCGCTGACCAGCCGTGGCGTCGACAATATGATCGAGTTTTGGATGGGCCCGATGGGTTTCGGTCCGTTTCTCAAAAATCTCACCAACCGTTAAGCAAGGGTGAATCAAAATGTCAGCTGACACAAAAAGCATATTGCTTAAACCAATATTCGCGAACAATCCAATCGGGCTGCAGATTCTCGGTGTGTGTTCGGCGCTGGCGGTAACTACTAGCCTAAAAGTCGCCCTCGTGATGTGTGTCGCTCTAACAGTGGTGACGGCATTCTCGAACTTCTTCATCTCCTGCGTGCGCAATTACATGCCGAACAGCATTCGAATTATTGTGCAGATGACCATTATCGCCTCGTTGGTTATCGCTGTAGATTTGATTCTGCAAGCCTTCGCTTACGCAATCAGCAAGCAGCTTAGCGTGTTCGTCGGACTGATTATTACCAATTGCATCGTGATGGGCCGTGCCGAGGCTTTCGCGATGAAGAATCCTCCCGTTTTGAGCTTTATCGATGGGATCGGTAATGGCCTTGGCTACTCGGTCGTGCTGATCATCGTGGGCACCATTCGCGAGTTGTTCGGTTCGGGTTCGCTGCTGGGCATTCAAATACTGCCATTGATCTCTAATGGTGGTTGGTATCAACCCAACGGTTTGATGCTGCTGGCACCGAGCGCCTTTTTCATTATCGGCTTCTTAATTTGGGTGCTGCGTTCAGTGCGCATCGATCAGATTGAGAAAGACGAGTTTCGTATCGCCGCCCACACTGTCGCGGAGGCCTCGCACTAATGGAACACTATTTAAGCCTATTCGTACGTGCAGTGTTTGTTGAGAACATGGCGCTGCAAATGTTCCTAGGGATGTGTACCTTCCTTGCCGTGTCCAAGAAGGTCGAAACCGCAGTGGGTCTTGGGGTTGCCGTAGTGGTCGTACAGGCCATTACCGTCCCGTTCAACAATCTGATTTTCCAATACCTCCTTAAGGATGGCGCATTAGCTTGGGCTGGCCTGCCAGAGCTCGACCTTAGCTTCCTCGGTTTCCTCGTCTATATCGGCGTAATCGCGGCGATCGTGCAAGTGCTAGAGATGGTGTTAGATAAATATATGCCAGCTCTTTATAACGCGCTCGGCGTGTTCCTTCCGCTGATCACAGTGAACTGCGCAATCTTGGGCGCGTCATTGTTTATGGTGGAGCGCCAATATACCTTCCCAGAAAGCGTCGTTTATGGCACTGGTGCTGGGGTAGGTTGGGCATTGGCGATTGCGGCTATGGCCGCTATTCGCGAGAAACTAAAATATAGCGATGTGCCGCATGGCCTGCGTGGGCTTGGCATTACTTTCGTGACGACGGGCTTGATGTCTTTGGGTTTCATGTCCTTCAGTGGTTTGTCCCTGTAGCAAATAGGATTCAGTAATGATTGATATTGCAGCGATAGTCGGCGGCGTTGTCATGTTTACCGCGGTGGTGATGATCCTCGTGGGCATGATTCTGGCTGCCCGTGCCCGTTTAGTTAGTACGGGAAACGTCCGTATCGAGATTAATGGTGACCCCGAAAAAGCAATCACTGTCCCTGCCGGCGGCAAGCTCCTCAATACTCTCGCAGATCAAGGCATTTACTTATCCTCTGCCTGTGGGGGTGGCGGTACCTGTGCGCAGTGTCGCTGTCAGGTAATCGATGGCGGCGGCTCTATGCTGCCGACCGAGGAAGGCCACTTCACCATGGGTGAGGCGAAGAACAACTGGCGCCTGTCCTGTCAGGTAGCAGTGAAGCAGAACATGAAGATCGAGATTGAGCCCGAATTCTTCGGTGTGAAGCAATGGGAATGTACAGTTATCTCCAACGATAACGTAGCGACCTTTATTAAAGAGCTGGTGTTAAAACTTCCCGATGGCGACAGCGTTGACTTCCGTGCCGGGGGTTATGTGCAGCTGGAGGTTCCACCCCATGAGGTTCGTTATAAAGATTTTATTATCGGCGAAAAATTTCGCGGAGACTGGGAGAAATTCGGTCTGTTTGAGCATGTTTCCAAATGCGATAAAACCACCATTCGTGCCTACTCCATGGCAAACTACCCTGACGAGAAGGGTGTCATCAAATTCAATATTCGTATTGCGACACCGCCACCCAAGTCGAGTTTCCCTCCAGGCATTATGTCCTCCTATGTTTTCAATCTTAAACCGGGCGATAAGATTAAAGTATTTGGACCTTATGGCGAATTTTTTGCGAAAGACACCGACGCGGAGATGGTCTTTATTGGTGGTGGGGCGGGTATGGCACCGATGCGTTCACACCTTTTCGATCAGCTGCGCCGTCTACACTCCAAGCGTAAGATCAGCTTCTGGTATGGAGCACGTAGCCTGAAAGAGATGTTCTACGTGAACGACTACGACACGCTCGCAGCAGAGAATGATAACTTCGAGTGGAATGTAGCGCTTTCAGATCCCCAGCCAGAAGATAACTGGGATGGTATGACGGGCTTTATCCATAATGTTGTGCTTGAGCAGTATCTAAAAAATCATCCAGCCCCAGAAGATTGCGAGTTCTATATGTGCGGACCGCCCATGATGAACGCTGCAGTTGTCAAAATGCTCAAAGACCTCGGTGTCGAAGATGAGAACATCGCCTTAGATGAGTTCTCCTAAAGGGCAACTAAATCAGGCTTATGGCAACACTGTCATGAGCCTGAGTCTTTTCTGGGGTACTGCGAGTGTTAATTGAAGTTTTACGGAAGCGCTTTCGATGAAACAATTTTTGAAGCGGCATAAGTTCTCTCTCAGCTTCCTCGCCGTCCTGCTCGTTTCTTTGTATTTCTGGCAGCCAGACCCAAGCGCCATCGCCGTGCATGAATTCGGTGGTGCGACAATGGGCACGACATATAGCGTGAAAGTTGTCGATGATCGTGAGAGTGCCTCAGGCGAATTGCTGGCACTGGAAGTCGGCGAGATGCTCAAGGCGCTCGATAGAGAGGTGATGTCTACCTACTCGGAAGATTCTGAACTCACGGAGATTAATAAAGCGGCGATCAACGAGAAGCTAGTGCTCTCCGACGCGATGACTGAAGTATTGTCGCTTGCGCTCGACGTGAACGCGCTCACTGATGGCGCCTTTGATGTGACAGTGGGACCTCTCGTCAATCGGTGGGGTTTCGGGCCAGAGCAGCGTCACCAATCCCGCATCCCAGATCAGGCCGAAATCGACGCCATGCTTGTGCGAATTGGTTCGCAATACCTTGATCTGGACGCATCTGCCTCCACCTTAGTTAAGAGGACAGATGTTTATATCGATTTGAGCGGCATTGCGAAAGGCTATGCGGTTGACCAGCTGGCGAAATATCTCGATGGGCGTGGCTATTCGAGTTATTTCATCGAAGTGGGTGGCGAGTTACGTATTAAAGGTTACAAGCCTGGTGAGCAGACATGGGTGCCTGCTATCGAATCGCCAGTTGATACAGCGCCACAGGTCCACAATATTTTCTACGCTAAGGGCGAATCGATTGCGGTTGCGGGATCTGGGGATTATCGCAATTATTTCGATCTAGACGGCGTACACTACTCCCATGAGATCGATCCAGAAACCGGCTGGCCAGTGACGCATAATCTAGCGGCGGTCTATGTGATCGACGCCTCAGCCGCTCGCGCTGATGCCCTAGCGACAGCGTTTATGGTGCTAGGTACGCAACGCGCCTTCGCGTTGGCACAGCGCATCGGTGTGGCTGCCTATTTCATTAGTAAACGTGAGGTGCAGGAAGGTTTTGACGATCTGTACACGAGCCAATTTGCCCATTATTTGAGTCCTAATTAGTCGTCAAGAAACATTAGATTACGATTTAACGGAGTGAACATGACAACGGTATTTGCGAGTTTTATTGTGCTAGCACTTATAGTCGCCGCGATGGCCATTGGCGTCATCATGGGGCGAGCGCCGATCACAGGCACCTGCGGTGGTTTGAATAATGGCGCTGCGGATAGCGGCTGCTCGCTGTGCGGGGGAAATCCCAGCAAGTGTGAAGACACCACGCAATAATTCATGGAGTTTTAAGCAGTGATTCAGAAGTTACATTACGACATTGTGGTGATCGGTAGTGGTCCCGCCGGTGAGTCCGCTGCGATGAACGCTGCGAAGAAAGGTAAGCACGTGGCAGTGGTATCTGACCGCGAGGAAGTTGGTGGGAATTGTACGCACCTTGGCACTATCCCTTCCAAAGCACTGCGACAGAGCGTCAAGCAGGTGATGCAGTTTGACTCGAATCCCTTATTGAGGGAGTTCGCAACGCTGCGCAAACCCAGTTTTCCCCAAATCATGCAGCATGCAAATCGTGTCATCGATGAGCAGGTGCATCTGCGCAGTGCCTATTATCAAAAGAACGGCATCGACATCATTCATGGTCTGGCCGCCTTCGAGGATGCGCATACAGTCAAATTAGGCAGCCGAGGTCCAATACTCACAGCCGACTATTTTATTATTGCGACTGGTTCGCGCCCCTATCGTCCTGACAGCGTCGACTTCACACATCCGCGTATCTTCGATAGCGATACGATCTTGAGCCTAGATCACTCGCCGCGCAAAGTGACAGTCATAGGCGCCGGCGTCATCGGCTGTGAGTACGCGTCGATTTTCGCTGGCTTAGGGGCCAAGGTGGAATTGATCAACCCCGCGGAGACCTTGCTGTCCTTCCTCGACTGGGAGATATCCGACGCGCTGAGCTATCACTTGCGCGATGCCGGAGTACGCAGCCGCCACAATGAAGAATATGAAAAGCTGGAATATTTCGATACTCACATCGTGACGCATCTAAAATCCGGTAAGCGCATTAAGAGCGACATCGTTTTGTGGGCCAATGGCCGCACTGGCAATACCGATCAATTGAATCTAGAGGCGATTGGACTAGTCCCCAACTCCCGCGGACAGCTCGAGATCGATAAGACCTACCGCACGGCGGTCGAGAATATCTATGCGGCAGGGGACGTGATCGGCTGGCCGTCACTGGCCAGTGTCTCTTACGATCAGGGCCGTTCTGCATCTAATGCTATCGTTGACCCCAAAGCCTGTGTCGAGATCGATCGCTTCGCCTCGGGCATTTACACCATTCCAGAGATTAGCACTCTCGGTAAGACTGAGCGCGAACTTACCAAAGAGCGTGTGCCCTATGAAGTAGGCAAGGCCTTCTTCAAGAGCACCGCGCGTGGCCTTATTACGGGCGAGCAGGTGGGGATGCTGAAAATTATCTTCCACTTCGAAACCCTAGAGGTTCTTGGCATTCACTGTTTTGGCGATCAGGCCTCTGAGATTGTGCACATCGGGCAGGCCATCATGCTGCAAGAGGGCAAGGCCAATACGCTTAAATATTTCCTTAGTACTACATTCAATTACCCCACCATGGCCGAGGCCTACCGCATAGCGGCGCAAGATGGGTTGAATCGAGTATTCTAAGTGCGCGAATGGAGAATAAAGCATGCCTATGAGCACTGTATCCGTACTAGGGGGAGGCAGTTTCGGAACCGTTATTGCTAATATCATTGGGCAGAATGGTTACCGCGTAAAGTTTTGGATGCGCAGCGAAGCCCTCGTCGAAGAAGTTAATACTAAGCACGAGAATTCTCAGTATCTGCCTGGCTACATCCTGCATGAGAATGTCGTTGGTTACTGCGATATGCAGGCAGCCGTTGAAGACAGCGACGTAATCTTCGTTGCCGTGCCCAGCGCCTATTTCCGCACTGTAGTAAAAGACATGCTGCGCTGGAGCAAGTTGGATGCAATCCTCGTCAGTACGACCAAAGGCATCGAACCCGGCACTTTCAAGTTGATGAGCCAGATATTGGGTCAGGAAGCGCCCAATGCGCGCATTGGGGTGATGAGCGGGCCGAATCTCGCGAAAGAGATCGCCGCCAAGAATCTTACCGGTACTGTTATCGCAAGCGAGCATTCTTCCGTTCGTGAGGTCGTGCAGAAAGTACTTAAGTCAGAATACTTCAGGGTCTACACCAATGATGATATGTTTGGCGTGGAGTTGGGCGGTGCCTTGAAGAATATCTATGCCATTATCGCAGGCTTAGCCGACGCGATGGGCATGGGACACAATACGAACAGCATGCTGGTCACTCGCAGCCTCACCGAGATGGCGCGCTTCGGGCGGCGTTTGGGGGCAGATCCCATGACCTTCCTAGGTCTGTCCGGGGTGGGCGACCTTGTCGTGACCTGTTCTTCGCCTCTGAGTCGCAACTTCCGGGTGGGAATGGCCCTCGGTAAGGGGCTCAAGATAGAAGAGGCAGTGGTCGAAGTCGGTCAGGTAGCTGAAGGGGTGAACACCCTGAGGTCGGTATTTCTAAAAGCCGAGGAACTAGAGGTCTATATGCCACTGGTCAACGGACTTTATCAGATCATCTATAATGGCAGCTCGGTGCACAATATCGTGGCCTCGCTAATGCTAGGTGAACAGGCGCTGGATGTTGAATACGAAGCCTATCAAGCTAAAACTTTGAACCCTAAGGAGTAAACATGTCCGACGATATCGTTGAAAATCTCAAGGAGCCTTCACAGTGGCTGCGAATTGCGTATATGGTTGCGCTCGCGGTGGCTCTCTATGTCGCCAGCATCGTCCTCACTCTCCTCACCATTGGACAGGCTGTGTTTAGTCTTCTCACGGGTAAAGACAATGTGAATCTACGCGCATTGGGCAAAGACCTCAGCACCTATGTGCATCAGATTTTAGAGTTCTTAACCTATAACAGCGAGCTCAAACCCTTCCCGTTTTCCCCCTATCCCGGCAGTGAAGACGTTATCATCGTTGAGCCCACCGCCGCGCCAGCGCAGGCAACAGCGACGACGAGTCCAGAAACTAAGAGCACCGCAGCTATGAAGCCAACAGCTAAGAAAGCCGCCGTTAAAAAACCAGCGGCTAATAAAGCAACCACAATCCGCAAGCCGGCAACAAAAAAAACGGCAGATGACGATATGAAGCCCGAGGTTTAAGGCGATGTTGAACGGACTTCGTCTAATTCTGTGCCTGCTCTTTATGAGTCAGGGCGCAGCCTCATGGGCACAGAGCGGCGGCACATCTGGCGCTACAGTGGATCATAGATTGATTGAGCGCTTTCCTGGCGCGCAGATCGTCGACTACCGTACGCCTGGCCAGACTAATTACCCCTTAGCTTTAGATCGTATGCAGCGTGTGAACGGGCGAGTATCCGCTGGCCGTGAAGAGCGCGTCGACGGCGTACTGACTCGCATTACTTATCGAATTCCCGAAGGCTATTCAAGCGCCGATGTCTTCGCCTATTATTCCGAGCAGATGCTCGCGGGTGGCCCGGAGTTGTACCGTTGCCAAGGGCGTGGTTGTGGCAGCAGTAGTTTCTGGGCCAATGATGTGTTCGAGAATCGCATCCTCTATGGTCCTGAGGCGGAGCAGTACTATCTTGCCAGCACCGTGGGCGGCGATGCGGAGCACATCAGTGCTTATCTAGCCCTCTACGTGATTACTCGGGGCAATCGCAATGTTTACGCGCATCTGGACATTATAGAGCCCACCGATCTCGTCAGTGATTTGCCCAACACCAGCCCCCAGGCTTTGGCGCTGCAGCTACAGCAAGAGGGTAGTGTGATCTTGCGGGGCGTGGGTTTTGAGGGGCAAGACGAGATGGTAGATGAGGGGGGATTTACAGTCTTGCTCAATACGCTACGCAACGCACCGTTAATTCAGGTCTATATTGTGGCGCATTTGGGTGGCGAAGGAACGCTGGAGGAATTGCTGACCCGCTCCACGCAACGCGCGCAGAACCTTTCTAGCCGCCTCGTCGAAGCGGGAATCAATGCGCCGCGCGTACTAGCCCGAGGAGTGGGGCCGCTAGCCCCTTCGTGTCTGCAAGCTCCCTGTGCGGATCGCGTCGAGATAGTACTGCGGCCCTAGGGGAAGCCCTGAGTCCCCTAAATTATTTGCTTATGAGAGACAGAAATTCATTGCGTGTGCTCTGGCTATTGCGGAATGCTCCCAGCATGCACGAAGTAGTCATAATGGAGTTTTGTTTCTCAACTCCCCGCATCATCATGCACATATGCTGCGCCTCGATAATGACAGCGGCACCGGTAGCACCAGTCTTGTTGACGATGGTCTCGGCGATCTCCTTGGTCAAATTCTCTTGAATCTGCATGCGTCGTGCGAAGATATCCACGATGCGCGCGATCTTGGAAAGGCCGATGACTTTGCCCTGGGGAATGTAGGCCACGTGGCATTTGCCAATAAAGGGCAACATATGGTGTTCGCACATGGAGTACAGCTCGATGTTCTTCACAATCACCATTTCTTCGGAACTTGAAGGGAAGAGGGCGTTGTTTATAACTTCGTCAATGTTTTGACTATAGCCCCGCATGAGGAATTCCATGGCTTTGGCGGCGCGCTTCGGAGTATCTGCGAGCCCAGGGCGATTGAGGTCTTCACCAATCGCTTTGATGATATCCTGATAGGCTTTTTCCATTGTCTGTGTCATGACAAGTCTGTTTTATCCTAGCAATTAAAAGAGGCGCTTACCCTACGCCACAGAGCGGGGCTGGGTAAAGTAATTTTTCGAGGCAATGATCGGTCGCAAGCCCACGTTGTACCTCGCCTGAGGAGGTTTGAGTGAGTAATAGTAAGGCGGAGACTGTAGCGCAGTGCGTGAGCCGTGTCAGCGAGCAATTGGAGGCGGCCGATTTATTCTATGGGCATGGCACCGATAATCCTTGGGACGAGGCGGTGTATTTGGTCTTCACAGTGCTCGGAATTTCGTTCGATGCAGAGGAAAGTCAAATGAGCCGCGAACTCAGCACTGCCGAGCGCACATCGCTAGATGAACTTCTGAGCCGCCGCATCGAGCAGCGAGTGCCTGTTGCCTATCTGGTGCAGGAGGCCTGGTTCGCAGGGCTGCCATTCAAGGTTGATGAACGGGTCTTGATTCCACGTTCGCCTCTGGCCGAGCTGATTGTGCAACATTTCGAGCCTTTGTTACCTGCGCCACCGACCCGCATTCTCGATCTCTGCACAGGCAGCGGCTGTATTGGCATAGCGAGCGCCATCGCTTTCGAAAAAGCGCAGGTCGACCTAGCGGATATTTCCCCACAGGCCCTGAGCCTTGCCCGCGAGAACGTCTCGCGGCATGGCTTAGAGGCGCGGGTTAATGTCATCGAGTCGGATCTATTCGACGGGCTTGAGGGGCGTTATTCTCTGATCCTGTGTAACCCACCCTATGTGTCACAGAGCGAGATCGACGACCTGCCGCCAGAATACGCCCACGAGCCAGTGCTAGGGCTTTACTCGGACGAAGAAGGGCTAGCGATTCCCCTGCAGATTCTGCGACAGGCGGTTAATTATCTTAACGAGGACGGCATACTGATCATGGAGGTAGGCTATTCGCACGAGGCGTTGATCGCGCGCCTGCCTTCGATGCCTTTCCTTTGGTTGGGATTCGACAACGGTGGCGAAGGCATATTCGTCCTTACAGCGCAGCAACTACGCGATGCTGAGCTAATGCTAGCGCTATAAATTGGTGTTTGGGTATTCGTAAGCCCACGCGCGGTAGTGTATAATTTTGCGCCTTTTATGACCTTTTTAGCCTTCCCACACACAAAGTAGGTGACCCATGTCCGGAAACACGATTGGCAAGCTTTTCACGGTGACCAGTTTTGGCGAAAGCCACGGTCCTGCGCTGGGCTGTGTGGTAGATGGCTGTCCCCCGGGATTGGAAATCAGTGAAGAGGATCTGCAGCGAGATCTCGATCGCCGTAAGCCGGGTACATCGCGTTTTACTACGCAGCGCCAGGAAGCCGATGCCATCAAGATTCTATCCGGAGTATTTGAGGGACGTACGACTGGTACCCCTATTGGTCTGATGATCGAGAACACCGATCAGCGCTCCAAGGACTACGGTAAGATTAAGGACCAGTTTCGCCCCGCCCACGCGGACTATACCTATCACCAGAAGTACGGTGTGCGTGACTATCGCGGCGGCGGACGCTCCTCAGCACGCGAGACTGCGATGCGAGTTGCGGCGGGCGCCATTGCCAAGAAGTACCTGTTCGAGAAACATGGCGTGCAGGTGCGCGGCTATATGAGTCAATTGGGGCCGATTAAGATTGAGCACTTCGATTGGGAGGAGGTGCATCGTAATCCCTTCTTCTGTCCCGATGCGAGTAAGGTTGCTGAGATGGAAAGTTATATGGCCGCTCTGAGTAAGGAAGGCAACTCCATCGGCGCACGCATCAATGTAGTGGCCTCCGGTGTGCCTGTGGGCCTTGGCGAGCCGGTCTTCGACCGCCTCGACGCCGACATTGCCCATGCCTTGATGAGCATCAACGCGGTGAAAGGGGTGGAGATCGGTGCAGGCTTCGCGTGTATCGAGCAAAAGGGCACCGAGCACCGCGACGAAATTACGCCGGAAGGCTTCCTCTCCAATAATGCCGGTGGCGTGTTGGGGGGCATTGCCTCAGGTCAAGACATTCTCGCGAGCATCGCGTTGAAACCCACTTCGAGCCTGCGCATCCCGGGCCGCTCCATCGATGTGCACGGTGAATCGACCGAAGTGATTACGACCGGGCGACATGATCCCTGCGTTGGCATCCGGGCGACCCCAATCGCAGAGGCGATGCTGGCTATCGTGCTGATGGATCATTTACTGCGTCATAGAGCGCAGAATTTGGACGTGAAGACGAACACGCCAATTCTCAAATAGACCTCTTGTCTATTACTAATTTCTATTTAAAGAATAAAATAGTTTCATTTTGGTTATGGGTGGAGGGCGCGTATCCTCCCCTTACTTCAATCGTGACAAGTTAAATGGTGTTTACATGACTGGCAAAACTTTATACGACAAACTTTGGGATTCCCATTTAGTGACGCAGCGTGACGATGGCACTGCATTGATCTATATCGATCGGCAGTTGATCCATGAGGTCACCTCGCCACAGGCCTTCGAAGGCCTGCGCTTGGCGGGGCGCCGTCCATGGCGAGCAGATGCCAATTTCGCGACACCGGATCATAATATTCCAACGACGCGTGAAGAGCGCAGCCTAGGCTTGGAAGGCATTCGCGACCCAATCTCGCGTATTCAGGTGACTACTCTTGACGACAATTGCCGCGAGTTTGGTATTTTCGAACTCGACATGAATGACGAGCGGCAGGGGATTGTGCACGTCGTAGGGCCAGAGCAGGGCGCGACACTACCGGGCATGACTATCGTCTGTGGCGACTCCCATACTTCGACTCATGGTGCCTTAGGCGCCTTGGCGCACGGCATAGGCACCTCCGAGGTCGAGCACGTAATGGCCACGCAGTGTCTGATGCAGAACAAGATGAAGAATATGCTGATTCGCGTAGATGGGAGGCTGAACCCTGGCGTGACGGCGAAAGATATCGTATTGGCAATCATCGGTGAGATCGGCACCGCCGGCGGCACTGGCTTTACTATAGAGTTTGGAGGCGAGGCTATTCGCTCCCTGAGTATTGAAGGACGCATGACCGTTTGCAATATGGCCATCGAGGCGGGCGCGCGCGCCGGTCTGATCGCCGTCGACCAGGCTACTCTGGATTACATAAAAGGCCGTCCCTTCGCCCCTAAGGGTGAAATGTGGGAGAAGGCCTGCACGGCGTGGCGCGAGATGGTCAGCGATGAAGATGCTCAATTCGACCGCATGGTCGTGATCGATGCCGCCGAGATTATTCCTCAGGTTACTTGGGGCACGTCACCCGAGATGGTCGCCCCGATTACGGGTGTGATTCCCGATCCGGAGCAGGAGAGCAACCTAAGCCGTCGAGAAAATATGCGCCAAGCTTTGAAATACATGGGCTTGACCCCTGGGACGAAGATCACTGACATCCAGTTGGACTGCATCTTTATCGGTTCTTGCACCAATTCCCGCATCGAAGATCTCCGTGCCGCTGCGGCGGTCGTGAAGGGGCATAAGGTCGCCTCCACGATCGAGATGGCGCTAGTCGTGCCAGGCTCCGGACTCGTGAAGAAGCAGGCGGAGGCGGAAGGCTTAGACAAGATATTCATCGAGGCTGGGCTGGAGTGGCGTGAGCCAGGCTGTTCGATGTGTTTAGCGATGAACGCAGATCAGCTCGGTGCCGGCAAGCATTGTGCGTCCACGTCGAATCGCAATTTCGAGGGACGGCAGGGCTTCGGTGGGCGTACTCACCTTGTCAGTCCAGCCATGGCTGCAGCAGCGGCGATCAATGGCCATTTTGTTGATGTCCGTGACATGCTGCTGACCTTAGATAGATAGTCTAAGAATCTTTCTTAACTAATTGGATATGCTGAATAAAGAGCGTGAATTATGAGAAAATTTACTAAAGAATCTGGGCTGGTAATGCCATTGGATCGCAGCAATGTCGATACCGATTACATCATCCCTAAGCAGTTCTTGAAGTCGATCAAGCGCAGTGGCTTCGGAGTGAATCTGTTTGATGAGCACCGCTATTTGGACAAGGGCGAGCCTGGGCGCGATAACAGCCAGCGTCCCTTGAACCCCGATTTCGTCATGAATAAGCCGCGCTACAAGGGTGCCTCCGTGCTGCTAGCGAAGGAGAACTTTGGCTGCGGTTCGAGTCGAGAACATGCGCCTTGGGCGCTAGATGACTACGGATTTCGTATTGTTTTAGCACCTAGCTATGCCGATATCTTCTTTAATAATTGCTTTAAGAATGGGATATTACCCATTGTTTTAGATAAAGAAGTTATAGATAGTTTGTTCGAGGCTGTAGAGGCGCAAGAGGGCTATTCCATAACGGTAGATCTCGAGGCGCAGCAGGTCGAATTGCCAGGTGGCGAGCGTATCGCGTTCAACGTGGATTCGTTCCGCAAGCATTGTTTGCTTAACGGTTTGGACGATATTGGCTTAACTTTGCAGGATGCGGACAAAATTAAGGCATTTGAGCAAAACTGGCGCACAACATCGCCTTGGTATTTTGGTGTGCAGGGTTGAATGAAGGCGAGATGCACTGCATCTCGAGAACTAAATAAACGAAACAAAAGGCTGCTCTTAGAGCAGACAGGTAGCAAGCGATGAAGACTTATAATGTGGCAGTGGTAGGGGCAACTGGAGCGGTTGGTGAAACCTTGATCAGCATTCTCGAAGAGCGCAACTTCCCAGTAGGTCAGCTATTCCCACTGGCAAGCGAGCGTTCTGCTGGCACCAAGGTCATGTTTCGCGGCAAGCCAGTAGTGGTGCAAAATCTTGCCGATTTCGATTTCAGTCAGGTGCAGATCGGTCTGTTCTCGGCTGGTGGTGATATCTCCGCCGAATATGCGGAGAAGGCCGGCAAGGCTGGCTGCATCGTGATCGACAATACCTCTCATTTTCGCCGCGATGCCGATATCCCTTTGGTAGTGCCAGAGGTGAATCCAGAGGCGATCGCTGGCTATACAGCTCGCAATATCATCGCGAATCCTAACTGTTCGACTATCCAGATGCTCGTGGCATTGAAGCCGATTCGGGACAAGGTAGGCATCAAGCGTATTAACGTCGCCACGTATCAAGCGGTGTCAGGTACTGGCAAAGAAGCGATCGAGGAGTTGGCGAAGCAGACTGCGGACCTACTCAATGGTCGCACGCCGGTTGCTAATGTCTATCCGAAGCAGATCGCCTTTAATGTGCTCCCGCAGATTGACGTGTTCCTAGACAATGGCTATACCAAAGAAGAGATGAAAATGGTCTGGGAGACTAAGAAGATCTTCGGCGACGAGAGCATTGGCGTGAACGCTACTTGCGTGCGTGTACCCGTGTTCTATTCTCATTCCGAAGCTGTTCACATCGAGACTCGTGATCCAATCACTGCTGATGAGGCACGCGCCTTATTGGCAAATGCGCCGGGTGTTGTCCTAATGGACGAGCATAAGGACGGCGGTTATCCAACCGCAGTGACTGAGTCGGCAGGCAAAGATGGCGTGTTCGTAGGCCGAATTCGCGAGGATATTTCTCATCCTAATGGTCTCAATCTGTGGATTGTGTCAGATAACGTGCGAAAAGGTGCTGCTTTGAACTCTGTGCAGATAGCCGAAGTGTTGATAAAAGACTATTTATAATGAATACTTGCGCACGTAATTGAATAGTATTTCGTAAGAGTTTGTGGCTGAACTTGCGCAGGCTCTTGCGAAACCACATCAAGCCCTTCCCGTGCCAACGCATGACAGCGGTTTAAGCCATTAAGAAGGAATGGATTATGGTTAGAAAGCTTGTGGTGGTGTTCACCTCGGTAGTGCTGTGTGCTGCTGCTCACGCAAAGGCCCTTGGGCTAGGTGAGATCGTTCTCGATTCTGCCCTGAACCAGCCCCTCAATGCTCAAATTGCGCTGCTGCAACTTGGCGATGTGCGACCTGATCAAATCAGTGTGCAGATTGCTGATGAGGGCGATTTCGCGCGTTTCTCTATTGAGCGCGAAGCCTTCCTTAGCTCCATCAAATTTAATGTTCAGTCTCGTGGTGCCAATACCTTCGTTCAACTGAGCACTGCAGAAGCGGTGCGCGAACCCTATTTAAGTTTTGTGCTTGAAACTCGCTGGCCAAGTGGCCGCTTGCTGAGCGAGCATACTCTGCTTCTAGATCTGCCGGTTTTCGCGCCTACTGGCAGTGCGGCTCCGATCCAGCAACCAGCGCAGACAAACTCGATAGCTCAACAAGGCACTCAAAATCAATCGCTTGCCGCACAATCATCGAGCCCTTTGTCAGCTCAGCCTGCGCGCTTAGCTGCCCCTGCAGAACCCGAGGAAGAAGAGCCCGCAGTCGTTGCAACGCCAAGAACGCAAGTAGAAGAGATTGCGAACCAGCCTCCGGTTCCAGTTCCCGCTGCCGCCCCTGCTCCTAGCGCGAGGCCACGCAATGCCAACAACGACGAAACAGTCACTATTGGTCCTCAGGACACTCTATGGGATGTCGCGCTGCAGATACGGCCAGATAGTTCCGTGTCTGTGCAACAGACTATGCTGGCGCTGCAGAGCCTGAACCGCGAGGCATTCATCGCGGATAATATCAATATGGTGCGTCGCGGACAGGTACTGCGAGTGCCAACCCTAGAGCAGATTCGGACGCTCAATGCGCGCGAAGCAATGAGCGAAGTGGCTCGCCAAAACCAACTGTTCGACAATCGCCGCAACGTACCATTAACTGCTCAGCCTCTAACTGCGCAGCCACAGAACAGCACAGCGACAGCGCCCGGTCGAGGCGAGTTGAGTGTCGTAAGTGTCGATAATGCCGAGCCAAGCGACGCAGCCACAGGTAGCGGATCCCGAAACGCAGAGTTCGATGCCCGAATCGCCAGCCTCGAAGATGCGCTAGCCGTGCAGCGCGAAGAGGCCGATCGTGCAGCGCGAGTTAATGCCGAACTGACGGTACGCCTTGGCCTGTTGGAAGAGCAAATTAACTCCGCCCAAGAAATTATCCGCTTGCGCGACCTAGAGTTAGCGCAGTTGCAGCAGGCACTCGAAGAGGCTGCTGCAGCCGCACCAGAGCCTGTGGATCCCCCAACTGTCATTACGATGGCGCCAGAGAAGACGCTCGTAGAGCAAATCCTTGACACGCTAGTGGCCAATACCTATGCGCTGATCGCGCTGATCGGCCTAATAATCTTGATGCTCGTGTTCGTGCTGCTACGCCGCAATCGCGCAGAAGATCAAGCTGCGTTGGCTGGCATCGAAGGCATAGAAGTAGATGCCGGAGTAGAACGCGCAGCCGAGCAGTCCGAAGACGACAGCGAGATACCGGAAGGTGACTCCTCTATAAGCGCCGATCTGTCGGAGGATGAGTTAGACGAGATTATGGATAGCGCCGGTTCCGCCGACGCTGAACTGCTCTCCGAAGACCTTAACGCTGACGAGGATAGCAGCGAAGAGCTGGAAACTGTCGACCCAGAGGTGCTTGCTGAGGCAGAGGAGCCTCAGTCCTCATTAGATGTCATCGAAGAAGTAGATGCCCTTATTGCCTATGAGCGCCCTGATGATGCTGAGGCAATGTTGCGCGATGCCATAGTGGCTGGGCCTGATCGCGTCGATCTGCGCATGAAGCTCCTCGAAGTGTATGTTGCCAAGCAGGATGCTGTCGGATTTAAACTGCAGGAAGCAGAAATTTGCGACATGGGTGAATCCAATGTTGAGCCACGCATGGCTAGTTTGCGCGCGCAACTACTGAGCGAGACCGATAGTGAGATTTTGGAGGAGGGTGAAGACGACTTCTTCGAAAAATCTGCGAGTGAAGTGGAAGCTAATCCAGAGCAAGAAGTCGACTTCGAATTCTCGGTCATAGATGACGCGCCTGAGACAGACACAAAGACCGCAAGCACAAAGACCGCAAGTAGCTCCGTGACGGAGACAGAAGAGCCAGAGATCGAATTCGAATTCGACGATGTTGAGGATGCGGAGATCGAGTTCCTCGACGATGATGATGATGAAAATGATAGTGCCGATATTGATTTCGCGTTTGATACCGAAGAGGCCCCGCAGGAGCAAGACGCGAAGCCAGAGCCCAAGCATGCACGCGTTGAGGATGGTCCCTTTGACGATCTGCAATTCGTGGACGACTCGATAGAGCCTGCTAATGATGCTGCAGGCGAGAATGCCGAAGACTCGGATGACGATTTTGACTTCCTCTCCGATGCCGATGAAGCAGCAACGAAGCTCGATCTTGCCCGCGCCTATTTCGAAATGGGGGATCACGACGGCGCTCGTGAAATCCTCGAAGAGGTACAGAAGGAAGGCACTGAGGAGCAAGTGAAGGACGCAACCGAGCTGCTCAACAAGCTGTAATTCTGGTTTAACTATATTGTGTAAGAGTTTGATTTGAAAAACGAAAGCAACAGGCCGTGTCGTGTCGCCCTAGGCGTCGAATATGACGGTGCGGCGTTTCATGGCTGGCAACGCCAAGGCGACCCCAAGCTCCCGACTGTGCAGGCTGCAGTGGAGAAGGCGCTCGCTAAGATTGCCGATCATCCCATCGACTTAGTCTGCGCAGGACGCACCGATACGGGTGTGCACGCCACCGGTCAGGTCATTCATTTTGACTGTGCCGTGGATCGCGGTGAAAAGGCCTGGTTACGCGGCAGCAATAGTCTGTTGCCGCCCTCGGTGCGGATTACTTGGGCACGCTCAGTAGATGCAGACTTCCATGCGCGCTTTACAGCGCAGTCCCGGCGTTATCTCTATGTGATCGATGATGGTGAGGTTGAGTCAGCCATTATGGCTAAGCGCCTAACCCATACGCGTTTGACGCTGGATATAGAGGCAATGCACGAGGCGGGGCAGAACCTACTTGGCGAGCAGGACTTTAGTGCTTTTCGCGCCGCGGGTTGCCAATCTCGCACGCCGTTTCGCAATGTGATGCATCTGCGTGTGCTGCGTCATCATCGCTACATTATCTTAGATATTCAGGCCAATGCCTTTCTGCAGCATATGGTGCGCAATATCGCCGGGACGCTGTTGGAGATCGGCGCTGGCAAGCATGACCCAAGCTGGACCAAGCAATTGCTGGAAGGGCGCGATAGAGCCGCCGCGGCGATGACTGCTCGCCCTCATGGACTTTACCTCGTAGCGGTGGAGTATCCTGCTAGCGCTGGGCTCGAACGCGCGCTATTGGGCCCAGGATTTTTACAGCCGTTTCCATAGGTAAAGCCCTAAAATTTTTGCTAGAATCGCTCCCTTTTGAAAATGCCGGTCATACAATGCTGCGAACCCGTGTAAAGATCTGTGGATTGACGAGTGTTGAGGAAGCCGTTCTAGCGGCTAGCCTTGGCGCCGATGCCGTTGGTTTGGTGTTCTATCCGCCGAGTAAGCGTGCATTAAGTGTTGCCGAGGCAATCGCGATTCGGCAAGCCCTGCCCGCATTCGTGAGTGCAGTAGGGCTGTTTGTGAATCCGACCGAGGCGCAAGTTGAGACTGTTTTGAAGACGCTGCACCTGGATTGCCTTCAGTTTCATGGTGACGAGACACCACAATTCTGCGCTTCCTTTGGTTTGCCCTATATGAAGGCGATTCGGGTGCGTGAAGGCCTCGATTTGGAGAAAGAAATATTAAGATTTACAACGAGTTCTGCGATACTTCTCGACAGCTTTGATAAGCATTCGGCAGGGGGTACAGGGACGCGTTTTGATTGGGAAATCGCCGCCGAAGCAGTGCGCTCCACTGAGCAGCATATCGTTTTAGCGGGAGGCTTAGATGCCCAGAATGTTGCCGCTGCGATTAGGCAGGTCTGCCCCTACGCGGTAGACGTAAGTAGTGGGGTAGAGTCCGCGCCGGGGCGTAAGAGCCCCGAGCGTATGCAAGCTTTTTTTAATGAGGTGAATAGTGTCTGAATTGAAGCGCGTGAATGAGCTCAGCAGTCGCGAAGCAGAGCAGTCAAACGACCCCTTTAGCGGGCCCGATGTCCATGGCCATTTCGGACGTTATGGCGGCGCCTTCGTAGGCGAGACTCTCGTCGCAGCCGTCGAGGAACTCGACCAAGTTTATACCAAAATGGCGGCAGACCCCGCGTTCTGGGCAGAGTTCGATCACGACCTTAAGCACTACGTTGGCCGACCCTCGCCGCTGTATTTCGCCGAGCGCCTGACCAAGCATTATGGTGGCGCCAAGATTATGCTCAAGCGCGAGGATCTCAACCATACCGGCGCTCACAAGATTAATAATACGATCGGCCAAGCCTTGCTCGCGAAGTTCATGGGCAAGCCCCGCATTATCGCCGAGACAGGCGCGGGGCAGCACGGCGTTGCGAGTGCCACTATCGCGGCGCGTCTAGGGCTGGAATGCCACGTCTATATGGGCGCAGAAGACATTAAGCGACAGTCAGCCAATGTTTATCGGATGAAATTGCTCGGGGCGAACGTCATCTCCGTAGGGTCTGGTTCGCGCACCCTCAAGGATGCCCTGAACGAGGCGCTAAGGGATTGGGCGACGAATGTCGATAACACCTATTACATCATCGGCACAGTGGCAGGGCCGCATCCCTATCCACGCATGGTGCGTGACTTCCAATCAGTCATCGGCCGCGAAGCACGGGCCCAGTCATTGGAACAGTTCGGGCGTCTTCCAGATGCACTTGTCGCCTGCGTAGGCGGAGGCTCCAATGCAATTGGTTTGTTTTATCCATTCCTGCGTGATACCGAAGTGGCCATGTACGGCGTCGAAGCCGGCGGCGATGGAATTGAGACAGGCCGGCACGCGGCACCTCTGAGCGCAGGACGCCCAGGTGTTTTGCATGGCAATCGTACCTATTTGATGAGCGACGATGCGGGTCAGATTATGGAAACCCATTCTGTCTCGGCAGGCTTGGATTACCCAGGGGTAGGGCCAGAACACTCTTGGTTGAAGGATATCGGGCGTGTTCATTATGTGGACGCCACAGATACCGAGGCCTTGACGGCGTTCCGCGATTGCACTCGCATGGAAGGGATCATCCCCGCTCTCGAGTCGGCCCACGCGATTGCCTATGCCGGTGAACTCGCCGCGACGATGTCCCCCGAGCAGATAATCATCGTCAATCTCTCTGGCAGAGGCGATAAGGACATCCATACAGTCGCCGAAATCGACGGAATTACAATATAACACTGGATAGCGAGCTGGAAATTCATGAGTCGTATTAGTCAGACCATTGCCTCTAAACTAGCGCAGGGCAAGAAAGTCCTGATTCCCTATATTGTCGCGGGGGACCCCAGTCTTGAATTGACCGTGCCGCTCATGCATGCCTTGGTGACTAGTGGCGCGGACATTATCGAGTTGGGCATGCCGTTTAGCGATCCTTCCTCCGATGGGCCCGTCATTCAATTAGGCGCCGAACGTGCCTTGCGCGCGGGTTCAAATCTCAAACACATCTTTGCGATGGTGCGCGAGTTCCGCGAACAGGATAAAGACACGCCCATACTCTTGATGGGCTATCTGAACCCCATCGAGAGTATGGGCTATGAGACCTTCGCTGCCGAAGTGAAAACGGCCGGTGCTGATGGCCTATTGATCGTCGACTTACCAACGGCTGAGTGCGAAGAATTCTTCGCCGCCGTGCATGCTAAGGGCCTAGACACTATATTCCTCGTTGCGCCTACAACAAATGAAACTCGCCTAGAATCTATCTGCAAACACACCAGCGGCTGGCTTTACTATGTCTCGCTCAAAGGCGTGACTGGCGCGGCGATTTTAGACAATGGCGAAATTCGCGCGAAGATCGAACACTTGCGCACGCTTACTGATTTGCCAATCATCGTGGGCTTCGGCATAAAGGATGCTGCCTCTGCGCGGGACATGGCGGCAATAAGCGACGGTGTTATAGTAGGAAGCGCTTTAGTAGAAAAAATAGGTCTCCTGCAGGCCGATATGCGCTACTCGAATGCCGAGCTAAACGCTACAGTTGGCGTTATTGGCGAGATTCGCAGCGCGATCGACGCGCTCTGAGTACCGCATTCATCAAAACAACAGATTTTACGGGAACCTTTTATGAGCTGGATTAATAAAATCCTCCCTTCTATTCGTAGCAGCAGCAACAACCGCACGCCGGACACTGCCAGCAAGCAACGTACGAGTGTGCCGGAAGGGCTATGGAAGAAATGCCCACGATGCGAAGCGGTCCTCTACAGGCCTGATCTCGAACGCAACCTCGACGTGTGCCCCAAGTGTGAACATCACCTGCGCATAACTGCGCGTCGCCGTCTTGAGTTATTCCTCGACCCTGAGGGGCAGGTGGAGCTCAATGCCGACATGGAGCCAGTGGATCTGCTCAAGTTCAAAGACCTAAAGAAATACAAAGACCGTCTCTCCGCAGCGCAGAAGAGCACTGGTGAGAAAGACGCTCTGATCGTCGTGCAAGGCACGGTCAATTCCGTGGAATTGGTAGTGGCTGCCTTCGAGTTCGGGTTTATCGGTGGCTCTATGGGCGCCGTAGTGGGGGAGAAGTTCACACAAGCGGTGAATACCTGCATCGCCAATCGCCTGCCTCTGGTGTGTTTCTCAACTAGTGGCGGGGCGCGCATGCAAGAAGCTCTGATCTCGCTAATGCAAATGGCCAAGACCTCGGCTGCGATTGCTCGCCTTCGCGAACACGGCCTGCCCTATATTTCGGTATTGGTTGACCCGGTTTATGGTGGCGTATCCGCCAGTTTGGCAATGCTTGGGGATATCAACATCGCCGAGCCAAATGCGTTAGTTGGTTTTACCGGCCCAGACGTCATTCGTCAGACAGTGCGTGTGAAGCTACCCGAAGGCTTCCAACGCAGCGAGTTCCTGCTCGAGCATGGCGCCATCGATATGATCTTGCATCGTAAGGACATTCGCAGTCGCGTATCCTCTTTACTCTCTAAGCTGATGCATTTGTAAGTAGCCACCTCGCGGCGGCAAGGCGATCGATTGAAACCCTTTTTAGATCAACGTAGTGGCAGGATCATCTGAATGGATCTGTCAGCTTGGCTGGAAAGAACACAAGCCCTTCATCCCCATGAGATCGAGCTTGGCCTGCACCGCGTTCGCGAGGTGTCAGCTCGGCTCGGGCTTAGCCGTCCCGCACCGCTGGTGATTACCGTGGCTGGGACCAACGGTAAGGGCTCCACGGTGGCTATGCTGGCCTCTATCCTTAGCGCCGCGGGTTATCGAGTTGGCTCTTATACCTCTCCCCATATTCTGCGCTACAACGAACGCGTCTGCATCGCGCAAGAGACAGTATCGGATGAGGCACTCTGTGCCGGTTTCGCAAAAATTGATGCGGTACGCGGCGATATCTCCATTACCTATTTCGAGTACAGCACCCTAGTGGGCTTGCTACTCCTTGAGGAGGCCGAGCTGGACGTGGCGATACTCGAGGTTGGCTTAGGCGGGCGTCTCGATGCCGTGAATATCGTCGATGCGGACCTCTCCATTGTTACCAGTATCGGTTTGGACCATCAGGATTGGCTAGGTGACACCCGTGAGCTGATCGCCATCGAAAAGGCGGGCATTTTGCGCGCTGGCATGCCAGCGATCTGTGGCGACTTAGATCCGCCCCAGAGTTTGCGTGACGAGGCAGTTCGAATTGGCGCGACTATGGTCTACCAAGGACAGGACTACGGTTTCCAAGAAGGCGCGGATACGTGGGACTGGTGGCACAAGAGTGCAGCGGGGGAGACGCAGCATCATAAGGGCTTGCCCATGCCAGGGCTAGACTTGTTGAATGCGGCCACGGTGCTCGAGGCCTTGCAGCAGCTTCCCGTGCAGTTCTCGCCTGCGGCGCTTGAAGAAGGCCTTCGGCACCCCAAGATAGAGGGGCGTTACCAGGCCTTAGAAGATGTTCAACACGGTTTAAGTTTACGTGTCGATGTCGCCCACAATCCTCATGCCGCTAATTTGCTCGCACAGAAGCTGCACAGAGCTAGGGCAAAAGGTGAAATTAAGGGTAAAATTCGCGTTATCTTGGCAATGATGAATGATAAAGATCACGCAGGATTCTACACAGCCTTAGAATCTGAGGTCGACATTTGGTATATTGCCGCATTCTCTGAGCCGCGGTGTCTAAGCGCAGAAAAATTACACGAAATTCTGTGTCGCAATGGTGCCACCACAAGTGGTCCATTCAGCAGTATCGCGGCTGCCTACGCTCGGGTTTGTGCGGATGCAAGTACAGACGATTTAGTCCTTGCAACAGGCTCGTTTGTTACAGTGGCAGACACCTTGAGTCTTGTCGCACAAGAGCGCACACGTTAGACAAACCATCGCTAAACAGGCTTTGGCTGTCATCAAAAAGGGGCAAGACTGGTTTGGACCAGAGCACAAAACAACGACTTGTCGGTATCGCGGTTATCGTGATCGCTGCAGTGGTCTTATTACCGGTGTTGTTTGACGGGCAGGGGAGCTATGAGCTGCCAATCGAGAGTCGTATCCCTGAACCTAGTCCTTTCCCTATACCTCCTCGCATCATTCCCGAGCGCCCTACAATTGCGGCAGATACTGATCCGACCCCGGTTATAGCGGATGGTTCCGTTGAACCAGGATTGCAAGACCCTGTCACACAGGATTCAATAGCGCCGGATCAAGTGGCGGCGGACGTTGCGAACAATGCAGATGCCGCGCCAGTAGCGCCGCCTGCGGTCACAACTGACGACAGTGCCCCAGTGAGCATCGACGATATTATTGCCTCTCTCAATCTCGACGCCGCACAGCGTGAACCCGATACCAACGATACCGCCCCGAGACTGGATGCCGATGGCCTACCCGAAGGCTGGAGTGTGCGCCTCGCATCCTTTTCTAGTGAAGCGAATGCCCGTAATCTCGTTGAACGCTTGCAGAGTGCTGGTCACCGAGCCTACACCAGAGAGCTCGAATCCTCCCAGGGGCCGCTAGTCGCTGTCTTTGTTGGGCCAGGCGTAGACCGCGCAGCGGTGCAGCAATTGCAGCAACAATTGCAGGAACAATTCCAGCTAGCTGGCATCGTCGTCCGTTACGAAATTGAAGAGCTTTAGAGGCACGCCCGCAGGGCGGCCTAAGGGCGAGACAAAAGTCAGAGGGTAATCATGCAATTGGGTTGGGTAGATTTCTGCATTTTGGTGGTTACCGGCATTTCCTGCATGTTTGGTCTATGGCGAGGCTTTGTACGGGAAGTCTTGTCACTGCTAGCTTGGATAGCGGCGCTATTAATCGCGCGCGTCTACAGCCCCGATCTCGCGCCACTGTTGGGTTCTTGGATTGCCAGTGAGCCTATGCAAAAGATGTTTGCTTTCGCAGTCTTGTTTATTGTGACGCTGATAGTTGGCGCAATGATCAATCACCTGGTTGCCAAGCTCATCGTCATTTCGGGATTGAAATTGACCGATCGTCTCTTAGGTGGGGTGTTTGGCATCGCCCGTGGTGTCGTCATTCTAATGGTCTTTGTGTATTTCGGCGCGAGCTTCTTCGCGACCGAGCCTTGGTGGATAGAATCTAAGTTCATCCCCTATGGAATTGATTTGCTTGAGATAACGCGAATGTACGTTGGGGATGTAGGTGATATTACGGATGTTACGTTACCGCCTTTATAGCATTCGCGAATGTTGGGCCGGTTCTTTGTTTATAAATTAGGGAGTGTATTGAATGTGCGGTTTAGTGGGTGTCGTTGGCAAATCAGATGTTGCTGTTTGTTTGTATGACACATTGACAGTGTTGCAACACCGCGGGCAGGACGCTGCGGGAATCGCAACCAGCGATGGCGGAAAGCTGAACCTGAGGAAAGACAATGGTTTGGTGAAAGACGTTTTCCGTACTCGGCACATGGAGAGGCTTGCGGGAAAGATGGGCATCGGCCACGTGCGCTACCCTACTGCGGGTAGTTCCAGCCCAGCGCTTGCGCAACCGTTCTATGTGAACTCCCCTTATGGCCTAAGCCTTGCGCATAATGGCAACTTGACCAATTCAGCAGAGCTTAGCCGTGACCTGTTTAAAGAGGATCTGCGCCACATCAACACAGATTCGGACTCGGAAGTGCTACTCAATGTGTTCGCTCATGAATTGCAAATGCTGGCGAAGATACACCCTACCGAAGAGGACGTGTTCACAGCGGTACGTGGAGTACATCGGCGCTGTAAAGGCGGCTATGCTGCTCTGGTAATGCTCGGAGGCTATGGCATCGTCGGGTTCCGCGACCGCAACGGCATTCGCCCTCTCGTGTTTGGCAAGCGTGAACGCGGTGGTTTCACAGAATATATGCTAGCGTCTGAGAGCGTGGCTTTGGACTCGCAGGGCTTCCAGATCGTGCGGGATGTCGCTCCAGGCGAGGCGGTCTATATCGACATAAATGGGCAACTACACACGCGCGTCTGCGCCGGCCCTGCGGAATACACTCCGTGCATCTTCGAACATGTGTACTTCGCGCGGCCTGATTCCTTAATGGATGGGATCTCTGTCTACAAAGCACGGCTGCGCATGGGAGAAAAACTGGCGGATAAATTGAAACGCTTGCGCCCAGAACATGATATCGACGTGGTTATCCCGATACCCGATACCTCCAGGACCTCGGCACTAGAATTGGCCAACCGTTTAGGGGTTAAGTACCGCGAGGGTTTTGTGAAGAATCGCTACATCGGCCGGACCTTCATCATGCCGGGTCAGAGCCAGCGTAAAAAGTCGGTACGCCAAAAACTCAACGCCATCGAACTCGAGTTCCGCGGCAAGAATGTGTTGCTTGTAGACGATTCGATTGTCCGTGGCACTACCTGCAAACAGATTATTCAGATGGCACGCGATGCGGGAGCCAAGAAGGTGTATTTTGCCTCGGCCGCTCCGGCAGTTCGATATCCGAACGTTTATGGTATCGACATGCCTTCCGCTAGTGAATTGATTGCCCATGGCCGCACCGACGAAGAGGTGGAGAAGTTGATTGGCGCGGACTGGCTAATTTTCCAAGACCTTGAAGATCTTATCGCTGCGGCCTCTGAGGGAAATCCAGCGATTACTAAATTCGAGTGCTCCGTGTTCGATGGTAAATACATCACGGGTGATGTGGATGCTAAATATCTGAGAAAACTTGAAGATAGTCGCAATGATGCCGCTAAAAAGGTAAGTAAGAAAGGCAATGATAAGGTCTCAAAAACCGTGGGTGGAAAGAGCTAGGGAACCGCTGAACATTACCTAAGAGCTAAATTACAAAGGGGGTTTATGCAACAGAGGATTCAGGCGGTGGTCGACGAGGTCGGCACGGTGTTGTTAGGGAAGGAGCAGCAGATACGTTTAGCGCTTTGCTGTTTGATTGCAGGCGGGCATCTTCTCATTGAAGATCTGCCTGGCATGGGCAAGACGACTCTGGCCCATGCGCTGGCGCGGGTGTTCGGACTGGATTTCAACCGTATCCAGTTCACCAGTGATCTGCTTCCCGCGGATATTCTCGGCGTCTCCATTTTCGATAAAAACAGTTCTGACTTCACTTTTCATCCAGGTCCGATCTTCCGTCAGCTAGTCCTCGCAGATGAAATCAATCGCACCACTCCTAAGACTCAGAGCGCGCTCTTGGAGGCCATGGAAGAGGGGCAGGTGACAGTGGAGGGAGAGACTCGACCATTGCCGTCGCCGTTTTTCGTCATCGCGACACAGAACCCTGTAAGCCTTGCGGGCACCTTCCCACTTCCCGAGTCACAGCTCGATCGCTTTCTAATGCGGATCGGCATTGGTTATCCTGACCCTAAGGCCGAACGTGCCCTGTTGGAGCGCAGCTCAGAGGTGGACCGCGGGCAGCTAATCCAGCAAATGATGAATGTGGATGACCTAGTGGCGATGCGAAGTGCGGCGAGTCAGGTAGTTTTGAGCCCGCTCTTACTAGACTATGTGCAACGGATCGTTGCGCATACGCGAGATAGCGACGCGTTTCATTTCGGGCTCTCGCCACGTGGCAGTATTGCCGTAGTGCGGGCTGCTAGGACATGGGCATTCCTGGAAGGGCGTCAACACGCAGTGCCAGAGGATGTGCAGGCGATTCTGCCCGCAGTAGTCGAACACCGCCTGCGCACCGGAACAGACGCCGAGGGGCGCACCGGCCCGGCACTTGCCCATCGCCTTATGAGCGAGGTAGATGTCTTCTAAGATCTCTCATGAATCCTATCGACGCGGTGAAGCCATGGTTTTCCTCTAGAGTCACGCGCTGGCTCGAGCGCAGAATACCTGCCGTTAACGAGGTATCCCTCCATCGCAAAAATATCTTCATCCTGCCCACCGGGCCGGGTCTGTTCTTCCTCACCGCAACTTCCCTCATTTTTGTCACCGCCATCAACTATGTCCTGAGCCTTGCCTTTGGCTTGGCGTTCTTGATGGTGAGCCTGTTTATCCTGTGCATCCTGCATACCTTTCGAAACCTCCAGCACTTAAGCTTGCGGGGAGTCGGCGCTGAACCGGTTTTCGCTGGAGAGGATGCGGTGTTCGTGGTCTTGTTGGGGCGTCAGCCCGATCATACTCATGAAATGCTGGAGCTCCGCTTTCCTAAGAATATCTGGAGTCAGTCAGATATCTTGGATAATGAACAAGAGCGGGTAAAGGTGTTTCTACCCAGCACGCGTCGTGGCTTGCTCCAGGCGCCGCGACTGACGGTGCAAACGCGTTTCCCACTAGGCCTATGGCGCGCGTGGTCTAATGTCGATCTGGCGATGAGCTGCCTCGTCTATCCGCTTCCACAAGCTGGCCCCTTGCCAAGATTGGTGGGTGGGTCAACCTCGGGCAAGCCCGAGAGCGTGAAGACAGGCGTCGAAGACTTCCATGGCCTACGCGCCTATCAGACGGGAGATTCCCTAAAGCAGATAGCGTGGAAGAATCTCGCCCGTGGTCAGGGACTGAAGGTAAAGCAGTTTGTGGATGCTGTGGATGATCAGTTAATGTTGGATTGGGAGATGTTTCCTGGTATCGATTACGAGGAACGTTTGTCGCGCTTGTGTCATTGGGTGCTGACCTTGGCGCAGCAGGATATCGATTATGGACTGCGCCTGCCTGGGGTCGAGTTTACCCTTGGGCGAGGCGATGCACATCGCAGTAAGTTGCTCAGTGCCTTAGCACTTTGGCAGGGAGGAGCACTGTGATGGACAGGCAGGCACATATACCTCGATTGACCATTTGGTGGATGTTAGGTGCCCTCGCTCTCGTCGTAGCACCACATCTACTTCGCCTACCATTCTGGATTAGCGGTCTCATTGTTACGTGCGTCGTCTGGCGCATTTTGATCTTTAGCGGACGTTTGGGCTTTCCCAATAAGTTTCTCAAGATGCTAATCGTGTTCCTAGCGCTCCCACTGACAGTGGTGGAGTACCGAGGCTCCGGTGCTGGTTTGGATGCGGCTGTTTGTTTATTGATTCTTGGAACTGTTTTCAAACTATTAGAGATGCGTCAACGACGCGACATGCTCATCGTCGTGTCTCTGTGCTATGTGCTGACGATGGTTGGTTTCATCTATTCGCAAACGATCATTGCCGCGCTCCATGCCCTGCTGACATTTATAGTGATCACTGGCGCCTTGGTCACTCTTCAGCGCGACAACCCCCGCAGCTCTTTAAACAATAATGGCAAGTTAGCGCTGCGGCTCGTGGCGCAAGCCATTCCATTGGCGATAGTGCTCTTCGTGCTAGTGCCTCGTATTGCGCCATTGTGGACGATGCCAGTGCCAGTCTCCTCTAGTAAGACCGGCGTAACGGATGAGATGAGCCCGGGCAATATCAGTCGCCTCAGTCGCTCCGCCGAACTCGCGTTTCGAGTAAGTTTCGAGAACGATGCGCCCACGCAGGATCAACTGTATTGGCGCGGCTTGGTGCTGGATTTCTTTGATGGACGAACCTGGCGCCGGGCGGGTTCGGCGTTTCAATCCTATGAGATGATCGAGCGTTTTCAAAATCGGTTCAGTGGCGAGAGGCAAGGCGAGGCTCTTCGCTATGATATCATTCTCGAACCTACTCAACAGTCATGGATATACGCACTGCAACTGGCAGATTTCGATGCCTCCGATATTCTGCAGGATCGCTATTTTACGCTCCATACAGACAAACCCGTGACGCAGCGTTTTCGCTACAAGATGCGCTCCTATTTGAATAATGAAACGGACATCAACCTTGCCGGCGTATTGCGTGCTCGGGCTTTGCAATTGCCTGAACAGGAAGCTAATCCTGATAGTCATCAACTCGCCCAAACCTTACGTGCGCAGTCCTCTGGCGACTTGGACTACGCGAATCGCGTGATGCGTTACTTCCGAGAGCAACCATTCTATTACACGCTAACGCCTCCGGAACTCGGTGCAGCCTCCATCGATGATTTCCTGTTCAATTCACAGCAGGGTTTTTGCGAGCATTACGCGAGTTCCTTTGTCTATCTGATGCGCGCCGCTGGAGTGCCGGCACGAGTGGTGGTGGGTTATCAAGGGGGCGAAGTCAATCCCTTTGAAGGCTACACGATGGTCTATCAGTACAATGCTCATGCCTGGGCGGAGATATGGTTAGAGGGGCAGGGATGGGTGCGTATGGACCCGACTGCCGCCGTTGCCCCTGAACGCATTAGCCTTGGCGTACAGGCGGTACTCGAGGGGCAGTCCGGCTTCCTCGAAGACTCCCGCTTCTCGATGATGCGGTTCCGCAATACTGAGTGGTTGAATACGCTGCGTCTTCGTCTCGACGCCATGGACTATGCGTGGAACCGGTGGGTAGTTAGCTACGACGAGGACCTGCAGTTGCAATTGTTGGAAGCGATTTTTGGAGACAAGGCGAAGCAGGCCTTGCTCTATGCACTGGGTGTCTCTATTTCCCTGTTCTTTATGATCGCGGCCTTCTTCCTGTTGGGTGGGAGAAAGCGCGATATGCGCGATCAGGCAACGCGTCTGTATCTGCGTTTGTTGGCTGATCTTGCCAATGTAGGACTGCGGCGACAACGGGGGGAAGGGCCATTGGATTTCGCGAACCGGGTAGCGCAGGATCGGCCCGATATCGCCGCAGACATGACAAGAGTTACGACTTTATATGTGTGTATGACCTATGCGGAGGATAGGCAAGAGGAATCATTTGGGCAGCTTCGCGAGAATGTTCTCGCGCTACGTCTGCGCTTGAGTTCGCCATGGCGCCGTTTAGTTTTGCGCAGTATTCCTGCATTTAGATAGCTAACCACCAGCGAGTTTTACTTTATAGCCGGCTTCTTGGAGATATGTCGCGAGGAATTGGCGATGGTCGCCTTGGATCTCGATGATGTCATCTTTAACGGTGCCACCACTCCCGCATTTATTCTTGAGGGTCTTCGCGAAGCTACTCAGGGCGTCGGTGTCCATCCCAAGGCCATCGATGAGAGTAACTCCTTTGCCCTTACGCCCTTTAGTCTCACGACGCAGGCGCACGATGCCGTCGCTTGGCGCGGTTACACTACGCTTCTTGCACTGGCACCTCGCGACGGGATACTGACACGCAGGGCATATTCTGCCGCTGTCGGTCGAATAGACCAGGGAGGAATTGCGCGGCATAGAAATTAAGCCTTATACAAGGGCGGCAGCGTGTAGTCTTTATCTTTGACAGCCGTAGTCTGCGCCAATTTATGCTGCGTGCGCAGTTCGGTGATCAGCACTTGTAGTCGTTGGATGTCACCCTTGAGACTTTGTGCATCGTGACTACTCTGACCATAGAGTGCTTGTTGCATCTTGAGGCAAATCGCCTTTATCTCATTGTTGTCAGTACGCTGTGCAAGATCGTCTAGATTGTGCAGATCTGCGTCCGCGAAATACTGTCGACCCCAAGCGATCAACGCCAGACGCAGGGCAGGAAGATGATTCTGAGCACAGACATTCACGAATTCCTTAAAGGCAATAGTCTCGGATTCCGGCGCGATTTTTTGGCGGTACATAGGAGCGCTAACCGGCGTTAGCCTTGGAGCTGCTGATGAGTTACTTCGACGACGATTCGATATGTACATCGTGTAAGCTAATAACAAGGCAGTCAATGTTGCGGCGAGCACAAGAACCCAGAGGGGGGTCTGAGTTCCGTTGACTAGGGGGGTCTCCGGCAGGGCGTTCGCGTTCTGGGCGGAGTCACTGGCATCGGGTTCATCCCGAGGCAACGAGCCACCTAGTGACATGGGTTCGTCTTGCCCTGTGGTGCGGACGGGCCCAACTCGAATCGCGGTATCCTCGATGGTGGCATATTTCACCTCTTCGGTGTCGATATCAAACCAAGGCAGTGTGACACCCAGCACGCGAATAGTGCCGACCTCGGTCACTAGCATAGAGTTCATTTGAATGCGCTGGCCGACGATATTGCCTCCTACGTAGGAACGACTTATCTCGGGTGGCTCGGGATAGTTGTTCACAGTGGGAACCGTAGGTAGCTCGATTGGTGGCAGTGCGGCGCCATCAAGGCCATTGGCTTCCAACTCTATTGTGCGCATCAGCGCGTCGCCGACACGCACATTGCTGAAGTCATTATCCCAACGTTCACGAATAGTGATATTGCTGGCTGGCAACCACACGGCATCGACTGGGTAATTTGCAGGTTTCTCTCGCACCGCTACGCTATAGCCTTCGGCATAAGAGGTGATGGTGCGTGTGTTGAGATTGCGGAACACATAATTGCTGGAGCCGTCCGTGACTTCGCCTCGGAACATAATGTCTGGAATCTCCAAGGTACCGCTGCGCTGTGGGAACAAAGCATATTGTTTCTCGTAGACACCGTAGCGCACGCCATCGACCAGTTTTTCGTATTGATTGGGTGTGCCGATCATCTGGATAACGGTGTCGGGCATTTCCAAGTCTGTGAAGATCGGGTTGCGAATACCATTAATGGTGTAATAAAGGCGAATGGTAAAGAGCAGCTGTTCCTGGACATAGATGCTGTCTTTATTGATGAGCGCTTCCATAAACAGGTCTTGACCAGCGATAGTGGTGACTGTTTTGGGGGCGACATTAATGCCAAGCTGCTGGGTAAGAACGCCTGCTACCAGGAGGGGAGGAATGACGATATCACCCTCATGCAGCGGGAAAAGGGTCAGGTTATAGTCGATCCAGGCTTCCATGGAATTATTGATGCTGCGCATCTGGCTGGACGTGCGCGTCGCAACGACTTGGAAGTTCGCCTCTAGAGGCGTGAGATCCATTTGCACGCCGCCTTGCTGGCCTTCCACGCGAATCGTTAGCGTAACTGTCTCGCCACGCACGATCTCCGTCCTATCAAGCGTTGCCGTGACTGGCTGCGCATGAGTGAAGGATGAAAATAATGTAAGAGCCACCGTAAGGAGGCATGCCAACAGATTTACCATATTTGCGTTTCCGTGGGCTGAGAGTTATTTCGACTTTCTAACTGTCGACGTCGGTATTCAAACTGAAATTTACGCTGTAGCAATTCACCCGGATCATCGTCGATGCGGCGTAGCCACTGTTCTAAAGATTCCTGGCTTTCCTGTTCGGAATTGCTCTGATTTGGCGTCTCACCGGATTCCTCTGCGTCGCTTTCTTCCTGCTCAGAGCCTTCCTGCTGATCGGTTTCGTCCTGTTCCATCTCTTCTTCGTTCTCTTCCTCGCCTGGCTCCTGTTCGCCTTGCTCTTGCTCTTGTTCTTCTTCGCTTTGTTCGCCTTCCTCAGATTCTTCTTCGGACTCCTCTTGTTGCGCGGATTCCTCGCTTTCGTCCTGCTCTTCCTGTTCTTCCTGCTGCTGTTCCTCTAACAAAGCCTGCACGATATCGCGGTTGTAGATGGCGTCTTCGTGATCTGGCTGTAAAGTGATCGCGACGTTATAGGATGCGATTGCCTGTTCGAACGCTTGGGACATCGCCAAGGCATTGCCTAGATTGTAATGCGCATCGGCATCAGTGCCGAGGTCGATACTATAGGCCTGAATTGCCCCTGCGAAGTCGCCAGCGCGATAGGCGGCCGCACCCTTCCAGTTTGGGTCTTTAAACAGACCGGCGGCGGCGATGGGATCTTCACTTTCGAAGGCGTCGGCGCCTTGTTGGTTCTTGGTCTTCCACAGGTCTTCCCATTCCGCGGCTTGTACTGGCGCACTAGGCGTCAACAGGCTAAAACCGCCAAGTAAGACAGAGATGGAAAGGATCCAGCCGCGGCGGAATATCATGGCACTAAGGGGGAGGACGAGCAGAAGTAACCATGGGCCTACCTCGTACCAGATGTCGAAGTTCTCATCCACTTCACTCAATTCATCTTGGTCCAAGAAGGCATCTTCGGCCAATAAGTAATCCAGATCTGCACTAGAGATATGCATATCGCTATAGCGTCCGTTGACCATGTCCGCTAAGTCCTCTAGAGCGCCACTGTCCAAAATAGGCGTCACAATTTGGCCGCTGGCCTGGCGGAGGAAGTCACCGCCTGCCGCGGGGATTGGCGCGCCTTGGGCAGTGCCCACGCCGAGGATAGCGAGACGGAAACCAGTATTGGAAAGGAGGTTGGCGATGGCAGCGAAATCCCTGCGCTCCACCCCGTCGGTGACGAGCAAGATAGTACCGGACAGGGAACCCGCATCGGAGAACAAGCTCTTAGCTGTCTCGAAAGCCGCGAGTGTATTGCTGCCGAATGCGGGCATCATGTTGGGGTTAATGGAGGGCACCAATGCCTTAATCGTGATGGAATCCTCTGTCAACGGCGTAACTGCGTGGGCATCGCCCGCATAGACTACTAGGCCTGTCTGCCCCTCGACACGACGGTCCAGAACATCGAGTACCTTGCGCTTGCTGACGACCTGTCGATTAGGATCATAGTCCGTGGCATACATGGAAAGTGATTGGTCATAGACGATCACTAAAGCATCTTGACGCGCCTGCACGGGCTGAGAAATCTTCTCCCAAACCGGGCCCGCCAATGCGAAGATTGAGACGCACCATACAATTAATAATAAAACCAATGGGGTGCGCTCGGCCACGCTCTTTGTCGTGTCGAGCAGGAAGGGCAGCAGGTCGTGGTCGATTGCTCGATCCCATGCGCTGGACTTCTCGTTCATTCGCCACAGAACTGCAATAAACAGCACGGTAGGAATAATGGCTAATAACCACAACGGGCGGAGGAAGTGGAAATTGGTAGCGATGTTTGTCATGAGAGTCGCCTCGTTCATCCCTTACCTCCCGCAGTACTAGCCGCGCTAATAGTGGCCTCCTTAGGCTTTGCTCGGGAACCGCCTAGCAAGGTACTCCAAGGCATACTTAATAGGGTCAGTAGAAAGCTCAGCACAAGCGCGAGGCCGAGTGGCCAATAAAACAGGACATTAATTGGGCGAAAGGTCTGCTCATCCTGTTCGATGGTCTCGAGGGTGTCGAGTTCGGCGTAAATTTCGACGAGGTCTTCCACGTTGCGGGCGCGGAAATAGCGGCCGCCGGTGGTCTCGGCGATCAGTGTGAGATTCTCCTCGTCCAATTCCGCGGACGGGTTGATAGATCGCGAGCCTTGGAAGGAGCGCTGCACAAGGGAGTCTGCCCCCATGCCGATGGTGTAGATCTTAATATTCTCAGTTTTGGCTAATTGACCAGCCTGCACAGGGGAGATGGCACCGGCATTGTTCACGCCGTCAGTCAACAACACTAATACGCGACTATTAGCCGGGCGTTCGCGCAAGTGCTTGACGGCAAGTCCTATGGCGTCGCCGATAGCGGTCGCAGACTCTTCGATCATGCCGATCTCGAGTTCTGATATCAGTTGCGCTACGGTATTGCGGTCGAATGTCAGGGGTGTCTGGATATAGGCCTGTGCGGCGAAGAGAATCAAGCCCATGCGGTCGCCTTCGCGACGTTCGGCGAAGTCGCTCACGACGACCTTCATGACCTCGAAACGGGATAGCTGGACATTATTGATGACCATATCACGTGCTTCCATGCTGCCCGAGATGTCAACGGCCAACATGAGGTCGCGCCCTGAGGAGGGCAGTTGAATGGCTTCACCTACCCACTGCGGGCGACTTGCAGCAAGGACCATCGCTAACCAGATGAGTATGCAGCATAGCCAGCGCAACAAGCGGTTGGCATCGACGCGCGAAGAATCAGACTGCAGTTGCGAAAGCCGTCGAAAGAAAGGCACGTACAGGGCCGCATCCTGGCGTGCCGCTCTTGAGAAAAAGAGGTACACCAATAGGGGGACAGGAAGGGCGGCGAAGGCCCACGGCCAAGTAAACTCAAGCATGCTTAGAAACCGCTGTTGATGGGTTGGTGGATTTGGTCTTCGAGGCGATTTTGGCCAAATAGAGGCTGCTTATCCATTGATGCGCCATGCGGTAGAGGCCTTTATCATCAACCTCCCATTGCTTGGCGAAACGCCCCTGACTCAGGGTACTCGCAAGCTTATCATCTAGCAAAGAGGCATCGCCGTGGCTGCGTAGGAAGGCTATCCAAGCAGGGCCGCTAAGACTCGCAAGCGGTTCCTGAGGGAAGTGTTTAAGGGCGACTCGGCGCAGTACCGCGTTCAACTCGTTCACGAAATCTAATTTTACGGTATCGGTTTTCTCCACGGGCGCGCTCGTCGCAGCCTCCTGAAAACGGGCGAGACACTTATCCAGCTCGCGAATAGCAAAGCTGCAGCTACGGCGTAGTTGCCATGCAGCGATCAGGCGTTTGCCTACAAAATAAACTAGCGCGCAGAGGATTATCAATAACACCCACCACCCAGGCGCGGGCGGCCAAAACCCTAGGGGCTCTGGGAGATGTATATCGGCCAACTGGCTTAAAGGGTCTGTGCCGTCCATTTTCTAATTTGCTCTACTACTAATTGATTGGTGCGCAATTTGAGGAATGGGATTTTCAACTTTAAGAAGTCGCCTTGCAGGGATTCCATGCGCGTCGTGAAATTGGCTTGATAGTCTTGGCGTGCCTTCTGGCTATAGGAGTTCAGGGTGCCTTTACTATGACCATCCGTAATACTGTAGTAACCCGGTACGGGTAAGTGCTCTTCTAGTGCATCGTAAATAAAGCAACACACCACATTATTATGGCGTGAGAGCTGATTAAGGTATTGCATAGCCACATCGTCCAAGGTGCTGAAATCGCTGATGATGTACAGCGTGCTACCAGGCTTGGTGATGCGGCGAATGTCCGCGAGGGTCTGGCGCAGGCCGAAGGGGTTCGCAGCAGCCGCGTCGATCGAGGCCTCGCGCACTTTAGGGTCTGTGAGCCGTTGATTGAAATCCTGAATCTGATTGAGTAGATGCAAGGCGGAGCGTCGACTGCGCTTGGGTTTTATCAAAGAATGGTCGGAGTCGGAGAACACTAAGCCACCAACGCGGTCGCCATTATCAATTGCCATCCAACAGAAAATCGCGGCAGCCTGCGCGGCGATTACCGACTTGAATGCGACCTGAGAGCCGAAATACATGCTGCTGGATTGATCGACGGCGATGATAACAGGGCGCTCGCGCTCCTCACGGAAGACCTTGGTGAAGGGCTTGCCGGTGCGAGCCGTTACGCGCCAGTCGATGGTGCGAATATCATCGCCCTGCTGATAGGGGCGGAATTCCTCGAAGTCGATGCCGCGGCCACGCAACTTAGACAAGTGCAGCCCGGAGATGCCGGCGATGGAACGGTTCATGGGCACATATTCGACGATCTTCGCAGCGTAACGCTGAATCAATAGCTGCTGCAGACTGATAACGGCCCCTTTGCTCTGATAGAGCTGTTGAAGTGAATCAATCTGCAAAGGTGTAGTCATAGGGGCTAAGGCTCGTTTGTTGACTCAAGTGAGTGACGCAAAGTGTGATGACCAATTACGGCACGAGTTACGGTACGAATAAGGGCAGCCGTTTTAGGCTGCAGGTACGCGCTCGAGTATCGTGGTCAACACTTTGTCTGGAGTCACACCGCTGGCTTCCGCTTCGAAACTGAGGAGGACGCGGTGGCGCAGCACATCGAAGAATACGGCCTGAATATCATCAGGGCTTACGAAGTCTTTGCCTTGAATCCAAGCGTGCGCGCGTGCACATCGGTCGAGAGAGATCGTGCCACGAGGACTGGCGCCGTATTCGAGCCAAGAAGCGAGATCGTCTCCATAGGCACTTGGATTACGTGTAGCCATGATCAGCTGAATAATGTATTCCTCAACTGCTGGGGCCATGTGCATTGTCAGAATTTCTTGACGCGCCGCAAACAAGTCTTCCTGGCTGACCACTTTGGGAGCAGCAGGTACTTTGTTCTGAGCCTCGTTACGCACCAGTTGCAGAATGCGGCGCTCCGCCTCTGTAGAGGGGTAACCGATGGCAACATGCATCAAGAAACGGTCAAGTTGTGCCTCGGGCAGGGGATAGGTTCCTTCTTGCTCGATAGGGTTCTGTGTTGCCATGACCAAAAATAGGGGCGGTAGCTGGAATGATTCGCGACCGACAGACACTTGATGTTCCGCCATCGCCTCAAGCAGAGCCGACTGCACTTTTGCAGGTGCGCGGTTAATCTCGTCTGCGAGTACTAGGTTATGGAAGATTGGGCCGGGTTGGAAGCGGAAAGAGCCGTCTTCTGGACGGAAAATTTCGGTACCGGTGATATCGCTTGGCAGCAGATCGGGGGTGAATTGAATGCGGTGGAAATCTCCCTCAATGGCGCGCGATAAGTCTTTGATAGCTTTGGTTTTAGCGAGGCCAGGAGCCCCTTCAACAAGTAGGTGACCGTCTGCGAGAAGTGCAATCAGCAAGCGGTCTACCAGACGCTCTTGTCCTATAATCTGCTGAGAAAGCCAGTCTCTGAGTTCAGTAATAATGCCATGGTGACTCATAATTAATTCTCTGTTTCTTCTTAGTTAAACTTGAGCGAAAGTCAGGGATTGTAACCGTTTTGATTACGATGTCTAGGGAGGAATTGTCGCAGTGTGTGGCGTGCAAGCCCACTGCCAGCTGTCATTGCGCAAACGCAGACTGAATCGATTAAATCCCTTATAATGCTAAGCCTTAATATGTATGCGTTGTGGGCATAGAACAATGGTTGAGAGATTGCGATGAAGAAACTGACTTTCGATATCTCCATTCCTGCCGATCGTTTCGAAGTATTGTACAGCGGAGCGGTCAAAGATGTGCAAGCAGTTTCTCGAGAAGGCCTGCGGGTTCGTTTTCCAGGCCGGATCCTACAGAAATATTTAAGCCATCAAGGTGTCCAAGGCACTTTCGTCATCGAATTCGATGATGCCAATAAATTCAAGGCGATTACCAAAATTGTATAGTTTGATAAAGAAAGCACTGTTCTGCCTGCCGGCAGAAGCCTCCCATAATATAACCCTGCCATTGCTCGATATCAGCCACCGCACCGGTTTGATCTCCTTGGTACGAAGCGAAGTCCCCGCTGCGCCGCGAACGGTGATGGGGCTCGAATTCCCCAATCCCGTCGGGCTCGCCGCAGGCCTGGACAAGAACGCCGATCATATCGACGCACTTGGCGCGTTAGGTTTCGGCTTCATTGAGGTGGGCACGCTGACTCCTCGGCCGCAGCCGGGTAATCCGAAACCGCGCATGTTCAGGCTAAAGGCTGAGCGAGCTATCATCAATCGCATGGGCTTCAATAATAAGGGGATCGATCACGCATTGGCGCAAATTGCGAAGAGTCAATTCAAGGGCGTTTTGGGTATCAATATCGGCAAAAATTTCGACACTCCGGTCGAGCGTGCTGCCGATGATTATCTGCTCTGCATGCGCAAGTGCTATGCGGCGGCGAGTTACATCGTCGTGAATCTCTCCTCACCCAACACCCCGGGTCTGCGCACGCTACAGTTCGGAGACGAGTTGTCCCGCCTGCTGGTACTACTCAAGAGTGAGCAAGCCACCCTCACGGCACTGCACAATAAAAAGGTGCCACTTGCCGTTAAGATCGCACCAGACCTTAGCGATGAAGAGATCGGGCTAATGGCAGTGGCGCTCATCGACAATGAGATTGAGGCAGTGATCGCCACGAATACAACGTTGGAGCGCTCGGCAGTGCAGAGTAGCCGCTTCAAAGACGAGGCCGGTGGGCTCAGCGGTGCGCCATTGACTGAAAGTTCGACCCATGTGATTGCTGTGTTGAGCGAGGCATTAGGAGGCAAGCTGCCCATTATAGGAGTCGGTGGGATCATGAGCGGGGCGGATGCTGCAGCGAAGATTGCCGCCGGTGCAAGTCTTGTGCAAATCTACAGCGGGTTCATCTATCGCGGGCCAGACTTGATTCGCGAGGCAGCGCTCGCAATTGCAGACAATAACGCATGAAGACACTGATTCTTTATACCACTTCAGGCTGCCATCTTTGCGAGGAAGCCGAGGCATTGCTGGAGCCAGTTCTTGTCTATATTGAGCAAGAGACGGGGCAGGGCATACGCCTACGCGGACAGGAGATTAGTGAGTCTGTAGCGATGGTGGATGCCTATGGCCTGCGCATACCAGTGATACAACTGGAGGGGGCAGCGCAGGACCTAGGCTGGCCCTTCGATCAAGCGCAAGTCTACCAATTTATTCAAGAAGCGCTCGGCAGTTGAAATAAGCGCCGCGCGTTGGCGCTAGTTTGTTCTGCTATTTCCATTGGGCTGCGTCCCAGCGCCTCGGCCACTGTATGCAGCACTTCGGTGAGATAATGGGGCTCATTACGTCGACTCTTTGGCCGCGGCTTAATGGAGCGAGGCAGCAAATAGGGCGCATCGGTTTCCAATAGTAAACGCTCTAGCGGAATGTCTTTTAGAAACTCCTTCAGATGATGCCCGCGGCGCTCGTCACACACCCATCCCGTAATGCCGATAAACATATCCAAATCGAGATAGTCGTATAGCTCGTGCCTCTCTCCAGTGAAGCAATGCACGACGCCATGGCTGTGCAGCGCGTCGCGAAACTCTTTCAAGATGGGCAAGAAACGCTTGTGCGCGTCACGCTGATGCAGAAATACTGGCTTATCGATCTCGCAGGCTAACGCGAGATGCTGGGCGAAGACTCGCTCCTGAATGTCCCGTGGCGAGTAGTCACGATTGAAATCGAGCCCGGTCTCTCCCACGGCACGCACAATGGGCAAATCCGCCAACTCGCGAATTTGTGCAAAGGCCTCCTCGTCACAGTGCTGTGCTTCATGGGGGTGCACGCCTGCAGTAGCCGAGAGAAGGGTGGGTTTGCGTTGGGCGATCTCTACAGCATAACGTGAGGCGCTGGCACTGGTGCCGGTAACGAGAAGATGTTGAATCCCAGCGCGCTGAGCACGCTCGATGACTGCGTCGAAGTCGTGGGTAAAAGATTCATGACCTAGGTTCGCGCCGATATCGATTAGAGGGGGAAGTGCAGGATCAATCATTGTCAACGACGGCGGCCAATTGTGAAGCCCAGAGGATGCTCTCTCGATATGAAAGTTCCATCTCCTTGGCGCCGATGTTGAGTGCAGCGAGAGCCGCCATGTCCAATTGATCCCAATGTGCTTGTTCGAAATTGATGACGGTGTTGATAATGGCGCCGATAGGGCCGTTGCCGTGCAGAAGGGCATTGGCCACGAGCGGCGACAGCGGCATGGAGCTGATGATCTCCGTCAACTCGACGTCGAAGAAGGCATCGAGATTGGACAACAAACCAGTGGTGAAGTAGGCATCGCTGTCATAGGAGTTTGTGAAACATTCAGCGAGGAGCTGACACATTTTAGCGCGCGTCATTGCCAAGACGGAAAGGGCGTTGGGTTTGTCTGCCATATTACTAAGCGATAATAATGTGGCCCAACTCTTTACCTGGAGCAGCCCCAGCAGCGAGACGGCGTGCTGTAATGAAGTAATCTCGGGTCGCCCAGAGAATGCCGCCGAATTGACCAGTTTAATCAGTTTAACGCTCAGAACGGGGTCCTTCGCTATAATCGTAGCGATCTTGCCCAGTTCGGCATTGGGGTCTTGCAGTTGCGTCAGCAGATTAAGTACTACCAGTTTATTCGCAGGGACCTTGCGACCCTTCACGAACTCGGGTTTGCTTAGGAAATAACCTTGAAAGAGGGTGAATCCCAACTGCTTGCAGAAGTGAAACATCTCATGAGTTTCAACTTTTTCTGCAAGCAGCACGACATTAAAGGGCTTTAATAATTCTACGTGGCGCTTAATTTCAGCTTCGTCAAAGGCCATTACATCGATCTTGACGATGTCGACGATGCGCAGTGCTGGATCCCACTTCGGATCGTAGACGAAATCGTCCAACGCAATGGTGTAGCCGGCATTCTTGAGTTTTTGTAGGTGTTCGAATAACTCCGGATCCGCCTCGATATCCTCGAGCACTTCGATGACGAAGCGCTTCTTGTCAAAAGGCGGGGGATTGATAATGTGATTGCGAGTGAAGTTGATGTAAGCGGGGTGGTGCTGGACGACCTCACTGATATCGAGTTCATTAAATGCGTTTAGGAATACTTGAGAGGTGGCGGAGTCGCCATCGAAAATTTTTGCTTGGTTAGTATTATCGCCACGAAAAAGTAGCTCAAAAGCCCTTATTTTTATGTCAACATCGAAAATCGGTTGCCTCGCTAAAAGTATGTGCTGGTCTGTCATCCTTCACTCACCGCGCAGAACTATTGCAAGCATTGTAGCTTAATCACCGCTATAAGCTAACGCTTTTAACACAAATTGGTCTCCCGTAGACCTACGCTTGCACTTCGCCCATAATACTAGAAAGCCTGTTCGAAGAGCGGGCGACCTCTCAAACTAAAGCGCTAAGTAGGTGATCGAAGTGGCTACATCCATGGCAAAGAAAGATCTCAATTGGGCGGATCTGGGTTTCAAATACCGCCAGACCGAGGCGCGCTTCAGTGCCATATATAGAAATGGGGCTTGGTCTGAAGGAGTGCTGCTCGACTCGCCAATGATCTCCGTACACGAAGGCGCGCCGACTCTGCATTACGCCCAACAATGTTTCGAGGGCATGAAGGCGCAAACCGGTCCCGATGGGCGCGTATTACTGTTCCGCCCTGACCTGAATAGCGAGCGCATGAACCAAACTGCCGCGCGTCTGCTGATGCCGGAAGTCCCCTACGAGTTGTTTTTGCGTGCTGTTGAGTCGACGGTTCGTGCCAATTACTCCTGGATTCCCCCCCATGGATCTGGTGCCTCGCTTTATATTCGTCCTATGTTGATAGGTGTTGGTGAGAATTTGGGCCTGCGCCCCGCAAGCGAGTATGAATTCCGCGTGTTCGTGTCACCGGTAGGGCCTTATTACAAGAGCGCTGGCCTAGCAGTCATCTCCTTGGCCGTGTCCGATTACGATCGGGCCGCACCTAATGGCACAGGGGCTTACAAAACGGGCGCCAATTACGCCGGTGGCCTCCTCGCGACTAAAAAGGCTCAGGAGTTGGGAGCAAACGAGGCGCTTTATCTGGACTCAGCCAAACGCACTTATATAGATGAGGCAGGATCGGCCAATATCATTGTGGCGATGAAAGGTAATCGTTTCGTAACTCCGAAATCCAATGCGATTCTGCCAAGTGTAACGCGGCGATCAATCATGACGCTGGCCGAGCAGCATTTACATATGCAAGTGGAAGACCGGCCCATCGATTTACGCAAGGAGATTGGGGATGTTGAGGAGATGGCCGCCTGCGGAACGGCTGCAGTGCTTGCACCTGTAGGCAAGGTTTGGCTGGACGGCGCTTGGCATCATTTTCATGACAACGGCCAATCGGTTGGGCCAATCATGCAGAAAGTCTACGATCTCTTAGTCGGTATTCAGCGTGGCGAGAGCCGTGATGAGAACCATTGGACGCGTGAAGTAAAGATTGACTAAGACCAGTGCTCAGAGGCCTATTTCATTGGCTCTTGGCAGAATCTTAGTAGGCATCAAAAAACAGCAGCGCCCCCCATTGCAAGCCGCAATGGGGGGCGCTTTCGTGCTGCGACACAGGCAGCACTAAAATAAACAAACGCTTGACCCTCGCTGCCACAGCCCTTATATATGTCCGCTTCTTTTGCCCCGGACCTCGGTAGTGGTTCGATTTTTTGGCAAACCCCGATCCGCAGCTGTATCAGGAACCGTTCAAAACAATGAGTAAATCGTTGGTGATAGTCGAGTCGCCCGCCAAAGCGAAAACCATCAATAAATATCTTGGTAAAGAATTTGTCGTCAAATCCAGCGTAGGTCATATCCGTGATCTACCCGCGAGCGGCAATGCCCAAGCAATTGATAGCAAAGAGCGCGCTAAAGCCGCCGCCGCAACCCGGAAACTCAGTCCGGACGAGAAGGTCTTGCACAAAAAGACTAAGGCGAAGGAGCAGCTAATCGCGCGTATGGGAGTAGACCCAGAACACGGCTGGCGCGCCAAATATGAGATTCTGCCGGGCAAGGAAAAAGTAGTTTCCGATCTGCGCAAACTCGCTAAAGACGCTGACACCATCTATCTCGCAACCGACCTTGACCGTGAGGGAGAGGCGATCGCCTGGCACTTGAAAGAGGCCATCGGGGGTGACGAGAGCCGATATAAGCGAGTGGTCTTTAACGAGATTACTAAGAAGGCTATCAACGAGGCATTCTCTAAGCCGGGCGACCTGGACATGAAATATGTGCAGGCCCAACAGGCACGTCGTTTTCTCGACCGCGTGGTCGGCTTTATGGTGTCCCCGCTGCTTTGGTCCAAAGTCGCTCGAGGCCTCTCCGCTGGCCGAGTACAGTCAGTGGCAGTGCGCTTAATCGTCGAGCGCGAGCGTGAGATTCGGGCGTTCATTCCTGACGAGTATTGGGAAATATACGCGAACCTTTCTACCGTTAAGAAAGACGATTTGCGTTTTCAAGTGGCGAAATTGCGCGGTGAGAATTTCCGACCAAACGACAAGCAGGGCGCTGACGAAGCGCTGAAAGCCTTAGAAGGCGCTGACTATGTTGTCGTCAAGCGCGAAGATAAACCCACCTCGTCTAAGGCTAAAGCGCCCCTCATCACCTCGACCCTGCAACAGGCAGCTAGCACGCGCCTTGGCTTCGGCGTTAAGAAGACGATGACCCTTGCCCAGAGGCTATACGAGGCTGGCTATATCACCTATATGCGGACCGATTCGACGCATTTGAGCGACGATGCGCTCGCTATGTGCCGTGGCTATATCGAGAAGAAATTTGGTAACGCCTATCTGCCAGAGCAGCCGCTAAAGTATAGCGCCCGCGAAGGCGCACAAGAGGCGCACGAGGCAATTCGTCCTACCGAGGTGAACACCTCTAGTAACGACCTGCAGAACATGGAGCGCGACGCAGAGCGGCTATACGCCCTGATCTGGCAACATTTTGTAGCCTCGCAGATGCCACCAGCACAATACTTGAGCAGCTCCATTGCTGTGGCTGCCGGGGACTTTGAGCTGCGCACGAAAGGGCGCATTATGAAGTTCGATGGTTATATGCGCGTGCTCACTAGCAAGGAAGAGGACGTAGTTTTGCCGAGTGTCGAGGTAGGGGAAACCCTAGGTCTGGTCAAGCTCGACCCCTCTCAGCACTTCACCAAGCCCTCACCGCGCTTTACCGAGGCTAGCCTCGTGAAAGAGCTTGAGAAACGCGGCATCGGCCGACCCTCTACCTATGCGGCGATTATCTCCACCATCCAAGAGCGCGGCTATGTGAAGGTCGAGAGCCGCCGATTCTATGCTCAGAAGATGGGCGATATTGTCGCGGAGCGACTGGTGGAGAGCTTCTCCGACCTAATGGATTACGATTTCACTGCCAAGATGGAAGACGATCTTGATGGCGTCGCCGTCGGTCGCCTAGAGTGGAAGCAAGTTCTAGATACCTTCTACAAAGGCTTCAGCAAGCAGCTGTCCACGGCATCGGAAGATAGCGACGCCGGCATGCGGTCGAATAAGCCAACGGATACCGATATCCCTTGTCCGAAATGCGGTCGCCCAATGCAGATCCGCACGGCCTCCACTGGCGTGTTCCTGGGCTGCTCGGGTTATTCACTGCCACCTAAAGAGCGTTGCAAGTCGACTATTAACCTCACGCCAGGCGAAGAGGCCATCAATACAGACAACGCGGAAGAGGCTGAAGAGGCTGAGAACGCAATGCTGCGCCAGCGTCACCGCTGTGGAATTTGTAACACGGCGATGGATAGCTACTTGATCGACGAGAAACGTAAATTGCATATCTGCGGCAATAACCCTGATTGCCAAGGTTATGAGGTTGAGGAAGGCAATTATAAGATTCGCGGCTACGAAGGCCCGCTAATCGAGTGCGACAAGTGTGGCTCCGACATGCAGCTCAAGTCCGGCCGCTTCGGCAAATACTTCGGCTGTACGAACGAAGAGTGTAAGAACACCCGTAAATTACTGCGCAGTGGCCAGGCGGCACCTCCTAAGATGACGCCCGTGCCGATGCCAGAATTGCAATGCGAGAAGGTGGAGGATCACTACGTGCTGCGGGATGGGGCGGCAGGCTTGTTCTTAGCCGCGAGTAAATTCCCCAAGAACCGCGAGACGCGGGCACCATTGGTGTCAGAGCTTCTGTCACATAAACACGAGATCGATCCGAAGTATGAGTTCTTGTGCAGCGCGCCGCTTAAGGATAGCGACGGCAATCCGACTGTAGTGCGCTATAGCCGCAAGACGGTGGAACAATACGTGCTGACTGAGGAGAACGGCAAGGCGACAGGCTGGAAGGCCTTCTATAAGAACGGCCGTTGGATTGTGGATAAATAAGTTTAAAGCGGATTTGTCGCAGGCGGAGGCAAAATTTGTGTCTTCGTTCGAGTGTCAGGTCGCCTGCAGGCAGGCTCCTACCGAAAATCGGAACGCTGTTACAGGAGATCAGAGCACGGTTTTAGGGTAGGAGCCTGCCTGCAGGCGACCAGAAACCCGCTATGGAATGCAATGCCGCCTGCCGGCGACCAGAAACCCGCTATGGAATGCAATGCCGCCTGCAGGCGACCAGAAACCTGCTATGGAATACCTAAATACTCCGCCGAATCACCCCCACGCTAATCCCTTCAATTGTGAATTCCTGCTCCCTCAAATCAACCTTGATTGGCGGAAAATCATCATTCTCAGCAATGAGTTGCAGCTCAAACTTATTCTTTCCTCTTAATAGCCTTTTGACCGTTACATCCTCGTCGATACGGGCTACGATGACATCGCCATCCTCGGCGGTGGCACACTTATGCACGGCCAACAGGTCACCATCGTTAATGCCGATATTGATCATGCTGCTGCCTTTAACGGTGAGCAGAAAATCGGCTTTCGGGTGAAAGAAATTGGGGGGAATATCGCAGTAATCGTCGATGCTCTCAATGGCAAGAATGGGGCTGCCCGCCGCTACCTGGCCCACGATTGGAAGACCGACGTGTTCGGGTGTCGGTAGGCGAATGCCGCGGGAAGTACCCGGCACCATCTGAATGGCCTGCTTGCGCTCTAATGCGCGCAGATGTTCTTCCGCTGCATTGGGAGACTTGAAGCCCATTTTCTTGGCGATCTCTTGGCGCGTAGGCGGAAAGCCCGTTTCTTGCTGGTAGTCTTTGATGAACTCAAGAATTTCAGCTTGGCGTGGTGTGAGATTAATCATGCTGGCACCGTCATCATGGGGAATGGTGACTGTAATTATATACAGTCATTGTCTAATGACAAGTGCTTTACTCGCTTTCCCTGAATTTGTGATAATCCGCCCCTCTTAGAGGCGTTCGGCAATTCGCCGCGCCTAAACGTTTGTCGGCCACGGAGGCCGCTCCCCGAACATGACGATCTCCCCTCGCGAACAAGCAAATGTGCCCGACGCCCCCGGCGTACTTATGCTCGACCTAATTGGCACCCAGCTGAGCATCGATGAAGAGCTTTTGCTCGCCTCGGACGTAGTGGGCGGTGTCATTCTATTCGCGCGCAATTACGAGAGCCCGGAACAAGTGCTGACGCTGAACAACGCAATTCGCGCCTGCAATCCCCAGATTTTGATCGCGGTGGACCAAGAAGGCGGTCGGGTACAGCGCCTGATCGAAGGCTATACGCGCCTGCCAGCCATGGGCGTGTTCGCCTCGCACTGGCGTGCTGCCCCAGAACAGACGCAGGCCTTAGCCTTGCAAGTCGGCTGGCTAATGGCAGCGGAGATGATTAGCGCGGGCTTCGACTTTAGTTTTGCACCGGTGTTAGACATCAATATCGGCCTCAGCAAGGTGATCGGAGAGCGTGCCTTCGGCAGCAACGCCGCCCAAGTCGCCGCATTGGGCAATGCCTTTATGCAGGGCATGCACGAGGCCGGTATGGCTACTACTGGCAAGCATTTTCCCGGCCATGGCAGCGTGCAGGCCGATAGCCACCTCGAATTGCCAGTTGATGAGCGTTCATTGCGGGACATTCGCAGCACCGACTTAGCAGCGTTCGTTGCTTGCCTTGACTCACTTGACGCCGTCATGCCCGCCCATGTCATCTACCCGCAAGTGGACCCTGATTGTGCAGGATTTTCAACGTACTGGTTGCAAGATATATTGCGGGGCGAGATGGGCTTCGATGGGGTGATTTTTAGTGATGATCTAGTCATGGCAGGCGCGGCCGCGGTGGGCGGTATCGAGGCGCGCGTCGATGCGGCGCTGGATGCCGGTTGCGACATGGTGCTGGTCTGTAACGATCGGCCCATGGCTTTGGCTGCTAAAGCGCACCTAGAGGCGAGGGGAGTGGCACCTAATTCACGCCTTGTCCGCATGCAACGCCGCAAAATGTGGCAGCGCGAGGAGTTGATGAGATCCGCAAGATGGGCGCAGGCCCGTGCGGTTATCGCGCAGTTGATGGAGGCCAAGGGTGATTGAAGAGGCCAATAAAGTCCTTGCCGAGGCAGCCTGTCTATTCGACAAGAAGCAAGTTGCCGTGGCACTTGATGCCCTCGCAGTTGAGATCAGCGCACGCCTTTCCAAGTCCAACCCCATCGTGCTCTGCGTGCTGAACGGCGCGTTGGTAGTTACCGGTGAGCTACTCACTCGGCTAGCGTTTCCCCTACAAGTGGACTACCTGCATGCCAGTCGCTACCGGGAGAAGCTAAGTGGTGCGGATTTACAGTGGAAGGCGCGGCCCAGCGGCGACTTAGCTGGACGTACCGTCTTGATAGTGGACGATATCTTGGATGAGGGAGACACGCTGGTGAAGATTCGCGAGTACTGTTTCGAGCAGAAGGCGGCTCAGGTATTTTGCGCGGTGCTCGTCGATAAGAATCACGATCGTCGCCATCGTGCAATGCCTCGGGCCGATTTCACCGGTCTCGATGCCCCCGACCGTTATCTATTCGGCTATGGTATGGATTACAAAGGTTACCTACGCAACGCTCCTGGTATTTACGCGGTGGCGGGCACTTAGTGTCGCTAGTCGGCGACTTGTGCACGCTCCCGCGCCCACTCAAGGAACTCACTAGAATTCCCTCTGAAGGCTACGCGTGCCAAGCTCTTGGATAACTGATAGGCATACATCGGGTCGTAATAATCCGTGAGTAGTTTGCGAATCCAGAGCGCATGGGCAGCGTTGCCTTCATCATTCATTTGTTCGCCCAGGGCATCTTCCATCAAGTCTTGCATGGCGCTGTAATTCTCGCCCCCTAAACGGCGCTTAATCTTGGCGAGGGAGCCCAGCAGATACTCGTGAAATTGCTCTAGGCCCCTCTCTGGATCGGCGGCTAGGAATTGTTGAGAGTTGTCCCCGATGTAGTCATTGAGAATTGTCTGAGTGCGAAATTCCAGATCCTCCTCGATTAAGGCGATGGGGGAGGCCTTCATCGCAGTATGCAAGTTGGTTGGCACGGACAGCGAGCCGATAGCGCGACTCTCATCTTCCACGAAAAGTGCAGAACTGTGTTCTCTCCGTAATTTTAAAAGCCGCACCGCCAACGCATTCTCGAAATTGATCTGTGTCGGTTGTCCACCCAGCTGAGAGCCGAAGGCGGACCCGCGATGATGAGCGAAGCCTTCAAGGTCCAGCGAGTCGGGTAGGGCATTGAGTAGATGTGTCTTGCCAGAGCCTGTGCGCCCGGCCACGATGATGAGGGAGTGGTGCGCAGGCGCCGCTTCGATGGTATCGATGAGTGCCTGACGCATAGCCTTATAGCCACCAGGTATGCGTGGGCAGTCGATGCCGGCTTCGGCTAACCAGCCTTGCACAGTGCGTGAGCGCAGTCCGCCACGGAAACAATACAGCCAAGCCCCTGGGTGAGCCTGCAGCCACTTTTTCCAAGCTCGAAGACGCTCGGCTTTGCTATGGCCTGAAACGAGGCTATTTCCCAGAGTAATCGCGGCGTCTTGCCCGGCGCGTTTATACATTGTGCCGACTTGCGCGCGCTCATCATCGTCGAGCAACGCGATATTATGGGCGGCAGGGAACGCACCTTTGTGAAATTCAACGGGCGCGCGGACATCGAGTAGGGGAATATCGTCGCGAAGCAATGGCAGGAACGTTGCGGAATCTTGATCTAACAATGGTGGCTCCTGTGCCGGTAAATAAAACTCAAGGCTTACGAAGAGCGGTCGATATAACACGCGGATTCAACTCCGAAGTGCATAACATATTAAGCAGCTAAAGCTGCCATGTGTGCTCGCATTAAATACGCTGGCGTTTTAAATGCAAGTAGTTTTCTTGGTCGATCATTGAGTCGCTTAATGAC